>Ga0114981_10000388_pt1 | contig 28876 bp, 21 predicted proteins | sample S_140806_MF_Meta_FD_87028 | JGI IMG/M metagenome (GOLD analysis project Ga0114981, IMG submission 87028) | Freshwater microbial communities from Lake Simoncouche, Canada to study carbon cycling - S_140806_MF_MetaG | ecosystem: Environmental > Aquatic > Freshwater > Lake | place: Lake...
AGAGAGCATCTGGGTAAATTTGTTCCGGAAAATACCAGAAATTTCTTCTGGATTACCGCTCATCTGGATCAAAGACCCTTGTATTCTCATTTTTATCATTGGTTCGAATTAGCTCAAATGGACCTCGAGCCTCATGCAAATATCATCAGAAGAGAGCCCTTGCTATACAATATCTTTGATTCTAGAAATGAAGGTATCGCAACGGCTGTAGAGGAGATGTATATGCAGGCAGGTCTCTATGATGATCAGCCAAGAGTAAGAGAAATTGTTTATATTATGCTGGCTCAACGTGCTGCCCGTGGACTAGGTTCTCTCTATGCTCACGCTAACATGCTTTCAATGGAGGAAGCTGGAGGTATTCACTCTGAATATACACCCCGTGGATGGATGAAAACGGAGAAGGAATTGCGTATTTTTGAACAACAATTATATCTGCGCCAACCAGGTTATGGAACCAGCTATATTACTGGAAAATATCTGGTGGAGCAAGCTATGGCGGACTATGCTCATAAACTAGAGGCTGAGGGGAAGGTCTTTAAACTAAAAAACTTTCTGGATCGTCTAAATGCCATCGGAAATATTCCCATTGATTTTGGAAGAATAGAGTTATTGGCAGATTGATTTCGTACCTAAATGGGATGCTTGCCCAGTGTGGCAATGTTTCATCCAATAAATAGTCAACGAGTCACTTGACATCATTTCCTAAGGTAGAAATGATGTTGAGTACCTCTTTTTCAGTTAGTCCAGTTAGTTGGGTAAGGGTTTCTACGGACATATGATTACTTACACCTTTTCGTATGATTTCTATGATCATGGCTTTTTTACCTTCGATTCTTCCCTCTTTCATTCCTTCGATTCTTCCCTTTTTCAAACCTTTTATTTCCCCTTGCTTTAGTCCTTCCTCCTTTCCTTCCTCTTTTCCCTCTACTTTTCCTTCTACTTTTCCTTCCTCAAAGGCGGTATCCATCGAGTTTTTTATATCGCGATAGAATTTTTTACTGTCCTCATAAGATTTAAGTTCTTCTCTGGTAAAACGGGCTACCTCGGCTATGGAAAATAATTTTTCAAATCTTTCTTCTTTTAATTGAGCTGGTATTTTATCCAGTTTGTGCAAATTTTTTAAAACGAATAACCATTTTTCAAAATTTGTAGATAATTCATCTATTTTTTTATTGAATTTGGGCAATTCCAGATAAATAAAGGTGAGTTTATCGTAAAATACTTTGCAGGTTTCTATGTCTGTTAGCTTTACATCGTATCGGTATTTATGAATATCTGCCTTATCTTCTTCAAACACAAAATCAAGAATAGCTACGGTATAAACGGCTTTCAATTTGAAGTCCCAATCGTTTTGCTTCGCTTGTTCCTGTATGGGAAAAGTGGCATAAAACAGGGTTCTGTCTTTAAAATAGGTCTGTTTGGCTTTTTGTAATTCTACAATAAATTTTTCCCCTCGTTCATTTTCACAATATATATCAAATATGGCTCTCCGGTCAATGGCACTTGATCCAAGATGTTCTGTATTCAAATAGGTTATATTTTTTATTGGACCTTCCTGTTCTATGAGTAATTCATTTAGAAAATCGAGGAGTAAAGGCTTGCTGGGCTTTTCTCCAAATAATTTCTTAAAGCCAAAGTCGGTAAATATATTAACATACTTTTCTCTCGGTTCCATCATTATTTTAAATTAGTCTCTAAATATAGGCTATTTATAATTCAAAAGGGGGCAGACCTAAAAATAGACTTCCGTAGCCGTTCGAAAAGTATTAGCATGTGCTTCAATGATATGTGCTATTTGTGGAGAATATCCTCCACCCATCGTAACAACAAGGGGTATGTTGTTTTTCTTGCATTGTTCCATGACAAATTTATCTCGTAGCCTGCATCCTTTTCTGCTTACGGATAACCGACCTAGTCTGTCTGTTTCTAAAATATCAACGCCTGCCTGGTAAAAGATAATTTCTGGTTGTCTTTGTTCTATTAATCTGGGTAAAATATGATGTAGAATGTCTAAATAATAATCGTCAGACGTCCCATCAGGTAAACCTATATCTAAATGAGATGCTTCTTTTCTAAAGGGGTAATTTTTCGAACCGTGCATGGAAAAGGTGAAGACCTGTTCACTACCTTTGAAAATACTGGCCGTTCCATTTCCCTGATGAACATCTAAATCGACAATTAATATACTACTAAATCTCTTGCTATGAAGCAATTGGTTTACGGCGATGGCGATATCGTTGAATACACAAAATCCCTCTCCTCTGTCGCTAAAGGAATGATGCGTTCCTCCTGCAGCATTCATGGAAATACCATATTTTAAAGCATAATCGACACATTGCAGCGTTCCGGCGGCTATACATCGACCTCTTTCTACCAATAATGGGGTCATGGGAAATCCAATGGCACGAATTTCCTTTTCCGGTAAGGTTTGCTGTTTCAAATGTTCCCAAAACTGAGGGGTATGGGTTAACAATAAAATTTCTTCAGAAACAGGAGTTGGAAGAAAAAATTGCTGTTCGCTCACTGTTCCCTCATAAAGCAACTGTTGGGGAAGCAGGGCATACTTGTCCATAGGAAATCGGTGTCCCTGTGGTAAAGGATATTCATATATAGGTGAAAATGCAATTTGTAACATCTGCTTCCTTTTTGTCGGTAAATATCCTTATTTTTGCGGCTATTCTTATAAAAAAAATAGCAACATGCAATTGAGTGACCAGGAATTAGCACGGAGAGAAAACTTGGAAGAAGCACGCACACTAGGCCTAAACCCTTATCCCGCGGAGGCTTTTCCTGTTAGCCATTTAGCAACAGAAGTTCTAAATGGATTTTCTGTCCAACCGGATAATTATAAAAAGGTTGTCCTCGCAGGCCGAATTATGATGAAACGCATTATGGGAAAAGCCTCATTTGCAGAGCTTCAGGACAGCTCGGGTAGAATTCAACTATATATTGCACGGGACGAAATTTGTCCGGGGGAAGATAAAGCACTTTACAATGTTCTATTCAAAAAAATATTGGATATCGGCGATTTTATCGGTGCATCGGGATATGTATTTACCACCCAAACGGGGGAAACAACCGTGCATGTTCAGGAACTTACCTTGCTAAGCAAATCACTAAAACCGTTGCCTGTTGTTAAAACGAAAATCGATGAGGTCACAGGTGAAGAACATACCTATGATGCATTTACAGACCCCGAATTGAGATACCGTCAACGTTATGTGGATCTTATTGTTAATCCGTCCGTGAGAGATACTTTTCGTAAAAGAAGTAAGATTATTACTGCTATGAGGCAATTCTTTGACGCTAAAGGATGGCTGGAAGTGGAAACACCCGTTTTACAATCTATGCATGGGGGTGCCGCCGCCAAACCTTTTAAATCACACCACAATACGCTCGATATGCCCCTTTATCTGCGTATCGCCAATGAATTGTATCTAAAACGATTGATTGTCGGGGGATTCGATGGGGTATATGAAATTGGAAAAATGTTTCGTAATGAAGGCATGGACAGGACCCATAATCCTGAATTTACCTCCATGGAAATTTATGTTGCATATAAGGACTACATCTGGATGATGGAAATGGTCGAACAATGCCTCTCATTTATTACCCATACCGTCAATGATGGTAATACAAAAGTACCCGTAGGTTCCTATGAAATTGAATTTGCCGGTCCTTACAGACGTCTTACCATGTTCGATTCTATCCTCGAATATACAGGTATTGATGTCTCTGAATTAGATGAAGCGGGTCTGCGGGAGGTCTGTAAATCTCTGGACATTGACGTCGATGATACGATGGGGAAAGGGAAATTAATCGATGAGATTTTCGGTGCTAAAGTGGAGAAAAATCTCATTCAGCCTACCTATATTACCGATTATCCTATTGAAATGACCCCTTTAGCTAAAAAACACAGGTCAAAAGACGGATTAGTTGAGCGTTTTGAATTGTTCGTTAATGGGAAGGAAATTGCCAATGCTTATTCCGAATTAAATGACCCGATAGACCAAAGAGAACGATTTGAAGATCAGTTAAAACTGGCAGCAAGAGGTGATGAAGAAGCCATGGCTTTAGATGAAGATTTTCTGCGGGCGCTGGAATATGGCATGCCGCCTACCTCCGGACTGGGTATCGGTATAGATCGCCTAACCATGCTGTTAACCAATAATCCCGCCATTCAGGAAGTATTATTTTTCCCTCAAATGAAACCAGAAAAAATAGAGGCTTCTGTTACCTTAGACCTTTCTTTCCCCGATGCAAATGTTCCTCAGGAATGGGTAACTCATTTGTTATCATTGGGTTATGTAAATAAAGAAAAAGTGTTAGAAGGCGGTATTGGAAAAGTGGCCAATGAATTGAATGGGTTAAGAAAAAAGAAAAAACTGGACTTGAAAGGGGTTAGCCCTGAAGAGGTAAAACAATGGTTTAGTTAACCTATTTTTTAGTCAGCTTTCTGTGGAATTTCAATAAATGTTGGGGGTCTTTTTCATTATAAATATGCAAAAGAATTATTCTTCTTTTTCTCCGGTCCAAAGGGAATAATATTTTTATTGGATTATGACAATATCCGTTATCATCAAATAATAAAATTTGTTTGTTGCGTGTGGATAGCCTGAAATAGGCAAGTTCCTCCACATTGGCGGGTATGGGAACATCCTCATAGCCCTCCTCTGCAAGGAATGATTTGACCATATCGTAGCTGGACCTTAGGGAAGAACCTGAAAATGCAGTACGATATTCATACCCATCTGATTCACCTCCAAGGTATTCAGAACCCGCCGCTGGAAAGGATTCGCGTAACCTCATGAGTAGCTTTCTTGTTTAATTGGCTAATATAGATAGAATTCTGTCTTTTTCTAAAGAAAGTAATTAGCAAAATAATTATATCTTTATGGTCAAATGCGGATATTAACCACATGGAGGAACTACGATTTAAAATTCGGGACAAAGGTCGTTTTGGCTTTATGGATGAACATGGAAATGTAGTCATTGAGCCTCAGTATGTAGAAGCGGAAGATTTTTATAATCAGTATGCAAAAGTAAAATTCAATGATCACTACGTTCATGTCGATCTGTTGGGTAGATTGCTCCTAAAACAGTTATATAAATTTATTGGTTATTTTGAAGAGGATGTTGCCAGAGTACGCCTTATAAAAAAATGGGGCTATATCAATGGTAAAGGGGATGAAATCATTGAGGTAAAATATGATGATGCTCTCGATTTTAGTACTGGCTTGGCAGCTTTTGCCATTAATAATCAATTTGGATATATAAATAAAGAGGGAAAAGTGGTTATCTCTCCAAGATTCAATTGGGCAGGAGATTTCAAAGGGGAACTTGCTCCTGTTCAATGGTTTGGTAAAAGTGGATTTGTAGATAAAAATGGCCTTTTTATTCTAAATACCCCTTTTGAAAAATGCTTCCCTTTTCAAAAAAATGTGGCTGTTGTCCTTCATGAAAATCTTTGGGGACTCATTGATTTAAACGGTAATTTACTGCTCCCTCCACAGTTTCCCTACTTCTCAGGATCTACCAATGGGGAGTTTTTTGATGATATGGCGATCTTTAAAGTAGATAATAAATTTGGATTTGTTAGTATGGATGGTAATATCTCCGTACTGCCTCGGTATGAATCTGCGGGCGATTTTAGTGAGGGCCTTGCTCCTGTCCAATTGCATGGTAAATATGGTTATATAAATAAAAAGGACGAATTGGTCATCCCTTTTATTTTTGAAGATGCAGGCCTTTTTTCTGAAGGTCTCGCTCAGGTAAGACAAAATAAACAATGGGGTTTTATAAATCCCGCTGGAGAATGGTGCGTGCCGCCTAAATTTGACCAGGTTATGCCATTTCGAAATGGTCTGGCATGGGCTGAAAAAAATGCCAACTGGGTCTATATCAATAAATCGAATGATGTCATCTGGAAAGAACCAGATCTCTATTAATTTTCATGCACCTTTTAATTTTTTTTTAATTTAATCTGGGGTAAAAAAAAGAGACCCAAAGCGGGTCTCTAAAAATTTTACTCCAAGTTTCTTGAACTATTTGGCTTACTTGTTAAGCAACAATTCATCTAGCTTTTTTATTAAAATGTCATGATTGTTTGGGGAGTTTCCAAGTATTTTGGAAACGATATTTCCCTTCTGATCAATTAAATATTTGGTTGGGTATCCCATGATATCATACGATTTTACGATGTCGTTCAGATCAGCATCATAAAGTACGTTGGGCCATAGAATACCATCTTCTGCTATAGCCTTTCTCCACGCTGCATCCTGTTGCTCCTTGCTTTTTCCTTTGCTCACCGCTTCATTTGAAACGCCAACAATCTCAAAACCTAAAGATTTATACTTTTCATAAGCCTCTTTTAATTTTGGATGACTTTGTCGGCAAGGAACACACCAGCTGCCCCAAAAATCAAGTAATACCACTTTGCCTTTCATTGCAGCAAGGTCCACTTTAGTTCCGTCAAAGCTGTTTTGTATAAAGGTAACGGCAGGCTGACCTATAGCGGTATTTTTATTATTCTGTATTTTAATACCGAGATCTTTAGCTGTTTGCGACGATTTATATTTTTCGTCCAAAGCGTTGAACTTTTTATCCAAAACGTCAACGGGTAATACAAGGAACAAACCTTGAAGCATTAAAATACTGGAAAATGCGGCTGGATTTTTGTCAATATATTGCACTCTTAATTGTTGATTTTTTCTTCTCAACGCTGTTGAACTATCCTTCAACGCTGCAGTACCCAATGTGTCCTTTGCGTTGGCTTTAGTATTTTGCTCCTTTTGAATTTCCCATACTCCTAATGTTATAGGTAAGTCTTCAGCCCTGAATTTTTCATAAATCAAGCTTTCTTCATCATTGGTTACTATCGCGGAAGTCCATATTTCCTTTGCATTACCATTTATAACAAAACTACCATTTGTCAACATGAACATCAAAGCAGGAGGAAGAGCAATCGCTTTGCCTATCCTCAAATACAGGCTGGTATCCAAGACCTCCATACGCACCAATTGGGGATCAACTGTTTTTCCTTCCCACAAAATATAATCATCTTTTTTTGGCGTAAGTGTATCTACTTTTGACTTCCCGTTCACAATATGGCTAACTCTTACCTTGTTATTTTTAAGGCCAACTAGGTTTAACTCTACCTTAAATTGAGCTTGGGAGTTAAGTAAAAAAGGTAAAACACAAAAAATAATGCCAAAGAGTTTGTTCATTTCTTGATTATTAAATGATGAAATTTGTTTCTTCTACAAATTAAGGATTATCAACCATATTTGGATTATACTGAAGGATTTGTGGTGGAATTTTTAAGGTCAACCTGCTATCTGTTAAGGTGAAAGTTTCTGAATCAAACTTTTTAGTTCTGTCCAGATTGTTAAATTTAGCATCCTTAACTAAACGGCGCATATCAAACCAACGCATACCTGTACTGGCATATTCTCTGTGACGTTCATCTAAAATAAATCGAATCAAATCATCCTGCGTTGTTACGGTTACGGTTGCATTTGCCACTGGCATTCTGTTTTTTCTTAATTCCTCTAAATCAGTCTTGGCACCTGTCAAATCATTACCCCTTGCCTTACATTCTGCTGTCATGAGCATTAGATTGGGTAAATTAGGTCCTAAATTTACGCTGGTAGGTGAATTTCTCATAAATCCAGGTAGTGCAATAGTCCCATTGGCAGCATTTTTATCGAAAAATAACTTGCGCCTGTGATCTGTAGTAGCGAATAGAGCTAGGATATTTGGTTTCAAAAACAAACAATTCCGGTTTACTGTACTGGAAACACTTAACTGACGCAGAAATATATTTTCATCGCTATTATACAATAATGGATATCCAGAAGCACCACGCCAAGGTTGACTTGCAGTAAACCAGCCTGTTGGGGCAGCACTGGTCATAGTGGTATTGTAATTATACAATTGAACGGGGATGGCGCCGCCACTTAAACCAGCTCTACATTCATTTAAAGACTTTAATGCAGTGGGATAATTTCTCATTTGAAAATAAACCATTCCCAACATATATTGAGCGGCTGGTCTCGACATTCTAACCCGGCTATAAACCTTGGCCTGAAGGTCGGGAATGGCTTCCGTGAGTTCCTTAATGATAAAATCGTACATTTCTTTGACCGATGCTCTTTTAAAATCGCTTGCATTTACATCGGCATTCACAACAATGGGAACGGATAAATCGGTTGCCGCTGTGTTTTCATCGTAAGGCTGACCAAATAAATTAGCTACTAGAAAATGATTGAAAGCACGGCATGCTCTCGCCTCGGCTAACAATTCTTTTTTCCTTTCTAATGTACCTGCCTCTGAGGCCATGACACCGCTTACCACGATATTATAATTATAGAGTTGATTATAGAAGGCGCCCCATTCATTCGATTCATCAGTAGGCAAATAAGGATCAGCGCTCCATTTAAATCCATTTTGCCATGCAATGGTAGGTATGGCATTTAAAAAGCCGGCAGAGGAAAAGATATCGTCCCCCATGAATAATGGCATCTCAGCGGATCCTAATAAACTCGAAATTCCACCTGGTTGATTGCGGACATTTAAATAACTGAATAAATTGGCATTGTTGAAGATACCATTATATTGTTCTGTCGTTTTTAAAACATCTAATCCCTTAGGGGTCACGTCTAAAAAAGTATCGCAACTTGAAATACTGATGACAAAGTACAAGACGAAAGCAAAACTTTTTATCGTTGATTTTTTCATTTTCTCTTTTTTTAAAATTATTTAAATGATGCTCTGAGACCAAAAGTGTAAAAGGCAGGCATTCTGTCCAGGCGCACTCCTAACTGATAATCATAGTATTCCGGATCAATCTTATTTTGGTTTTTTGTCCATAATAAGATGTTGTTTACCTGTCCGTAAATACTTAATTCCTTCATCGATAATTTATTGGCAATGTTTTTTCCAAATTGATAATTAATCGTTAAATCTCTTAATTTGGCATAAGAGGCCGAAGTAATATTTGACAATCCCTGGGTGTAAAAATTGGTGTTTCGTTGCGTAGAGGAGGTGGAAGTATTCGCTATGTATTTTGGAATATCAGTGGTTAGTTCATCTCCTTCTTTTTTCCATCTGTTCTCGAAGTAGGTGGGTTGGTTTGTTAACAATCTTCCTGTGTAAAAGCGGTTTACATCTAAACGCATCTGATGGCCTAGGTTAAAGATAACAAGAAAGGATAAACTGAAATTTTTATAGCTTATCTGATTGGTTAAACCACCATACCACAAAGGTTGGGTGGTGCCTGAATAAGTAGGGTCATCTATTTTTATCTGATTGGCCAATTTTAAGGTGTCATTCGTTGCACTTAAAGCCAATGGATTTCCAGCATTGTCTAATCCGATATAGTTATATCCAAATAACGGGTAAGCTGAATAACCTTCGATTTGAACACCTGAAATTTTATTTGAAAAAGTTAATGCCGAAGATCTTTTTAGAGATAGTATTTCGTTTCTATTCATAGATAAGGTAAATATGGTTCTCCAGCTAAAGTCTTTCCCTTTGATATTAATGCTATTTAATTGAACTTCAATCCCTCTGTTTTTCAAACTGCCTAAATTGTCATAAGCATAAGAAAATCCTGTGGTAGGATCTATGGGTACAAATCCCAATAAATCGGTTGTAAGTTTGTCATAAACGTCTACATATCCGGAAAGTCTTTGATTCCATAAACTGAAATCAATACCCATATTGATGGTTTTTGTTCTTTCCCACGTTAATAAGTCATTGGCTGGCGTGAAAACGACGTATCCCGTTCCTAATCCTGCAAAAATAGCACTATTTCTGGCGCCAATGATGTCAAAGGGTCCACCTTGACCAGGAACAGGTGCGTTGCCCGATAATCCGTAAGTGGCTCTTAATTTCAACAAGTCAAAGGTGGATGTCGAGAAAAAGCTTTCTTTAGAAATATTCCAGGCACCTCCGACACTCCATACAGGCTTATATTGTGCTGCCGGATCAGATCCAAATAGATTGGACTGGTCCATACGAATGCTGGCATTTAAGGTGTATTTTCCTTTATAGGTGTAAGCAGAGTTTCCGTAAAGGGAGAAAAATCTCCTTTCGACTTCACTATAACTGTGCTGATTGACATTCAGAATATTAATCGTTCTGGAAGGTAAAAAGTTGACGGGGTTAGTCACCCCGGTACTGCCTAGAAATTGCTCATCAATATAAGAATAGGTTAGTGTCTGGAAATCAAACCCTCTTTTAAAGGTTCCTATTCTGCTAGAGTAATCAGCTCTTAATTCTGTACCTGCTAATAAGGTTATCTGATGATCTGCATTTTTGCTATTTTCATAAAGTAACTGATTTCTTGCCGTCCAGGCATATTGCGTATTGTTATTTGTTAAATAATGACCGCCAGTTACAGGTAGAAAATAGGTGGGATTACTCGTCGCTGTGGTAGGCGCCTGGGTAAAAAATACCCGCTCATTTCTTACCCGATAAGAATTTTGATCGTAATAATCGTAAGAATCAAGGGTTGAACGCTGGTATTGTGCCCGTCCCTCATAAGTTAATCCCTTTAATATTTTGACAGTTAAACCTCCATTCAAACGGGTAGAAAGTGTTGAACTTCCGTTTTTTGTATAGCCTGGTTCCAATAATGGAACATAGTCTAAATTGATGCGACTCTGATTTTCAGAAATACTTCTAAATGGCTGGTGTCTGGTTAAGTAAGCCATTGACAAAGGATTTTCCCCATTGTCTGATAACATGGCGTAGGGTAGCAATGTATTGACGGTACCTGGAAAATCGGTCAAAAGGAAACGGTCATTTTTTTCGTAAGCTATGTTAGTTGTAATATCTAATCTTATAGCATCAGAAAAAATAAAATCCTGACGAAGATTTAATTGATATCGATCCAGATTGTTTTTATTGAAATTTTCATCGCGGGTATAAGCCAATGAACCATAAAAACTATGAAAAGTGGATCCTCCATTGAAATTGATACTATGGTTGGATAACTTCGATGGTTGCTGAAGAAAAGAACGGAGTTGATCCCTGTTATTTAATCCTCCCAAGGAGTCAAAACGCTGTTGTGCAACATCAGCCCCAATGATTTTTCTCGATAAATCATATAAAACCTGTTCGTGCGGCATGACCGTAGGTGTGGAGTTATTAGAAGCCGCCGTTGTTACTACCGACCATGGAAAGGCGGTTGCGTCAAATATATCCCTACCTGCTTGAACCAATTGATTACTATTCATTAGGTTATAATAGTCTAAGTCTGGAACACCCCTGTAGGAAACAAAACCATTATAATTTACCTGTATTTTTTGAGGAGCTGCCGATGTTTTTCCTTTTTTGGTTGTAATAACAATAACTCCATTTGCCGCAGCTGCTCCCCAAATGGAAGCCGCCGTAGCATCCCTTAACAAAGTAACAGATTCTATGTCGTCTGGATTTACTAAAGAGGTCATCGTCGAACCATCAAAAATGGGTACTCCATCAACCACAATTAAAGGCGATTTACTGGCATTCACAGAGGTAAGACCGCGGATTAAAAACTTTTCACTGTTGCGACCATAATTTACGGAAAGTCCAGGGACCAAACCCTCCAATCGGTCAATAACACTCATGCTATTTGATTTCACATTGAAATCATCATTTTTTATCATGGAAAATGAACCTGCACTTCGCTCCTTGGAAAGTCGCTGATAGCCTGTCGCCACAATACTTACTTCTTGTAAAACAAAAGGCTCTTCCAAAAGGATAATATCCATATTTGTTTGACCATCAATGTTTACTGAACGGGTAACATAACCAATATAAGAAAAAATGAGCACTTTATCCTCCGCTTCTACTTCCAGAGAATAATTTCCGTTGATATCAGAAATAGCTCCTTTTTGAGACGAAGAAGTCAACACATTTACCCCAACCATGGACTCACCGGCAGCATTGGTGATTTTACCCTTAATAGGATTAGCCAGGATTGGTTCCTTATTTTCATCCTTTTTCTCATAAGAAACGGCCTTTTTTATGGGCGAAACAACAATGGTCTTGTTTTTAATGGAATAGGAAAGGGGTAAATTATTAAATACCAGGGAGAGCGTTTCCTCTATCGTTTTATCTTTTACGGAAAGATTAACCTTTCCTGCTTTATCCAATAAAGCATCTTCATAAAAAAATTGATAACCGGTCTGGCGATAAATTTCCTTGAATACTTTCTGTAAAGTAACTTCCTTGCTATCAAGCGTTACTATCTGAGCACTGCTGTAGGCATTCAGATTTAGGCAGGTAATAAAAAGAGAAATACCTAAAACTTTTCCCGTTTTTGATATTCTTGAAAATGATTCCCACTTTTTAAAGCAAGAATGAATCGTTGATAATAACATCATCTTTGTCCTTTTAGTAAAATAATATAGCGTTATGTTGTTGGTGTTTATTTAACGTGATACTTCAATCTTAGAACCCTTTAACGTAAATTTTACGCCGGTTCCTTCCATTATTTTTAATACTTCCGAAAGATTGTTTGATCTGCTTACAATACCCGAAAATTGTTTTTGTCCAATACCATCTGTTAGCACAAAATCAATGGTATACCAGCGACTTAATTGTTTTAAAATAGCATCTAATTCGAGTCTGTTGAAGATAAACCAGCCTGTTTTCCAGGCTGTAATTTCTTCCATATCTACCATAATAATCCTGGACAAACCATTTGTGTAGGCTAGTTGCTCGCCTGGCTGAAGGTTCAATAGCTGTCTGTCAGGCATTTTTATCTGTATACGCCCTTCTGCCAAGGTGGTGAATACCGATTTTTCGTCCTCATAAGCATTGATATTAAAGGCAGTGCCAATTACCTGGGTCTCTAAGCCGTTTGCATACTGGACAAGAAAGGGTTGTTTTTGGTTTTTTGAAACCTGAAAATATGCCTCACCCCGAAGGATTACTTTTCTTGGTCTTTTAGTTCCAAAAGTGTTTGGATAGGTTAAGGAAGAAGCTGCATTGAGCCATATTTGCGTTCCATCGGATAAAACAAGTTGATATTGTCCTCCCCTGGGCGTTTGTATCGTGTTTAACAATAATTCTTCACTTAAATTAGGTGTTTGATAAATTATTTTACCTTCCTCTGTTTTGATTATTTTTGATTTTCCTTCCGTGGAAAGTACGCCATTGGGTAATTCATCTAATGAAATGATCTGCCCATCTGACAATGTCAAAGTAGCTTTGTTTCCTCCTGGGGCAATTAAAATAGGTTGGTTGACCACCATTTCTTCTGACCTATTGGGCAAGTTATACCATATAATATAGGTAAATAAAAGGAGAGCTGCCGATGCTGCTGCGTAATATAAAAAAGATTTCCTGCGGTTTTTTTCAGTTTCTTTATTTCCAATAATGTTCTCCAACATTTGATTCCGTTCAGCCTTAGTGAATATGGAGGTAGATAAGGCTGTTTTATCCCATTGATTTTTTAAAAGAATGTCTAATTCCTCCTCCGATAAATTTTTCAAAGCCTTGATCTGTTCCTCATTAGGCTGACCTTTCAAAAAAGCTTCCCAAAGATTGTTGTGCGGCTGTGCTTCTTTCATCTTTTTAGTTTATACTTTTAAGACAAAATGGCTGCTCAAAAAGGGGGAGTGCTAATCTATTCTTTTTGAAATAATATCAATAAAAAGTAGAATGAGCGATATTTTAGATTGTAAATTGGATTTTACAGCCTTTATGCCAATACTTAAATGGGATTTTACCGATTCTTTCCCAATGCCTAATCGGTCTGCAATTTCCTGGTAAGTCATTCTTTCATATCGATGCAATAGAAATACTTCCTTTTGTCGGGCGGGTAATTGATCGATGGCTTCATCAATCAGGGAATATTGATATTCCTTTTTCTCATCTACTTCCTCCTCGTATAAATGTGGATTGTCGGCAAATATTTTAAATTTTTCTAATTCTACTATCGATTTTTTTAAAGCATTTATAGCTTGATTTTTACTGACTACATACAGATAAGCCTTAAAATTTTTTACTTCCTGCAGGGATTCTCTGGTCATCCATATTTTTAAAAATACGTCCTGTACTATTTCTGAAGTTAATTCTTTCGATTTTGTTATTTGAAATATAAAAGAAGAAAGGGTAGGTTCCCATTGGAAATACAAACTACGGAATGCTTTGCTGCTTCCCGTTGAAACGTTTTGCAATAATTCCGACTCCTTATGAAAATTCAACATGTTATAACAAGCGCTATTTTTTTTCTAAAAATACACTATTTTTACTTGAAAAATGGAATATCAAAATCTACTGGTATCAGAATCAAAGGGAATTTTTCAAATTACATTCAATAGGGAAAAGGCACTCAATGCCTTAAATGGTCAAGTCATGTTGGAACTTTCCCATTTATTTACTACTTTTTTGCCTAGACAGAGCGTTTTAAAAGGAATAATATTAACGGGTTCTGGAGAAAAAGCATTTGTAGCAGGTGCCGATATTAAAGAATTTTTGAATATCGAAAAAGGGAAAGGGGCCGAATTGACGCAAAAGGGACATAACGTTTTTAGCCTTATTGAAAACTTTCCCGTGCCTGTACTTGCTGCTATCAATGGTTTTGCTCTTGGAGGAGGTTGTGAGCTGGCTATGGCCTGCCACCTCAGAATAGCTTCCGATACGGCTCGTTTTGGTCAACCAGAAATTAATCTGGGTATCATTCCAGGTTATGGTGGCACTCAACGTCTTATTCAATATATAGGTAAAACAAAAGCGATGGAACTCATGCTTACGGGCGATATGTTTTCTGCAGAGGAAGCCCTGAAATGGGGATTATTGAATAAAGTGGTTCCTGCAAGTGAACTTTTACATGAGGCAGAAACGCTTTTGTTGCGTATCGCTGAAAAAGCACCCGTTGCCGTAGGTGCAGTCATTGCCTCCGTGAATGCCTATTTTAATAAACCTGGAAATGGCTTTAAAGAAGAAGTTATTCAGTTTGGAAAAACAACCTTGACGGCTGATTTTATAGAAGGTGCGCAAGCATTTATTGAAAAAAGAAAACCAAATTTTACGGGGAAATAATGGTTTTTATTTCTAGGATGAGGCAAACTTTCGCCACCTTTATGTTTAATTATTTACTGGTGCCTAAATAGACCGCAATTGCGTAACAGCAACAGCTTGGGTTACCTCTACCATATATCTGGATAATCAGCTGGATTATAATTGGGAGGAATACTGACGCTTTTGGAATTGCCCTTCATGCCAAATCCATCCCACTGTTTTTGTACCAGATACTCAAAACTACCGCGCTCTTTGGATAAGCTGCCATTCTGAACTGCGAGTCCAATTTGGGTGGCTCTGTTGTTAGCAGCGGTCATAGGGGCATAACGACCATCAGAATAGGTGGCTCTTATTTTTAGATAGGATTCAATAATCTTTGACTCTTCCTCCGTTCCCCAATGGTCAGGTGAGGAGTAATTCATGTTTTCTGCCAAAGCCAGACCAATACATGGATTTAGCCAGCCAGGCCTGTTGATATGCTGATCCAGCAAAAGGGCCACTCCATAAGAGGATGTGATCATCTGATAAAGAGGGTAGGGAAGGCCCTTAGGCTCCGGCTTGAAGTAAAAATTTTTGAATCGATCATGCGCATGCTCAATCTGTATGGCCTGAAATTCAGGTTGCATTAGGGCTTTCCAAAAATGAAATGCCCAGCTGGGACTTCGAAAGATCTCCTTTTGCTCTGCATTGGCTATTCGTTCTCCCTGGTAGGTTATGAATCCTATTGTACTATCGGTTTGCGCGTCAATATTAATTCCTAAGGGGACAAACCAAGTATTAAATTTAAGGGGATATTTTGTTTTCAGTTTAAACAATAAGGCGGGCAGTTCTCCCGCATTTGATCCTGTCCCTAATGTCCATTGAAATATACCGATGCTTAAAAATGCCTGGTCATAAGTATTAATTGCGTCAAGTTTACCTTCATTCCGTGCTACCTGTTCAATAACCTTCAAACTTATTGGAGATAATTCAGGATTTACCTCATTGGGGTAGCGTTCTAAAAAGCTACCTACAGCTTCATTCCCATTCCAATATACACCCGGTTCTTTTTTTGTTAATACCAGCTGAATCTGCCCGTCATTGATACTTACTTTGTTATCTGGCGTTTCCAGTATTTTTAGTAGGTTAGGAGTTAAGGAAGTTTTTGCAAGGAGGGAGTCAGAGGGTGAATTGTAATTAAAATGTTCCCCTAAACAGGCAGTTGCCGTATTAATAAGATACTCTTTCGGCGTCTGATGCAATGATTTTGATTGGAAAATTAGTCCATAGTAGGTACAAAATTTTTCCATATTTAGCTGGAGAGAATCCTCCTTGAAATCGAGATAGGATAGTAATTGTAACAAAGGGTCATATAAATAATGTTCGGCTTGAAGATAACCTTCTGTATTTCCCGTGTAAGATTGTAAGGTTTTTAAATGGGGTATAATTTCTGCCGTTTGTATCATTCTCCAGAGGCTATAAGACTTAAGCCTTGCGCCGTCACCAGCAATTTTGTGCTTTTGATTGAATTTTTTTATAGCTTTTAGCATAGCCTGATCGTAAATGCCCGCTCTTTGGTCAAAGGCCATGATGTCGGTTAAGGACAAATACCCCAGTTGATACAATAACTGTTGCAGCGGTCGAACATATTTGTTCTCTGCATAAAGGAAGAGATTTATCTCAACCGTATTGGTTCGAAGTAATTCTTGTAATAAAGAAGAGTAAAACATAAGCAATTCGTTCTCCATTGCAAACATAAACTAAAAAAGGGCATTTTCGAAAGAAAATGCCCTTTTGAACCTAATTTTGTTTTATTATGACAATGACTTCACAATAGTAGCAAAAGTATCAGGGTGATTTAAAGCTAAATCGGCCAATACCTTTCTATTTAGTCCAATATCATTTTTATCAAGTAAGTGGATGAATCTTGAATAAGATAAACCAAAAGCTCTTACGGCAGCATTTATACGGGCAATCCAAAGGCGACGATACGCTCTTTTCTTGGCACGACGGTCACGGTAAGCGTAACCCATACCCTTTTCCAGGGTATTTTTTGCAGCAGTATATACATTTCTTCTGGCTCCAAAGAAACCTTTGGCAGCATCTAAAATTTTCTTGCGACGCTTCCTGGAAGCAACCGCGTTTACGGAACGAGGCATAATGTTTGATTTAGTTCAATACAGAGCTCAAAGAGTCTTTTTCCTGTATTCTCGTTAAAAAATAATTCTTATCTAATGCAAAGCATGCGCATTACGCGTTTCTGTTCTGAACCGTCAACAGTCGTAGAATCACGTAAATTCAATTTAGCACGTTTGCTCTTGTTGCGCATTCTGTGCGAAGTATTCGCTTGGAAACGCTTAATCTTTCCTGATCCGGTAACTGAGAATCTTTTCTTAGCACTGGAATGGGTTTTCATTTTTGGCATAATTGTTTTTTTTCAAGTGGCAAAGATAACAAATTCAATCAATTCCCGATACAATGCCTGTTATTTTTTTCGTTTAGGGGAAACCATGACAATCATACGCCGTCCTTCGAGTTTTGGTAAGGCTTCAGGAGCTCCATATTCCTCTAATTCCTTCAGAAATCGCAACAAAAGTAGTTCACCTCTATCCTTAAAGACAATGGTTCTGCCCCTGAAGTTAACATAAGCTTTCACTTTTGCATTTTCCTCTAAAAAGGTTTTTGCATGTCGAACCTTAAACTCAAAGTCATGATCGTCTGTGTTAGGTCCAAAGCGTATTTCCTTAATGACGGTTTTAGCAGCTTTTGACTTGATTTCTTTTTCCTTCCTCTTTTTTTCATAGAGGAATTTATTGAAATCAACTACTCTGACAACTGGAGGCGCAGCATTGGGAGAAATTTCTACCATGTCCAATTGAAGTTGGGTTGCCCACTCTCTGACTTGACGGGTATTATAAACTTCCCCACCTTTAACTTCTATCCCCGCGACTTCGGAGAGGATCTCCAGATTTTCACCCACTAAGCGAACTTCAGGAACGCGTATCTGGTCGTTTATTCTTAGCCCAGGTTTATCGTCTGTGCTTGAACTCGAAGGAACTATTCTCTTGGCCAAATGATTTTTTTTTGTTAAAAAAGTGATTGATTAAATAATTAATTTTCTGAAACATCAGATTTTATTTCATTGGAATAAGTAATGGCTGTGCCACTATTATCCTCATTCATTACTGCAATTAAGTCGCTTCCCTCCGCTGGATTTTCATTTAATATAAATTCAGCTAAAGGATCTTCCAGGTATTTCTGTATGGCACGGTGCAAAGGTCTGGCACCAAACTGAGGGTCAAATCCCTTTTCTGCAACAAATTTCTTAGCCTCTGCCGATAAACTTAACTTGAAGTTTAATTGAGTTAGTCGCTTAAATAAATCGGCTAAAGCAATATCTACGATGCGGTAAATCTCTTCCATACCTAAGGCATTGAATATGATAACGTCGTCGATACGATTTAGAAACTCTGGAGAGAATGTTTTTTTCAATGCATTTTGAATCACTGATTTGGTATTCTCTTCTGTAGCCTCTTGCCTTGCCTTGGTATTAAAGCCTAAACCTTGACCAAAATCTTTTAATTGTCTGACCCCAATATTGGATGTCATAATAATTAAGGTGTTTTTGAAATCAACCTTCCGGCCTAATCCATCTGTAAGTAACCCATCGTCAAGTACTTGCAATAGTATATTATATACGTCCGGATGCGCTTTTTCTATTTCGTCAAGAAGTATAACAGAATAGGGTTTTCTCCTAACTTTTTCTGTTAATTGACCACCTTCTTCGTAACCAACGTAACCTGGAGGTGCTCCTATGAGTCTACTGACAGAAAATTTCTCCATATATTCTGTCATATCAATGCGAATTAATGCATCGTCAGAGTCGAACATATATTTGGCAAGTGCTTTTGCCAATTCCGTTTTACCTACCCCTGTTGGACCAAGAAAAATAAAGGTGCCAATTGGTTTTTTAGGATCTTTAAGTCCAACCCTGTTGCGAAGAATCGCTTTCGATATTTTCTTAATAGCATCTTCCTGACCAATAATCACTTTTTGCATGTCCTTTTCCATGCCAACCAATCTCTTACCTTCACTTTGAGCAACGCGATTGACTGGAATGCCAGTCATCATAGAAACTACTTCTGCAATTTCCTCCTCAGTTACTGGATAACGACGGGTTTTTGATTCCTCATCCCATTGGACTTTAGCAAATTCCAATTGACGCACCAACTTAGATTCCCGATCTCTTAGATCTGCAGCTCTTTCATACTGTTGGTTTTTAACCGCCTGATTTTTAGAATCTTTTAATTCTTCAATTTGGGTTTCAAGTTCAACGATATGTTTTGGTACGTGTATATTTTTCAAATGCACTCTGGCACCTACCTCATCTAAAACATCAATAGCTTTATCGGGAAGAAAACGATCTGTAACATAACGGTCACTCAAGCGCACACAAGCAGAAATTGCTTCATCGCTGTAAGTCACATTATGAAAATCTTCATACTTGATTTTAATATTATGCAATATATGTATGGCTTCCTCAGCAGAAGGCGGTTCAACAAGAACCTTTTGGAAACGTCTGTCTAAGGCACCATCTTTTTCAATATGCTGACGATATTCATCTAAAGTAGAGGCACCAATACACTGCAACTCACCTCTGGCGAGGGCAGGTTTGAAAATATTGGAAGCGTCGAGCGAACCTGTCGCACCACCGGCACCCACGATAGTGTGTATCTCATCGATAAACAGAATGACATCCCGCGTTTTCTCGAGTTCATTCATGATAGCCTTCATACGCTCTTCAAACTGACCCCTATATTTGGTGCCTGCCACTAAAGCAGCAAGGTCAAGCATGACGATACGCTTATTAAACAAGGTACGTGACACTTTTCTTTGCATAATACGAAGAGCAAGCCCTTCCACAATCGCAGTTTTTCCAACACCTGGTTCCCCGATAAGGATAGGATTATTTTTCTTCCGGCGACTAAGAATTTGAGAAACGCGTTCAATTTCATTTTCACGACCTATAATAGGGTCTAATTTCCCTTCCTCAGCCAGCTTAGTTACATCGCGGCCAAAATTATCGAGAACAGGTGTCCTTGATTTTGAATTAGATTTACGTTGCTGGAAACCCTTACCAGGTTCATCTTCATCGTAAGAATCTTCTGAATCAGAGGAAGAAGCTTGAGCATAAGGTTCCATTGGGGTAAAGTCCTGATCTTGTTTCACGAATTCCAGTTCAGCTTTAAACACCTCATAATCGATTTCAAAATCGCGCAGTATGCGAGAGGCAGGATTATCATTGTGTTTCAAAATGGATAAGACCAGATGTTCGGGACATATTTCCTCATTTTTAAGCATTTTAGCTTCTAAAAAGGTTACCTTAAGTACCTTTTCAGCCTGCTTATTTAGCGGAAGTGTCCCAATATTCAAACTGGAATTACCTACGGGTAAACGGTCGACCGCTTCCTGTAATGCTTTACGCAAATCACTGGAATTCACTTCCAGCGATTCTAACACCTTCATGGCAATACTGTCTTTGTCAGCAACCACGCCTAAAAGCAAGTGCTCGGTACCTATATAATCATGTCCGAGCCTGATGGCTTCTTCGCGGCTGTTAGCTATGACTTGTTTAACCTTTGGTGAAAACTTTCTATTGTTCATAGATTTACCGTTTCTGAGCCTAATATTAATACAATAAAAAAATAATACAAAGTTTAAAGCGTATTTGTTGCGATAAATATAAGAATGTTTCGCGCAATTCCTTAATTTTGTGTCCCGGTTTATTTTTCGGGATTATCATCAACCATCAGAAACCAGTTCAAAATTATGAAATACGCAGTAGATAATAACGAACAATACACCGTTTTTAGGATTGAAGAGGAAAATTTAAATTCTTCTAATGCGCCAACGCTTAAATCGGAATTAGTGCTGATTTTTCAAAAGGGAGTAAAAAATTTAATCCTCGATCTATCTCCGGTAAAATTTGTCGATTCTTCGGGACTTTCCGCCATCCTTACCGCCGACAGGCTTTGGAAAGAGCTGGGTTCTTTTATTCTTACAGGGATTGATCAGCCCGCTGTGAAGAAATTAATAGAAATATCAAGGCTGGACAGCGTGCTGACTATCCTTCCAACAGTCGATGAATCTATAGATTTTGCTATGATGGAAGAATTAGCCAGAGAATTAAATGCCGACCCAACAGATGACGAAGAATAAGGCACTGATTTTCAAAGTGTAAGGAAAACACAAGCATTTTTTTAAAAAAAACATTCTTTCTTTCTTTTTTTAATCAAATGTTCAGCTATCTTTGCGTCGCTTTAGAAAATAGGGCATTGATCCTGTAGCTCAGCCGGTAGAGCATATCACTTTTAATGATAGGGTCCTGGGTTCGAATCCCAGCGGGATCACTTTTTTTTAAAGATAAATGCTTTTTAGTTTAATTTTATTATCTTTATATTATTACCCTCGATTTACTTTCATTTCATGATTTTTATATAGCTACATAGAAAGTAATGATTAAAATTCCAGGTGCCTCTCCAAGATGGATTATATTTACTCTTGATTTACTTGTTGTCTGTGGTGCTTGGGCTATAGCTATTAACTATTGGCTGGTTTTACTAAATGAACATTTGTCAGGGCAATCTTTATATGAAACTTTTATCCCCGTCGTTCTAATTAACATTTCCCTTTTTTTTGCTACCAGTCTTTACAGTGGAATCGTTCGATTCACGGGTACTTTTGAACTACTTCGGGTATTTTTTATTGCACTTGCAGGTTCCTTCCTTTTGTTTGTAGCGAATGAAATTTTTTTCACTAACGTGTATGCAGGCTTTTTCCCTTTTTGGTTAACTTATTTTTTACTGGTTTCTTCTGGACTTGGCTTTTATCGTCTTTTCATCAAATTCAGTTACCGATATATCAGTTTACAAGGTCTCACAGCCACCAACGTGGTGATTTTTGGCGCAGGTATTCCTGGGGCTACTGTAAAGGCAGCCATTGACCGTAGTTCAGAAAAAAACTATATTATCAGAGCTTTTGTGGATGAACGTCCCCAATATCATTATAAACGGTTAGATGGTATTCCCGTGTTGTCTCCAGAACAGTTTAAAAGTCTGCATAACAAACTCAAAATTGAAAAGTTAATTGTTGCCTCTATCCAAGATAACCTAAAAAGTAAATCCGATGTGCTGGAGTTTTGTATAGCAGAAGGTATTGATATTCAAAAAATACCTGAATCGGAAATATTGATGGGAAAAAATATTTCCTTAAATCAGTTTCCACGGTTAAATATTGAAGAATTATTGGGTCGTCCTCCTATACAATTAGAGAATAATACTACCACCGAGTCTTATCGGGATAAAGTTATTTTAGTCACCGGTGCCGCAGGATCTATTGGAAATGAATTATCCAGGCAGCTTCTTTTCTGCGAGCCGCGTGCGCTCATTTTATGTGATCAGGCTGAAACTCCGCTAAATGATTTAATGCTTTCATTAACGTCTAAAAATAAAAAAGCGGAGTTAATCCCGTTTTTAGCCTCTGTTACGGATGGGGTAAGAATGAATCATCTTTTTGCAAAATATAAACCGGATATATTGTTCCACGCAGCAGCATATAAACACGTTCCTGTTATGGAGGCTTTTCCTACGGAAGCTCTTCGGGTAAATGTGTCTGGGACCCGATTATTAGCCGATATGTCTGTGCAATATGGAGTAAGCAAATTTGTGATGGTTTCTTCTGATAAGGCGGTGAATCCTACCAATGTGATGGGAGCTTCTAAACGCCTGGCTGAAATGTATGTGCAAAGTTTGGCTAGTGAAGGTAATTGTCCAACTAAATTTATAACCACCCGTTTTGGTAATGTGTTGGGGTCAAATGGTTCTGTGATTAATCGGTTTAAAGCTCAAATTGAAAAAGGAGGTCCGGTTACCGTAACCCATCCAGAAATAAATCGATTTTTCATGACCGTTTCCGAGGCTTGTCAATTAGTTCTGGAAGCAGGAAATATGGGCAATGGCGGAGAAGTATTTATTTTTGATATGGGAGAACCCGTTTTAATTGCCGATTTAGCAAAAAAAATGATTTCTCTTTCAGGTCATATTCCAAATAAAGAAGTTAAAATAGAATATTGCGGATTGCGCCCTGGCGAAAAATTATATGAGGAATTACTTCATAATAACGAAGAAAATGCCGAAACTTACCATGAAAAAATAATGATTGCCAGAGTAAGAGTTTTTCCTTACCAAGAATTGGTTATTTCTTTTGATGCCTTAATGAATTTGTTGATGGAAGGTAAAGAAGAAATAGAACTGGTGAGATGGATGAAATCTTTAGTGCCTGAATATGTTAGTAATAATAGTGAATTCGAATCGTTAGATCATCTTTCTCCAATACCTGACCTGCTTAATACTTGATTTAATTTTAATGAAACATCTTATGTATCCATCTTTGTCTTTTTTTGCTGGAAGATTTATGAATCTTCCTCTTCTTTTTGTTTTAAGTATTTTTTTTCTATTGCCGCTCATCGGTCTTTCACCCCTTCATTTGCAGGCACAGCAAACGGGCTTGCCTTCTATGGGGCAACAAAGTCAGATACCTGTCGCTCAATTGGCCTTATTGCGCGGTGAATTGAGTAAGCGAGGCATTACCGAAATGGAAGCCAAGGATTATTTACTTACGAAAGGCATTGATGTAACAAAACTAAGTCAGGCAGAACTCTTAGTAAGGAAAGAGGAAATTAGAGGATATATTCTGGAACTGGAAGCAGAAAAGAAACTATTAGCTCCTAAGGAATTTAATAAATTCAATCTGAAGGACGCTATGAAAAAATATAAAGAGGGAGAACTCGATACACTTAAACTGACGCCTGAAGAAATGAAATTGCTCCGTCCTGAGCTGGAAAAGGAAAAAATAAAGGAATTGACCGAAGAGGAAAAGAAAGAGAAAGAAGCGGAGGAATTAGCTAAGCGGAAAGATGAAATATACGGCCATCGTATTTTTGAAAGTGAAGACCTGAAATTATTTACCACCACGGAAGGGGCTAAAGCGCCTGAGTCCTATATTATCGCTGCTGGGGATGAAGTTAGAATTACTATTTTTGGATTGTCGCAAGCCGATATCTTGCTAGAGGTTCGTGACGAAGGATTTATACAACCTTCCGGCTTACCTAAAATTTATGTGCAAGGCCTTACGCTTGCCGAGGCAAGAAAACTGGTGCGTCAGCGGTTTAGTACTTTCTACCGGTTTAATATCGATGAATTTGCTTTTACCATACAAAAAGCCAGAACCGTTACGGTTAATATTTTCGGAGAGGTAAAAAGACAAGGTTCATTTTCTCTGTCTGCATTAAATACGGCTATTAATGCCATAGCAGCTGCTGGGGGGGTTACTCCGCTGGCATCGGTTCGGGAGATTGAATTGATTAGAGGAAAGATGCGAAAAAAGATTGATTTATATGCTTTCCTGGAAAATCCTTCCCTTCAGGCCGATTATAACCTTCAACAAAATGACATCATCTTTGTACCCGTTGCCAATAAAGTGGTTAGCCTACAGGGTGGTGTGAAACGCCCTATGCGATATGAGGTCATTGATGGGGATGGTTTACAAAAAATAATAAAAATAGCGGGAGGACCTGTTAGTAATGCCTCACCCGATTTTGTGCAGATAGAACGCAATGAAGGCGATTCTATACGCCTTATGGAGTACAAGTTAAATGAAGTAATTGCGGGTAAAATACCTGTGGTACTTTTCGATGGGGATACCATCAGACTCAGGAATGTGAATAAATTGCTGGAGAATTATATTGAGATTGAAGGTGCCGTTTTTTATCCTGGTCGTTATGACTTAGGAAAAAACCCCACGCTCAGAACTTTCCTGGAAAAAGCACAGGTAAGACCGGAAGCAAAAGAAGAATTTGTCTTCATAGAGAGACCGCAACGGGACAGTACCTTCAGAACCTTAAGGGTAGATGTACGTTTGGAACCCCAATTCAAACTGGAACCGAGAGACCGTTTAATTTTACTTGAAAAATCTATTTTTGCCAACATGGATTCAGCGTCCATCCTTGGTGCGGTTCAAAAGGAAATTACACTCAAAATGTCCTATGAAGATGAAATTCCGTTGCGTGATTTTCTACTTTTAGCGGGTGGACCTAAAACGACTGCGGCAGATTTTGGTTTTATTTTCAGAAAAAGCTGGTACATGCCTGGTAAAATGGAGTATATCAGGGTGAATATTAAAAATCCAGGGGATGCCATGGTCAGAGCAGGTGACCAACTATATGTTTACGAACGAAATAATATGGAGGAACGCGGACAATTAGCCGTTTCTGGAGCGGTAAAAACTCCGCTAACTATTCCATTTGACAATAGAATCACTTTAACGGATCTACTTACCATGGCAGGTGGCTTTAGGGAGCGAGCAGATAAAAGTCATATCGATGTATTCCGATTAAACTATGTGGAAGGGCTAGGGACCACCTTCGATAAAATAACCCTTTCCTTAGATACGAGTTTCCAGATCAAATCAGGGTCTGTAAGCTTTCAGCTACAACCTTTTGATCAGATAGCTGTAAGAGAATTTCCGCAATATAATCCAGATAGAACGGTACTCATCTCAGGGCAGGTTAACTACCCGGGATTATATAGTTTGAAGAATAACCTGGTACACCTGACCGATTTAATTGCTGACGCTGGTGGATTAACGCCTATTGCTGACCGAAATAATGCCATTCTTAATCGCACCTGGGGAGATATAGGCAAAGTGAGTATAAACCTGGCCAAGGCGATTGAAAATCCTAAATCGGTCTTATTTGATCCTGTACTAACCGCAGGTGACTCTATAACCATAGATGAATATAATAATACCGTAGCTATTCGAATAGAGGGAACCCGTTTGGGAGATTTGGTAGAAAAGGAACTCGTTTTAGATACCTCATTAGAGGACAAGAAAGATTTTTATACCTTCAATTATCAAGGAAAGCATTCTGCACGTTGGTATATACAAAACAACGCAGGTGGATTTGCCCAACGTTCCATTCGCTCCAGTGTCACTTTAACATTGCCTGATGGTAGGGTAGAGAGTACCCGTCATTTCTTATTCTTGAAAGATTATCCTACGGTAGCTGCTGGTTCCACTATTTCCTTAAGTAAAAAACCTGAAAAGCTGGCAGGAGATGGTGCCGGTAAAGAATTTAATCTGGAGAAGGTATTGAGTACCACCACACAGTCAATCTCCACTTTACTTACCCTGTTACTTTTATTGAGACAAATATAACAGTTAGAGGGGTTTAATGGTAAAAACTTGTCATTAGGGATTCGAAAGAGGACGTCTTCGCTTTGGTTTTCACGTGTTTATCCCGACAAGTTTCAATGGCATGTTATTTATTGTAGTTATATCTTAAACAAATGGAATATTTGCGTACTTTTGTAGATATAACTACAATAAATGATTGATCTTCCTAAAAATATCATTAAAAGACCCCATTACCTGAATAGGGTAGTGCCTTTTATGGATAAAAGCATCATAAAGGTCTTTATTGGACAGCGCCGTGTAGGAAAAAGCTATTTGTTGTTTCAAATTATTCAACATATTTTGGAGCAGGATGAACAAGCGAAAATTATTTACATCAATAAAGAGGACCTTGCTTTTTCAACGCTAAAAACCGCTTTGGATTTAAATGAATTCGTAAAAACGAAAAAAGCTTCCACAGGAAAAACTTATTTGTTTATTGATGAAATTCAAGAAATAGTTGACTTTCATCTGTCACTGCGCTCCCTTGTGTTAGACGAACAGATGGATATATATTGTACCGGGAGCAATGCGAATATGTTGTCTTCCGATATTGCTGGATATTTAAGCGGCAGATATATCGAGATAACGGTTTATAGTTTAGCCTATATCGAATTTCTGAATTTTCATAAACTAAAAAATGCCGGCGAATCATTAGATGTTTTCCTGAAATTTGGTGGATTGCCTTACCTAAAGCATTTATCTTTAGAGGACAGTATCGTATTTGAGTATCTTAGGAACATTTATAGTACCATTATATACAAAGATATTATACAAAGGTACGCTATACGAAATGTTCTTTTTTTGGAACAACTGGTGCAATTTTTGGCAAATAATATTGGAAGTATTTTTTCCATAAAAAGGATTAGTGATTTTTTAAAATCCCTAAACACAAAAATACCGCCAAATCAGGTTCAAATATATATGCAGCATTTGGTAAATGCATTTTTAATACATAGGGTTCCCCGGTTTGATATTATAGGTAAACGCTTATTCGAAGTGGGTGATAAATATTATTTTGAAAATTTAGGGATTCGACACGCTCTTTGGGGTTATAGAATTGAAGATAAAGGGAAAATTTTGGAAAATGCGGTCTATAATCAATTATTGTTTTTAGGCTATCAGGTCAAAGTTGGGGTTCTCGGTGTACATGAAATCGATTTCGTTGCAGAAAAGGAGGGCGAAAAGTGGTATTTACAAGTGGCTTTGTTTATCCATGATGAGAAAACCATGGAAAGAGAATTTGGAAACCTACGTCGAATTAGCGATAATTATAGAAAAACGGTGATAACTTATGATACCTATAGCGGAAACACTTATCAGGGTATCGAACTTACTGATTTAAAAACATTTTTATCGGAATAGATCATTTAATTTAAAAAGACTTCTTCGTTATATATCCCGTAGAGATGCAATGCTTCGCGTCTTTTCCCCGTCAGGTTTCAATGTTATATTTCCCGAAATTAAATGTTCTGAGTCAGGATTTACATGATAGTATTCCATTATCGTAGGGGCGAATGGCATTCGCCCTCCCATGATACCAGTACATTTACCTGTTTTCGGAACAATTTTACCTCACTGTCAGGTCATCCAACGCCATTAGGTTTCAATGTAAATTTACCTGCTGTCACTCTGCTTTGAAGCAGGATTTATAGGATTTTTAGGATTGAGGTGGACATCTTCGTTGCCATTGCTTGTTAAGATGTGTCTATTTTAATTTACCGATAGTTTGATTTGTTTACCAAATCCTTCTCTAAAGATTCTCATAATTGTTGACAACCTGATGTCAGAAGCGTTGTTCTCTATTCTTGAAATATAACTTTTAGTTGTTCCACATTTATTGGCTAATTCTTCCTGAGTCATGCCTTCTTTAGTTCTCAAGTCTTGAAGCAATATACCTAATTTAAATGCTTCAAAGCCTTCTTCATAGGCTGTTCTTTCTTTTGTGCCTACTAGACCATATTGTTCATCGAGATGATTACTAAATGATTTCAATTTACTACTTTTCATCCAAATATAGTTTTTTAATTCTTTTTGCTTTCTTTATTTCTGATTTCGGTATTTTCTTAGTTTTCTTCTGAAAGCCGTGGTTTTGGGGTGCTTGCAGCTGGGTACAGTGTTATTTTATTTTTATCTCTAAATTTTTAACTGGTCTTTTTTTTTTATTTCATTCAAGGTAGTATGCTATTCTTTGGGCTCTAAGTGCTTTCTCGCTTTGTTATGCGGTTTGAAGTAAATTAATTTCAGATAATTCCTGTCCGATTTGATGAATTCCTCTCAATATTTTATCGGTTTGTTTTGATGATGGTTTTTTTGTTCCGGAGACATATTGAGAGAGCAAAGTGGCATTCATTCCAATTTTTTTAGCCAGGAATTTTGCATTAATCACTTTATAATATTTAAAAAACTGTTTAAAATCTATTTCAAATTTAATGTCATTTGGTTCGACTTTCACATTTTCTTCTTCAAAATAAAATTCAGTTGCCTCGTAAGCCCTGTTTATCAATTCGGGAATGGATATACCAGTCGTAAAAATCGGATAGTTATCCGAATAGGCAGAAAAACCAGTATTGGTTTTCTCAACAATCAA
>Ga0114981_10000392_pt1 | contig 28739 bp, 25 predicted proteins | sample S_140806_MF_Meta_FD_87028 | JGI IMG/M metagenome (GOLD analysis project Ga0114981, IMG submission 87028) | Freshwater microbial communities from Lake Simoncouche, Canada to study carbon cycling - S_140806_MF_MetaG | ecosystem: Environmental > Aquatic > Freshwater > Lake | place: Lake...
AACGGTTGCAACGCTTACCGTCTGAGATTTCTCATCGACTGTAAGAGTGGTCTTGCCAACTTTAGAAGGGAACGGGCGACCGGGCGCTTTCTTGGCCGGCGCTTTCTTTGCTGGAGATTTTTTCGCAACGGTTTTCTTTGCTGGTACTTTTTTAGCCGGAGCCTTCTTCGCCACTTTTTTCGCAGGGGCCTTCTTAGCTACCTTTTTGGCAGGGGCCTTCTTAGCTACCTTTTTGGCAGGGGCTTTCTTTTTTGCTGGCACGCCGCGCACCCTATGCTCTTTTTAGCGCACGACCAACTTTGCCACTCAAGGACGGCGTGAATTCTTACCTTTTAATTAGAGTGATCATGTAAATCAGGGTGAGGGATTAGACTCTCCCTCTCATGACTATGCGTCCAATTTCTGCTCAAATTGACCTTCCTGCAATGGAACGTTCGATTTTGGATTTCTGGCGCACGCATTCAATCTTCGAAGCAAGTACTGCGGCGCGAAATGGGGCCCAGCCTTGGACCTTCTATGAAGGCCCGCCAACAGCTAACGGTATGCCTGGCACCCACCATATTGAAGCGCGCGTCTTTAAAGATGTATTTCCGCGTTATCAAACGATGAAGGGTAAATATGTAACCCGCAAAGCAGGTTGGGACTGCCACGGTTTACCAGTTGAAATTGCTGTTGAAAAAGAGCTCGGATTTTCTGGCAAGGGCGACATCGAAAAATATGGAATCGCTGCCTTTAATGAGATGTGTCGCGAGTCTGTAACGCGACACGTTGGCGCTTTTACAACCATGACAAACCGCATGGGTTTCTGGGTTGATTTTGATCAGGCCTATTGGACTATGGCTCCCGAATATGTCGAAAGTGTTTGGTGGAGCCTTAAAGAGATCTGGAAGAAAGGTCTCTTGGTTCAAGATCATCGCGTTGCTCCTTATTGTCCGCGTTGTGGCACTGGGCTTTCAGACCATGAACTTGCGCAAGGCTATGAGACAGTCACGGATCCTTCAGTTTATGTGCGCTTTCCCATCACATCTGGTGAACTTGCAGATCTTGGCGCAGCGCTCTTAGTTTGGACAACTACTCCTTGGACGCTGGTTTCAAATACTGCAATCGCAGTTCATCCTGAAGTTGATTATGTAGTCGCTGAAGTAATTGTTGAAGAGAACCGAGAAGTACTAGTCGTTGCCGAACCACTTATCTCGGCGCTAACTGGCGAAGTTAAAGTACTTAAGACGATTAAAGGTAAAGATCTAGAGCACACCAAATATCAGCGTCCTCTTGATCTAGTTGAAATCCCTGACTCACATTTTGTAGTCCTGGCCACTTATGTCACAACCGAAGATGGAACAGGTTTAGTCCATCAATCCCCCGCCTTTGGCGCCGATGACTTAGCAGTCTGTCGTGGTTATGGACTTCCGGTTGTAAATCCAATCGCGCCTGACGGCACATTCTTAAGCGATGTGCCACTAGTTGGTGGAATTTTCTTTAAGGATGCCGACAAAATATTAGTTAAAGAACTTAAATCCCGAGGTGTTTTATATAAGCACCAACCATTTGAGCACCCTTATCCGCATTGCTGGCGCTGCCATACTGCCTTGATTTATTACGCACAACCATCTTGGTATATCCGCACGACATCAATTAAGGATGCGTTGATCCGTGAAAATAATCAGACCGATTGGCATCCTGAAACGATTAAGACTGGTCGTTATGGCGACTGGCTAAATAACAACATTGATTGGGCGCTATCTAGAAATCGCTATTGGGGTACTCCTCTCCCAATTTGGCGTTGTGAAGAAAAGCATGAAATCTGCGTTGATTCACTTGCTGAATTAGGTGCACTGGCCGGGCAAGAACTTTCTAACTTAGATCCACACCGTCCCTTTGTAGATGACATCAACTTTCCATGCGCTAGCTGTGGCAAAACAATGACACGTGTTCCTGAAGTAATTGATTGTTGGTATGACTCTGGCGCGATGCCATTTGCGCAATGGGGTTATCCGCATAAGCCAGGTTCGGTTGAAAAATTTGAAGCCGCCTACCCTGCTGATTTTATCTGCGAAGCAATTGATCAAACTCGCGGTTGGTTCTATACCTTGATGGCTATCGGTACTTTGGTATTTGATAAAGGCTCATATAAGAGCGTGCTCTGCTTGGGCCATATTTTGGATAAAGATGGTCGCAAGATGAGCAAGCACGTGGGCAACGTACTTGAGCCAATTGCGTTGATGGATCAACATGGTGCCGATGCTGTGCGTTGGTACATGTTGGCCGCAGGTTCCCCATGGTCAGCACGTCGCGTGGGCCACGATGCGATCAGCGATGTTGTTCGCAAGACCTTACTTACTTACTGGAACACCATCTCATTCCATACTCTTTACGCGCAGTCATCGAACTTCGAAATTTCACAGATTCCAGCGGTTAAAGATCGCTCCATGATGGATCGTTGGATTTTGAGCGAACTTAACGCGTTAATCCAAGAAGTTGATGTTGCTTATGAAGAATTTGATTCACAAGTTGCTGGAAAAGCGCTGGCCCGTTTCATCGATGATCTCTCTAATTGGTATGTACGTCGCTCACGTCGACGCTTCTGGGATGGGGATGTAGCGGCCCTTGGCACATTGCACGAATGTCTAGTCACGCTGACGCAACTACTGGCTCCGATGGTTCCATTTATCACCGAACATGTCTGGCAAGAGTTGGTCAAAGTTGCTGACCCAACTGCTGCGGACTCAGTTCACTTAACTAACTTTCCAGTCGCAGATACTTCCCTGATAAATCTTGAGTTAAATGCCCAAGTTGCAATGACTCGTCGCGTTGTTGAGCTCGGTCGCGCCGCTCGCGCCGAATCAGCGATCAAGATTCGCCAACCGCTGCAACGCGCTCTGATCTCGGCAAATGGCTGGTCTAAGTTGCCGAAGGATATGAAGGATCAGATCTCTGATGAACTAAATGTGATTGACCTTGCCGATATCGCCGACGCCGATGGAGATTTAGTAAATATCTCAATAAAGGCTAATTTCAAATCACTTGGAGCTAAGTACGGCAAGGAAGTTCAAGATATTGCCAAAGCGATCGCGTCTACCGATGCAACAGCACTTGTTAAGACTCTTCGTGCCAACGGTGCGACCAAGGTTGCAGCGTGGGATATCGAATTGGAAGATCTTGTGATCACTGAAGTTCCAAAGAGTGGCTGGATGGTGGCAAGCCATGAGGGTGAATCTGTGGCCCTTGATTTGGCGCTTTCGCAAGCGCTAATTGATGCCGGAAATGTTCGTGAAGTAATCCGCTTTATTCAAGAACGTCGTAAGAGTGATGGCTTTGAAATTTCTGATCGTATTAAGGTGCGTTGGAATACTGATCCGGCGATCGTTACAGCGATTTCATCTGCAGCTAGCCATATCAGTGATGAAGTTTTAGCTTTGGAATTTACTCACGACCCAAGCATTCCTGCAGAAGATAACGATCTCGCGATTAGTGCAGTCCTAGAGAAAGCTTAAAACAGAACGACGACGAGGCTCTTGGCTAATCCAATAGCAATTAGAAGAACGATAAAAGACAAATCTAGTGAGACGCCACCTAAGCGCAGTGGTGGCACAAAACGACCTACAAACTTCATCGGTGGATCAGTGACGGTATAAATGAATTCGAATACTGCGATCAAGAATGAATTTGGCCGCCAGTTACGAGCAAAGATGCGGACATAATCGATAATCAAACGAATAAAGAGTGCGTACTTAAAGAGATCAAGAAGTGTTAAGAGCAGGTTTGTAATCATAGTTTTCTCACGACCTACGTATTAAATCAGCTCTGGTTAAAGAAGCTGGCTTGCGCAGCCGCGGTCTTATCTTCGCTACTGACATCAATGTTCGCAGGAGATAACAGAAATACTTTATGACTTACACGTTCAATGCGTCCGTGAAGACCAAAAACTAAACCGCTAGCGAAGTCAACCAAACGCTTGCGCTCTGACTCTTCCATGTCATCAAGATTGATAATTACTGGATTGCCTTCGCGATAATGCTCGCCCATTTTGCGCGCTTCACTGTATGAGCGCGGTTGCAAAGTCACAATATGGTAATTCGCATCTGTCTGTGTTGATTGTGCGACTGCAACTGTTGAGCCAACGACTGTTACACCTGCGCGATCACGTGACATACGTGATACATCGCGAGCAGGACGATCGTTCGTGCGCACAGGAGTTGCTTCACCTTGGGCTTGCTCATCGGTATCTACGAGACCGAGGTAGCCCATCATTTTGTTAAGTGCTGACATAGGTAAAGTTTAGGGGTGATAAGCGCGCGAACCGAGGATTTCACTGCCTACGCGCAGATGTGTCGCACCATAAGCAATCGCCACCTCAAAGTCAGAACTCATTCCGGCAGATAGCCCGACGGCAGCTGGGAAGCCCGTTTTAAAGGCGTTATGCACTTTTGCGATTTCACTGAAAGCACGATCAAATTCATATTCAACTGGTGGCACACACATGAGGCCCGCTAATTGCAGATTGGAATCGGCCGCAACTTGCGCGGCTAACTGTCCTAATTGATCTTCAAGAACTCCCCCGCGATCTGGTGCACCATCGAGTGAGAGTTGTAAAAAGATTGAAATTTTGCGATCTGTCTCCGAGCAGATTCGAGACAATTTTGTGATGTGATCAGCGGAATCTATTGAGTGAATATATGTCGCCCAGCTCGCGATATCTTTTAATTTTCGCCCTTGAACTTGGCCTTGAAAATGCCAGGTTGCCGAAATGAGCTGTGATTTTTCTGAACCTTCATCGCTGCGATTCTCACCGAAGTTGCTGACTCCCAGGTCAGCCAAAATTTGGACATCACTTGCTGGATATGTCTTCGTGACCGCTATCAAAGTTAACTCGCTGCGATTGCGACCTGCTTTTTCTGCAGCCTTTGACACGCGATCTTCCACATTTGCTAAAGTCGCAGAGATCTCTTGCGCACGCGAATTCATAGACTGACCAATCCAACTTGACGTCCCGTAAGTCCATCTCGCCGATAAGAAAAATGATCAACACTTTCAACGGTACAGATTTGCAGATCGCTAGTGTCAGAGATGCCGTCTGCCGCGAGTGAATCTTTGAGCGCCTTCGGAAGGTCTAGCGCTGGCGTACCTGTCACAGTCCGCGCACTGGCAAGAGGATAAAGTGCAACGACCTCATCATGTACTTCCTGTGAGACTTCATAACAACGGCCGCAAATAGCAGGCCCCAATACCGCACTTATTTTTCTTGCACCCATCTCGCGCATTAGTTCGACGGTCTTAACGGCCACGCCATTTAATAGTCCACGACGACCCACATGAACAGCTGCAACCACCTCTGCTGAGGTAAGTAGCAATGGAATGCAATCAGCCACCATTACCGCAAGTGTGATCCCAGCGATTCCGGTGACGAGCGCATCAGCGGTAGGGGCTTCCTCAGTAACGCTTTCAATAATCACTATTCGGCTGCCATGAACTTGGTTCATAAATTGCACTGGACCAAATTTGCTAGCAAGGTGTGCGCGGTTTGACTGCACATCCGCCGGATCATCACTTACATGGTCGCCCAAATTAAAAGAGGTAAAAGCACCTTTGCTAACCCCGCCTGATCGATCCGTAAAAGTTGCCAACATAGTTATTTGGTTACTCACTCACAAACGGAGTGCGTCACATTTACTTCATGAAGTCAGGAACGTCGATCTCATCTTCAGCGATTAGCTCTTCAAAGGTGACTCGCTTGCGAGGTGAGGAACCATCAAGTTCTAGCGCCACTGAAATTGGATCGTTGGCAGGAATCGGATCTGCAATACCGGTCAGCGTTGATTTATCGATTACGGGAACAGAGACCTTCTTGGGTTCTCCGCCATGAAAACCAGCAGCGATAACGGTTACGCGAACTTCATCACCTAGGGCGTCATCAATTGTTGTTCCAAAGATGATGCGCGCATCAGGATGAGCAGCCGCTTGGACAAGCTCACACGCTTCGTTAATTTCAAATAGTCCAAGATCCGAACCACCTGCAACCGATAGCAGAACGCCCATTGCTCCATCAATTGATGCTTCAAGAAGCGGACTTGAGATTGCTAACTCAGCCGCGCGAGTGGCGCGATTATCTCCGCGCGCAGATCCGATACCCATTAAGGCCGAACCAGCATCTGTCATAACAGTTTTTACATCTGCAAAGTCAAGGTTGATTAAGCCGGGCTGGGTAATGATTTCGGTGATGCCCTGAACGCCGGAAAGCAAAACCTGATCCGCACTCTTGAAGGCATCTACTGCTGTGATGCTGCGATCTGAAATTGCAAGAAGGCGGTCATTAGGAATAACTATAAGAGTGTCTACTTCTGCACGTAGCAGTTCGATTCCTTCATCTGCTTGTGCTGATCTAATTTTTCCTTCAAATGAGAATGGACGAGTTACGACGCCGATAGTTAAAGCTCCGAGATCGCGCGCAATCTTTGCAACAATTGGCGCGCCACCTGTTCCGGTACCGCCACCTTCGCCAGCGGTAACAAAAACCATATCTGCACCACGCAAAATTTCTTCAATATCTTCTGTGTGATCAATTGCAGCTTGGCGTCCTTTTTCGGGAGCAGCACCAGCACCGAGACCTTTTGTTGATGCGCGACCGATATCTAATTTCACATCGGCGTCACTCATTAACAAATGTTGTGCATCAGTATTAATAGCAATGAACTCAACGCCTTTTAGCCCGACATCAATCATGCGATTGATTGCGTTAACTCCTCCGCCACCAATTCCAACAACTTTGATAACGGCTAAATAATTCTGTGGTGCAGCCACGAGTTCCTCCTTTAGAACTGTAAACCTCTACTTGAGAATTACATTTCTACTCTCTTTAATGACGGCAACGTATGGCGTTCGGTGCACGAAAGCAAAGACCGACTCAAACTATTTATTTAAATTATTAACGAAACTTTTATCTCTAATTTACTCAAATTTACTTGACGATTGGTGCATGTGGAGCGGTCACATCAATCATGCGAATCGATTTATTTTCGGGTTGATCAAGCAGTGCAGTGATTACTTTTATTTTCAAATCCGTATCTGAGCCATCGCCCCAAATTATTCGCAAATCTCGTCCTGAAAATACACCGTAAATTAAGAGGTTACTTGGCCGAGCGGCACTGAGGCGATCAATGTTGGCGCTAAATTCTGTTGGCAATTCAGTGAAGACTTTTATCGCAGCTAATCCGCTGGCAACTGAAGTCGCAGTAACTTTCGGAAGCCCATCTGGCAGATTTGCGGGTAGATCAAATGTCTTTCCAGAAGCATCAAGTGCCACTTGAGGTTGACCTGGTTCGGTGTAAAGCGCCACAGGGGTTCGAGGGATAACGGTTATTTCAACTTTTCCATTTAACCAATTGCGTGATACTTGTGAAGTTTGAATCCAATTATTTGTAGCCAATCTTGCAGAGATAGAACGTGGATCTATCCGCGCTAATTTCGCCCCGGTCTGTAGATCAAGTGAGCGAACAATTAACTCTTTAGCTTGCTCACTAGGCGCACCGGTGATTTCGATACTGCGCACAGTTAAAAGGTTTGACCAACCAAGTAAGTAGGAGCCCCCTCCAAAGATTAAAAGCGCCGTCGCTGCCGCGATCAGAGTCGGTTGTGGCTTAACTTTCATGGGTTGCACCGTCAATTAAAACGGCGAGCCAGTCCGTCACTAATTATTGGCGCGAGCGAATTAACATCGCCAGCGCCAAGAGTGATGATCACATCTCCAGGTTTGGCGTTATCAATTACCCAATCAGATGCATCCAGGAAATTTGGTATGAAGCGTCCATGGTCCATCTGCGTGGCAATGGTCTCGGATGTAATTCCTGTAATCGGTGCTTCACTAGCCGCATATATTTCGAGTAGTACAACCTCGTCTGCAATAGATAAGGCTCGGGCAAATTCATTCATAAATGCTTTTGTCCGTGAATAACGATGTGGTTGGAAAACAACAAGAACCCGACCATCACCGGCGTAGCGCTTGGCTGCAGTTAGGGTTACATCAATCTCAGTTGGGTGGTGTCCGTAATCATCAATAACTCGAATTCCATGGACAGTTGCCTTTAATTCAAATCGACGGCCCGTGCCATGGAAACTTCCTAAACCGCTAAGCACTTCTGCGGCAGGAGCTCCAAGTGCTAAGGCCATAGCTAGCGCTGCGGCAGCATTTAAAACATTGTGTAGGCCGGGGACCTGAAGTGACATTGTGCCAATGGTTCGACCGCGCCAAATAACGCGCGAGGTTGACCCCATCGGAAGTAAGTTAATGGAATCAATAAATAACTCTGAGCCCTCTGTCGTGCCATAAGAAATCGTCATTATTTCAGTGACAGATGCGGCTAAACGCGCAGAGCCAGAATCGTCAGCGCAATAAACGAGATATCCATCCCGCGAAATTGAATCTACAAATTCAGAAAAGGCCCTGGTCACATCGGCGGCCGTTGCAAAGAAATCAACATGATCATGTTCAACATTGGTGACAATCGCTGCAAATGGGTGATATTCGATAAATGAACCATCAGATTCATCAGCTTCGGCTATAAATAAATCACCCGTTCCGCGGTGCGCATTTGAGCCCGAGGATGTCAGCGTGCCACCGATAGCAAAGGAAGGATCGAGCCCACATGCTTGCAGCGCCACTGTCAGCATTGAAGATGTGGTCGTCTTTCCATGCGTTCCTGCTACTGCAATGCTTCGCGAATCCGACATCAATGTCGCCAGCGCCTGTGCGCGAGTGAGGATCGGCAAATTCAATTCCCGAGCCCGAACTAGTTCGACATTTGTTGCGCTAATTGCAGTTGAGAAGACAACAAAATCAGCGCCATCTACTTGTTCGCCCTTGTGCGCGGCATGTACTTCTGCACCAAGGGCTTGCAGTGCACTTAACACAGTTGAATCTTTAGCATCTGAACCAGTAACGGTTATCCCGTGAGATAAGGCTATGCGAGCTAGCCCGCTCATCCCAGCTCCACCAATTCCTATGAAGTGCAGACGTTTGCCAATCCAATTATTTAGAGGGCTGACTTTTGTGGGCATTAGCGCACCCGACTTTTCAAGGCATGTTGCATGTAATTAACGATTTTTTCAGTCGCTAGCACATCACTATCTGATCCGGTATCTGCAGCTGACCCAGCAAGACTTAACAGGCGGTTTATATTTGAGTTCAGCCATGCCGACGTGAATTTGTTCTGTTGGAGAACTTCGGCTCTGCCTTGCGATACCAATGACTTGGCATTGAATGACTGTTCACCGTTGCCAATTGGCAGTGGGATAAATAAAGCGTATTTTCCAAGAGCATTTATCTCCGAACATGAAATTGCGCCACTTCGACTAATAATCAAATCAGCAGCTAAATACGCCGTTGCCATATCTTCAATATATGACGTGGATTTGTATCGCTCCTGCATGGCTGGAAGAGAATTCAACTTACCGACCGCATGCAGTAGTTGAGTTCCGTTGGTCAGCAGTGACGGAAGAGATTGTGCAATTACGTTATTTAACGCAACTGAACCTTGAGAACCAAAGAAGGCGAAGACCAAAGGGTCGGTCGCCAAAAATCCTAGATCGCGCTTTGCCTGGGCACGCGCACTGGTCCAGTCGTCTGCACTCTTCACCAATGCGTTAGCAACATCTTGGCGCAGAGGGATCCCTGTTACCAGGGCGCTTTGTAGTGCACCATCTTGAACTGGCTGGGCGACTGCGCAATATGGGCTAAGGCGAGAACCTAAACGATTTGCAAACCCTGGTTTGGCATTCGCTTCATGAACCACAAAAGAAACACCAAGAGATTTGGCGGCTAGGTAGGCCGGTGCTGAAACATATCCCCCAAAGCCAATTAATAGATCGGCGCCCTTTAATATTTTGCGCGCTGCAAAAAATGAACTAGATAACGTAAAGGGGACTTTGAGTAATTTAAGGGATAATTTTCTAGGAATTACCACCTTAGGAATGTGAACTAATCTAAATCCTGCCGCTGGTACTAATTGATTTTCCAACCCGCTAGTTGTTCCAATAAATTGCAGTTCATCGTCGGGGTGGTTTTCTCGCCAGAGCCCCGCCACCGCGAGTGCAGGTTCTATATGGCCTGCAGTTCCGCCGCCAGCAAAGACTATTTTCATGATGTGCGTAATCTACGCCGTTCAATAGCCTTTTGTAGTTCAACTTTCACTTCTGGATCGCGCAGTGCGCTTCCAAATACATATCCCAAACCAAGATAAAGTGAAATCAACGCTGATCCTCCATAGGAGACAAAGGGCAGTGTCACTCCAACTACTGGCAGAAGGCTGGTTGCAGACCCAACATTGAGAATAGTTTGAATTGCTATCCAGCATCCAATTCCTGAACCGACATAACGTGACATTGGATCTTTGCAACGAAGTGCAATCTTAAAGATTGAATAAATAATTGCAGCCAAAAGTGAGAGAACTACCAGTGTTCCGAGCAGCCCTAACTCTTCGCCGATAACAGCGAAGATAAAGTCGGTATGTGCCTCTGCTAAGTTGCCCCATTTTTGTCGGCTGCCACCTAAACCAACGCCGAAAATTCCACCCGTTGCTAAGCCCAATAAACTATGGGCCGGTTGCCAACCAGCATTCTTATAATCCTCAGCTGCAAATGGATCTAGAACAACGAGAAAGCGATCAATGCGATAACTAGCAGTTGCAATTAAGACGGCAAAAGCCACCGCTCCGATTGCGATCAAGGTTCCGAAGACACGAAGCTCAATTCCCGATACAAATAGCATTCCACCAAGAATTGCTGCGATTACACAGGTTGTGCCCAAGTCGCGGCCGAGCATTACCAACAACATAACGAGTGCGAATCCAGGACCAATGAGCCCGAAGACATTCACGCGCGATTTTCCGGAGCGCTCTTCGATGGACAACATGTAGCCAGCCCAAAGAATTAATAAGAATTTGGCCAGTTCACTTGGTTGTACGTCAACGAAAGGCAGAGCAATCCAGTTGGTATTTCCATTTACAGTTTTGCCTACACCTGGAATTTGCAGGAGCAAGAGAATAATTGCCGAGATCAATAGCCCAAACCTGGCCACCAAACGCCATTGCGCTAATGAGCGTTGTGACAAAAATATTGCAACTGGAATAGAGATTACAAAGAAGGCGAACTGACGCGAGACGATGGCCACAGCGTTTCCTCTGGTATCAAGGGCATGTATCGAGGAAGCTGAAAAGACCATCACTAAACCAATTACTGAAAGCGAGAGGGCGCTTATCGCAAGAATGTAAAAATTATTGACCGGCTTAGTTAGAAACTTTTCTCCTGTTTTGCTCATGCGTTCTCCTTCATTACAGCTGAGGCAAAACGATCGCCCCGATCGGCATAGGAAATGAATTGATCCATTGATGCACATGCCGGTGCTAGCAATACTGTGTCCCCCGCAATTGCCCGCGATTTTGCTGCAGAGACAACTGCCTCCATTAATGAATTGCTGGCTCCACCTTTTACATAGTCGGAATCGGTTTCTATATAAACTATTTCAACCTCTGGCACTTGGCGACGAAGTTCAGTTGCAATTAACTCGCGATCGGTTCCGATCAAAATTGCCGCCTTAATTCTTGATTTGCAACGTTCTATTAACTGATCCATTTGCGCGCCCTTGGCTAAACCACCAGCGATCCAGATCGCAGAGAGTGTGCCTAATAGCGAAGCAGCTGCAGCGTGCGGATTAGTCGCCTTGGAATCATTAATCCAGGTAATTCCATCTTTTTCCAAAATTGTTTCAATTCGATGGCGTCCTGGTTTGAAGTTCTTAATCGCACGACGAATTGATTCGTGGTCAACGCCCACTGTCCGCGCCAACCCTGCGGCAGCAAGTGCATTAGAGACGCTGTGGGGAACTGTCGGCACAACTTCTAGCACTTCGGCGATCATCGCAGCTTCTTGCGGGTTGGCCACAAATGCGCGATCAACAAGCAGTTCTTCTACAACTCCCATTTCTCCGGGGCCAGGTGTATCAAGTGAGAAAAAGACCTTGCGTCCCTGCCAATGCGTAGCCCTTGTTAGTACTTCAGGGTCATTGGCGCTAAATATTCCAGTGCTAGCGCGATCTAGAATCGAAAACTTCGCTGCGGCGTAACTCTCAAAATCTCCATGCCAGTCAACATGATCAGGTGCAATGTTTAAAATCGCTACTGCCACAAAGGTTGCCTCACGGAGCCAGTGCAGCTGAAATGATGAAAGTTCTAAAACCAAGACATCATAATTTTCAGAATTTTCAACAGATTCCAAAACCGTAGTACCGACATTTCCACAGGCAATCGCAGATATTCCGCCTTCACGTAGCATCGCCGCGGTCATTTCAACTGTAGTTGTCTTGCCGTTTGTCCCTGTCAATGCAATCCATCTTTGATTCGGCGCCAGATCCATTTTTAAAGCCCACGCTAAATCAACCTCATTCATAATCTTTACACCCACCGCAATTGATTCGGTAACCAACGGATGATCTGGTTTCCATCCTGGTGAAACCATGACAGCATCAAAATTCTTGACATCGAAAGTTTTCGAAAGTGCTACATCGAAGCCATCTACTGCGCTAACTTGATCATCAGCGATAGAAATCAGCGCCCCACGTTTAGAAAGCGACCTTGCGACAACAAGTCCAGTAACGCCAGCGCCCAGGACCAGAATTCGCTGGCCGGAGAAATTAATTGTCATTGCCCATCCTGCTTAACTATTTACCCACTGGGCATAGAAAAGTCCAAGCCCAGCTGCAACGCATAGCCCGGCGATTATCCAGAACCGTAGAACGATAGTTACTTCTCCCCAGCCCATAAGCTCGAAATGATGTTGCAGCGGAGCCATCTTAAAGATGCGCTTGCCGCCACTTAACTTGAAGTAAACGACTTGCAAGATTACAGATGCGCTAATGATGACAAAGAGTCCACCAAGAGGAATCAACAAGAGTTCAATGCGCAATGATGTTGCGATGCCAGCTAGCGCACCACCCAAAGCAAGAGAGCCGGTATCACCCATAAAAATCTTGGCAGGAGATGCATTCCACCATAAGAATCCAGCACAAGATCCAGCAAGAGCGGCAGATAACACCGCTAAATCAAGTGGGTCTCTTACTAAGTAACAATTTGCTCCAGGTGCCACCGCGCAGCTCTGACCAAATTGCCAAACACCAATCAAAATGAAAGAGATAAATGTCATCACCGCGGCGCCTGTCGCCAAACCATCCAAGCCATCTGTCAGATTCACACCGTTACTAGTTGCTGTAACCATCAGAACTACCCAGATTACAACTAGAAAAGTTCCTAGAACTATTGAAGTATCGCGAACAGTTGAGAGATTTTGCGAAATCGGTGTCAGTCCATCGCGATCTGGAAAATGAATACCTGCATAACCAAAAGCCGCGGCACAGAGAACTTGTCCTAATATTTTCTGTTTAGCGTTAAGGCCAAGCGATTTCTGACGTGAGATCTTTAACCAATCATCTAAAAATCCAACAAATCCGAGCGATGCCATTAGCGCGAGAATTAACAGCGCAGAAGTACTAACTACATTTCGGGACAACAAGTGCGCAGTGAAATAACCCGCTGTTGCCGCGAAGATGATAATAATTCCACCGCTAGTTGGTGTTCCTCGCTTGGTGTGATGGGAAGAAGGCCCATCATCTCTAATGATTTGACCATAACCGCGGCGTATCAAAAATCGAATTAGTGCGGGAGTGCCAAAGAGTGAAAAAACAAGGGCTATAGATCCCGCGATTAGAATTTCTCTCATCTTTATTCACTCTCCCCTTCTTCAACGTTCACAAGCTCTTTCTCAAGTTGGCTAGCGATACCTTGTGCGATCTCTTCGAAGGCTTCAGCGCGAGATGCCTTCACTAAAATCACGTCTCCCGACCTCATCTGTGTCACTAGCGCTAACGCCTCTGACTTACCGTCCAAAATATGAACATCCATTGCGCATTTAGTGCCGATCTCAGCTGCATACTCTGGGGCTGCGACGCAGACCAAATGATCAATTCCTAACTCTGAGGCAAGGGTGCCAATACCCGCATGTCGATCTCGTGATGACGCGCCGAGTTCATGCATCTTTCCCAGAAAAGCCCACGATTGACCACCGCGTTCTTGTGCAAAAAGAACTAACGTTCTTAGCGCCGCTTCTGCAGATTCTGGACTCGAGTTGTAGGAATCATTTATCAATACCACCCCGTTGATCTCTGAAATTTCCATACGCCACTTGCTGTGAAGTTCTGCCGTTGAAAGGGCTCCCGCAATTAAATCAATCGAAGCACCCAAGTTGGTCGCGACTGCAGCGGCTGCCAGGGCGTTAGCTACTTGATGGATACCAACAATGCGAAGTCCAACTGCTGCGCGACCAGCCGAAGTTACCAAGTCAAAATGGGGACGACCTTCACGTATTTCAATATCTGTGGCGCGTACATCGGCAGAAGTGCTCTCGCCAAAAGTAACTGTCTTTCCATCATGAAGAGATTGCATCTTTTGCGTAAATGGATCGTACTGACCAAGGATTGCAATCGCTGAGTTTTCAAGTGAAGAAATCATCTCTGACTTTGCAGTAGCAACAGCCTCGGCAGAACCAAATTCGCCAATATGGGCAGTACCAACACGTAAGACCACTCCGATATCTGGCTTAGCCATCTGACACAGAGCGGCGATATCACCAATATGGCGCGCGCCCATTTCTAAGATACAGAACTTAGTTTTTGTATCACATTGCAAAAGAGTTATTGGTGTTCCTAGTTCGTTATTAAAATTACCTTGCGGAGCCACCGTATTTCCAACAGATTCCAATATATGTTGCAATAAATCTTTAGTGGTTGTCTTGCCTTGCGAACCCGTGATTGCAATGACTTTTAGATCTGGCAGGGCCGCGCGTACATGCGAGGCCAACTTATTTAGGGCAGCCAAAACATCTTTTACAACTATGCAGCGCTTTGTAGAAGATCCGCTCACAATGGCTAACACCGCACCATTTGCAAATGCAGCATCTATATATGTGTGGCCATCGGCCTTCTCGCCCTTTAACGCAAGAAAAATCGAACCTGGGGTTGCCTTGCTTGAATCAAATACTGGTGGTGCGGTTACGGCGACATCGTCGCCGATTAATTCTCCTCCAACGATTTTTGCGATTTCAGATGCTTGCAGAGTAATCATCGCTTAGCCTCGATTGCCCTTGCCAAGATAATTCGATCATCAAAATCAAGAGTCTTCCCATTTATTTCCTGACCAAATTCATGACCTTTCCCAAGTACTGCAACGGTATCTCCTGTACTAGCGAGAGATACTGCATAGGCAATTGCTTCGGCGCGATCGCTAATTTTTTGCGATGGTTTAGCAATAGCTATCCCCGCAGTCATCGCTTGCAAAATAGCTTCTGGATTTTCGGATCTTGGATTATCGCTAGTGAAAACCGCAATGTCTGCATGGGCGCTAAGTGCTTGGCCCATTAAGGGACGTTTCATGGGGTCGCGGTCTCCGCCACATCCCAGAACAGCGATGACTTTACCTGTCGTGAATTCACGGATCGAAGCCAGCACATTTGATACGGCATCAGGAGTGTGTGCATAATCCACCAGGGCCGTAAAGTCTTGACCTACTTTGATTTCTTCCAGTCGACCGGCGGCACCAATAATGTTTGGAACAATTGCGGCGATATCAATTGGATCTACACCCAGCTCAACAGATATAGCGATGGCCATCAATAAATTATCGAAGTTATATCCACCTCGTAATGAAGTTGAAGTTTCGATCAATATTCCACCAGCTCCACGAATCTTTAACTGCACATGCTTGGAGTGGCTATCGATTTCGATAAAGTGCCATACCGCCTGTGGGTTAGAGCGTGAAACTGCAATAACCGGGAGTTCAGTTGCCGCTGCCAACCTTGCGCCATATGCATCATCAATGTTTATGCAAGCTAGATCTGCAAATGAGAAATTAAAGAGCGATGCTTTGGCGGCGAAGTAGCTCTCCATATCACCATGGAAATCTAAATGATCTTGCGTTAAGTTGGTAAAAGCTGCAATTGCAAAGTGAGCTCCTTCTAGGCGATGCATTGTCATCGCATGACTTGATGCTTCAATAACGAGATGTCGCATATGGCGCTCTTTCATAACCGCTGCAAGAGCCTGTAAATCCGTTGCCTCCGGAGTAGTTCTTTTGCTGGCAATTACTTCACTCCCGATGCGAGTTTCAACTGTTCCGATTAAGCCACAATCTCGGTGAGCCCATTCGAAAATCTGATGCAAGAGCGTTGAAACTGTTGTCTTTCCATTAGTCCCGGTTATGGCAACGCCACTGAGATCGCGCATCGGTTCACCATAAAAAAGCGCCGCTATACGCCCTGCTACTAAGCGAGGATTAGCCACAACTAAAACTGGAATTCCGCTAATTAATTTTGCGCCTGCAGAATCTGTCACCACTGCAACTGCCCCCTGCTTTTGGGCGTTGGAAGCAAATTCTGCGCCATGACGCTTGGCGCCAGGTAGCGCAATGAAAAGATCTCCCGGTTTCACATCAGAATCGCTATGCGTTATTCCTGTAATCAAAACTTTTGCGAGTTCACCTTCGCTAGTTGACGATGTCGCACCAACTGAGTGGAATATTTTTGAAAGAGCCAGAGAGAAATCTGCAAATGGGCGCATTAGCGTTGCCTTGCACTCACTTGAGAAGCCTTTACAACACTAGATTCGCGCTTCTTAGCGTTTAATTCTTTTTGAGTTAGAGCAACGGGCATTACCTTGGTTCCCGTTGGCGCCACGTGTTCTGATTGCAGAACAAAAGTCATTACCTTCTTAAATACGGGACCGCCAAGTGAGCCGCCGTAGTGAGCTCCCTTAGGATCTTGAATAGTTACGCTGATTACATACTTTGGAGCATCCGCTGGCGCAAATCCGATAAAAGATGCGGTGTAGCCGCTGTATTTACCTAGCTCCGAATTAAATCTCCAAGCGGTTCCAGTTTTGCCAGCCACTCGATAGCCCGGGATCGCAGCACTTGGGGCTGTTCCGTGTGCGGAAACTACAGATTCCATCATTATGCGAAGTTGTTTTGCAGTAGTCGCGCTAATAACTCGTTCGTTGGTGCGAGCTGACGAGGCAGTAAATTTTCCTGATGCATCGCTGGTTCCGGCGATGACAGTTGGGGAAACACGAACGCCATCATTAGCAATCGTCGCGAAAATACTTGTCGCTTGCATGGCGGTAAGCGAATAGCCTTGGCCGAAAGCTACGGTCGGAGCAGTTGTTCCTGACCAATTGCTTACTGGTCGCAAAATTCCAGCAGACTCTCCGGGTAACCCAGAACCAGTTGATTTACCCATGCCAAACTTTGTTAAATAACTGTATAAGGTGTCATTCGAGAGCATTTCGCCAATTTTTATTGTGCCGGTATTTGAAGAGACTGCCAAAATTCCGGAGGTTGTTAACTTCTGCACTGGATGACGTTCGTGATCGTGGAAGGTATCCCCGCCGCGTTTAATTGAGTACGGAACCGTCAATACAGTCTCTGGAGTAATTTTCTTTTCTTCTAGCGCAGCGGCAAGTGTCATCACTTTGCCGGTTGATCCAGGTTCGTAAACATCCTGCACCGAAGGGTTGCGCATAAGTGATTCTGAAACTGTTTTTGTATTATTTGGATCAAAAGTTGGCGCCGTAGCATGAGCCAAAATATGTCCTGTCTTTGGATCCATGACGATTACAGTTCCGCTTACCGCGCGCGCTTTGCTAACAGCTTCTTGAATCGCATTCGCTGCTACCCATTGCACATCGCGATCAATCGTTAGCCGAACAGTGGTTCCCTTTTTCGCTGCTACAAGTTCGTTCTGTGAACCTGGAATTTCGGCTCCAAGGCCTCGCGCATAAGAGTAACGACCATCAGTTCCAGTAATAGTTGAGTTCATACTCGATTCGATACCGGTGGCACCGATTCCATCTTGGCGAACGAAACCAACGAGTGAAGAAACTAGCGAACCAGATGGATATTCTCGTATGTAATTACGTTCGGCGAAGAAACCGACAATACGTTTATTGAAGTGCTCTTTATCAAGAGCTGCGTTATAACTTTGAATTGCTGCAGTCAGATTTCGCCAAACCGCTGGTTTGGCGCTCTTGGCAACCATTGAATAACGCTTTGTACCCGAGATTGCACTTTGTACTTGAGCAACAGTCATTCCCAAATATGGCGCTGCGAAATTAGCGGTCTGCGCGGCATCAGTTACTTGCGTCTGATCAACAACGATGTTTATCGCTGAGACGCTACGGGCAAATGCCACACCATTCGTATCGGTGATTTCACCACGTGCCGCTGGGATCGCGCGAGTGGATTCCATTTCATTGACCGCTTTGTTTCTGTATTCGCCAGCCTGCACTGCTTGAATCTGAATCAAGCGAGCAGTAAACAAGAGAAAGAAGAACAAGATAAAGATTATTAATACACGTATGCGGGAGGCGGCTAAATTTAAATTACCCACGAGCGATCTCCCCATTGGCTATCGCTTGTGCTTGCGCATCTAGATTAAGGAAAACTGGAGATTGTGAAGGGCGCATACCGAGCGCTTCTGCTTGTGCGGCAAGAGCGGCAGGTGATGAAACTGATTCAATTTGGCGGTTTATCGCCTCGCGTTGATCTGCAACGACTTTTGCCTCCGCCTTTAACTCAGAGAGAGTGAAAGCATCTTGTGCCAGCAAAATATTGACCACAAGAAGTATTAGAAACCCAACTCCTGCAACTGCTGATAGAAAAATCGCAAAGAAGCGATGAGTGGCTTGGGCGCCCTCTGAAAGGTTTGGCACTAATTTTAGGAAAACTTCTGCGGATTTATCTGCCAATCTTTGACGCGGCACACGAACGCTCTGAGTTGCCATTGAATTTAGGAGCGCCATCTATGCCGCCACCTTTTCAATTGCGCGAAGTCTGACAGAGGCAGATCTTGGGTTATCGGCAAGTTCTTGCTCAGATGGCGTCTCACCTGATTTAGAAACCATCACAAACTTGGCCGCGAATTCGGGAAGATCGACTGGCAGGTTGCGTGGTGTCTTGGAGGTAGTGCGATCAACAAAAATCTCTTTCACGATGCGGTCTTCCAAAGATTGAAATGACATCACGACTACACGTCCGCCAACTGTTATTAGATCTAGCGCGATTGGCAATGCGCGCGTGATGGCACCGAGTTCATCATTAGCTTCGATGCGTAGTGCCTGAAAAGTACGTTTTGCAGGATTGCCACCTGTGCGTCGCGTTGCTGCAGGAATGCTCTCCTTTACCAAGGTAGCAAGTTCTTGAGTCGAGTTAAGTGGCGCCTTTGCGCGTGCTTTCACAATGTTTTCAACGATGCGAGTTGCAAACTTTTCTTCACCAAAGGCGCGCAGAATCTTTACCAAAGTACCTGGCGCATAGGTATTTACAATCTCTGCAGCGGTGATTCCACGACTGCGATCCATGCGCATATCAAGCGGGGCATCTTGCGAATAAGAAAAACCACGGTCTACTTCATCTAGTTGAATTGATGAGACACCGAGATCAAAGAGAATTCCATTTACTTTATCAAATCCATTTTCTTTAACAACTTCGGAGATTTGATCAAAGACAGCATGTGCACTTATAAAGCGAGTGCCAAAATGAGCAAGGCGAGCAGAGGCTCTTTCGAGAGCAATTTGATCACGATCAATACCAATTACAGTAAGGGTTGGAAACTTTTCAAGAAGGGCCTCTGTGTGACCGCCAAGACCCAGTGTGCAATCAACAATTACTGGATTCTCATTTAAAAGTACTGTTGGAGAGAGTAATTCAATGCAACGGTCTAGCATCACTGATACATGTTGTGCGCTTGCATCGTTCATCACTCCCCCATTTCTTAACTCGCTTTTTTATCTCTTCTTTGCATCTCTCATCTCTGGTCACCGCCGGCCGACGGATCTAACGAAAGTGACACCGGGGAAGGGGTGTCACTGTCGGCTTTAGGTCGGCGGTGGCCACAAATGAGAGCGCTATTAAGTTGTTTTCTTACTTTTTAAAACTAGAAGAGCCCGGGAAAGATCTCCTCTGAAACTTCAGCAAAACCTTTTTCGCGATCTGTTAGATATGAATTCCATGCCGCGTTATCCCAAATTTCAACGCGAGTGTTTGCGCCAATAACTACGCAATCTTTTTCAAGTCCTGCATAAGTACGAAGCCCAGCAGGAATAGTTACGCGACCTTGACGATCAGGAATTTCATCGTGTGCGCCCGCAAACATCACGCGCATGTAATCGCGCGCATTCTTTGATGTAACAGGTGCTTGGCGCAGTGTTTCGGTGATCGTTGCAAATTCAGAAGATGGGAAAACGTATAAACAACGCTCTTGCCCCTTTGTAATTACTAAGCCAGCAGAGAGCTCTTCACGGAATTTTGCAGGAAGTATTAAGCGGCCCTTTTCATCAAGGCGTGGCTCGTGGGTGCCGAGAAACATTTTCTTAGCCCCCTTCCCCGAGGACTTGTAAGCGGGAAATACCACTTAATCCCCCACTTTACTCCACTTTCCTCCTTTTTCAACCACCCTTCGCCACTTATCTCCCACCGCCTCCCACGTGCTCCCCCTTTTGGGGATGAAAAAAGCCCCCGCCGAAATCGGCAAGGGCTGGGCAGTTGCGCCTTAGAAATTAGCCGTTATTGCGCTGATCCCATCGATCTTCTAAACCTTTTGTGAAACCTTGGCCAAATGAGCGGCGAGCGCGCTTTGGGGATTTGCCAGCTTTGGCACCGGCGTTAGCAAGGCCATTTATGAGCAGAATTACGCCTACCAGGGCTACCACGAAGCCGCCCACGCCAACCAAAGTCAGCTGAGCGATTAGGCCTGCAAAGAGAATTGAGAAGCCGCCTAGAACAAAGGCGATTGCGATCCCAATGGATGCACCTATCCGGGTGCGAGAGCCATTTAGCGTTGAGACCAGACGTGGGTCATCGACAGATAACGCCTCTTCCATCTCGGCTAGTAGGCGTTGCTCGCGCTCAGATAGTGCCATATGCCCACAATAGAACATCTTTTAGTTCACGGCTAGTCGGCGTCAGTATCGTCGCCTTCGAGTTTGATTAAGCGCCCCGGGCGCACGCTGGCCCGCCCAAAACGCGCCTTTGCCTGATCAATACCGCTTTGTGCATCCCGCCAACCTTTCTCGCGCGCACCCAAGACAAGCTGTTCCGGTGAATCCTCCTGCAAGTTCTCAAGTGATACCCCAACCAGGCGCAACCGCGCACGTTCGATCTTTAGCGCCAAATAAAGTGCTTTAACAACTTCGTAAATTTCGTGGGTGCTATCTATAGGAAGTGCCAACGTCTTTGAGCGATTGATAGTTGAGAAATCTGCAAAGCGCACCTTTATTGAAATCGTCTTTGCAAATAAACCTTTCTCGCGCAACCGAGCAGTTGATTTTTCAGTCATACGCAAGAACTCTTGCAAAATCTCAATCGGATCATCTAGATCAACTGAAAATGTTTCAGCGGCAGAGATGCTCTTATCGGGTTCTTCAGGTGTTACATCGCGATAGTCGCGCCCCCATGCAAGTTCGTAAAGTGAGTCTCCTGCCGCATCACCCAGAGCGCGAATCAAAGTTGCCCGCGGAGTGTTGGCAATATCTGCAACGGTGTGAAGTCCCAATCGTTCTAGTTGTTCGGCAGTCTTTGGTCCGACTCCCCAGATCGCGCCAACTGGAAGCGGATGCAGAAATGTAAGTATGCGATCAGTTGTTATCTCGAGCATTCCATTTGGTTTGCAATGTTGGGAAGCCAACTTGGCAATAAATTTAGAGGGCGCAATACCGACTGAACATGTGATGCCTTCCTCTTTTTCTACGCGCGCTCGAATTGCAGTAGCTATCTCGCGACCGGTGCCCAATAGTTTGCGCGCACCGGTGACATCTAAGAAAGCTTCATCCAGTGAAATTGGTTCAACCAGCGGCGTATACGAATTAAAAATCTGCATTACGCGTTCTGATATTTCTGAATAACGGTGATGATCAGGTGCAACAAATATCGCTTGCGGAGCCATACGTTGGGCGCGTCCGACCGGCATCGCGGCACGAATTCCAAATTTACGTGCGGCGTAATTTGCAGATAAAACAACTCCGCGCGCACCGGCTCCGACAACAACGGCCTTGCCGCGAAGTTCGGGATGATCAAGCTCGGCAACGGATGCATAGAAAGCATCCATATCTACATGCAAAATCGTAGGCTCGGTGGGCTCGCTCATTTCGCCGCTGTTTCTAGTAATTTGCGTGACCACTTTTCATAAGCTTCACGTAGATCCCAAGCGCCGCTGGCGTTGATAGAGATTCCGCGATCTCCGGTTCTGCGCGTTGTGCCACGGACTAACAATATGGATGAACCATAGAGAGTGGAAGCAAAGCCCTCTTGGGCGCCAGAGAAAAATGTCGAATCGGTGCAGCCATAACCATCATCGAGAGTTAGAAAGATGACGCGGCTCCCAGAACGAACTGGTGGTGTCTGCATCGCAACTTTTATACCCGCGACCAGTACTTCGCTCTGTGATCGCAGCGAAAGTAGATCCGATGATTTAACGGCGCCGATGGCATTTAAAAACGGCGCATAAAATTCGAGCATATGGTGGGTTATATCCATACCTAAACGTTCTACTTCGTTGCGCACTTTTTCGGAAGCGCCCATTGGTGGCAGGCCGCTTGCTTCAAGGTCAGGGGGTGCAAAACCAAAGACCATCTGCGAACCAGCAACGGTTGCAACGGGTGAGCGAGTTAAATCAGATAAGTGCAATAACAAATCACGATGATTGATTGTGCCGCTATTTAAAGAATGCACTCGATCAAATGCACCGGTGAGAATTAAGGTTTCTATAACTGGATGTGAAGCCCCAGATCTGCGGTAAAAATCCGATAGATCGATATAGGGACGCCCGGCAATAATCGAAGTAACTTCCTTATCGCTGATACCTGAAACAGATGTCAAAGCGATACGAACATGATCACTGCCTTTCTCATCTCTTTCGACCGTGTATTGCTGCCCCGAATAATTAATATCAAGGGGTGCTAAACCAACCCCTAGTTGGCGTGCTTCATCGATCATCAAACGCTTGGGATACATTCCGGGATCATGAGTAAGCACCCCTGCAATAAATGCTGCGGGATGGTGCGTCTTTAAATATGCAGATTGATAAGTGGGCAGCGCAAAAGCTGCGGCATGTGCTTTACAGAAACCAAAGGATGCAAAGGCGCGCAACACATCCCAAATTTCGGTAACGATATTTAACTCATAACCGCGCATCGTTGCGGCAGGAAAGAACCAGTCACAGACTTCTTGTTGCCCTTCCTTACTGCCTAAAGCGCGCCGTTTTTCATCGGCGGCAGCAAGTGAGATGCCAGTCATCGTGGCGATAATCGAGATCACTTGTTCGTGAAATACAACCACGCCTTCGGTTTCGGCCAAGATCGAATAGAGATCCGGGTGAATTATCTGGGCCGGGTTCCAGCCATGGCGAGCGTTAAGAAATGGGCGAATCATGTCGGACTTAACTGGGCCGGGGCGAAAGAGTGAGATATCAATAATTAAATCGGTAAATGTTTTGGGGGCTAACTTGCCAACTAGTTCGCGTTGGCCAGGGCTTTCGACTTGGAAGATACCTAAGGTGTGAGTTGATTGAATTAAATTATAAGTTGGCGCGTCATCTAATGGCACTGCATCTATATCTAGATCAATTTCTTCTATCCGCTTTATCTCGTGCACCGCATGTGCAATCGTGGATTGCATACGAACGCCGAGGATGTCGAGTTTAAGTAAACCGATTTCTTCTACGCCATCTTTATCAAATTCCACCATTGGATAACCACTGGCGTTAAATTGCACCGGCGCACGATCTAAAAGTCCACCATCAGATAGAACAACTGCGCATGGATGCATCGCAAGATGGCGCGGCAGGCCATCAAGGTGTTGTGCCAACGAGATCGCCATTGCGGTAAGGGGCGCCGATAAATTAAGTGAGAGAAGTTCGGGAAGTGATTTAAGAGTGGCCTCAATATTGCGGGCGCGGATATGTGGCAGTGATTTAGCTATCAGATCTATCTCCATCCCAGACAAACCCATGGCAGCGCCCACATCGCGAATCGCATTTCGCGCACGGTATGTATCGACCATTGAAACTGTGGCACAGCGCGAGATTGCTTGCGGTGATTTCCAATCGGTATCGCCATAACGCTTAAAGACCAGATCATAAATTTCTAAACGGCGCGCCGATTCAACATCGATATCGATATCGGGCAGCGCCCTGCGCAACGGAGAACAGAAACGTTCCATCAATAAACCATGTTGCATCGGATCGACCCCTGAGATGCCAAGTAGATGACAGATAAGCGAACCAGCACCACTGCCGCGAGCTGCCACCCGAATATTTTTTTCGCGCGCCATATCGGTGATATCTGCAACCGTTAAAAAATAAGGTTCATAACCAAGGGTTGCAACAGTTGCGAGTTCATCATCTAAACGCGCCCGAGCTTTAGCGATTGTGGCAGAGTCGTTATAGCGCCAATTAATTCCTGATTCGGAGCGTGTGCGCAGCAGGGCGCGCATTGAGTTAGCGGAATCGGCGCCGACTATGTGCGCTTCAGGTAAGTGAATGCCACCTAAACCAAGATCGCGTTGTGGCGATAAGAGCGCGCGTTCGGCCCATTTGCGTGTTGTCTGAAGAAGTTCACGTGGTGTGCGCTCCCCTGCTGCGCGTGCGATTTCGGCGGCGAGTGAAACCATTTCATCGTTTGATTTTAAATACCCTTGCGCATTGCGACGTTCTAGGTGGCGTTGGTGCAACGGAACTAATTGCCGCGCGCAATCAAGAATGTCGGCAACTGGTCCATCGGCGGCATCGCGCATACGCACCGCATTGGTTATTACTGCATCGATATCGTGATCGTTGGCAAAGATAAGTGAGCGCGCAGCATGCGCTGTTGAGAAAGGCCCGTTGCCAGCAACAAGATGAGAAACGCAATCAATAGCATGGTCGCCAAAAAGTGACCGAGTTTTGTTAAATATCTCTAACGCTATATCGCTGCGGTGCAGAGCGAGCGCCTGGCTAACTGGTGATTCGGGGCCATGTAGTAAATGAAGTTGAGTTGAGTATTGGCTAAAGCGTTGCAGCAGATCTAAAGTCAGAATTGGTGTGCGATCGGCGGCGTTCATATTTAGACCACTTAATAAACGCACCAAAGCACGCCATCCCCCATCGCCATGTGCCAGGACGGTAACGCGGGGTAAATCTTTAGTAGGCGCACTTTTAATATTTGGATCTGCCAGTAAATCAATCGCAAGGTTGATGCCGATAATTGGAGCGATACCAAATTCCAAACATGCACTGGCAAAACGGATTGCACCAGATAAGCCATCGCGATCAGTCAGAGCGAGCGCCGGTGATTCAAATTGGGCAGCCCGTTCTACAAGATCACGTGGTTGGGTTGTTCCGTATTTAAGTGAGAAAGCACTTGATGTGCGCAGATGTATAAAACTCATTTTTAGATCAAACCTGTTTGACGATCCAAGAACCTGTGATCTCATCGCGTTCGAGTTGAAAGGTATTTAGCGCACCGATTGGCGCAGCTTCAACTGTCCACAAAGCGCGTGCTCCATCATCAGGGCGATAGATGCCATCGCTAACCCGGTTCCACCAACCACCTGCTTCACACCAACGCGATAGAACAGCGTGGATGCGAAAGCGTTTTCCGCGAAAGGTAAATTCGATGGGCGTTGCTGCCCCATCTGAAATGACCTCGTGGGCTGGTGTTATCTCTGGGACTGACATTTTTACGCGCCTTTTGCCTTCCTGTGGATATTCGAACATGTGTTCGAAAACTAGCCCAAGGCCCTGACATTGGCAAGACACGCCCCCGTCCACGCTCAAGATAGTTGAAAGTTCAACTATCTCCCCTACACTAATCCGAGTCAGACCAATCACTACACAAGGAGATCCATGGACGCAGTACTCGTAATCGGCCGAATTCTTTTCGCCTTTATCTTCATAACATCAGGAATCGCACACTTTGCCAAGCTCGAAATGATGACCGGCTACGCAAAGTACAAGAAGCTTCCTGCTGCAAAGCTCGGCGTAATCGCAAGCGGCCTTTTCTTCCTTCTTGGCGGAATCTACGTAGCACTTGGCTTCTGGGTAGACCTTGGCGCGCTATTGCTCGCAATCACATTGGTTCTTGCAGCAGTTATCTTCCATAACTATTGGAAAGAGACAGATGCGACTACAAAGCAGAACGAAATGATCGCTTTCAACAAGGATCTCGCTCTCGCTGGTGCTTCTCTAATTATCTTTGCACTTATCTACAGTGGCACAATTTCAGCAGATGCTTTCGGCCCACACGTTGGAAACATCTCGTTCTTTAACAAGTAAAGAAACCTTCACCGAAACGGCCTCCCGAAAAGGGGGGCCGTTTTGCATTTCGGTGGGAGTATTAAGAAATGGAGACCACTCTTGCGCTAATCGCTGGTGGATTTATCGGAGCTGTACTTGGCTTCGTTGGCGCAGGTGGCGCCATGCTCTCGGTTCCGATTTTGATGTACGGATTTGGCTTTGACCCAAAACCAGCAACCACAGCAGCCTTAGCAGTTGTATTACTTGCCGCTCTCTCTGGCGTAATTCCCAAAATAAAAAAGAAGCAAGTTCTCTATCGCGATGCTTTTGTGATTTGGGGAATCGGGTCAATCACCAACTTAGGTTTTTCTTCGATTGTTGATCAGATACCTGATTTAGTTATTACAACTGGCTTTGCAGGGATCTTGATACTGGCCGGTTTCACTATGTTGCGGCCGCCAAAACTGGATGAACAAAAGCGCATGCCACTTCCTGTGCTCATTGTTATGTCTTTGCTCATTGGCACAATGACTGGGCTCTTTGGCATTGGTGGCGGATTCCTCGCGATTCCAGTCTTGGTTCTCTACTTTGGAACCCCGCAAATTGTCGCGGCCGGAACTTCGCTTTTAATTATTTCCGCTAACTCGCTAACCGCATTCATTGGTCATCGCTCACAATGGGGCGATGTGCAATGGCATATCCCAATATTGATGGGCGCATCTGCCATTGTCATTGCCCAAGTGGCTTCAGGTCTTTCACATAGGACGTCGCCAGTTGTCCTGCGCAAGGCATTTGCTTACCTGCTATTTGCGATCTCTATCTTGACATTAATTGAAACTTATTCTTAAGGAGTGACTTTCCTTATTCCGCGCGATAAATAACCAGAAAGTATCAACATCGCAACCGGGTAAATCATGCCGATCGAAAGATTTGTGTATTGGGAAATAATTCCAGTAACAGTTGGTCCAAAGAAGAACCCTGCGATACCGATTACACCAACACGCGAAATTGCCACAGCTGGTGCGATCCCAGGAGTCTTACTAGCCGCCAAAATAAATGCTGGAAACATTGGACCGATGCCAAGACCTGCAGCAATGAAACCAATATTTACAATTATCAGCGCCGGGATTGGATATGTATCTGACATCGGAATCGCAATCAACATAGCGATTCCCCAGATAGATCCACCTAGATATCCACCCAGTTGAACTACGCGAGCTGGGCCAAAGTAATCGAGTGCACGATCGCCAAGAAAGCGACTAAAAATCATTGCTAGAGCAAAGGATGCAAACGCAGATGCGTAAACGCCTTTCTCGTATCCCATTTCATCACGCAACAAGATCGCACCCCAATCACTTGCGGCGCCTTCTCCAACCAAACTAGAAAGTAATCCAACACCAAGCAACCAAAGTTGCAAAACGCTCTTTCCGAATAACGGAATTTTTGATTCGTGCTCTTCATCGCCCTTGTGGCCATCAATTGAACGAGGCAGCAAGTAATAGGCTGCAATTAGGTAAGCAACAATTGAAACTGCGGCAATTGCAATTAAGTTTGCTCGTGGCGATACATGGCGAGAAATAAGTCCACCAACTACGGTCGTTAAGAATGCACCGGTGCTCCACATCGCATGGAAAGACGACATGTAACGGCGACCTAAGATTTTTTCTACAACAGTTCCTTGAAAGTTGTAACACATATCAATTAGCGCATAACCAAAGCCCATTGTGTAAAGAGTCAGAAATAGAGTCACCGCATTATTTGCTAAACCCATGCCAGCAAGCCCAGCAGGCATGATAAATACGCCAACAAATATTGTTCGCTGAGAACCATACATGTGCATAAAACGACCAGCTAATTGCGCACCCGTGATAGATCCAAATGTGCTTCCCAATAAAACAAATCCGAAGGCGCCATTTGATAATCCGATCGCATCTTTAATTTCAGGGATGCGCGGTACCCAACCCATTGAGACCATCCCAAGTAATAGGAAGCAGACCCACAGAGAATTTCTCGCTAATTTCGCACGGTGGTTTTGATCAAGTGCTCCGATAGACATTTGGCAAGGGTATCCTGCAACCATGGATGGCATCTTAGAAAAGGCTGCGGTAAAGCGTTTTATTAAAGCTGCTAACGATCTCGGAGTAAAAGGCCAAGTGACCGTTCTTTCTGAGACCGCTCGTACCGCAGTGGATGCTGCAAATGGGCTTGGTATCGAAGTTGGTCAGATTGCCTCATCGCTCATTTTTAAATTGCCCTCCGGTAACCCACTTTTAATTATCACAAGTGGTCGCCACCGCGTTGATACCGATCTTGTTGCCAAGAATTTAGGTATCGCCGAACTTGGTAGAGCGGATGCAAACTATGTGAAAGAAGTTTCTGGATAC
>Ga0114981_10000394_pt1 | contig 28705 bp, 31 predicted proteins | sample S_140806_MF_Meta_FD_87028 | JGI IMG/M metagenome (GOLD analysis project Ga0114981, IMG submission 87028) | Freshwater microbial communities from Lake Simoncouche, Canada to study carbon cycling - S_140806_MF_MetaG | ecosystem: Environmental > Aquatic > Freshwater > Lake | place: Lake...
AACGCACAGCCCTTCTCGAATTCGTCTGTTGTTGGTTCGACTTCACGCACAAACGCATGCAGGTGCTTGACAAGCGCAAAACTAATTTCGCGTAGCCGGGCATCCGGTGTCTGCGCCATGACTTCAAGCACCCGATCGGTAATGCTTTGGGCGTCAACGAATTTCATGTCCCCCTCCCGGACGCAAGCGCCTCAATGTAACGTTACTTCGCCGCTGCCGCCGCTCTTGCGCTCTGTGCGCGCTGAATCAGCCCTTTGTAGGCCTTACCCGGGTAGGAGGGCGTTTCCTGGAGCTTATCGAAGCCCGGAATTGTCTCCATGTGTTTAACCATGCGGGCGCGCATCGCTTTATCGGGTAGCGGCCCCCGCAGTGCGCCAATGTTCTCGGACTCGTGCGCGGGATTGCTGGTTGCAGGAACGGCGCAGGTAATCGCCGGATGTGAGATGACCCACTTCAGGAAAAACTGCGCCCAGTTTTCACAGCCAATTTCTTTAGCAAAATCGGGCAGTGCGTGCCCCTGAACCAGTTTGAACAGCCTTGCCTTCTCAAAGGGCATATTGACAAGAACGGCAGTCCCCTTGTCCATCGCCGCCGGCAGGATGCGCTCTTCAGCAAGCCGCATCTGAATCGAGTAGTGCACCTGAACAAAATCAAGATCGCTACGCTCGACATGGCCCGCGAGCGCGCCGAAATACGGCACCTCATGATGCGTAACCCCGACGTACCGAATCTTGCCCTCTTTTTTCCAGTTCTTTAAGACCGGGACAATCTGGTCGACATTAACCAGGCTGTGCACCTGCATCACATCAATCTTCTCCCGCCAGAGGCGCTGTTGCGTCTGCTCAAAACTCTTGACTGCATGACTATCGTCAGCAAGAAATTCCCCGGTAGACCAGATTTTGTTACAGACAAACATCTGGTCGGTAATTCCCATACCCGTGGCGAAGTCACCAACACTCAGTTCACCTGACCCATAGAGCGGCGAGGTGTCAAATACGCGACCGCCACCTTCCCAGAAACGCTTCATGACCTCCCGAATGTGGTCGCGAGGCGCGCCGGGTAATAAATCAAACGTCAAATAAGTCCCCAAGCCAATCGCCGGAAGGACTTCACCGGTTCGGGGGATTTTGCGGGTAATGATTTCCGTTGACGGCTGCGCAAGCACCCCACCGGTTGGTATCAGCGCACCCGGCAGAGCCGCCGAAGCAGCCCCAACTCCAACCGTTCTAAAGAAATCGCGTCGAGTGGATTCAATCGGAGTCGTCATCATTTGCATCCAAGAATGAATGAATGGCCGCAAATTATCACGCTTCGCCTCGAGCTTTAAGTACCAGCACTTGATCAACGTGCGTTCGGTTAAGCAAGACTCTCAACCTCGCAAAAGCACCTTATGCGAATCGATGACAGCCCGAAAGGACGGTGACACGGCATGCCCATCCAGAATATCAACCTTGAAAGGCAGAGCTGATTCTTGAAAGGCTTCCCGCAACTCAGCAATTTGCGCAAGGTTCAACGGTTCGTCGCCAACCACCACGAGATCAAGGTCAGAAAACGGTTTGGCGGTCCACGTCGCCCGCGAACCAAATGCCCAGACTTGATGCTCAGGCAAAAAACGCTGGACCAAATCGCTAACGATTTGCCAGCACTCGGGGCTAATGTCGATGGCTGGCTGGGTAACCATCCTAAGATCGATTTCTTTCCTGCAACCGTCTGAGAAGTTCCCGAGCCTCCTCCAGAAACGCGGGAATACCGTGCACAACCGTGATGGCTACACCCTCATCGTAAGCATGACTTGTCTTACTGCGCATCTCTCGGTAAACCCGCCACACCGACCAGTCGCCAAGCAGCAGACCTTGCTCATTTCCCGTTCGAATCAGATCGGCAAATGGCATCCCATCAAACTGATCTGGTGTGGGGGAGACTGCCTCAAGGTGGCGCTTCAACATCTTGTGGCTGATTTCGTAGGTGAACTCGAACCGCTGGATCAGTCCATCGCGGATCTGCGCGTCCTTGGTGTCGCTTTGATACCGGACCAATCCCTCGCCCAGGCGATTGACCGCATTTGAAAGAGGCGTGAGGTCGAGCATCCGATCCGTCCGGTTAATCAAGGGCCGTCAGCCCCTCGCCCAGGCGATCTTACACAACCGGATCTGGATGGGGTACCGTGTTGTCCCGCAGAATTACCGAGTCGAGCTTGATGCGTACTAATGTTGTGATTGTGGGTGCCGGCCCTTCGGGTTTGCTTCTGGGACAACTGCTATTCAAAGAAGGCGTGGACGCCATTATCGTCGAGCGCCAGACGCCCGACTATGTGCTGAGCCGAATTCGGGCCGGCGTTCTTGAACAAGTCACCCTCGACGTGTTGGCACAAGCCGGCGTGGACAAACGCCTGCCCAAGGACGGATTGCCCCACACCGGATTTGATTTGCTCTTCAAGGGCGAACGCCATCGGATTGACCTCGAGGGCCTGACGGGTGGGAAAAAGGTCATGGTCTATGGCCAAACCGAAGTCACCCGGGACTTGATGGAGGCACGCGAAGCCGCAGGACTCACAACGCACTACGAAGCGCAATCGGTGCAAATCCATGACTTTGATAGCGACCACCCAAGTGTGACGTTCGTTAAGGATGGGGTGACGCAAACAATTCAATGCGACTTCATCGCCGGTTGCGATGGCTTTCATGGGGTTTGCCGAGCCAGCGTTCCACGCGAGTCGATTCAGGAGTTCGAGAAGGTCTACCCCTTTGGCTGGCTTGGCGTGTTGGCAGACACCCCTCCGGTCCATGAGGAGCTCATTTACGTCAATAGTCCGCGAGGTTTTGCGCTGTGCTCGCAGCGCAGTCGCTCGCGCAGCCGTTATTACCTACAGGTGCCGCTGACCGACCACCTGGATCAATGGCCGGACGAAGCCTTCTGGGATGAATTGCGCAATCGTCTAGATCCTGAAGCTCGGGACCATCTGGTGACCGGGCCGAGCATTGAAAAAAGCATCGCGCCGTTGCGCAGCTTTGTGGCCGAGCCAATGCGATTTGGAACGTTATTTTTGGCCGGGGATGCCGCGCATATCGTGCCCCCGACCGGAGCCAAGGGCCTGAATTTGGCAGCGACAGATGTCAAGTTCCTGTCAGACGCCTTGATTGAAGCCTGTATTGAAAAGTCTCACGCTGGTATCGACCATTATTCCAAGCGCTGCCTCGCACGCATCTGGCGCGCAGAGCGATTTTCGTGGTGGTTCACCAGCCTGATGCACCGCTTCCCAGACCAGGGTGAGATCGGTCAGAAGCTCCAGGAGGCAGAACTGGACTATCTCGTTAACAGCGAAGCGGGGTCCCGCACAGTCGCTGAAAACTATGTCGGGCTACCCCTGAATTTTGGTGAGTGACGGGATCACACCCCGTCGCCCCCCATCGCCCCCCATCACGCGCTCAGTTGCATCTCCAGTTGATGGAGAACCTGATAGCAGGGCAAAACTTGGGAGACACTGCCGTTAGGCTCCCGACCTTCGCGGATCGCTGAGAAAAACTCGCGGTCCTGCAACTCGATACCGTTCATCGAAACCGCCACCTGGGAGACGTCGATTTGCTCTTCCTTGCCGGTATACAAATCGTCGTAGCGCGCGAGGTAGGTCCCGGTATCACCGATGTACCTAAAGTAAGTCCCCAGCGGCCCATCGTTATTGAACGACAAACTCAAGGTGCAGATCGCTCCGTTGGCGGCCTGTAGCTGAATACTCATGTCCATCGCAATCCCCAGGGTCGGGTGGATGGGGCCCTGCACTGCATTGGCTTTCACGATCGGACTGCCGGTTTGATAGGCGAACAAATCAACGGTGTGGGCGGCGTGATGCCAGAGCAAATGATCGGTCCAGCTGCGCGGCTGACCCAGCGCATTCATGTTTGAGCGGCGAAAGAAATACGTCTGTACATCCATCTGCTGGATGTGAAATTCCCCCGCGGCGATCTTGTTGTGCACCCACTGGTGACTCGGATTGAATCGACGGGTGTGACCGCACATCGCCACCAATCCGGTTTTTTTGGCGGCCTCCACCACGGCCTCGGCATCGGTCCACCGGTCGGCCAGGGGGATTTCGACCTGCACATGCTTGCCCGCCTGGAGACACGCCAGACTCTGCGCGGCGTGCATCTGGGTAGGCGTACACAAAATCACGGCATCGACGTCCGCCAAGGCAAGGCTCTCCGCCAGATCGGTGGTCACATGCGGAACACCATACTTGGTTGCGACCTCCCGGGTTTTTTCCAGTTCGCGGCCGACGAGCGAAATCACCTCGACGCCGTCGATCTGCTTGATTCCGTCCAGATGTTTGATACCAAAGGCCCCTGCGCCCGCCAAGGCAACTTTGATCGTGTTATTCATCATGACCCTCTTTTCAATGATCTAACTATTTTCTAGAATGGCATGGCCGACGGCTGTGTTCGACGCGGGCACATGATAGAAACGGTGCCTCAGTTTCGGCGCAGGCCCAACGACCCTCCCCTCCTGAATGTCTGACATAGCGCCCCGCGCAATCAACCACATCACCAACTCAATGCCTTCGCTACCGGCTTCGCGAACGTACTCAATGTGGGGGATCCGCGCACACGCCACCGGGTCATTGATGAGCTGGTCAAGCCAGCGATTGTCCCATTCACGGTTGATCAGTCCCGCACGCGCGCCCTGCAACTGATGGCTCATGCCGCCGGTGCCCCAGATCTGCACCTTGAGGTCCTCGTCGTAACTCTCGATCGCCTTTCGAATTGCCTGGCCCAAATTGAAGCAGCGTTGACCGCTGGGCACGGGGTACTGAACTACATTGACGGCAAACGGAATCACCGGGCATGGCCAGGAACCCGTCGCTGGGTCCTGCTCGCCACACATGAGTGATAGCGGCACGGTCAGACCGTGGTCCACATCCATTTTGTTCACAATGGTCAGATCGAAATCCTGCTGGATCACCGACTGCGCAATGTGCGAAGCCAACTCGGGATGCCCCTTCACAACCGGTACGGGACGGGCACCATAACCTTCATCCGCCGGCCTGTATTGGGCCGCGGTGCCAATCGCAAAAGTCGGAATCATGTCCAGACTAAACGCAGTTGCATGGTCGTTATAGACCAGCAAAACAACGTCCGGCTTGTGGTCTCGCATCCATCTTCTGGAAAACTCATAGCCCGCAAACAGCGGCTTCCAGTAGTCCTCTTGCGTCTTGCCGAGATCCATCGCTGCGCCGATGGCAGGCACGTGAGAGGTATAAACCGAAGCGGTAATGGTTGCCATATCAGTGCTTCTTGAATGCAGAGCCCTGCGGTTGCCGATGCGCCTGGGCGTCGCCGTCTTCTCCGACATAACGGTTGCCCTCAACCGAGCGGCCGCCACGCAACATCATGTTGCGATATTCCTCCTCGGTCATGCCAGTCATTGAACCCGCCATTTGTTGAAAACTCAGGCCATCGGTCGCACCGATTTTGGCCAGAAAGTAAATATTGCCCCCGGTCCGGATACACCAGTTGAGATCGCGAGCCAGTACCGCCAGCTTCTGTTCGTCGGTCATCTCCCATTCGTCGAGATAGGCTCGCTCGTCCGCCTTGAATCGGGTCCGATTTTCAGGCCTCATCAGTGACATACAAAACTGATTGAGCCAGTAGCCCTTGCGGGATTGCTCCGCGTCAAAAATGATGGTGCCCGGCACGTTTAGATACGGTTTATCAAGCGCCATTAGCGCGACTCCTCTGGCCAGTAAAGTCGCATCGGATTGTCCACGAGCAACTTGCGCTGTTGACTCTCGGTGACCGCGATGTGCGGAATGAAGTCCACCAGCAGGCCATCATCGGGCATATGGTCTTTGAGGTTCGGATGCGGCCAATCGGTGCCCCACAACACGCGGTCCGGAAACTCTTCAATGATGCGTTTGGCGAACGGGATCACGTCTCGGTAAGCCTCCTGCTCACCGTTCAGCGCCCTGGGGCCGGACACGGACAAGCGTTCGGGACAACTGACCTTGCTCCAAACGTTCTCGTGCTCGCGCATGAATTTGACGAACAACTCAAACTCGGGGCCATCCACGGGCTGAGTGACATCGGGGCGTCCCATGTGATCGACAACGATTTGGGTCGGGAGTTCGGTGAAAAAATCCAGCAACTCGGGTAAATCGACCGCTTCAAAGTAGATCACCACATGCCAGCCCCACTGCCGGATGCGGTGCGCGATCTCAAGGAGTTCTTCTTTGGGGGTGAAATCCACCAATCGTTTGACGAAGTTAAATCGGACCCCGCGCACGCCAGCCTCATGCATGTCCTGGAGTTCTTCGTCGGTGACCGAGCGCCGAACGGTTGCCACGCCACGGGCTTTGCCACCGGAGCCGCGCAGAGCGTCGACCATGGCTCGGTTGTCTGCACCATGGCAGGTCGCCTGGACCACCACGTTACGCGCAAATCCAAGGTGGTCGCGCAACGCAAAGAGTTGATCCTTCGACGCATCGCATGGCGTGTACTTTCGCTCCGGAGCATAGGGAAACGTGTCACCAGGTCCAAAAACATGGCAATGCGCATCGACCGCCCCAGGCGGCACTTTGAATTGGGGTTTGGCCGGGCCGGCATACCAGTCCAACCAGCCTTCGGTCTTTTGAAATGCCATGTCGCCTCTTAATCGAAATACTTAAGGCCGGCGGCGGCGAGTGGCTCACGCATGTTGTACATGTCGAGCCCCAACACCCCAGCGGCTAACTTAGCCCGCTTGTCTCCCTCGGCACGCTCACGGGCCTGCGCAGCCTCAAGGGTTTTGGTGGCGCGCGCCGCCGGAACGCAGACTACGCCATCGTCATCGGCCACGATGACGTCACCGGGCGTCACCCACATGCCAGCACATACCACCGGGATATTGACTGACCCGAGCGTTGACTTGATCGTGCCTTTACTGCTGACGGCTTTGCTCCACACCGGAAAATTCATTGTTTGAAGTTCTCTCACATCGCGAACGCCAGCATCGATGATGAGGGCGCGAGCGCCACGTGCCTTGAATGAGGTAGCCAACAGGTCGCCAAAATAGCCGTCGGTACATTCCGCCGTAATCGCGGCGACGACGATGTCGCCCGGATGAATCTGCTCGGCAACGACATGCATCATCCAGTTATCGCCCGGATGCAAAAGCACGGTCACCGCGGTCCCCGAGACTTGCGCCCCCGAGAAAATTGGACGCATGTAAGGTTTGAGCAAACCCACCCGTCCCATGGCCTCATGCACAGTCGCCGAGCCCAGAGCACCCAGTCCATCGGCCGATGCCCTGTCCGCGCGGGAGATGTTGCGATAAACGACGCCGAGTTCGTACATTGATCGATCCTTCAGTTCCAATACATGCCGTGCTTGCGTTTAAGGTCTTCCGCACCCGCCGATGCCAAATAATCAAGAAATGCCTGAACAGCCATTAATCGGTGAGCGTCGTCGGCAATCGCCAGCGGGATGCCGCCAGAGAACGTCGTGATGAATGCCACATCCTCCGGCAATGTGCCAAGCACATCAATGCCTGCAAAACCAATTAGCTCACTCAATTGCTGAAATCCTAATGCGGCTTGGCCACTGGCCACTAGCGACGCCACCGGCGTGCCGGGGGGAGCAACGACCAGACGGCTCTTTAACGCCTCGGCAACGCCCCACCGCGCAAAAAGTTGCTCAAGATACACACCGCTAGGGCCGGTGGAATAGCTCAACGTGGGACTGGCCAGCACAGCGGCTTTTAATGCCGCTTCATTCGCCAAGTCAGGATGTGGTGCACCCTCTGGCACCGCCACTGCGACCGGTGAACGGACCCAATCCTGACGACTATTGGATTGCAAATGTAGCGAGGCAATCAAACGATCGATCGCATCGGCCGCGAGCAGCACTAGGTCGAACGGCTCACCGGATTGCACGCGCTTCGCGGCATCGACCCCACCGACTGAATCGATGTGTACAGAAATGCCGGTGGAAAGGCGGTAGGTCTGGACCAACTCGGCGAGCAAGGATTTGGTCGCCATGGAAGAGATTCCACGCAGAACCATGGAAGGCTGTGGGGATTGCATGAGGGATGAACTGGAATTCAAATCAAAATCTCCGCAACCGCCCGACAACACCTTCAGGAAAGTGGTACACGCTTAAGACAAACAACACCCCCAGCCACAAGAGCCAGCGGTCGGGCCCCATCAGCCCGACGGCCCAACGAAGCACGTCGGCCAGTGGGCCAGTCCCGCCAATCATGGCAACGCCATCCGCAAGCGGCTTAACAAGCGACTGCATTAGCGCCTGCAAATAGTTCTGGGCCAACAGGAACAAGGCGCTGCCGATCCACGCGCCATACATCGTTCCCATGCCACCGATTACGACGACCAGGAGAACGTCGAGCATCAACTCGAACGAAAGTGAGGTATCCGGACCGTTGTAGCGCAGCCAAAGTGCCATGAGCGCTCCGGCCAAGGTCGCGAAGAGCGCCGAAATCACCACCGAAAGCGTCCGGTAAATGACGGTTTGGTAGCCAATCGCCTCAGCTCGAAAAGGGTTCTCCCGAATCGCCTGCAAAACGCGTCCGAAGGGCGAGTTCACAATCCGCAGCAACAGCAAGAAAGCGACACAAACAATCACAAACAGTCCCCAATACGCCAACAATCGCCCATCTGCCGAAACCGTAAAACCTAAGCCTTGAAGGGGCGTGTCGCGCCATTGAGCCGCTGCACTTAAGACCTCGGGGGTGCGAAAACTCAACCCGTCTTCGCCTCCGGTCCATTCGGAAAGTTGCGAGGCCAGGGTCTGAAAGGCACTCGCAACGGCCAGGGTCAGCATCGCGAAAAAGATTGCCCGCACGCGCAGGCTGAACAACCCAATCAACAACGCCAGAGCGAGCGAAGCCGCGATTGACCCGACCAACCCGATCCCAATCGACGTCCAACTCGGGCCCAAACGGCTACAGGCGATCGCAACGCTGTAGGCGCCGATACCAAAGAACATCGTATGCGCAAATGAAACGATACCGGTGTAACCCAAGAGCAGGTCATAGCTCGCTACAAGCAGAACAAACACCAGAATCTTGGCAGCAACCGCGAGGGCCTTGGCACCCGGAAACAAGAGGGGTGCCAGCGCCAGCGTGATCACCAAGGCGATCAAGAGTGTTGAAAGTACTCGACTGCGCGGCAGATCGTTCGATAGAAGATAGCGAATCATGATGTTGAATCAGCGAATCTTCGTCACAGGACGCAAGCCCTCAGGGCGCCAGATCAGGATAGCCACCATGAGCGCGATATTCGAGAAAAGCGCGAGCTTCGGCGCCAAAAACCCCGTGTAGTTCCCCATTAAACCCACCAGCAGGGCCGCCACGAAGCTTCCCATGATGGATCCGAGTCCGCCAATAATGATGACAATAAAGATGAGGACGTTAACCTGCGCCCCAATCTGAGGCGTGATCGTCTGCTGATACATCCCCCACAGAACCCCGCCCAGACCAGCTAGCGCACTGCCGGCAACAAACACCCCGATAAACAACCGTCTGACGGGGTAGCCGAGGCTCTCGACCATCTCCCGGTCCTCAACACCGGCCCGCACCAACAATCCGATTTTTGTGCGGCCAAGAATCACCATCAGGACCGCTAGCACGATCAAACCGATCAGAACCGCGAGCAACCTGAACCGTTCGATCGCGGCATCCCCAAAGATGAAGGCTCCCCGCAGGGCCTCCGGCAGCGGTAGCGGAATTTGCTGGGTCCCCCAAATCGATTTGATAAGTTCTTCGATCACGATCATTCCGCCCATCGTAATCAGGATCTGCTTGAGATGCTGACCGTATACCGGGCGCACGAAGAGTCGCTCGAAAACCAACCCCAGCATCCCAGTAGCCGCCATAGCGACCAGAATCGCAACCATCACCGCCGCGATCTGCAAATGCCATTGCGGGACGAGCAACCAACCGCCCGGCGCACCAAACCCAGTGGGCCCAAGTACCGTTGTTGCGATGAAAGCGCCGGTGGCAATGAAGACGCCATGACCGAAATTAAGAACATCCATCAACCCGAAAACCAGGGTCAATCCAGAAGCGATCATAAAAAGCATCATGCCCATCGCCAGTCCAGCGACCGTGAGCGTTAGCCAGGTTGACGGTGAACCCACCGCGACGAGAGCAAGCCCTGCCAGCAGCGGCACCAGGCCCCACAACAGCGGGTCTACCCTGGTTTGAGGCAGCTTCCAGCTGGATTCAGTGTCTGGTTGGGCCATCATCGTTGCCGAGAGTGAAACCCAGCAGTCGGGTCTGTAGTTCGGGGTCCGACACGAGCGCCGACATTGCACCCTGGTGGACGATCCGACCGTTATCCATGACCGCATAAAAATCGCCGAGCCGACGAGCCACCTCAAGGTTCTGTTCGACCAGCAGAATGGTTGTTCCCTCCTGGCGCGCTCGGTCAAGCGCTGCAATCATGGTCTCAACAATGGCGGGCGCCAGACCTTTGCTCGGCTCGTCGATGAGCAACAAGCGCCGGGGTTCAATCAATGCCCGCGCAATCGCCAGCATTTGCTTCTGCCCACCTGAAAGCGAACCTGCAGGGCTTTGCCAAAATCGTTCAAGCGCCGGGAACTGTTCAAAAATTCGATTCAATCGATCGCGATCGATCTGCGCATCGTTTTGAGCAGAACGGGCGGCAAGCAGCAGGTTCTCGCGCACGGTCAGACCACCGAAGATGCCCATATTCTCGGGCACATACGCAATGCCGAGGCGGGCCACCTCAGACGGTCGCAACGGCGCGAGATCCACGCCTTCGAAATGGATCGAACCGCCGGATCGACGCCAATGCTGCATGATGGTCCGCAGGCAGGTCGTCTTACCAGCCCCGTTGCGACCCAGTAGCATCGTCACGCGCCCGCTCGGCACCTCAAGATCGACCCCGTGCAGAATGTGATAGGTGCCAATGTGGGTTTGAACCCCCGCAAGGCTCAGCAATGGGGCACTCATGGGTTTGAGCGGCGCCCGAGGTAGGCTTCCTGAACGACTGAGGAGGCCATCACGGCGATGGGTTCGCCATCGGCAACCAAACGCCCCTCGTGCAACACCACAATACGATCGGCCAACTCCCGGATCACATCCATTTTGTGTTCGACCAAAAGGATCGTCGCATCACCTCGCTGCTTTAACGCGCGAATCAAGTCCAGAATGACCGGCACATCGTCGAGGCTCATGCCGGCGGTCGGTTCGTCAAGCAAATAGACCCGGGGTTGCAAGGCCATCAGAATGGCCACCTCGAGCTTGCGCTGATCGCCATGGGGCAATGCAGCAGCCAACTGGTCTCGCTTTGCAACGAGTGATACCGACTCAAGCAGCGCGTCGGCGCGTTCCAGAAGATCCTTGCGGTTGGACCATCGCGTCACAAGGTCTCTGAGTCCGAGACCGAGTCCTGCTTGCGCCTGAACTGCAAGCCGAAGATTCTCATGCACACTCAATTGGGCAAAGAGTTGCGTGAGTTGAAATGCGCGGCCCAAACCGCGACGGGTCCGCATCGGAGCGGACAACGCCGTAATATTTTCACCCGCGAGCCAGACCTCGCCCGCACTCGGCTGCAATTGACCTGAAACCGCGTTGAACCAGGTCGTTTTACCCGCGCCGTTGGGACCCACGATGGCCGTTAAGGAGCCCGCCTCAAAGGCGCAACTGACCTGATCAACCGCCACATGCCCGCCGAAGCGCACGCTCAGTTCGCGGGTTTCGAGGATCGGTGAAGTCATCCCCAGACGGGTTCAGGACCGTCTCAAATGTCGCACTTAACGCCGGTTGCGCACCGGGATCGTCATTTCTTCCGGCTTGATTTCCCGAATTAGCTCGGGAACCCCCCAGGCCAACGCAGGGTCGACTTTGATCCGGAAGTGAAACATCGACTGCATCGCCTGATGATCTTCACGGCGAAACGTCATGCGGCCCTTGGGAGTCTCGAAACTCATCCCTTCCATCGCCGTAATCAACTTCTCGGTATCCGCACTTCCCGCCGTCTTTTTGAGAGCCTCAACCAGTGCGATCCCAGCGGCCATGCCCCCAGCCGTAAAGAAGTCAGGCGGCGACTTGAAGCGCTTCTCGTGTTCCGTCACGAGCCATGTATTGACCGGGTTTTTAGGAATCCCGTAGTAGTAGTAAGTGGCGCCTTCCATGCCAGGTAGATTTTTGTAAGCGGCCATCGCGGGAAGAATGTTTCCGCCCGAAGCGAGTTCGATCCCGAAGCGCTGCGGGTTGAGGTCGACAATCTTGAATGGGTTGCCGGAGCCTGCCCAGATGATGAAGATGACCTTGCGACCCGGTTTGTCTTTGAGGGCATCAAACAAGCGTTGCGCACCCGCTGTGAAATCCGTTGTGGCAGTCGGCAGGTACTCTTCATGAACGATTTTTGCCTTGGTGACTGCTTCGCGGAATGCTTTTGCACCATCGCGACCGAAGGCGTAGTCCTGAGCGAGGATTGCAATCGATACCCCCTCTTTATCGAGTGCGACGCCGTTGGAGATCGCATCCTGACTGGAGTTACGTCCAGTCCGGAAAATATAACGATTCCATTTGTCACCCGTAATCGCATCCGCCACAGCGGGCTCCACGAGCAGTAGCTTACGGTACTCCTCCGCCACCGGAAGCATCGCCAGCGCAACGCCCGAGGACGTCGGTCCGACTGCAATATCCGCTTTGTCATCGGCGTAGGCTGCTGCCAACTGCGATTTGGCGACGTCCGGTTTGCCCTGGGTATCGCGTTCGATCACCGTAATTTTGTGGCCTGAGACGGTCATCGTCCCCCCGGTCGCAAATTCGAGCCCCATCAACAAACCCGTCTGCGTTTGCTTTGCATAGGCCTCGAGTGGACCAGTTTTGTCATACACATGCGCGATACGAATGTCCTGCGCGAGCGCCAGTTCGGTCATTGCCAACGCAGCCAAGCCGAGCGCAGTCACCGCCGACGGTCGCAGTAAACGCTGGATGAAATTTTTGATCGGCATATCAGCTCCCCAATTTCGATGTCGGGGGAGCCTATCGCAAAGACTCATCGAATGCCAAGATTTCGTGAATCGAGACGAGCGAGTTCGACAAACAGGTCCACCTTTGTGGTCCCTGGGTCGCGACGCATTGTGCTCGAAGCTTCAACCCGTGGACCGACCCATTCCCGCAAAGTCTGATCGGCGTCAGGCTGGCGCAAATGTTCAATCAACAAAAATGCGCCAGGTGTCTGGTCTGGCGTGGCTCTAAACCGAGCTTCCGGGGAGGCTTGCAAAGGGTCTCCCGGTTGCGGACATTGGTAAGCACGCCAGCGGCAGGCGCGTTCGGGTGGTCGTTCCAGGAGTTGATCAATCCAGAACTGCAAACGCTCGGATTCAACGCGCACACTAACGATCCAGGCCCCCGAGCAAGCAAGACCACCCACAGCACGCAGCTCCGCGGCCGCGCGCCACATGTTTCGAAAATACGGCATGATCGCCTGAGTTCGCGGGGTCGGCGACTGCAGGGCCTGTCGATAACGAACTTGTTCAAGAACCTCAATTGATGTCAATTCGTAGAAAGTCATAAAACGCGGCGAGGGATAGGCGCCACCTGCGCTGGGAATGGATTCGGCCCGAACCCCCGCTTCAAAACCCGCGATCGCAAGTCGCTCTGGTAAATGCTCGGTCTGGTACCACGACTCGTAATCATTCAAAACTGTTTCATCCAGATCATTCCAGACCGCTAACATCGCTTTCATCATCTTCACCCTGGAGACATTCATGAACTCGAACCGGCATCGGCGCCGTGAACTCTTCCGGCTATTTTCAGCGACCTGCCTGTCTACCGCAGGGTTTGCTGTTCAGTCGCAACATACCGCGCATGCCCAAGGCGCGGCGCAGACACCGCCTGTCACACCGACCGGTTCACAGCCCGGTTCACAGCCCGGTTCACCGTCGCCCGCCCCGGTCGACAAGTATCCAACGCGCCCGATCACCCTGGTTGTCCCGCAAACGCCGGGGGGCACGAACGACATCGTAGGGCGCGTCGTTGCGCAAAAGCTCAGCGACGTCACCGGGACATCGGTAATTGTCGAAAACCGGCCGGGGGCTGGCGGAAATATTGGAACGCAAGCCGTTGCCCGTGGGTCGAAGGACGGCTATACGTTGTTACTGACTGTCAGCAGCGCCCAAGCGATTAATCCCGCGCTTTACAAGAATGCCGGATTCGACCCCGTCAAGGACTTCACTCCGGTCACGCTCATTGGGTCAGTGCCCAACGTGCTGGTCGTTCACCCGAGTTTCCCCGCACGATCACTCGACGAATTTCTGGCCCTGGTTAGGTCGAAGCCCGAAAGCACCTTTCAATATGCGTCGGCCGGCAATGGGACTCTGAACCATCTCCTCGGCGAGATGATGAACCAGATGACCAAAACCGAAGTTCAGCATATTCCGTACAAAGGCGTGGCGCAGGCGTTGAATGATCTGTTGGGGGGCCAGGTACCGATCGCATTCGCCAGTGTGCCCTCGGTGCTGCAGCACATCAAAGCCGGCAAATTGGTCGCTTTAGGCGTGAGCTCGGCCAAACGCTCACCGGTTCTTCCAGACACCCCTGCAATCGCCGAAAAAATCCCTGGCTTTAGTGGCACGCTCTGGATTGGGTTGTTTGCGCCAGCGGGCGCTCCCCGGGCCGCGCTGACTCAACTGGAAGCCCATATGGGCCAGGTTCAGGCGGCGCCAGAATTCAAAGAAAAACTGCTCGGTTCGGGCGTTGAACTGGCCTCCGCAACACCCACCGAATTCGCCAATCTCCTGCGCGACGACCTCGCAACCTGGGCAAGAATCGTTAAGACCTCGGGTGCGAGGGTCGACTGATGTGGGTTAATCCCGACGTTCTACCGCCGAGGTGCCGTTTTCAAAAGCGACCTTAGTTCTTCTTTCCACCACTTCGCCTGCCCCGTCGTGCCATGGCCTGCGGTCTGGTCGCTTGCGGGAATCAACAACAGTCGGGCATTTGGAATTGGCTTTAATGCCCGTTCCATCACGCCGAGCTCAGGCGGATTCCGTTCATCGTCCGCCGAGTTGATGGCGAGCAAAGTCGCCGTGATTCGATTCAATTTCTCAGTGGGGTTGAAATCTCTGGACGCGTCCCACTGATACAGAAAATCATTTGCGTCACCTTCAAATGGACCGGACAGCCGGCGATCCAGTAGCTGGTCGGCCTTGGCGCGGGTAGGCGCCTGTCGTTGCAGAGACTGCGAACCGCCATTGGTTCCGACCGCATAGAACACAGATGCAAATTGCAGACTACGTGGCTGCTTCACATAGTCGCCGCCCATCCACTCGGGGTCGTTACGAATTGAATCAATGATTAAGCGGCGCATCATCCAATTTCGCCCCGACATTTCAATTGGCATCGACGCCATGGGCACTAGAACATCCATGAAATTTGGATAGGTCAAGCCCCAGACCCAAACCTGCATCCCGCCCATCGAATTGCCTAAAATCAGGCGGACGTGCTTCTGGTTCAAACCCTCTGTCACCAGACGATATTGGGCTAGGACCATATCGTCATAGTTGTACCTCGGAAACTTGGCCCGCATGCCATCCGAGGGTTTACTTGATTTCCCGGTACCAATTGAGTCGGGCAGAATCACGAAATGATTCGCTGCGTCGAGGGGCTGTCCGGGTCCGAACAATTCCCCGCCGAACCCTGCATTCAGCATACCCAACCCCGTGCCCGTCGTTCCATGAAGGATAATGACTGGCTCTCCAGACGGATTGCCGAGGGTGGTGTAACCAATATTCAGACTGGGCACCACTTCGCCCGTATGAAAACGAAAATCCCTCGCAACCCAGACGTCCGTTTTTTGATTTGGGAATTGATTCGGGACGGTCTGGCTGGCGGCAAGTCCTGAAATTACAAAGGCCGCCATCAGCCCAAACGCACGGACGAACCTGCTCAAAGAAAATTCAAGCCACACAGCGCCACCTCGATTGTGTTGAGTCTAGGACAGAGTGCCTGACGATCCGCCCCACAGATCACAACACCCAAGAGTATTGCGGGTTTACCCTATTAGGGTTAACCTTTAGTCTTCGAAAACCCCACGAGGATTGACGATGGACTCCGCGCTCTCCAACCGGTACCCGCAGAACCACGACGCGATTGAACGGATCGCTGCCGCGGCAAAGCAACTGCAGCAACTGGCTCACAAAACAGTGCGCGCGTTACAACGACATCAGCGCAACCGCACGATGCTGCGTAACGCTGAAATCTTCCGCGCCCTAAGCCGTTATGACCACCGACTGGCCGACGACTTCGCCAGAAGCTGATCGTCGGAGGACAGTCGCGAAGCGATCATCAAACGGTCGATCGCGAGACGATCCTTCAGTCGGCGCTAAAACTCACGACGGCGCCGACGTCACGGCGCACTTTGCGCGGCCAATTGCCCGGTGCTGGGCGGCCAACGGCCAATAGCATCACCGGGATTTCGTCGCTGGCCAGTTTGCACTCCGCGCTCACAGCGACGGGGTCAAAGCCGATCATGGCACCAGATGCCAAGCCCTTTCCCTGAGCGGCCAGCATGATGGTCATCGCTACCAGCGCCCCGGAGCGCACCGCTTCGTCGCGCTGGAATTGATCTTTACCCTCATACAGCCCGTTGGCCATTTTGATCCAGCCGTCGTAGGCCGCCTGATCGATCTGCCCACTCTCCAGCATCGGCTTGATCAGGACGGGCAGATCCTTGTATCCGCCGATTTTTCCGACCACCACAAACGTCACAGCGGCATCGCCGACCTTGGGCTGATTGAATGCCGCCGCCTTGAGTCGAAGCTTCGCGCCGGGGGTGTGGACCGCCACGAGCCGCCAGTTTTGCTGATTAAACGAGGTCGGTGTTTGATTGGCAAACTGCGCAAATTCGGTTATTTCGACCACGGACATGACGTGGGATGGATCAAAATTATTGGCGGACGTCCGCTGGTTGATGACCGAAAAAACATCGTTCATTGCATTTCCCTCTGGATAGGTGTGGATAATTCCGGCTCGAACTTACAACGCACCCCGGCCAAACATGAACCTCACTCAATTGATTCGACAAGGTACGCGCCGCCTGATGACGCTCGTCATTGCGTTGCTGTGGGTCATTCCCGCAGCGGCACAAATCAAGCCCGAGCGCACTGATCCGGGTGTGACCGCGAAATCGATCCTCTGGGTCGGCAATAGCTTTTTCTACTACAACAACAGCATGCATAACGTTTTTGGGTCAATCGCACGTGAAGCGATGCCCGGGCAGAATGTTCGCAGCGTCTCTGTAACGATCAGCGGTTCGGGCCTCGACTGGCACGACATGGATTCGCTTCTGCGCCCCGATGGAATCGGTCGCTACTCTTTTGTGGGCGACAACGAGATCCGCATCAACCCGCCAGGAAAGCAGTTCGATGCCGTGATCATGATGGATTGCAGTCAGTGTCCGGTGCATCCCCAGTTGAAGCCCGTCTTTCATCAGTTCGCCCGCAAGCATTCCGAGACGATTGTTCGCAGTGGCATGCAACCGGTCCTGTTCATGTCCTGGGCTTACAAAGACAAGCCCTCAATGACGCAGCCACTGGCGGACGAGTACACCAAGGCCGGCAACGATAACAACGCACTGGTCATCCCTGTCGGCTTAGCGTTTGCGCGCGCTATCAGTAAAGCCCCTGAGCTTGAGCTCTATCAAACTGACAAACGACACCCCAGCGTTGCGGGGACTTATCTTGCGGCCTGCACGACCTTTGCGGCCCTCTATGGGAAATCCCCCGTTGGCGTGCGCTTTGATGCGGGCTTGGGCGCTGAACGTGCGGCGATGCTGCAGCAAACCGCGTGGGAAACCGTGCAGGATTATTTCAAGCGCTGATGAACTCAGCCCCAACGGGCAAATTTGACGACAAGCGCGGTGGAGATGCCATACACCGCCATGCCGGCTCCGACGAGCGCAAAGATCATCCATGCCGGCGACTGCAAGTGGGCCAGCAAGGCACCTCCCGCGGCGACTACCACCAACCGCGACATGCCCGCGAAGACCGGCCCGATTGCCCTACCCGCGCCCAGAGACGAAAAATAGAGCGACAAGCCGAGCCCAAAAAAACCATAGAAGGGCCCGGCCCAATGGAAGTAACTCGCCGCGGACTGCAATACGGAAGGTTCCTGGGAATAGAGCGAAGTCCAGAGGTCCGGGGCCAGCATGACGATGAGGCCCAATACGCTCAAGACGGCGGTAGCCAACAGGGCGGCGGTCCAGGCAGCCCTGCGGGCGCGCGCGATGTTGCCAGCGCCGATCGCCATACCAACGATTGGCACCGACGCCACCCCGATGGCAAACACAATTGGCACGAGAAGAAACTCCAACCGGGTTCCAATCCCATAACCGGCCAGGGCCTGTGTACCGAACTGGGACACCAGACGAGTCAGAATCAAGATGGTCGCTACCGTCATCAATGGCGAGATGCAAGCCACCACCCCGACCCGCAAGATATCCAATAGGTTTTTACGGGTAACTGACGTGCCGAACACATTGAGTTGAATCCGCCCCCGACCGGATGCCAGGTAACCCCACAAAAACAGCGCGCCACCCAGATTAGCCAAAACGCCGCCTGCCGCCACGCCATGCATTCCCCATTGCGGCAATGGTCCCCAGCCCAAACCCAGCGCGCCGCCGAACAATACCTGCGCCAAGGCCAGCACAAAGAGCGTCACCGAGGGCACGCGCATGTTCCCGCTACCCCGAATCACCGAGGACAGGATGTTCACGGTCCAGACGAAGATCGAGCCCAAGAAGGCCACTTCGCAATACGCGAACGCCTCGGTCAGTGCCTCACCCTTCCCGCCCAAACTTGACATCATGAAGCGTCCCGAAAACAACATGGCCGCCGTAAATGCGGTGCCGAACGCAATGCCAATCCAAAGGGCATGAACGGCAAGCACATTGGCTCGATCGAAATCACCGGCTCCCAAGGCTCGGCTAACGGCCGAGGAAACGCCGCCCCCCATCGCCCCCGCCGACATCATGGTTTGGAGCATTACAAAAGGAAACACCAGTGCCATGCCAGCGAGTGCTGGCGCACCGAATTGCCCGACGTAACTCGTCTCCGCGATTGCGGCCAACGCGGTTGCAACCATCGCAACCATGTTGGGTAACGAAAACCGCAACAGCATCGGCAGAATCGGGCCGGTCAACATCAATGTCGTTCTTGGTGACTGAGGAGTGATGGATCATCGCTCAAAGCAAGGCCCCAGATTGATCGATCCCGCGCGTGGCCCGCGACCACCACTGCGAAAAACTTGCGCAGGGTCGCTCCACAACTGGAAACAAAGCCGGCGCCGGGTCCAGGTCGACCTGCCATCCCGGTAGGTGCGGATCTGCGACGGATCGCACGCCTGAAGCCCCATCCAACAACGCACCAAGGCTTTCCGTGTCCATGAACCATCGGTGCGGCGTTAGCTCCGCCATTGCAGCGTCCACCCAGCGCCATCGCGCTTCGGACCAAGGCCAATCGCGGTGATATTCACGGGGATAAACCCCGATGATGATATGTCCGTCGGCGAGATCCGAGGGCGGCGGGCGCAGGGCCCAAGGGTGAACAATCCAGACTGTTCGCCCTCGCACCGACAACGCCGAGGCGGGATCGGGGGTATCAAGTGCGAGATCCATACCCAGCCCCACCCCCAAATCTGGCGGTGGACTGTGCAACAGAGGTGGCTCAACGATCGAGCCCTCATGACCTGCCATCGTCGGCATCTTGATCGATTGCGGTCGCGTGGTCCGGGCCATTTGCTCTAATTCTTCATACGAACGGTCAATTACCGTTCCAAAACTGTGCCACTTGGGTGGGGCGAAGCGCGCGACGTTTTCAGCGTTGAACAAGTACGGCTTGTGACTACCCGTGCCCGCGACCCATTGCCAGCTCAAATGGTTGCTGGCGAGATCCCCATCCAGAAGATGCGCCACAAGCCAGTCAGCGCCGGCACGCCAATGCACTTGGCGGATGTGTACGACATAGCCTGCGAGCCACAAGCGGGCGTGATTATGGATCGTTCCGGCGGCATAAAGGGTGCGCACAGACTCGTCAATGACCGGTACTCCGGTTCGTGCCTGCCGAATATCGAGAGGCACTTCCCGCGCATAGGCCTCCTCGGGCAGCGGTCCGGGATGGATCGATTGAAAAATACCTGTACCCCGATGGGCCCAGACATGGCGGTAGTACTCGCGCCAGCCAAACTCGTACACCAGTTTGTGATCGATCGGCAGGCGATCACGACTGAGTACATCGCTGAGAACCTCCTGCAAGGTCACCAAACCATGGGTTAGATACGGCGAAAGACCGGTGGCGGCCCCGTCGAGATCGTTGCGCGTACGCGCATATTCGGCAGGCCGTACCCGGCCCACGCGCTCCATTGCAGAGGCACGGGTGGGTTTTAAATTTTCGTCACCGAAGGTTTTCAAGAGGGGGTTCAGAGAGGGTTTTCCTTGATATCACCCACCAATGATGGCTCATACTATGAAAGGTTCACAATGGAGAGACATCCAATGCCAACGGTCAAACATTGTCTTGAGCAAAAGCCCAAGGCCATCCATTCAGTCAAGTCCACCGATACGGTGCACGCCGCCCTGCTGCATATGAAGGAAAACCGCGTACGCGCTATGCTTGTGATCGACGACGGCCATCTGGCCGGCATCATTTCGCAGGGCGATTGCGCCATCAAGGTCCTATTGCCCGGGCTAGACGCGAAGCTCACCGTCGTGGGCAACGTCATGACGGCGAACCCGATTACCGTAGCACCCGCAGATGATCTGGATCATTGCATGGGCATTATGGCTTCTCGCCACATTCGCCATCTGCCCGTCACCGACGGCGATCAAGTGGTCGGCGTCGTGTCCGTGGGCGATATCGTCAAGAACGTGATTGAGCAACAAGGTGTCCAGATTAAATATCTTGAAACCTACATCCGCGGTCACGGCGCCTGAATGAAGACCGTTGTCCTCAACGATGCAGGTCTCTCACTGCACGTTGAGGTTCAGGGAGAAGGCCCACTCATCGTTTGTGTTCATGGTTGGCCCGAACTGAGTTATTCGTGGCGGCATCAGCTCGCCTATTTTTCCGCCCGCGGTTACCGGATCGCGGCGATGGACGTTCGGGGCTACGGCAACAGCTCGGTGCCCTGGGCGGTCAACGCTTACTCGATGCGAAATTTGTGCCGCGACGTCGCGGCGGTTGTCACCGCCCTGCTCGATGCGCCCAGCGGTGCGCCCAGCGATGGCCCGACGAAGCCTTATACCCAGCACAAGGCCATTTTGTTTGGTCATGACTGGGGCGCGCCCATTGTCTGGAATACCGCCGTTCTGTTTCCTGAACTCATCGAAGCCGTGGCGGGTCTGAGCGTTCCCTTTGTCCCGATTCGGTCGAGATCATTTCTGGAGATTGCGGCTGAAGTTTATCGAGACCGCTTTTTTTATCAGTTGTATTTTCAGGAGGAAGGTCGCGCCGAGGCCGACTTCGAAGCTGACGTCGGAGTCGCCTTGCGCAAGGTCTACTACGCACTCTCAGGCGAAGGCCTGCGCGATCCGACCGTTTATAAAGCGATGCGTCACAAGGGCAAGTCCGACGCTCTGCTGACCGACCTCGTCGACCCGGTTCCCTTCCCGCACTGGCTCACGCCAGAAGACCTCACGTTCTATCAGACGACGTTTTCTCGAACCGGTTTTCGCGGCGCCTTTAATCGTTACCGCGCGCAAACGCTGGACGTTACCGAGCTGGCGGACATCGCCGGCCTACCCGTGACACAACCAGCCTGTTTTATCGCGGGCGCTTTAGACCCTGTGCGCACCTTCGTACCCGGAGTCGACGCCTACGCCAAGGCAGGTGCTCATTGCCTGGACTTCAGGGGCGCCACCATCCTGCCCGATATCGGGCACTGGGTTCAACAAGAAGCACCGGCAGCCACCAACGAGGCGCTAGCCGCCTTCCTCGCTGGTTTGTAATTACCTCGTCGGGTCACTCGGAACCGAGCACGGCTGCTGCGCGCTCGGGCAGGATCGAGTCAGCTATGATTTCGCCATGAAGATAGACCAAACGCAGCCCGCTCAAACGCAGCCCGCTCAGACGCAGCCGGATCCGTCGCTGCGACATCCGGACAACTCAGTCCCGCTTGACGCCATCATTATTGGCGCAGGGTTCTCTGGCATGTACCAGTTGTACTGCCTACGCGAACGTCTTGGCATGAGGGCTCGAGTGCTTGAAGCAGGTCACGGAGTCGGCGGAACGTGGTTCTGGAACCGGTACCCCGGGGCACGATGTGATTCCGAAAGCCATTCCTACATGTATTACTTTTCGAAAGATTTGATCGACGAGTGGGAGTGGTCCGAACGCTATCCCCAGCAGCCTGAGATTTTGCGTTACCTGAATCACGTTGCGGATCGCTTCCACTTGCGTGACGACATTCAGTTAGACACCCGCGTTCAATCCGCCAGGTTCGAAGCGCACCAGCAACTCTGGGTCGTCACCACCCAGCAGGGCGCCGTATTTACTGCGCGATTCTTGATCACTGCAGTCGGGTGCCTCTCGAGCGCCAACATCCCGAACATGCCGGGCTTAGACTCGTTTGGTGGCAACTGGTTTCATACGGGGCAGTGGCCGCACGAAGGCGTTGACTTTAGCGGCCAGCGCGTGGGTGTCATTGGCACTGGATCAACCGGGATTCAGGCGATCCCAGTCATCGCCGAGCAAGCAGCTCACCTAACCGTATTCCAGCGCACCGCAAACTACAGTATTCCCGCGCGAAATGCGCCGCTCACGCCCGAATTCAAGCAGTACGCGAAGCAGAATTCGGACGAAATTCGGTACACCATGAACAGCAACACGAACGCCCATCCGTTCAGGATCGCCGATCGTCGCGCAGCGCAGACCGAAGAAGCCGATCGACAATCCATTTATGAGGCCGCCTGGAAAAAGGGGGGCCTGCAGTTCCGCGCGACCTTTGACGACCTGCTGCTTGATGAGGCGGCCAACGCAACCGCTGCCAATTTCATTCGGGAAAAAATCCTCGCCACGGTGGCCGACCCCGTCAAAGCGGAAATTCTCAGCACCATCGATCACCCATTTGCGGCGAAGCGCCCGCCGATCGATTCGTTTTATTTTGAAACCTACAATCGAACCAATGTCGATCTGATTGATTTGCGTGCGACGCCGATTGAGCGGATCACCGAACGTGGGGTCCAGACCTCGGCGGGAGAGGTTGAGCTCGACATCCTCGTGTTTGCGACGGGTTTCGACGCCATGACGGGTTCACTGTTGAAGATCCAGATTGAAGGCAAAAACGGGCGAACGCTCCAGGAAGAATGGCGCGCCGGACCACGAACCTATCTAGGCCTGCAGACCCCTGGGTTTCCGAACCTTTTCACGATCACCGGCCCTGGCAGCCCATCGGTTCTGTGCAATCTGCCGCCGGCGATTGAGCAACATGTGAACTGGATTACCGACTGCATTGACCACCTCCGACGCGAGAATCTCAACCTAATCGAAGCCAACGAAGACGCGGCCAACGACTGGGTCGAGGAAGTCAACGCCGCTGCCAACGCGACCCTGCTGGCGAAGGTTAAACACTCCTGGTACCTGGGCGCGAACGTTCCAGGTAAGCCGCAGGTCTTCATGCCCTACGCGGGGGGGTTCGCGCGCTATATCGACATTTGCAACCGGGTCACCGCGAACCACTACGAGGGATTCACGCGTTCGCGTTGATCAGACCGTGCGCAGGCGCGCACCCCGTGATCAGACCGATAAGTAACGCTGCTTGATGTCGGCGTCAGCGTTCAGCTCTTTAATGCTGCCGACAAACACATCCGTGCCGCGGTCGATGACGACCGCACGGTCGGCAAGGCCCAAACAGAACTGAAGGTTCTGTTCGGCCAACACAATCGTCTTGCCCAGCGCGCGCAGCGTTTCAATGAGATCACCAATGCGTTGAACCATGATCGGAGCCAGTCCCTCACTCGGCTCATCGAGTAACAACACATTTGGATTTCCCATCAGCGCCCGCCCGACTGTGAGCATCTGCTGTTCACCCCCCGACAACTGTCCACCCAGACGATCTTTTAGGGGCGCTAACAACGGCAACATGTCGTAGATTCGTTCGAGCGGCCAGTCATCAGAGCCACCGGGGCCACGTTTGATCGCAATCTCAAGGTTGTCTTGAACGGTCAGGTCAGGAAAGATCTGTCGGTCTTCGGGCACATAGCCAATGCCGGCGCGGGCGATCCGATGCGCGCCCACCCCCAGAATCGCCTGACCGTGGAGCCTGATTTGCCCCTTGCGCGTTTCAATGACCCCGGCAATGGCCTTCATCGTGGTGCTTTTACCGGCACCGTTTCGGCCAAGTAGCGCCACAGTTTCGCCTTTGTGCACCTCAAAGCAGAGGCCAAACAAAATCTGACTGGTCCCGTAGAAGACATCCAGATCCGCAACTTGCAAAACGACCTCAGCCACCGTGAGCCTCGCGGGGAGTCCCCAGGTAGGCTTCGATGACCGCTGGGTTATTGCGGATTTCATCGGCATTGCCCTGTGCCAATAGCTTGCCGTAGCACAGCACATGGATCGTCTGGGAAATGCTAAAAACTACATCCATATCATGTTCGATCAGAACAACGGTCAAGCCACCCTTCTTCCAGAGTGCATGCACTGTCTCGATCATCTGCTCCCGCTCCTCGGGCCCCATCCCGGCAACCGGTTCGTCAAGCAGTAGAACTTTAGGCTCGAGGACCAGTGCGAGTGCCATGTCCAGAAGCTTTTGATCTCCATGCGAGAGATTGCCGCTGATCACGTGAGCCTTGGAAGCGAGGCCTAGTTGCTCCATGATGGCCCACGCTCGGTCGTGGGTCTGGACCAGGGGAAATCGGCCATGCATTTGCAGCGATCGCCCCAACGTCGACAGTAGAGCGCCTCGGAGGGACTCTTCCACCGTGAGTGACTTGAACAGTTTGGCTACCTGAAAGGCACGGCCGATTCCTTTGCGGACAATCTCTGTATCGCTCAAACCGACAATGTTTTCGCCGTTCAGAATGATCTGACCTGAATCTGGCTTCAGGGCCCCCGAAATCAGATTGAAAAACGTCGTCTTACCCGCACCGTTGGGCCCAATCACGGCGCTCAGCGAACCCGCTGGAAAATCAATCGACACGTCGGCCGTTGCGACGACACCGCCAAACGACTTCCGGAGGTGCTCGACTCTCAGCACGGTCAATCCCGGATACGCGCAGCGGGAATACCGCCATAAGTGGTCCAGGTCGAACCCACCAGCCAACCCGCATCGACGGGCAGATTGACTCCGGTGATTGCGCGAGCGGCATTGGAGAGCAGGAAGCCGACGACATCCGCCACTTCGGCCGGGTCGACCATGCGGCCCATCGCTGCTTGCGAATTCAGATCATCCGGATTTCGATCGCCGCAATCGATCGCAGCCTGGAGGGCCTCCGTTAGGGTGTAACCAGGGGAAACCGCATTCACACGAACGCCTGAACGTCCCCATTCAGCGGCGAGGCACTCGGTGATTGCGACCACCGCTGCCTTCGCGGGCGCATAGGCATGCAAGGGAACCGACCGTGAAGCCGTGATCGATGCGATGTTGACGATAGCGCCCGAGCCTCGCCGCGCCATTGATTCACCAAACACCACGCTGGATAGGTAAGTGCCGCGCTGATCGACGGCAATCACCCGATCCCAGACCGCCATAGTCAGTTTCTCCGGGGGTAGTCGTTGCTGCAAAATTCCAGCACTATTTACTAAACTCTGCACTGGCCCATGTTCGGCCTGAATCTGGTCGGCTAGTTGACGTAACCGAGACTCATCCGTGACATCGCCCGCGTACACAGCATCAACATCGACCCCTATCTTGGCTGGATTCCAGGCCCCCGGCAGATCAATGACCACGACCCGATCACCACGCCGGACGAGGTGCTGAACGCAGGCCGCACCGATCCCGCTAGCGCCCCCTGTCACCACACATAACTCAGATTGTTTCATCGCTGCTGTTTCGCCCAGAGTTGCCCAAGAAAATCCATCAAGCCCCGCTTGAATCCCAATGCAAATAGAAGGACCACCAGTCCGAGTACCAACCCGTGATATTCGGTCGTACGACTGATCGCGTCATTCAGAAGCAGCAACACAGCCGCGCCAACCACCGGCCCAATGAATACCTGGATACCACCCATCATGATCATGAAGATCGCCTCGCCCGACATGGTCCAGTAGCTAAAATCGGGAAAGGCTCCAGAGACGAACAAGGCCATGATGACCCCGCCCATTCCCGCAAAGCAGGCAGCCAGAACAAACGCTGAGAGCTTGACCCGCCAAACGGCGATACCGAGGAAGCGGGCCCGATCGGCGTTATCACGCACCATGCGCAAGGTATAACCAAAGGGCGACTGCAAAATCGCTCGCATCAACCAGAGCCCTACGACCGCCATCACGCAGGCAAACCCATACAGATGCACCGGATCCGCGAGGTTGAGACCCAGGAACGGCGGGCGCGGAATGCCACCGGTCAGACCCTGGTCGCCACCCGTTAACGTGGTCCAAGTCAGAATAATGCTATGCAAAAACATCTGGAACGCAAGCGTCAGGAACGAGAAGTAGATCTCCTTGAGACGGACGCAAACGGCGCCCACCAACAGACCAATCACGGCGCTAAAACAGAGTGCAATCAGAAGCGCCTGAGGGATGCTGGCCCCGGTCTTTTGCAAGCTCAGCGCGAAGGCATACGCACCACCACCAAAAAACATCGCGTGGCCAAATGAGACCATCCCGCCGTACCCAACGAGAATATTGAGCGAGGTCGCCAAGAGTCCGTAGGCCGCGAGACGGATGCCAAAATCGAGCGCGATTCGCGACGAGGTCAAATAAGGAACTGCCAGCAGAGCCCCTAAGGCAATCAGTGCCCACAAAGTATCCCGCCCCAGACTGGAGCGGGCACTGGCCGCGCTCATCGCGCTGCCTTACCCAGCAAGCCGCTGGGCTTGACGATCAGGATCACGGCCATCGCAAAGAACATCGTGCCCTCTACAAAGAGCGGGAATCCGATCGAACCAAACGAGCGAATTAAACCGATCAGGAGCGCGCCAACCAGAGCCCCACTGACGGATCCCATCCCACCAATAACGGTCACGATGAACGATTCAATCAGGATCGAAAAGCCCATGCCGGGCGACATCGAACGCACAGGTGCGGCCAATCCACCCGCCAGACCCGCCAACATGCCGCCGAAAGCAAATACGCCGGCATAGATCAGGCTGGTATTTAAGCCCAGCGCTGAGGTCATCGAAGGGTTGTGGGCAGCCGCCCGCACAATCTTACCCATTCGAGTCTTGCTCAAGATTACCCACAACAGCAGAGCAATCAACCCAGCAGCGGCCATCAAATAGAGGTAAAAAATTGGCACCACCCCACCGCCAATCAGGAGCGGTGGCGCCTGGAAGGCCTCTGGCATCCCCATAGACTGAAAGTTGGGCCCCCAGACGATCTTGACGACATCGTCCAGAATCAGAATGAAGGCATAACAAACGAGCAACTGCATCAGGACGTCGGCGTTGTAGACCCTTCGCATAAACAAACGTTCGAGTAAGAGCCCAAAAAGGCCAACGCCGAGACCCGCGACCACGACCGAGAGCGCGAAATTTGCACTCAACCGGTAGGCTGAAAGTGCGAAGTAAGCGCCCAGCATGTAGAAGGAACCATGGGCGAAATTGATGACCCCGAGGACACCGAATATCAGGGTCAAGCCCGCCGCCACCAGAAACAGCAATGCCCCGACAATCAGCCCGGTGCTTGCCTGAGTCACGACACAAGAGGCCGAACTCAGGCAATCAATCAGCGCAGCAAGGTCCACGTCGACTTGCGTTCAGCGGCGGGAAGACGAACAAGCGATCAGATGATCAGACGATCAGGCAAAGCCTTTACGTTTTTTCCATTCAAGTTCGAGTTCAGTGATGAGTTTCCAACTGCCGTTGACGGGGTTGTCCATGAAGGGCTCGACCGTGTCAAGGGCCCCCCAACTCACCGCGTAGTCCACCACTGTATTGTCCTCAGCGCGCATGGTGAGCTTACCGTTGGCACCAAACGGCGAATCGATCGTCAGCCCCCGCAGGGCATCGGCCACCTTCTTCGAATCGGTGCTGTTGGCTTTTTTGATCGCTGTCGTCAGGAACTGCATTCCGGCTGCATTCTGCCAGGACCAATTCAGCGGGAGTTCCTTGAAGCGGGCCTGGTAAGCGTTACACCACGCGGTGTTGGCGGCAGTCGCAGGAACATTCTTGATATAACGATTACCCGAATGCAGGTTGCCCGGCACGCTCTTCACAGCAGTCAGGACCGCGTAATCCGCCATATTCACAGCGAAAAACTGTCGGTCTTTGAACAATGCGTAAATGCTGGCCTGATCGATGAATGAGGTCAGATCCCCGCCCCAGACGCACGAATAGATTGCCTGTGGGCGGCCCTGCAGCAAGCGGGTGATTGACTCGCTGTAATCAGGCTGAAAAAGCTTCGGCCAGACCTCGCCAGTCACTTCAACGTCTTTGTTGAAGTACTTCAGATATTCAATAAATTCAGCCGTGGTGTCGCGACCATAGGCGTAATCAGGCGATACGGTCATCCACCGCTTCAAGCCCTTTTCTTTAGCCACCTGGGCCGCGTAGGCGCCGCCAACCACCGCATCATGAATCCCCTGTCTGGCG
>Ga0114981_10000395_pt1 | contig 28684 bp, 29 predicted proteins | sample S_140806_MF_Meta_FD_87028 | JGI IMG/M metagenome (GOLD analysis project Ga0114981, IMG submission 87028) | Freshwater microbial communities from Lake Simoncouche, Canada to study carbon cycling - S_140806_MF_MetaG | ecosystem: Environmental > Aquatic > Freshwater > Lake | place: Lake...
ATCGTTTGATGCACCACGAGTGCCCCGACGCCGCAGATGCCGTATTTGATGAACTGGATCATCGGATGCGTGTCCCGGGCATGGATGCGTGCCAGGATCGCACGCCAGTCGTTTTGAGAAAAGAAGCGCCGAGCATCGGCGATGGTTTGCAGCATCCGTAAATCTACCCGCAAAACGAAAAGCCTGTCCAACGAAGACTTCGCGGGACAGGCCGAAGCGGAAGCCGACACGCAGCTTCTTAATAGGCGTGGTAGTTGCCGTAGCGGTCGTAGTAGCCCTGCTGCTGCGGCTGAGAGCGAGCGGGCACCCAGCGACCATTGCGATCGTAGTAGCCGGATTGCTGCGAACGCTGATCGTAATAACCGCCCTGCTGAGCATTGCGCTGATCACGCGAATTTCCGATCATCGCACCGCCCGCCGCGCCTGCGGCGGCTCCGATGGCCGCGCCTTCCAGGCCGCGACCACTTTGATTGCCGATGATGCCGCCTGCGGCAGCACCGAGAAGGCCTCCGACGACGGCTCCCTGCTGGGTGCCGGGACTAGCGGCACAGGAGGCGAGAGATGCTGCGGAGAGGACGAGTAGGAGTTTCCTTTTCATGGTGGGTGGAGTGTAAGTGAGGAGGGCTGAGGTTTTTCAGCCCCGTCTTTGTCGGAGGCGGTAGCAGCCCTGTTCATTCAAGAGGAGGAAAAATGCTAGCACCAAAATCCATTTCTCGATTCACCCGCATCTCCCACGCTTTGAATCGTCATTTGACGCCCTCCCCCCGCCGCATTAGAAACGCGGCGTTCGCCCCTCCCCTCATGCGCCCGTCCTTTGCTCTCTTTGCCTGCCTTCTCGCCACCGTCTCCATCCTCCGTGCGGAAGTCCTCCCCCTCGATCATGAGTGCGCTGGACTGGTGAAAAAATATCTCACCGCCGTCGTCGAGCAGGACTGGAAGACCGCTGCGGACATGATCGTCACCGATTCTCTTGAGCGCCGCCAGCGTGAAACTGTGAGCATCATCAAATCCGCTCCCACGATGACGGATGAGGCCTCCATGCTCCAGGGCTACAATGCCAAGGATTACAAAGAGCTCGAGAAGATGAGCCCGCAGGAATTCTATGTGGCTGACCGCAACGCCTGGCACCAGAAGCTCAAAATCGCCTCCGAGACCACGCTGCGCAAAAAAGAGACACTCAAGATCGAAGTTCTCTCCGCCGCTGCCGAGAAAGAGAAAGGTTACGTCCATGTCGTGGTCCGCACCTCGCAGGAAACGCTCACGGATAAGATCGAGGAGCTTTTCCTTATTTCCTTCATCCCGAATCCAAAGAACCCGAAAGGCTGGCTCATTTCCCCCGAGATGAAGGACCGCCCCGTCATCACGCCGCTGCCCGGCTCCGAAGGCGCCAAAAAGGGCGACGCGAAGTAAGATCAGGCCAGCAGGCTTCTCAGCTCCTCCAGCCGTACCTTGCCGAGGTCGCCACGAGGAATCTGGGCTAGCGCCACGACGGACTGAATCTGCTCAAAAGCTCGCAAGTGGAGGTTCAAAGCCTCCCGCAAGCGTCCTGCATCCGCCGCTGGCATCCCGCTCACGACGAACACCAGACGTGAGCCTGCTCGTGCATCCGGTAGATCGCACACGACCGCATCACCGGCGATGATTTGGAGGTCCAGCCGCAGCGCCTCGATGCGCTCCTGAATCGGCCCCAAGGCCACCAGCTCACCCAAAATCTTCACGATACCGGATTCACGGCCCGTGAACCGCAAAAAGCATCGCCCGCCTTCGCGAGCCAGCTGAACGCGGTCCCGCGTGCGAAGGCCTCTTTCAGCCTCAATCGGCTCCCAGCGCCATTCGGAGCCTTCACGGCTGGCGTAGCCCTTCGCCAGCGCCGGGCCTCGAATCGTCAAAACGCCTTCCGCATCCGTTTCAGGCTCCCAAATCGGCAAAACTTCCATCCGGCCACCTTCAGCCACCTCGGAAGCCACTTGCGAGGCAGTCTCCGTCATGCCGTAAGTCGTCCGCACCGGCCAACCGAGCTTCAGTGCCGCCTGCCGCACCTCCTGGCTCAAGGCACCGCCGCCCACGAGCACCCCACGAAGCCTTTTCGGAGCTACGATGCCCGCTGAAACGAGATCAAACACCTGCGTCGGCACCAGCGAAGTCAGCGTCACACCCGTTTCCTGTGCTTTGGAGGCAAAAGCCTTCACATCCCATTTTCCGCTCAGCGTTTCCACCGGCACATCCGCCGTAAAAGCCCGCGCCAGAATGCCAAAGCCGCCCACATGCCACAGCGGCAGCGCCAGCAGCCAGCGATCCGCCGTCGTCACCGCGAAATGAGCATTCACCGCCCTCGCGGAGACCAGCATCGCGGCCTTCGTTAGCCCCACCCACTTCCGCTGGCCCTCCGTGCCACTGGTTTGAAACAAGCACCAGCCCTGCGCCCCATGCGCCCGCTCCATCCGCGTGGCCAACCCCTCGGCAGATTCACCGGGAGAGCACGCCACATGCGTCTGCTCCCCATGCCAAAATACCGCCGTGAGATACTCGTTCATCATTCACCGCTGATCATGGCCGCCGAAGCGCCGGCGTCACCTCCGAATTTCCCAAGGCATGCGGCCTCGTCCTTCATTCACCAGCACGCAGCGGAAGCCCACGCTATCGCTGCAGTAGCTGTCTGGATCATGCGTGCGGTGGGAGGCCAGCAACGTCTGCGGGCGGGCACTCTTCCACGAGCCACCGCGTAGCACCCGCCAGTTCGTGCCCGGACGAAAGAGGTCCTCGCACCACTCCCATAGGTTTCCGCTCAAATCGTGGATGCCAAAATCATTCGCCACTGAGGCCCGTGCCTTCAGATCGCCGCCAGAAAGCCCATCCTGATAGTTCTCGATGAAATTTTCGGGGAAATCCGCCCGTGACTCCCGCCCACAAAGATTCCCCGCACCACGCGGTGGCGGCCAAGCGGTGCCCCAAGGATATAGGCCTTCCAAGCGATTCGATTTAGCCATGGGTGATTCTTGGGCAGATTCGAGCTGCCCAATACCTGCGGCACAGCTCCACTCGTGATCGGTGGGCAGACGGTAACGCTGACGGATGCTGATGAGACCTTTTTCACGTTCCAACCGCGTGAGCCAATCACAAAAAGCCACCGCATCCTTCCAACTCACCTGTGAGGCAGGCTTTGCAGCCTCCTTCGCAGCCAGCGAAGGAAGGTTTTGGAAAAGCGCGAGATGGCCGCGCTGCGTCTCCTCGCAGGCAAAAAGCACTTCGCCATGGCCCACCGGCACTTCGGCAAAAAGCATGCCGAGACTGTTGGTGAACGCGAGAGGTGGTGGCAGACGTCGGAAAGATGGTGAGGTACAGGCACTCAATGCCATCACGGCAAACAAGGCCAGCAGGTGAAGCAGGCGGATGAACATAAAGATTGAGCAGGAGGCACGAGGTTTCGAGAGACGTGCCTCCAGCGCATGCAGGCTAGCAGGGAGCCACCCGAAAAGGCCAGAAAAAGCCCGGCGGCCTTTCGACCACCGGGCGTGAGTTTTACGAGGCGAAGATCAGATGCCAGCAGCGCTGTATTCCCATCCAGAACGGACGGCGGCGCGTTTGATCATCTTGTTCGCATCGGCGTTGTCGGACTCCTGCTTGGCGCTGTCCCAGCCGATGACCTTGCCGGGATTGCCGATGGCGAGGTTGCCGAGGAGGCAGAGCTTGGTGAGCGGCACGGAGTAGTCGAAGTTACTGCCGGCGATCTTGTCCTGCTCGATGGCGCGGACGAGCTCGAGCTGCGGCTTGCCGGGGGCGAGGGAGCGTTCGAGGGTCTTGGGCGTCTCTTTGAAGAACTTGGCCAGTTTGGGACGGTTGCCGACGATTTCGAGGGCTTCGCAGTAGTCGCCGGGGTTGAGGATGGTGTCCTCGTCACCCACGATCATGAAGCCGCCGATCATCTTGTTGAAGTCGCGACCGTCTTCGAGCTTGGCGGGACGAGCGGGCTTCATCGGCACATCGCCGTTTTTGCCTTCATACCAGTGCAGCTTGATCTCGCCGTATTTGACGTGCTTGAAGTGGCAGATGACGTGGGACCAGGCGGGCCAGCTCATGTCGGTAAGGTCGCCCACTTCGGCTTCGATCTTGTAGGGTTCGCCGAGTTCGCAGGCCCAGAAGGGACCGTCCATGATGTGGCAGCCCATGTCACCCATGGCTCCGGCCCCGAAATCGACGCTGCCGCGCCAGGCGAAGGGGTGCAAACCAGGCATGTAAGGATGTTCCGGCACTTGGGCGAGCCACTGTTGCCAGTTCACATGCGCAGGAGCCTGACCGACTGCTTCGGCGACTCCATTGGCCTCGTCCTTCTTGCGGGGCTTCGGAGCGGCTTTGCCGGTATAAATGTCCTTCGCCGCGGTGCCTTGAGGCCAGATGGGGCGGTTGGTCCAAACGTGAATTTCCTTCACGTTGCCGACGACTCCGGCGTTCATCCATTCCTTGAGCTGGCGGATCTGCTCGCCGGTGTGGCCCTGATTCCCCATGTTGGTCTTCACGCCCTTCTTTTTGGCGGCGGCGTGGAGTTCATTGGCCTCCCAAATGCGGTTCACGAGGGGCTTCTGCACGCAGACGTGCTTACCGCGCTTGATGGCCTCCATGGCGGCCGGGTAGTGGGCGTGGTCGGGCGTGGAGACGGTGACCATGTCGATCTTGTCAGCCATGTCGTTGAACATCTCCTGGAAGGAGGTGAACATCTTGGCACCCGGATACTTCTTCTGGGCGTCCTTGAGACGGTTGCCGTCGATGTCGCAGATGGCGACGACGTTGGCACCTTCACCGGCGATGGCGATGTCAGAGGCGCCCTTGCCGCCCGCACCGCCGATACCGGCGACGTTGAGCTTCTTGGCGGCGTCCTGGCCAAGGAGGAGATTGGGGACGAAAAGGCCACCGGCGGAGAGCGCGGTGTTGCGGAGGAACGCACGACGATTGGGGAAGAGAGAGGTCTTCATGGATGGAATGGGCCGCGAGGATAGCGGTGAGGGCGCAGTGAACGCAATGGGAAAGGCGGATCGTACGTTGGAATGCGGCAGGACTAGCGAACGCTGATTTAATGGCACTAAATCAGCTTCACTTTTTCGGGCTGGGAAAAGTCGATCAAGACCACCCGATGAAAGGCGATATTTGCCTGATTGCGATACTGGCTAAAAAACAGTTCGTCATCTCCCAAGTCGCCTGCTAGAAGCTGCGCACTGTTCTATGAAAAATAACCTCTCAACGACTCAAGTGGATGTTCAGCCTGTGGCTGAATCGAAAAACGGCTTCTGCGCATTGAATCGGGCCGCCAGGCGCGGCCTGCTCCTCTCATTGGTGATTGGTGGCGGCATCTTGGGTTTAAGCGGATGTGGCCCTGGCGGCGGTGGTGATACCATTTTGGTGGGTGAATTCGCCTCGCTCACAGGTAAGGAGGCCACCTTTGGCATCTCCTCACATGAAGGAACGCTGCTGGCGATCGAGGAACTCAATGCGGCTGGCGGTGTGCTTGGGAAGAAGCTCGAACTCAAAACGGAGGACGATCAGTCGAAAGCGGGCGAACCGGCCAATGTCGTGAACAAACTGATCTCGAAAGACGGTGTGGTAGCGATTCTTGGCGAAGTGGCATCGAGCCGCTCACTGGAAGCCGCGCCGATCTGTCAGCAGAATGGCATCCCGATGATCTCACCTGCGTCCACCAATCCGAAGGTCACGGAGACAGGCGATTTCATCTTCCGGGTGTGTTTCATCGATCCCTTCCAAGGCACGGTGATGGCGAACTTTGCCACCAACACCTTGAAAGCGAAGAAGGTGGCCGTGTTCACCGATGTGAAGAGCGATTACAGCAAGGGCTTGGCAAAATTCTTCAAGGAGGGATTCACCAAAACGGGTGGTCAGATCGTGAGTGAGCTGGATTTCAACGGTGGTGACAAGGATTTCAAAGCCCAGCTCACCGCCATCAAAAGCGCCGCGCCGGATGCTGTTTTCGTTCCTGGCTACTACACAGATGTCGCGCTGATTTGCATCCAGGCGAAGCAGCTCGGCCTCGATGTGCCGCTCATCGGCGGTGATGGCTGGGAAAGTGACACACTGGTGAAAATCGGAGGTGGTGCCGTCGAGGGCCACTACTTCTCCACGCATTACTCCTCCGATGCCGGATCGCCAAAGGTAACCGCTTTTGTCGCTGCCTATAAGAAGCGCTACAACGGCAAGCTTCCCGATGCGATGGCGGCTCTCGGTTACGACTCAGCCATGTTCCTCGCTGATGCCATCAAGCGCGTAGGCAGCACCGAAGGTGCCAAAATGCGTGATGCACTGGCCGCGACGAAGGAATTCGATGCCGTAACTGGCAAGATCGCCATCAACGGCCAGCGTGACGCGGTGAAATCTGCGGTGATTTTGCAGGTGAAGGGCGGGGCGTTTAAGTTTGTGGAAACCGTAGCTCCGTGAGCTTATTTTCCCGCCAGCCATGAAGACTATTTCCATCGAATGCCCGGACGACCTCGCTGAGGAGCTCGCAGAGTATGTGCGCGAGGGCTGGGCGCGGAACTCCGATGAGGTCGTGGTCACAGGGTTGCGGCGCTATCTCTATTCGCACCGTCCTGAACTTCAGGAAGCACAACTCTTGAACGATGTGAGATGGGGTTTGCAAAAAGACGATGAATGAAGGTGCTGTGGTCATTCTGGATGCTGGTCCGCTGATTCATTTGGATCAGCTTGGCTGTCTCGATCTGCTGGCCACCTTTCCTCGCATCTACGCACCTCAAATTGTCTGGGATGAGGCCATCCGCCACCGCCCACTGCTTCAGGCTGGTGACATCCCGACGTTAAGCGTTCAACCCAATCCGGACACGGGTTCAAGCCGACTGGTCGCATTGATCGCGTTGCATGATCTTGATGAAGGCGAAGCTGTGGCCCTGGCATTGCTGGAACAGATGGGCGCGGGCATTTTTTTAACCGATGATGCGGCGGCCCGCATCGCAGGTGACGCTCTTGGCTGCGCGGTGCATGGCACCCTCGGCGTGCTGATTCGTGGCTTCACGCATGGTTTAAGGAGTCTCGTCGAAATCCATCGCTTGCTTGCGGAATTACCGTCGCGCTCCAGTCTGCACATTCGAAGGTCCGTCCTGGACAAAATCATCGCCCAGCTTCCTGCTCTCTGATCCCGCCCCATGGAATGGTTTTCCCAACAACTCATCAACGGCCTCGCGCTGGGTTCCATCTACGCCCTCATCGCGCTTGGCTACTCGATGGTCTATGGCGTGCTGCGGTTCATCAACTTCGCGCACAGTGATGTGCTCATGCTTGGGGCGTATGCGGCGTTTTTCATCGCTCCGGCCATCGAGAAGATCATCCCACTGCCATCGCTCACGGGTGCCTTGCTCGTCACGCTGCTCTCCGCGCTGATCTGTGCTGGCATCGGCATCCTGATCGAGTTTCTGGCCTACCGGCCCCTGCGTTCCAGGCCAAAGCTCACCGTTCTGATCACGGCCATCGGCGTGTCGTTGTTCATTGAGTTTACCTGCCAGCACAAGGCGGTGTTTGGTGCGGATACAAAACCGTTTCCGCAACTGCTGCCCGCCACGGACTTTCATCTCGCCGGGCTGGTGGTGAGTAGCAATGATCTGGTGGTGGTGCTCGTCACCGCGCTGCTGCTGGCCGGCATGTGGTTCATCGTTCATAAAACCAAGAACGGCATGGCCATGCGGGCGGTGTCCTTCAACCAGCAGGCGGCGGCGCTCATGGGCGTGAACATCAATCGCATCATCGCTTTCACCTTCGGACTTGGCTCGGCGCTGGCGGCGGTCGCGGGCATTCTTTACGCGTTGAAGGCACCCGGCATCGAGCCGCTCATGGGCGTGCAGCCGGGCATCCGCGCCTTCATCGCGGCGGTGCTCGGTGGCATTGGCAATCTGCCGGGCGCGGCGCTCGGCGGCTTGTTGCTAGGGCTGCTGGAAACCTTCGCGGGCGGCATCTCCGGCTTGTCGAGTTATCGTGATGGCATCGCCTTTGCCATCCTCATTCTCATCCTGCTTTTCAAACCCGCCGGACTACTCGGCAAGGCCACCGTCGAGAAGGTGTGAGTCGAGTTGATAGTCGAATGTCAATGGTTGATAGCCAGAAAAAATCCAAAGCGAGCCTTCCGATCATGCCGTTAACCATCAACTCTCGACCATCAACTGCGCTGCTTGATAGCCAGAAAAAATCCAAAGCGCGAGTCTTCTAACTATGCCATCAACCATCAACCTTCAACCATCAACTGCGCTAGCCGGGGCGAAGCGCTGGCTGCTGGCGGGCATCGTGCTCGCGGTGGTGGTTTCGCTCTTTTCGGCGCAGTTTAACCGCTACTACCTCGGCATCGCCATCGACTGCGGCATCAGCATCATCCTGGCGGTGAGCTTGAACCTCATCAACGGCCACACCGGCCAGTTCAGCCTCGGTCACGCAGGTTTCATGGCCGTGGGCGGTTATTCGGCGGCCAAGCTGACGCTGGTCTGCTCACCGATGGTGCCGGACAGCCTCAAGCCGCTGCTCTTTTTGGTGGCACTCGTGCTGGGCGGCTGTGTGGCCGCCGTGATCGGCCTCGGTGTCGGAGTGCCTTCGCTGCGGCTCAAAGGAGACTACCTCGCCATCGTCACGCTTGGTTTTGGCGAGATCATCCGCGTGGTGGTGCAAAACATGGAAAGCGTGGGTGCCGCGAGCGGACTGAAAGGCATTCCCAAATACACCACGCTCGGCTGGACCTTCGCCCTGGCTGCCGTCACGATTTATGTGATCGCCTCGCTGGTGAACTCGACCTACGGGCGCGGCTTCATCGCGGTGAATGACGACGAGGTGGCCGCAAGCTCGATGGGCATCAATCCTGTGCGCTACAAGGTCACCGCGTTCGTCATCGGCGCGTTCTTCGCCGGCGTCGCCGGTGGCTTGTATGCCCACCACAAGCAGTTCCTCTCCCCCACGGGCTTCGATTTCCTCAAATCCATCGACATCGTCGTCATGGTCATCCTCGGCGGCATGGGGCGCACGGTGGGAGTCATCATCGCGGCGATTCTCCTCACCTTGCTGCCAGAGGTGCTGCGCCAGTTCGCAGACTATCGCATGATCATCTACGCGCTGCTCATCATCGGCCTCATGATGCTGCGTCCGCAGGGCTTGTTCACGATGGGGCAGAAAAAGAAAGGAGCCGCGGCGGTATGAGGGTTGATGGTTTTGAGTTGATGGTTGATGGCCTGAATGATTTCAGGTTCTTCGGCCTTTTGGGGAGAAAGCAGTCTTTGGCGCTTGGGATAGCCCTGCTGCGGCTTGGTTCCGGCCATCAACCATCCACCATTCTCCATCAACTCCCATGACTCCTTTGCTCAAACTGGACAAAGCCAGCATCCGCTTCGGCGGCCTCACGGCGGTTGGCGATTTCAGCCTGGAAGTGCATGCCAATGAGTTGGTCGGTCTCATCGGCCCCAATGGCGCGGGCAAAACGACGGCCTTCAATCTTATCACCGGAGTTTATCAGACCACGGCAGGCTCCATTCACTTTGGCGGCCAGCCTATTTTCGGCATAAAACCTCATGCGCTGACGAAACTCGGCATCGCTCGCACCTTTCAAAATATCCGCCTGTTCGGCTCGCTCTCGGTTTTTGACAACGTGCGTGCCGCCACGCAGTTGCATCGCCCCCATGGCATCCGCAATGCGTTGTGGCGCGGTGCTGGCTTCCATCATAGCGAACGCGAGGTCGAGATGCAGGTGATCGAACTGCTCGACATCTTCGATCTCGCGAAGCTGCGCGATGAAGAAGCCAAAAGCCTGCCCTACGGTGATCAGCGTCGCTTGGAGATCGTCCGCGCCCTCGCCACCAAGCCGAAACTCCTTCTTCTCGACGAACCTGCCGCGGGCATGAACCCGACGGAGAAAGAGGGACTGATGAAGCTCATCCAGTTCATCAAAGACAAGTTTCAGATCGCCATCATGCTCGTGGAGCACGACATGAAGGTGGTCATGGGCATCTGCGAAAAGATCGCCGTGCTCGAATACGGCAAAAAGATCGCCGAAGGCACGCCTGGAGAGATTCAAAAGAACCCGAAGGTCATCGCGGCCTATTTGGGAACCGAGGAAGAGGAGGAGGTTGGTTGATGGTCTGAGGTTGATCGTTGATCGTCCAAGGCAACCGGCCATCAACCATCAACTAAAAACCATCCACCATGTTCGGCTTTCCGGCCATCAACCATCAACTAAAAACCATCCACCATGTTCGGCTTTGAAAAACTGGAGGTCTGGCAGAAGGCAATTGAGTTTGCCGACCTAGTGTATTCGAGCACACGCGGTTTCCCTGCGGATGAGCGCTTTGGCCTGACCAATCAGATGCGGCGGGCGGCGGTTTCGGTTTCTTCCAACATTGCGGAAGGTTCTTCGCGCATCTCACGCAAAGACTTTGCACGCTTCATTGAAATCGCCACCGGTTCGGTGTTTGAGGTCGTTTCGCAGTCCTTCATCGGACGTCATCAAGGCTTTCTCACGGAAGATCTGTTCCAACAACTTTACACCGCAGCCGAGCAGCAAGGCAAGATGCTCAGCGGCCTGCGTCGCTCGCTTCTGGAAGATGCGTGATCGACGACCCTCTCTGGCCATCAACCATCCACTTTCAACCATCAACACCCTCCGCCATGCTTGAAATCGAAAACTTGGAAGTCTCCTACGGCTCCATCAAAGCGCTGCACGGCATTTCGTTGAAGGTGCCGGAAAAAAGCATTGTGACATTGATCGGCGCGAACGGCGCGGGCAAGTCCACCACGCTGCGGGCGATTTCAGGCCTCGTGAAGTCCTGTGGCGGCACCGTGCGCTATGACGGCGAGGACATCACCAATCAGCCTGCCCATGCGATTGTCGCACGTGGTCTTTGCCATGTGCCGGAAGGTCGCATGGTCTTTGCGAACCTCACGGTGGAGGAGAATCTTCACATGGGCGCTTACCTGCGGCACGACAAGGCAGGGATCGCTGAGGACATCGAATACGCCTTCACGATGTTTCCACGGCTCAAAGAGCGCATCAGCCAGCTATCGGGCACGCTTTCCGGCGGAGAGCAGCAGATGCTCGCCATCGCCCGTGCTCTGATGAGCAAACCGAAGTGCCTGATGCTCGATGAGCCCTCACTCGGCATCGCGCCGATGCTGGTGCGCTCGATTTTCGAGCAGATCGTCGTCATCAACAAGGAGCGCAGCCTGACCATCCTGCTGGTGGAGCAGAATGCGAATTTGGCGCTCAAGATTTCCGATTACGGCTATGTGCTGGAAACCGGTCAGGTGCTGCTCCAGGATAAATCTGAGGCTTTGCGTGCCAACCCGCAGGTGCGGGAAGCCTACCTGGGAGACTGATCACGCGAAAAAAGCCCTTCGCCAGACTTGAAAGCCCGCCCGCAGCCTCTAGTGTCGTGGCCCCCACGACCCGCTGCCTCATGGTGTAATGGTAACACAGCAGATTCTGAATCTGTTATTCAAGGTTCGAATCCTTGTGAGGCAACCACTCCGCTCCGCGGAATCCATTGATCAGATCAGCCCGGGATCCCAGGCCTCCATGGCCATGCAGGCAGCCCCCAGGGCACCGGCCTCATCCCCCAATTGGGACAGGCGAATCTCCAGCGGCATGTCCTTCAGCGCTGGGAAGAGCGTTTTCAGTTTCCGCGTGATTTCATCGCAAAAACGGCAGCCCAGAGCCGTCAGCGGCCCGTGCAGGAAGTAAAGGTGGGCATCGATGAGCAACTGCGTCATCCCGATGACTCGGGCGAAATCCTCCGTCACCGCCTCCCACGCCTCGCTCCGCGTGCCAGCGAGGCCTTCGAGCGCCAAGTGCAGATTCGCAGGTGCAGACGTGCCCGGTGGGCTGCCCGTGAGGCGACGCCAGATCGCAGGCGCAGAAAGCAATTCATGCATCTGCGTGGCGGAATCTCCCGCAGGCCAGGGCCACAGGCCGATCTCACCCGCCGCCTGATGCGTCCCACGCATCAGAGCGCCATCCTTCACGATCGCCAGGGCAAAGCCGCTACGAGGCCCGAGGATCACATAATCCGGCGTCTCACGCCCACCGCCGAACCAGCGCTCCGCCAGCGCCACCGTGCGCAGATTGTTTTCGAGCGAGGTCGGCACCTTCATGGCCTCATTCAGCAGCCTACGCAGCGGCACATCCCGCCAGTCCGTAAACGACACACTGTAGCTGGCGATACCCGCCTCGGGATTCACCAGCCCCGGAGCACCGGCGCCCACCCCCAGCAGCTTTCCCGGCACCTTCGCTGCTAGGTCATGGAGAACGCTTTTCAGCTCCTGAATCACCGTTTTCACCCCGATACCAGGAGCCAACGGATGCGCCTCCCCATGCATCGGCCTACCGGCAAAATCCACCGCCACCACCTGGATGCGTGCCCCCGTGAATTCCACCCCCGCAAACCAGCCGATGCCATTCATCACCTCCAGATTCACCTTCGGGCGCCCCGCCAGCCCTTTCACCAAGCCGGATTCCCTCAAGATACCGGCGGCCAAGAGCTGCTCCACATAGAGCCCCATCGTTGAAGGAGCCACCGCGTGCAGCTTCGCCAGCCGACCGCGCGAAGTCGCACGTCCGCTCCGCACACTCTCAATGATGCGGGCATGAAGATCATCCTGGGAAACCTTGAGCGTTCTCATTGGCGACACATGCACAGTCGTGGACGTAGCGTCCAGTCCATGTTGCCCACACCGCATCTTTCCGGCCTGCCAGCTTGCCTTTTGAGCCGCCAGACATGAAAAACAGCCTCTCGCCATGACCATCAATCCGCTTTCCGCGCAAGCCCCCTTCACCACCAAAGACGGCAGCACCATCCGCAGCATCCTCGACCGCACGAACGCCCCGGTGCAGAACCAAAGCCTCGCCGAAGCCACCGTCCCCGTTGGCCAACCCACCGAGCGCCACTACCACCGGCTCAGCGAAGAATTCTACTTTATTCTCGAAGGCCACGGCAACATCGAGATCGACGGCGAATCCCGCCCCGTCACCCCTGGCGACGCCATCCTCATTCCTCCCGGCGCGTGGCACCAGATCACCGCCACTCAAACCCTCCGCTTCCTCTGCTGCTGTGCGCCACCTTACAGTCATGCGGATACATTTTTCTAAGAAAATAGCACAATAATGGATGGCATTATGAACTCATTCCGAACTTTTTCGGCACACCAGAGTGCGGGGAATGTGCGCAGGGATGCATGCCTGCGGATTTGTCCAGGAAAGGCTCAAAAGTAATTACTTAGCAGAAGTGCATTCAGCCCTTCGGGTTCGAGAGCATGATCACCGTCCCTTGTTTCCAGCAATCCCAATCGTGCCCACCCTCGATCTCAATTAGTTGATCGGGCTTCAAGATGTAGCGCGCAAAGAATCGATTGCTGGCCAGTAGTCTGTCGCTTTTTCCCACCGCGAGTGCGATGGGAAAAGGCGGGCCTGAACGAGAAAGCCACTGGCGCTTTATCTCGATCCACATTTTCTGAAGCGCCTCGGCCTTGCTGCGCGGAGTTTCCACTGGGCTCTCCCATTTTTCCAGCCCGCCAGCTCGCTCAATCTCAGCCAAAAGCTCCTTCCCTCCGACAAACGGCGAGAGGAGGAGCATTTCATCCACCTCCCCAGGGAAACGAAGGGAGTAAGTGAGTGCCCCAAGTCCACCCATCGAGACGCCGATGATCGTCACACGCAACCCCTGTTTTTTTGCCGGGCTAATGATTTCCTCATGCAGATAGACATCTGCCAGCCCCCGCATGTAATAGCCCAGATGCAGATCAGGAGCCACGATTCGCGCCAGGGGGCGCTGCTTCCGGACAAGGTCCACGATGCCAAATTGAACAAACTCCTCAGGCGGACTTAAGCGCCCCGGCAAGAGTAGCACCAGTTCCCGGGCCTCGTTGCCTTGGGAGTCAAATTGGAGCTTCCGTAGAGGTCGTGTCGGTCGGGGGAGAAGCAGTTGACAGGCCGACATCGGCAGAGCTGCCAATGCCGTCAACAAGCAGAGCAATTGGGAGCGCATCATGAACTGAGAGCGGTTGTGCCTTTGGTGGCCTGATTGTGGTTTCGGTGGGGGGATGGTTTGTGCCTAGCAAAGGCTGGCTCCGATGCGCAACATAAGATCCTCTTTTTCAGCCTCAACGCTTTGTTGAAGTTGCGCCATATGTCCGGATGAAGTCGAGCTCGACCTGGAAAGGAGCCTGCTTTTTATCGCCGAGCAAAATACTGACGCGACGAACCTTGGAGGTATCCAGCCGCACCTCAGGCAGGTCGAGGCCTCGGAAGCTGCCTTTAAAGTCGGCAAAGGGAGCCTTCACTTCGATCCACTGGCCCTTTTCGGTGGCGAACTCAGCCGCGAAGGACACCTCCATGCCGCGAAAAAGGGCATCAGTAGCGAGTCGAACCTGATATGTGCGACCATCGCCCTTCACACGCAGTAGCAGGCCGAGATGGTTGCTGAGGTCCAGCTTCAAATCGCTGCTGCGGAAGGTCGAAAAGCCACCGTTATTCTCCAGCGATAGCATGCCACTGAAAAGCATCGTCCCGGCTTGGCTCGGCGTTAGTTTGCCCTCTGACAGCCCACCCATCACTCCATCGTTCACAACCTGCCAGTTCATGCCATCTTTGCCGTCAAACTCCGTGACCGACCGTGCCAGAGCCGTGGTAGGTCCATCCGCCCCCTTGGCACCGCTAGAAAAACACAACACAAGACCGTAGGCTGCAACAAGGGTTTGAGGAAGAGATACGGTGACCACGGGTGAAAAAAACGTCTGTTGAGCCGAAGCGGATTCAGCGCAATTGCAGTGTGGTGCAGGCAAGAATGGGATGGGGCTCGGTTCGTTGCAGCGCTGGCGGTAATGATCAGACAATGAGACAATGCAAGCAGGGGGCAGCAGTTTTGGTCCGTTACAGGCATGGCATTACCCGGGCCAAAATGATCTGTCACCTCCTGGAGCGGTTTCTAGCAAATCTATCCACTCCATCCAAGGATGGAAGTGTGGTTAAACGCATCTCTGTCAAATTCTACGAGGTGTTGCGCTGACCGGCACAGTGTCACGCGGCCAAACCCCACGGTCCACACCTCCAGATCGATGAACCTGAGTCCGCGTGCCAGAGGTGACAACTTCCCTTCCGATCTCCTCCACTTGTACGGCGCCTGACAAGCGAGCGTGGATGAAACTATTTCACGCCCATTAAACACCCATTTCCCTCCGCCTGTTTCAGCCTCATAATGTCTCCGATGAACGGAGTCACAACTCAACAGCAAGGCCATGCGGCATTTCCCAAGGGATGGCCACCCTCCTTACTTTTGGCTGGGGGATTTTTAATGCTGCTCGGGGCGGCCCACTTGGTCATGCAGGTAGCCTACCCCAGGGACTGGGGCAGCCCCATTGGCTGGCGGAAGCCGATCTTGTTCGGCATTTCTACTGGTAGCACGCTTCTTAGTTTGGCCTGGGTCATCAGCAAGTCTCCGCCACGTGGCCCTTGGCTGCCATGGGCCCTGGCTGGAGCTTCTGTGATTGAGGTGCTTATCATCACCGTGCAGACTTGGCGCTCCGTTCCGGCTCATTTTAATCAAGGTGCGGCCCTCGACCAAGCCCTTGGCTCCGCAGTGGACTTGCTGCTGCTCATCCTCTCCGCTGCCATCTTCGTGGTATGGCGACGCACATTCAAAGGAACAATGGCAGATCCTGACTACACCCAAGCCATCCGCTGGGGGATGGCCTTCCTGGTGCTCAGCTGCGGTTTCGGATTTGCCCTGGTGGCCTATGGCACGGCAAGGCTGGGGGCGGGCCATGCTCCTGACATCATCGGCCATGCGGGCGTACCAAAGTTTGTGCATGGCATCGTGGTTCATGCATTGCAGGTCCTGCCAGCCTGGGTCTGGGTGATTCGGCTGATGGGTGTGGACATGATGGGGAGACTCACCAGCCTGCGGTATGCCGTCCTAGGCTTCTGCTTGCTGGCGTGCTACGCTCTATGGCAGACGTTGAACGGCTACGCCAGATTTCACCCAAACCCGGGCGGCACCCTACTGTTAGCAGCCACTGCGGCGTGTGGAATGCTTGCCATCTTCGTGTGTCTGCGCAAGGAACCCGCATCCTCAGGGCCGTAGCTGAGCCTCCTTGCAGACGTTGCTGAACTTGGTCAGTGAGCAGACGTAAGAGCTGGCGCAGTAGGCATCCTCCTCCGTGAACCACGCCTCCGGCAGCGATAAACCTCATGCCGGAAGAGACTTTCTTGCGGGTTCTCTCTGGGATATCGGGTGGCATTATTCTTTAAGTGTGACGGGCAGACTTGAAAATGCATCTCAGCTAAGGCTCACCCACTCGTAACTGACATTGTGAGCGTATTTTTAATCCCCGGCCTTGGCGCTACCTCAGACCTTTTTGCGGACGATCAATTCCCGTTCCTGAACCGTACGGTGGACTACCCGGCACTCAGCACACCTGCCGTTGGCTTATCCGAATATGCACGTCAACTAATTGCTGACAATGGCATCCAGCCTGGGGACAGCCTCATCGGAGTTTCTCTGGGTGGCCTGATTTCGTGCGAGATCGCAGCGCAGATGTTCATCTCCAAATTGACGCTGGTGTCCTCTTGCACCGATTCCCTGCACCTAGTGCCGTTCATTCGCAAAAATTCGACAACTCAGCCGCGTCGTGCCCTGGCGGCTCATGCAGAAAGTGCTCTTTCCAGCTTTTGTCTTCAGCAGCCATCGACGAATGGCACTCGCGATTTTCCGAATGGCCGATGCCAAGTTTATCCGCTGATTCTGTCTGAATGCAGCCGCCTGGAAGAGTCCTGCAGTTCATCACGACACGATCCAAATCCACGGAGACAGAGCCCCCCTTTTCCCAATCGCGCTCCAAAAGATCGACCACATCATCAAGGGTGGCGACCACCTCATGATTTGAGTCATCGGGCAGAAATCCAACCGCTGCTCATCGCGAGGCATCAGGCCTCCGCGCAGACTCATTGAAAAAAAACACCAGCCGCGATCCGGCGAAGCAAAATGGTCATTTCAGCCTCAATGCTGACAGATTCCGCGATCCTACCCGCCACGATTTAGTAGGATCCGAGTGAGTGAAGAACTTCCAACTTGTCGAATATGGGGATTTCGTCCCCATGTTCCCATCGGCGGAGTTGTTGATCAATCACGCCGACTACTTGGGCCAATTCCTTCTGATCCATACTTTGGCACCGCCGTGCCTTCATCACAAGATCCGCAGTGGTTTCTTGGCCGAAAGGGTAGTAACCGAGGAACGAAAGGATGCCCGGCCACTCAGAGATCGACCAATCGGACGTTTCTCCTTCAGAGTCATCCCAGGCCGGCGGGTATGAAGATCAAGAGCCTACGGGTTCATCGGTTCACTTAAGGGGTTGCGGCTCTTGAGAACGGCGATCTCGGACTGAAGGAACGACTTCCTCGTCGAGCTGGCCGCACCATGGATCTAGGCCGTGTTTGAAAACCTGCCAGCAACGATCAGGCGAAGCAAAGTGGCTATCTCGCTCCGCGAGATGAGTCTTAGGCTTTCGCCAGCCTGTTGAATCCCCACCACGCGTCAACTGGGGGCTTTGAGAAGCGCCCAGCTCATTTGCTGGCGCTTCGCGTCACGCTTCGGGCAGCCTACGGCTGGCTATCTCCCTTCGGTCGGTTCGACGGAGCGAGATGGCTAATCTGCTGCCGCAGCATTCGAGTGCCCTTGATGGTTTTCAAACACGGCTCTGGTGGCGTAGCACCTCTTCCTTCACCGCTATCCACTTCTCGTTAATTTCTGAAACCATACTGCCACCCTGTTTTTTTTGAAGACGGCAGCTTGGCGCGTGTGGTGGGTTAACCCGCGAGAACCGAAACCACCGCGGCTCATCTCATGACCCATCGACTCAAATTATGGACTGGTATTGTCCTCAATCTCGCCCTCTTCGCCAACCCACTGCTGGCCCAGAATGCCCTCCCCTCTCCTTCCCTCCCTCCGGCATTGAAAAACTGGGAACAAGACAAACCGTGGACGGTGCTGCGGGAGATCACGACCAAGTTAATGGCCCACTTCCAGCAATATTATCCCCAAGGCATGAGCCGGGACAGGTTGGATCAGCTTGCAAGAATCTGGGCAGCCCCTGACATGAGGGATGCGGCGCGGTTCTGGTCCAGTCCAGGAATGTTCCGTGAACTGGAGTCCTTCCAATCAGCTCATGATCCCAGAGCATTGGCTCGTCGCGAATACGACGGCATCCTCACGGCGGATGACCTTTCACGCTGGCTGAACTCGAAAGACGCTCCGGACAATCAGGACGACTTTGATCAATTTCTGAGTGAAGGGGCGGTGATCGGAGTGGGCGCTAGCTACAGTCACCTGTTGGGAGAAGTCGGTCCTGATTTCTTCAGCTTCCCCAAGCTGCCGGATGGCAGGGCCAAATACAACGTCGCGCATAAGGTGGCGGTCATGCAGCTGCTGTGTGACGACATGAGGCGGCTGGAAGCAGGTGTGGCGGCCGGTTATTGGAGGAGACTCCAATCAACGAAGGTTCCCAGGTCTGTGAGCGGTCTGCGCGCAAGTCTCAACGTTCGCATCAACAGCCTGCTTCAAGATCCGGAGGTTAAGGATTGTTATCGAGTGCAGCGGGCGCAGCTCCTGAGCGCGATGGTTGGTGCCCCGGCCTCTGCCGCCAACGCTTCCTATCTGGCGAATGGAACCGATACGCGCACCCGCGACAACCGCCTCTATCAAGCCATCGCCAACCATTTTCGATCCAGCTTCAGTGTCGCCGCATTTTTCACCCCTTCGTCCACCGCCAAAACGTCCGTACTTCGCCGTGCGTTGAACGCGGGCGGTTCAGTCCGGTTCACGGGCGTCCAGCTGCTTCGCTTTTCATTCCAGTACAAACTCCAGCGTGAGATTCTGGGGCCCGCCATCCGTTCCCCCTTGGTTCAAGCCGAGAACTTGGGCGACGACTTCAAACAAACCGTGCCGTCCTATTACCAGCAGATTCTGAACGACGCCAAGACAGCCTGTTCGGGGGAGACGCTCCGCTCCTTGCTGCGGCAGGAACCCAGTGTGGAAAGAGCCATGGCAAGGTTCACCGAAGAGATGTCGGGATTTACCGCCTGCCTCACCGCAGCAGATTACGCGGCGGTTACCAAGGGCTCTCTAGACGCGGTTTCCACGGCTCTGCTGGAGGAGTCCGTTTCACAACTCAAGCCAGCGGTTCTGCAATCCACCTTGCTTGATGCCAGCAACAATATGGATCCCGTCAAAGTGGCGGAACTGCTGCAGATGATGACTGATCTTGATCCCAGTGTAAGCTCGGACGGAGAGGGCAAGCCTGTGGTGATTCATGATATGATCCAGGTGTTCAAGTTTGTGTGGGATAACGCCGCCAAAAACCCGACCTCGGTGCTTTCCGCCTTGCAAAGAGCTAAGATTTACGCAAGCGCCGGCACCTTGCTCCCGAACGCGTCTAAGATGGCCAACACCGGCGTGTTTCACTTGGTGTCTGGGGTCTTCGGAACGATTGGCTTGATCGGCAAGACGGTGGGAGATCCGGACTCCTTAGCCTCTGGCCATCAGATGGCTTCCACCGTTGCTTCGGCATTCAAGGTCACCAGCACCCTGGCAGAGGCCTCCACCAAATATCTCAAGAATCATCTTGAAACGATAACCACGAAAAATTTCGAAGGGTACAAGCTCAGGCTGAATCGAGCGGGAGGGATGGCCAAAGGTGTTGGCGGAGTCGCCGGAGCGGTTGTTGGCATCATCACGGTGATCGGCGGAGCTGAAGCCTTGGGGCAAAATCCGCTGGCAGGCTCTCTCAACATCGTGAGCGGGGCACTTGCTATTTTGGAGTCGGTTTGCTCGGTGGTGGACGGAGTCGCCGTCATGGCGGCCACATTGTCAAGTGTGCAGGAAACCGTTGGCATCGCCCTGGGCATCTCGGCAGTGTTTTCGATCGGTGCCATGGCCTTCTCCGTCATCGGAACCTTTGTATCGGCGGTCTCGCTTTTCATTGGCATCATCCAAGATGAAGCGGCCTACAACGACGCTCGAAGATTTGCCGACCTTCTTCAGAAATCACCGGTTTGCGCCATGCAAAAGCTGGGCTTGGTCGCGATTGGAAACTACATCTTATCGTCTCAGCGGCCTGATGGAGCCGCTGTTCTCGTCAAAAATGGGCAGGTCAGACTATCGCTGTCCAGCCGTGGCAAGCCCTTCGATGAAGGGGAGGAGATTTACCTTTTCCCCACGGGAGCCAGAACCCTGCCGGGTATTTATTATCCATCGTGGATCGCCCCCACGCTGAAGATCGTCGTGTCCAAAGAACAAAGTAACCTCGGGGAGCTTACCCTCAATCTGCCCGGGGACTGGGTTGGCGCGGGCGCGGATGGGGAGTATCCCAACCGAATCTATTGCCGTGTCATCCCGTTGGGAGAAAAACCACCCTACGGCGGGAATGAAAACAGGGTGGAGGGCTATTTCGTCACGGACAACTGTTACGGCGTGGCCAGCACCAGCGTCACTCTCCGCGTCGATCGGACGCCTCCAGTCGTCGGGGGAATCTCGCAAGACTGGGAGGCCGGCGGAGGAAAACTTCTGCGCGGAAGCACGGAGCCGCGTGCCATCGTGACCCTGACGGATGACGCTGGCAATTTTAAAGGATCGGTACAGGCTTCGAATAGTGGAAGCTGGCAGTTTATCACCGCGCCCTTTGCCTGGAATTTTTACAACCCCGAGCTGTGGAAAATCACCGCCACAGACACCCTGGGCAACTCTTCGGATGCCGTGTACTACCAGATCGACGCCCGCCCTACCCCCGCCGCTTTGAAGCTGACCAACGCGTGGGTCCATTCCCAAGGATTGTTCCCCCAGTTTCTGGGCACAGGTCAGCCGGGCTTCCAGGTTAAAATCATGACGCCTAGACGTGAGGTGCTCGGAACCGCCATCGTTCGGCAAGATGGAGCGTGGTCCAACGAAACCAGCACCGCCGCCGGCGTGCGGCATGGCCTGCTCAGCAGCTTTATCTGTGAAATTCAGGCGTATGACCTCGCCGGGCGTCAGGTGTCCCGTCTCGTGCGGACACTCACCAAAAGCAGCTCAACGTTCCCGGGGCGTCCGACGATGTATCAGATCAAATGATGCGATGCCTGGTTTGGTGATCGAAAGACGTTACGATCGGGCGGCGGGTAGATGCCATGAGACAGAACGGGCGAGGCGCATGGCATTCGAGGTTCGCCGCTGCCTTGGCCGTGTTTGCAAACTCGGCGTAGCCCCTCACCCCAGCCCTCTCCCCGGAACAGCTCGAAAACCCTTCGACCACGCCTCGCCGGGTAGAGGGAGCACGCGTAAAGGTCCCTTTCACCGCCGGGAGGATTCGATGTTTTCCATGGCATGATGCGGGCTGCGTAGCCCGTTACTTCACGGTCTGCAAACCCGGCGGATCAGCTCTTCCTAACTTTTCGAACACTCCAACCCACGGGCCATTATCTTCGTGGTTCAGACTGCACACACGGTGGTCGGTGTGTTGAGAATGAGGCAACAAAAGCAGCTCAGAGGGTGGCTTGGCATCAATCCTTCGTCACACTCACGGGTGTGCCGGAGAGCACCCATTCATAGAAGAAGCGGGCTGGATTGCCGCTGGTGAGGGGCATGCGGATGCAGCCGTGGGAGGCGGGATAGTCCGGCACGCTGCTGAAGCCGTGGATGAAGATGTGGCGGTGGAGCTGCACGCTCCAGGGCATGGGGGCGTTGTTGTAGAGGCTGGAAAAATGCAGCTTGGAGCGGTAGGGGCCGGCGTGGAATTTCCCGGCGGGGGTGGCACCGTTGCGTCCGGAGCTGATTTTCGTTTCGAGCACGAGGCGCTCTCCCTGCCAGCCTTTGAGGCGCTGGTTTTTCAGGCTCACCTCCACCCGTTGCGCTCCGGCGCGCAGCGTGAAGCCATGAAAGAAGCCACCTACTTTCACCTCCCCTTCGGCGTTCATAGCCGCGACGACGGCCCCTGCGGTGGCGAGTTGCTCGGTGCTGACCAGTTCCGTGCCATCCACCAACTGCCGAAGCATGCCGGGGCGTAGTTCCAGGGTATTTAAGCGGGTGACGTGGCATTGTGCATCCCGGACGATTTCCCAGTCGAGTTCATCGATGGCTTCATGGACGGGCATGAAGAGCTTGCCTGGAACGGTGGCAAAGGTGATGGCGTCCAGCGTGCTAGCGAGGCCCACGCTCACAAAGTTCCAAAAGCCCAGCAGGATTAGAAACGAGGAGCGCATGGTCATCACGGATAACGCGGGAACTGCGAGAAGTCCGGCTTTCGTTTCTCGACGAAGGCTTTTTTGCCCTCCTGGGCTTCTTCGCTCATGTAATAAAGGAGCGTGGCATTGCCGGCGAGATCGAGCAGGCCCATCTGACCATCGCAATCGGCGTTGAGGCAGGCTTTGAGGCAGCGCAGAGCCATGGGGGAGTGCTGGAGCATCTCACGGCACCATTGAATCGTCTCCGTCTCCAGCTCGGCGAGTGGGACGACCTTGTTGACGAGGCCCATGTCCAGCGCCTGCTGGGCATCATATTGGCGGCAGAGATACCAAATCTCCCGCGCCTTCTTTTGCCCCACGATACGGGCTAGGTAGCTGGAGCCAAGGCCACCATCGAAGCTGCCGACTTTGGGGCCGGTCTGGCCAAACTTCGCGTTATCCGCGGCGATGCTGAGATCACACACGACATGCAGCACATGCCCGCCACCGATGGCATAGCCGGCCACCATGGCCACGACGGGCTTCGGCAGCGTGCGGATCTTCCGCTGCACATCGAGGATGTTGAGGCGTGGCACACCGTCATCGCCCACATAGCCGGCCTCTCCACGCACTTTTTGATCGCCACCGCTGCAGAAGGCCAGGGGGCCTTCACCGCAGAGGATGATGACGCCGACATCACGGTCCTCATGCACGATGTCAAAGGCCTCCAGCATCTCTCGAACGGTCAGCGGCCGGAAGGCATTGCGCACCTCCGGCCGGTTGATGGTGATCTTGGCGATGCCGTCGCTGGTTTTTTCCAGCTTGATGTCGGTGAAGGTTTTGATGGGGGTCCACATGGTGAATGCAGGTCTGAATCAGGACAGGGGCGAGATCAAGCGCCGACATCTGCGGAGAGAGGTCGGATGGACCAACGAGCTACTTTTTCAGCAGATCGCGGATCTCGGTGAGGAGGACAATGTCCGCGGCTGGAGCAGGAGGAGGCGGCGCGGCGGCCTCCTCCTCCTCCTTCTTCTTCAGAGCCATGAGCTTGTTGGCGGGCTTCACGATCACAAAGAAGATCACCGCTGCCGTGATCAAAAAGCCGATAAAGGCATTGATGATGATCCCGACGTCGATGTTGTTTGCCACGGTGGCTCCTTTTTCATCGACGTAAGTGCCGATCTTCCAAGCCAGGCCTTTTCCCATGTCACCACCGCCGCCGGGCAGCCGAAGAATGGGCTCAACGATCCCCTTGGTGAAGGCGGTGACGATAGTGCCAAAGGCTGCGCCGATGATCACACCGGTGGAGAGATCGACGACATTGCCTTTGAGGATGAACTGTTTGAATTCTTTGAGCATCAGGATGGATGGGCTGTTGGGTTGAGGGCTCCATCAGACCACGCTGCGTGCCAAAACGTCCAGCTTTTCTCAGCGCAGCGTGCGTGGAATAAATAAGGCCTGCATCCCAGCTGCTTCCGCCGCCTTCAGGCCGCTGTTTCCATCTTCCAACACGAGGCAATCCACCGGGGCGATGCCCATGCGCTCGGCTGCGAGCAAAAACATATCTGGTGCCGGTTTCCCCAGCCGCACATCCTTCGGCGTGATGATGATCTCGAAGAGGTCAATCAGCCCGGTGGCCGTCAAACAGCCCCGCACGGTGTCCTCCGCGCTGCCGGAAGCCACGGCGATGGGGAAACGCCCCGCTACCGATCTCGCGAAGGCCGCCACCGGCTCCACCGGCAGCACCTCGGGGATGCGGCGATGAAAAATCTCCGCCTTCGTCTCATCCACGGCCACGGGATCGATGCTCGTGCCGTGCATCTCATTGAGGATGCGCACCACATCCTGCTCCTTCACACCGGCGTGACCGTAGAAAAACTCTTCCGTGAACTCAAATGCCGCCCCATGCGCTTTCAGTGCCTCACACCACGCGATGTAATGCAGCGGCATCGAATCGACCAAAGTGCCATCGCAGTCGAAGATGAAGGCTTTGAAGGGGTAATCGGGGATTTGGAGGGTCATGAAAAAAGGGAGAGGTGGAGCCGGATAGGAGCACTGAACCTTCACACCGCCATCACTCTGAGTAAAAAAGGCTCAACCAGTTCATGAAGGCTTCAAACTTCTCAGGATGGGATCAGCCTGATGCAGCCTTCCCCCGGCCACGTCCCGAATTCTTGCTATGCAGGCCATCTACTGCTTGGATAAAACACCTCCCTCATGGCCGACGACGCAAAACAGACCCTCCACACCCAGCTCTGGAACATCGCCAACACGCTGCGTGGGAAGATGGGGGCGGATGAGTTCCGGGACTACATCCTGGGCTTCATCTTCTACAAATACCTCTCCGAGCGCATCCACCTCTTCGCCGATGACATCCTGAAGCACGACGGCGTGACCTTTGCCGAGCTGGATGAGGCCAAGGCGGAGCACCGGAGATGCTGGAGGCCATCGAAAAGGAGGCCGTGGACCGCCTGGGCTATTTTTTAAAGCCCGCCGAGCTGTTTCACCGCGTGGCGGAAAAAGGGGCGCGGAAGGAGGACAATTTTATTTTGGAGGATCTCGCCGCCATCCTGAAGCAAATCGAGTCCAGCACCATGGGGCATGACAGCGAGGAGGACTTCGAGGGGCTGTTTGAGGACCTCGACCTCGGCTCGTCGAAGCTCGGCAAGACCGAGAACCAGAAGAACGAACTCATCGCCAAGGTGCTCGTGCATCTGGACAAGATCGACTTCCGCCTCGCCGATACCGAGGCGGACGTGCTGGGGGATGCCTATGAGTATCTCATCGGCCAGTTCGCCAGCGGCGCGGGGAAGAAGGCCGGGGAGTTCTACACCCCGCAGGAGGTCAGCACCATTTTGGCGAAGATCGTCACCACCGGGCGGAAGAGCCTGAAAAGCGTCTATGACCCCACCTGCGGCTCCGGCTCCCTGCTGCTGCGGGTGGCGAAGGAGGTGGAAAACGTGGGCCACTTCTACGGGCAGGAGATGAACCCCACCACCTACAACCTCGCCCGCATGAACATGATCCTGCACGGCGTGCATTATCAGCGCTTCGACCTGCGGAATGAGGACACGCTGGAGCATCCCGCGCCGGAGCATGCCGACCTGCGCTTTGAGGCCATCGTGGCAAATCCGCCCTTCTCCGCGAACTGGTCCGCCAGCGAGGTGCTGAAGGGCGACGACCGCTTCAGCGCTTATGGCAAGCTGGCCCCCTCGTCGAAGGCAGACTTCGCCTTTGTGCAGCACATGGTCCACCACCTGGACCACGGGGCCACCATGGCCTGCGTGCTGCCGCATGGCGTGCTGTTCCGGGGCGGGGCGGAGGAGCACATCCGCCGCTACCTCATCGACACCTGCAACTACCTCGACGCCGTCATCGGCCTGCCGGCCAATATCTTCTACGGGGCGGGCATCCCCACCTGCGTGCTCATCTTCAAAAAGGGCCGCGAGAATCCTGACGACATCCTATTCATCGACGCCAGCCAAGGCTTCGAAAAAGTGGGGAATCAAAACAAGCTCCGCCCCGAGCACATCGAGCGCATCGTCACCACTTACCGGAAGCGGGAGAGCCACGAAAAGTTCAGCCACGTGGCCGACCTCAGCCAAGTGCAGGAAAACGAGTTCAACCTCAACATCCCCCGCTACGTCGATACCTTCGATGAAGAGTCGCCCATCGACCTCGACGCCGTCGCCACCCAGCTCGCCGAGCTGGAGAAGTCCATGCGCGAGAACGATCAGGTCATCGCCGGGTTCTGCGCGGAGTTGGGCATCAAAGCACCGCTGGCCTCATGAAAAAGAAAGCCTCACCGCCCCCAGCCGGCACCATGGCACCGAAAAGCTACGACGGCCTCTTTGTCGGCATTCGTGAGCTTCTCTTCGAGAGAATGCAGTTGCTCTGCGAATCCTTTCCGCCTGCTGGAATTGCCCCGACACTGTCGAGGCAATTGGCTCGCAGGTCTGACATTTTGCAGACGTTGTCTGCAAAATCCCAGATTCTATCGACACTGTCGATAGAATTGGCGGCCCCAATTCGAGCAACATTGTCGCTCGAAACACAAGTTCCGCCAATTGGCTCGACACCGTCGAGCAAATCGAAGTGCGTGAAAATAGGCCCCACACTGTCGGACCAATCACTTGCTCTATCGGTCTTCGTTCGCCTAGCCCTGCCCGATGAGAAAAAACTCCTCCAAACCATCCAGGAAGCCCGCCAGCAGGTGGAGCGTGCCGCCCACGCCAAGGAGGTGCGGAAGTGAAAGCCGCCGCCCAAGTGCCCAAGCTCCGGTTTCCGGGGTTTGAGGGGGAGTGGCTTCGCCAACAGCTTGATGCCATCACCTCGAAAAAGATCTCGTATGGCATTGTTCAAGCCGGAGAACATGTGCCTGACGGAATGCCATACATCAAAAGCCAAGACCTAAATCAACCCTTGGCTCTTGATTCGCTCCAACGGACTTCAGAAGAGATTGCCAGGAAGTATCGGCGATCTGAAGTCGAGCCAGGCGACATCGTGTTCTCGCTTCGTGGGAACATTGGAGTTTGCCAAATTGTGCCAGCTTCGATTCCTGAGGCAAACCTCACGCAAGGAACAGCCAGGATCGCTGTGGCTGATTACGACAACCGCTTGGTGGCTCAGACGCTTCAGACTCTTGACGTTGTTCGTCAAATTGAGGCATGCGCCAAGGGTAGCACATTCAGGGAGATTTCGTTGGAAGCACTGCGAAAGATCACCGTCGCTCTTGCTCCCACCTTTCCCGAGCAGCAAAAGATCGCGGCGTTCCTGACGGCGGTGGATGGGCGGATCGAGCAACTGAGCCGGAAGAAAGCCCTGCTGGAGGCCACCAAGAAGGGCGTGATGCAACAGCTCTTCACCCAGACCCTCCGCTTCCAAGACGACCACGGCCACGACTTCCCCGATTGGGAGGAGAAGACGGTTAATGATGTCGCGGAGTGTTTGGACAATCTGCGCCGACCGGTAAACGGAGCGGATCGGGAAAAAATGAAGGGCGACATCCCATACTATGGGGCCAACGGCATTCAGGGATATGTGAATGACTTCCTTTTTGATGAGGAACTGACCTTGCTAGCTGAAGATGGTGGCAACTTCGATGAGTTCGCCACGAGACCAATCGCCCAACAAATCTCTGGTAAAGCATGGGTGAACAATCATGCGCATATCCTGCGAGCAAAAAGGAAAGTGATGACGCCTGACTTTCTGTTTTACTCCTTGGTTCACAAGGATGTTCGCCAATACATCAATGGCTCATCAAGGGCTAAATTGAACAAGGGAGACATGCTCACCATTGAGGTCGTCGTCCCCAGCCTGCCCGAACAAACCAAGATCGCGGGCTTCCTGAGCGCGTTGGACGGGAAGATCGGGGCGGTGGGAGAGCAGATGAGGCAGACGCAGGCCTGGAAGAAGGGGCTGCTGCAGCAGATGTTTGTGTGAGGCGGCTTGGGCCTTGATCTTGACCTCACCCAGCGAAGCCAGAACTTTTCGACAAAAGAGCCGAGCGTAGCGAGACAGACAGCCGAAGGCTGCCCGCAGGGAAGCGAAGCGCATCAATGGGGACAGGTGAATTACTTCTCTGATTCTTCTGTCCCCATTCTCCTGTCGATGAAATCGCCGTAACCCACGCCTTCATCGACAAGAACAGAAATGGACCACAGTGAGGCAGACGCAGGCCTGGAAGAAGGGGCTGCTTGCAGCAGATGTTTGTGTGAGGCTGCCTCTGTACCTCTCTCTGTGACCTCCCGAATAAATTCAGAACTCCAGCAGATTCAGGGAGGCCCGCAGATTGGCTTCTGAAAAATCTGTTGGCCTCCCTGAATCTGCTGGAAACGACACCTTGTCTCACAATCAATCCGACTTGGGTTCCGGTGCTGTGTGGTGCCCCCCCCTTTCCAGCAGGTTGACTCAAAGTTGTCGGATCGGTTGACCAATCGGTTGTCTCATGGTTGTCTCACGACATGGCCTACCAGCCTCAGTTTTCGATCTCGCCAGCGCTGCTCTCCCTCGTGGAGGAGATCACGGCGCTGCGGGAACGTATTCTAGGAGCTTCGGTCGGACTTTCCTGGATTCCGGCGCTGCAAAAGGACACCCGCACCCGGAACGGTCATGCGTCCACGGCAATCGAGGGCAATCCATTAACGCTCGAAGAGGTCCGCGCTTTGGAGGAAGGGCGGACGGTACTGTCACCCGCGCCGCGCTTTCAGCGGGAGGTGACAAATTACTTTGCCGGACTGCGCTACGTGGAAAAGACGGCTTTGATCAAAAAGGTGCGGCATGAGCACCTCTTTGAGCTGCACCGTCTGCTGGCGGGCGAGGTGATGGACCAGGGCACTGCGGGGGCCTACCGCACCATCGGTGTGCGGGTGGGGAATCATTTCCCGCCGCACCCGAATGACGTTTCTCCGCTGATGTTCGAGCTGCTGGAGTGGTGGAACACCCAGGCCACGCAGCTTTCCCCC
>Ga0114981_10000398_pt1 | contig 28583 bp, 45 predicted proteins | sample S_140806_MF_Meta_FD_87028 | JGI IMG/M metagenome (GOLD analysis project Ga0114981, IMG submission 87028) | Freshwater microbial communities from Lake Simoncouche, Canada to study carbon cycling - S_140806_MF_MetaG | ecosystem: Environmental > Aquatic > Freshwater > Lake | place: Lake...
CGCGGTAATTGTTTTTATGGCTGTACGCGCCCCAGTACACAAAATAATAGCTTGGCGCGAAGTGTTAGCCGCATCTACTGTAGTGGTCAACGTTACATCAGCGTCGGTACTCAAAGTAGTTGTTCCGGCTACTGCGGAGTCTAAAAGCGAGGTAATGCTGTTGTTGACCGTTGTACCCCAAGTACCCGAAAGGCTACCTGTGACTGGTAAGGCTAAGCCTAAAAGTGGTGTTGATGCCATGTGTTTTCCTTACGTTGTAATGGGTGTCCAAACAATCAATTTGAACTCCTAATAAGTGCCGCCGTTGATGTGTTGGCTGGCATGGTGATAAGAAAAGTGGTGGTAGATGTTTTGTCTGAACCAAAGTCCAAAACTGCAATTGACTTATTACCCTGCGTCACGTTATAAATTAAAGCGCACCGAGCCGTTACTGCCGTTGTCCAGCTTACATTATTCCAGTTTGCGTAGGCAATGTAGCCGTCGCTGTTAATTGAAACTCCAGTCATTATCTGGCCTCCTGCTGTATAGCCAGACGCTACAACCTCATTGGCGCTTGAATACACTGTGGTAGCTTCGTTTAAATCTGCGGCAGCAGTGTAAAGAGCAATCTTGATCGTGTCTGTGGACAAGTCGTGGATGCCTTGATACAGCTCTTTTTTGAAGCTGGTAGTTTGGGTTTGAACAATGCTCATACGACTCTGACCCTAACTTGCCCGTCTCGATAGGCATCAGCCCGCTGTTTGCCATCACCCAAGTTCTTAAGCAGTGATATAGCTTGCACGTATCTTTCTTGGTACAACGCAACCATATCGGCTTCACCCTTCATGTAGGTGTTTGCTTCGCACAGAGTCCCGTACAGCAAAGCCGAATCAAAAAACTGGCCCAGCCACGTTGTGCCCGCAGTCACAATAGACTCTGGGTAAGCAAAATACTGTAGATTCGTTACAAGCGCCGCACTAGGAGTAGGCCCAAAAATAAACTGCAACTGTTTATTGTCAGAACTCTTTGGCCCGTTGATTGCGTAATGCTTGGGTGTGCCTGTTGTGCTTGGATTGGGGTAAGCTTCTTGCATAAAGTTGGGATCTTTATTTAGAAGGTAAATATAGTTCCCGCTACCGTCAATAACTGCAAACGAATACACCGACAGCAAATCACTGGGCGTATCCATAAATTGACTGCCGTTTGTTAAAGGCGTTGAAGAAGCTTTACGTAAGTTGGCAATTTGAACAGTGTTGTATATACGTTGCTCAGCCTGCCGAATGAACGTGTCCATATCTACTGTGGGAAACGTGTTCTCACAGTAATCACTGACCAAAGTAACCAACTCAGTATAGGTCATGCCATCGGGCCTCTTGACATGAACCCTTTAGTAGCTGCACCTGCGCCGCGCATTTTAATGCCTGTTGTCTTAATTTTCTCGTCACCAGCAGACTTGCTGATAGCGCCAACACTCACATCAACGGTGTCCAACTTACTGCGGTTTGGTTCCTTGCCGGGGTTGGTTTGGGCTTTGACAGCTTTACCATCCATTGTGTGCGGCTTAGCGTAAACTTTGGCATCGCCAACTTCTTTGCCCATCATTTTTTTGCTGAATGTAGCCATGATTAGCCCCGATTTTGTGCTGCAATTTTAGACAAATTACGGCCCATTGCCTTCATGTTGGCATTGGTTTTCCCTTTGCCAGCACCCTTTCCACCCATCATTTCTTTTTGGGTGGGGCCGCTATCGCCATAGTTTTTGCCTTCTGTTTTGCCTTTTTTTGCAATGCCATCGGCTGATCGTGTATATGCCATTTTAAGCTCCTTAATTTACCGTTACTGTACCAACAAATGTCGTTGCCACCAAGTAGTTTGGTGTCAGACTTGCATCAAAACTTCTTGAGCCGCCAACAGGCAACCACCCCCACTGGATATCCCGAGAGCCACCAGACAAGTTTCCTGCTGCGTTATTTCCTGAAGTTACATACGTTGTATCTCTGCGTGGATTACGTAGTGCTTGAGGATCATCAACCGGAAACGTTCCAAGCATCAACTGCGGTTGATCGGGATCCCAGCACTCAGGACACACAAGCAACTCGTATTTGCGCTGCTTAATAATCTCAGTCTTAAGCTTCTTCAGTTTAAATTGCTGCCCGCAGCGATCACACTCCGCAATTGCTATCTTGCCAGAAGCGAAACGGTTACCCATTATGAACCGCCTATGAACATTTGCCGGGGAACAAACCGCACGGCAGCTTTTTCCCTATCTGCGCCCGCCGCTAACTCAAAAGCTTCGTCATACATTTGCTTGAGCATTGGTACGCGCTCCATCAACTCAGGCACTTTTACAGCAATGTGATACGCCAAACCAGCAACTACGCAAGGCAAGAACCTAAAGTTCATGTCTGCGGTCTCAGCACCTGCCCCGGCATCTTGAACCCTGCGCAGTCTCCAATAAACGAATTGGTATGTTGTGCTGTTATCGGGTGTAGGCCAAACAGTTACCGCAGGCAATTGGGGCACGTAGACCGCCGTGGAGGCTGTATGTGAGGCTGCGGTTGTATTGTTCTGAGCGCGGAAAACACCACCAAGGACATTGCCTGTGATGTAGGTGTAGTAGATGTCTTCCGTGTCTAACCGAATAAATCCTGCCCCGGCTAATCCAACCACCGTGTTAAGCGTGATCGAGGTGGCTGTTGAGGTGATTGTTGACGCGAGAATAGAGCTTGTAGGATTGACTTCACCAGATAACCGCTGAATCCATACTTGAATCGGTCTCGCCTGTTGTAACTTGTTTGGGATGGTTGCATACGTAGAAACACTGATACGTGTGATGGTTAGGTCAGCTTGTGTTGAAGCGGTGTTTGATCCCGTACGGATCACATGCTCTAACAAATCAATGGTGTCTGTTGGCAGTGCATACGTGGCTAGACCGGGCGTGAGATTGATGAAGCCTTGCTCCATCGTCCACATGTTAATACCCTTGTTCTGCCACTCAATGGTCATCAGGTTCATTGACCTACGGGCTGTACGTAAGTCGTAGCCTGAACGCATCTCCCGGCCAGCACGCTCCCACGCTTCCTCGGCGATCTCCGTGAAATCCATGTTGAAAATAGTGCGGCCCGTTGTGGTCATCTAAATCCTGCTGTCTTTTTTGCTATTGCTTTGGGTTGAGCTACAAACTGTTTACCAGATGCTTTACCAGCACGTTTGGCTTTGGTTGTGGCAGCGTACTCAGCAGGGCTAAGACTTTTAATTGCAGCTTTTGGAAGGTATCGCTCACCAGTTTCAGAAGATTTTTTGCCACTTTTAGTTGTCCAATCTTGTTTGCCCCAATCGCTTAGGGATTTTTGCGGGGCTTTCATGTCAGTCTCTATACCCGCCGCCAGCGGCTTTGTAGCGTTTAGCCATCAACTGCGCCTTACGGGCTGACCATTGACCTGCGCCTGTGCCCTGTACTGCGGCAGCTTTGACGCTGTTAAAAATCCGTTTGCGAAGACTGGGTTTCGTGTAGTTGCCCGCTTCGTTTACCTTTGATTTTACCTTGCCGCCTTCAGCATACTGCGTGAAGTCAGTGTCATCCCGACGGGCTTTCTTTTTCCCGCCGGGCATCTTAGATGGGAGTACGGCCCCCATGCCGCGAGAGGCCATCATATCAACACATCTTTCCGCGAGTTTTGCCACGTTGGGCAATACCATCTGCACGGCTTGAAACAGACCCGCCCAATTTTAAACCTGTGCTACCCATAAACTTGTTTGTGTCGGCCTTCTTTTTAATGTCAGTCAAAATACGCGACTGGCGGTTTTTGTCGCTGGCGGCATTAGCTTCTGCGGAAGCTGCACGTTTAGCAGCCATGACACGTTGGCCTTCATCATACATATCCTTGGCACGCTCGCCATAAGTTTCTTGACGTAGTGCTGGTTTAGGAGTGGGTTTAGGGGTGGGGGTGGGGGTGGGTTTAGGAATAACCTTTGGTTTAGCTTTAGAAGTAGCCTTGGCTGTTTCAGAATCCCGCATGCCTTTTAGTATGGCTTCCCCGGCGATTTCTTGCGATTCGTCTGAGTTGTTTGCTGCTTCCAGAGCGTCTACTTCACCGCCATTTTCATAACGTTTTTTCATAATATTCCCCTTAACAGGCTCTGCCACCGGACTTCATGGTAATCATCTTGCCTTTGGTTTTACCCCGAGACTCAATGCCGCCACCTTTAGCCAACTTCAAAGATGTGCCCTTGCCACCTTTGTGCTCTTGCATATCGTGCTGTTTAAAAGCTTTCTTAATCATGGCTTTGTCCTGAGACTTGTCCATTTTCATGTCTTCTTTCATGTCGCTTTTAGCCATGCCACCTTTAGCCATCTTGCCTTTGCCATCAGCAGCAAAGTTAGGAACCATCTTGCCACCTTTGTTGACCATAGACATGCCGCCGTCTGCATATCCGCCCATATTCATCTTTTTCATATCGCCACCTTTTGAAAATTTGCCTTTGTCGGCCTCGTTAAAGTCTTTACCCACAGACTGTGGGACTCCTACTTTCTTAGCAAACGATGGCGAGTTAGCTATCGCGGCCATGAAATTGTGCTGCTTCTTAGTCGTGCTGGGCATTTAAACCCCTTAGATTGTCAATCTTGCGCTCAAGCCTGTCAAACCTATCGAGCAACTGTTGCATGTCAGCCCGAAACTCAGTTCGTGTAATGTGGTCACGCGCAACTTCTTCACGGGTGCGGTTAAGCAAAATACTCAACCGATCCAGTTCATCAAACTTGCCTTTAAGCATAAAACCCATGATCGCCACAATAGCACTCAAGGCTGCGTTCCATAACATCATTTCCATGTCAGCATTTCCATCTTGCTAATGCAGCCGCCTTACGGGTAGGCTTACCTTTTTCATCTTTCATTGGGCCGGGCATACCTGACATCCGGGCACAAAACGAATCTTTCCTTGGGCCACCTTGTGGCTGCGGGGCTTTGAGGTTGCTACCTGTCGCTGCATTGTACTTAGCGCGGCCTTTGGCGGTTAAGCCAGCGCCTTTGGATACAGGGAGCTTTTCGCCGCGACCGACAGAAAGAGATGGTGTTTTCTTTGCCATGATTAAATCCTAAACCCAAACCCAAAAGTGGGAGAGTTGCCACTTCCGCCAATTACCGTGCCTTGAAAAGCCCAACCAGCATTATTACCTGCGTTAACGTTTTGATTTGATGTAAAAGCTTGAAATATTGCCCCGCCAGTAGCATTGCTGTCTTTAATTGTCAGGTAACTGACGGAGTTTGTCCCGCTTGCATCACTGATAGTCGCTTGCGTTCCGTCAGTTGAGCTTTGCAAAAACTTTTGGTTAGTACCAGATGTCGCAAACGCGCCAACCGTGCTGGTTGTTCCAGCGGCTAGTTTAAGTGTACCGTTAGTTAGGGTCAGCGTTTGTGTTGAGCCAAGCGTTAGAGCGTCTTGGCAAGTCCATGTACCGCCAATCCCGTTAAATGTGACATTACCACCAAAAGCTACGCTATTTGATGTAATGGTTTTTGTCCCAGACGTAGCGGCAAACGTAATAGTTGCTGTTGAGCTATTGGTAGTAACACCACCCCAATTCCAGTTTCCATAACAATAAATAGAGTTAGTTGAGCCGTATGTTCCAGTAAACCCCGTGAAATTTACATTTTTAAACGAACCAGTTGTTGTTCCAAAAACAATTGCGTCTGAGCCAGCAGTAATATCTACGCTGATGGCATTAGCCTCACCAGCCGCGCCCATAATGATGGTGCGTGTTCCTGTTGTGGCATTGGTTGTAAGCTGAAACAGTGGATTAGTTCCCGTAACCGTCAGGTTGGTTGCAATTGATGTTGTCCACAAAGTAGCATTAGTGTTAGGCAGTACAAATTTACCCGTTGTACCAAAAGCCAATGTTCTTATGTTGCTGTTGCTTGAACTAAGCGATCCCGCAGTTAGCGTATAGCCGTTTAAATCTAATGTGCCGTTGGTCAATGTGCAGGCTCGGGTAGAACCAACAGTCAATGCATCTTGAAGTTGGAAAGTGCCGCCTACACCGTTAAAGGCAAATGGTCGGTCAAACACAACAGCAGCAGTAGTTATTGTCTTTGTACCAGAAGTGGCAGCAAAGGTAATTATGCCCGTGCCAGCGTTTTGGCTCATGCCTGTAGATGCTTTAAAGTTTCCAAAAACAGCAAAACCAGCAGTGTTAATTGCGCCAGCAAAACCAGTTGGATTTACGCCATCTGTAAAATCTAAATCTCTAACGTTATTGCCAGAAGTAATGCTAAAAGAGCCAGTACCGCCAGTAATCCTGAATGAAATGCTGTTAGCCTCGGTAACAGCGGTGGCGTTAAGCACTCTTGATGTTGCACTTGAGTTAGTGCAAATAATTAAAGGCGTACCAGTAACCGCCATGGTCGTAGCGCCAGTGAAAATAGTGCCTGTGCTGTTCAGCGAAATGGTGTTTGTGCCAAAGGCAAGCGTGCCCGTGAAGCCCGTGCAGGTCAGGGTTTGAATTGTTGGGCTAATGTCAAGCGTAACGCTACCTGAACCAGAGTTGGCATCTATTGCTGCGGTGTCGCCAGAGCCGGGAACAGCTATGCCGCCAACGCCACCGGAAGTTAATGCCCAATTGCTTGCGCTGTTCCAGTTACCCGTACCGCCCGTTACCCAGAAGTATGCGGCCATGCTTATTCCTCTACAGGTGTATCAACCGCAGGCGGGTTAGTGATGTACTCATGCCATTTGTCATATCTGGCCTGTTTCATTGCCTCAATCTCAGCATCAGTCAGGCCGTGGTTGTCAGCCAACCACAGCGCATCAGAAAAGCCTTCAATGGTGAAGTCAATCTTAACCATGCTAGTAAATTCTCAACAAGTTAGTTGCGGTTGTTCCCGTAGACCAAACGCGGATAACTTGCACTGGAATAACTTGCCCCGGTTGCAAGCCATTAAATGTCGTGTCGTCACCTTGCGCAGTGGTCACTTTGACATTACCCGCGCCGCCCACATAAATGACAGAAGGGGTGTCTAAGTAGACTGTATCACTGTTAGTAAACGTGGTTGCACCGCCCGGATACATTGGAAATGTTGGGCTGTAATTGGTTTGTCGTCCCATGCAAATTCTCCTTTAAAAAAGGGGCCGAAGCCCCTGAGATTACTGTTGAGAAGCAGATGGGTTAGCAGCGCCGTCAGAACCACGTACAACATACATGACAAACACGGTTGCAGCGCCAGTAGTCAAAGCTGTACCCGCCATTGTGTAGGTCACTTGCGCATCTGTTGCGCCAACATTTAACCATCCGCCGGGTGTAGTTGCATTAGCATTTAAGTTAACACCACCAACGCTGGTAATTGTTCCTGTGGTTGTAAAATCAGTTCCCCCGATACTCAACTTGAGAGTAGTTGCTGCGCTAAAAACTGTCGTAGTGACAATGGTTACGTGCGTAACCTGCGCTCCAGCGGGGAGAACAAACGCATTTCCTGTTAGCGTGTCAAATACAACGTTTGTAGCTTGGGACACAACAGTAGCGCCCATGTTACGAATCGTGCCCGCAGTCGTGCCAGTGGTGTTTTTGACAGTGCCGAGCAGCCAAGGGCCAAGGTGAGTTGCGAATCCCATGATATTTCCTTCATGCAGTTATAGGTGTATCAATCTTGCATGATGTCCGCCGGGACGGTTTGATACACCGGAAAGCCCGGATGTGTGTTTATAACACTACTCGGGTGAATGTGCAACTTTTTTCTTTCTTGCCGCTAACATTTTTGCTTTCCATTCTGGGTCAGCCCATAACGCTTTAGCTGCAGCAGCTTTTGCTGCTTTAACTTCTGCGCGGTTGGCAATTTCTTGATTATTTGCAGTTTGTTTTGCAGCGTATGCAGGATCACTCCATTGGGCCTTTGCTTGCGCACTTGTCTTGGCCTTTGATACATCTGTGCTCCGCGCCTTCTTAATGCCTTGCTGACGCTTCTGGCGTGTTTCCGGTTTGGCCCATGCGTCCGTACTTGCAATAGATTTGTGCGCCCTAGCTTCGGGTGTGCCCTGTACTTTGCGTTGCCCGGAAGCCACTTTTTCTTGGTACACCGGGTCTTTCCAGTTTTTAATAGAGTTGTACTTATCTACCGCTTTATGTGCGTTGGTTTTAATTGTGCCACTGCCTCCTTCGCCGCCATCGGTCAGATTAAATAACGTTCCTGTTCCGGTATTGCGCCTGCCATACAACGCAATAAGTTCTATTTCTTTGGCAAAAGCTTCGGCTTCAACTTCTGTTTCAAAAACGCGTTCGCACAGCGCTACCAGTCCGCGCTGCTTAAGGTGGGAAATAAAATCTTGAAATGGCTTATTGTGTGATCCCTTTGACCAGTGGGACATATCGCGGTCTCCAGTCCCCTTGCCAACATACACAGGTTGATCTTTTTTGAGAGGGCGGGGGTCGCGGTAAACATAAACGTAAAACATGGTGGCTCCTAAAGTTGAAGCCCTAATGTACATCAATGGTCGATGAATTACAAGTAATTCGTAAAACTTTTCGAAAATAGATAGCTAAGATTACGACACAGGCAACGTTATAAGGCTAAGAAGCAAACGTTATAAAGCCAAAAAAAGACCCCGAAGGGTCTCTTTTAGATACAAAAGTATCAAGCTCCGGGGCTTCCGAAGATGCCGAGCGGATCGCTGACGCCGAAACTGTAACGCTCACGAGCTTTGTATCTCACGTTACCGGTATCGAAATCACCGTCCATGGAATTAGACAGCGGAGTACGGACAAAGTGCTTCAAGCCATTAGGAACGTCGGTGGTCAAGTACCAGCCGTTAATGTCGGTCAAGAAGTGGTTAACGCAGTAGCCTTCAGGAATTGCTCCGTTGTTCTTCAATGCGTTGATGTCGTTGTCGGTTGTGCCAACACGCAATTCGGTCTCAAGGAGACGAGTTGCAACGAACATCAAGTTTGGAGGAACGATCAATTTCTTGGGCTTAGCGGCGATCAACAGACCACGCTCATCAGTCCAAGCGGCGATCTGAATAACAGCGTTTTCCAACGATGTTTCATTCAAGTCAGCGCCGACTGAGGGGCGGTTGCTGTTAGTGCCACCGTTAACCAATGGGTGCGCAGTAGAGAACAAACTTACACCGTCGCCGTAAGTTACAGCGCCAGAGAAACCATTATTAATTACGGCAGCAGCCTTGACTTGCTTGGTGTAAGCCATACCACGGGCCAGAGCCTTGGTGTAGCGTGAAGACAAGCTGTCGTACAAGTTATCTTCCACAGCTTCCTCTGTGATGGAAAAGCCCATCGCAATGGTTTCGTGGTTGTAACGAGCAGTCCATGCTTCCTGCGCATTGTCATAAGCAATGGCAGAGCCTTCGTTCTTAACGGGTGCAGCAGAGAAACCAGACAGTTTGGTCTCTTCTTCAAAGCTACGCTCAGATGTCTCTGTTTCGTAGATTTCTTTGTGCTCTTCGCCGTAGCGTGCATATTCCAGACCAAACAAAGCGTTTAGACCGGGGAGCAACTCTTTAAGCAGTTGTGCGCGTGAAATAGCCATTTTAAATTACTCCTTAAGCAATGCTGGTACCAGCATAGTACTGATGCTGACCAAAGTTAATCTTGACCAGAATCTCTGGATACTGCATGAACACAATAGTGCTGTTCAATGTAGCAACAGGTGCTTGGTTAAGAATAAAAGAGGTAGCGCCAGCGGATGCGGCGGTATCAACGAAAGAACCCGCAGAAACGTAGTTTCCGTTAGAGTCCAGCGAACCAACGTCTGTACCAACAGGCAACGCGAACGGCAAAGCCGAGCAAGTTACGGTAGCGGTAGAGATGCTGGAGTACGTTGCCGTACCAAGCGAAACAGCCGTATCAGTCACCAAACCGAGCACGCGAACGGGCAAGGAAGATGTAGTTGCGGGAGTGTCGCTAGGCGCAAGGATGGCGTTACGGGAGTTGCCAGTTGTAGTGAGACCTGTGTTGTTAATCATGGCCAAGTTTTGGCCAATCATGGCGCGAGCGCCAGAAGCAACAGCAGTAGTAGCAGAACAAACAACACCTTTAAACACCGTGTCAGGATCGTCACAAACAATCGCAACAGCGTCGCCAGCCGCAGTTGATGCGGGCCAGTATTGCTGGAATTGCTTTTGTTTTGTAACGGGGTTAGTAAACGAGCATCCCAAGAAGATACCTGTTTGATTGCCTGCTGTGCCAGTGGACACAGACAAACGCACGATTTCACCACGAGACAAACCTACGTAATCGCCGTAGAAAATGTTTGTGGAGTAACCGTTTGTAATCGGATACTCACGAGTAGAACCCGCAAATACCTGACCTCCGATTAAATTGATCGGTTTTAGCCCGTAAGGGGCGTCAACGACAGGATAAGCCATTTAAATCTCCAAAAATTAAGTGCCTTTGCCGAAAGTGACCTCAGATCTACGTTCTTTGAACATAGGCATCCGTGGATCATTCTCGCGCATGAAGGTGTTATCTACTGATTGCATCTGCGCATCCGTCTGTTGACGATAATATGCAGTACGCTGCTCAACAAATTCCACCGGGGTTTTGCAAAGCAACAAACCACCGACTTCTACACTGTCCGGGAAATTAACATCGCCCGAGCCAAACATGCGGATTTCAGGATGGTCAGAAGCCTTAACGGGTTCCCAGCCTTCGCGTAACTTTGATGAAATGTTTTTGGGGTCAGCTTTGTTTAACGCGCTAATCCTAATCCAGCGAAAGGCATACCCGGGTTCCGGATGCGGATCGGGCAGAAGTTGCGGGGGCATCCATTGTTTTGGACGCTCCGCAGTTTCGCGGGTCTCAAGTTCACGGCTCATACGATTAGACTTTTCCATGTTGATTTCCTCATTTCTTTAGCAACCTCACGCGCATAGCTCTCCAAGGAGACACCAAGCCGTTTGGCGAGATTTACCTGTGTCTGCGTAAGCACGATCTTTCGAGGCGCGGTGCTACGGGTTGCAGGTGCAACAATATTGGATTTGGTACGTTGAGGTTTCGCATCAACAGACCCCCCGGCTCCAAGTTCTTCCGGGAATCTTTCCTTTACGTCAGCGTTGATACGTCGGTAGTATTCATCGCTTCCAGCAGGTATACCTTCTTCAAGCAAATCCTCGTGTAATCCCAGCGCATAAGAGGTCATGCGTCTGTTCTTACCAAACCATTGATTTTCATCCTGCCAAGCAAGCAGTTTGTTGTCAACGGGCGCAGGTTGTGCTTGTTGTGGTGTAGTTTGTACCGGAGTTTCTTGTACCTGTAAAGGGGTATGACGAAAATTGTTAACTTTATCTGCCCTTATTTTGGCATTAGTTAATGCTTCCTGCGCTTCCACCAGCTTATCTGAGTCACCAGACTCGTACGCTTCCTTGTACAGACGCTTGGCATCATCAACTTCGCTAACAACCACCCGTTTTGCTTGCTCCAAAAGAGCAGCTTGATTCTGGTTTACAGACCCTTTTAACTGATTATTTTCAGCCAAAATAGTTTGGGCAAGGCGAATTGCTTCTTCTTTCTCCCGCTGGGCTGTTTCTTTTGCGCGGCGTTCTTCGTGATAACCCTTAGAAAAGTGTTTAATCCGCTTTTGAACGCTCTCGTCGTATTTTGACAACTCGTCGTCAGTAATTTCTTTGGGTGGCTCCGCCATTGGCTTGCGGCCACGGTCTTCAGGCGGTGTATCGTCGATAACCTCAAACTCGGTGTCGTCAGCAGAAGCTTTCTCTTCTGCCTGTTCTTTTTCGTCTGGAAAAGTAAATTCAGTTTTTTCAATTTCAGCCATGATTACTCCTTAAGGACGTTGGATGCCGCGAGGATCCTGTACAACTGCTTGTACAGAGTCATCGTTGATGAGCCGCCATTCAGTACCGTGGATTTTCATCCGAGTACCTGTATTTGGACGAACCAACACAAAGTCGCCAACCTTGCACGAAGGCCCGGAAGGAAACCGTGTTTTGTCAGCAAACGCATCAGGGCCGATCTTGGCCACAAACAACACGGGGGAGAGAAGCTCCTCGTACTGCATGGTCTGACTTGCTTTAAGCAACCCGCCTTCATATTCCTCTTTTGCTTCCGGTAGCATGCACAGAAGATGGTAGGTCACGGGGTCGGGTACTTGCTTTGCCTTCTCTTCAGCGGTGGTGTTAAACACACTGGAAAAATCAATCGCACTTACATCAAATTCAGTCATCGTCAAAATCCTTAATCTTACGCACGAGGTCTCCAAGTTCGTACTGAGCAAGTTGGAGACCTCGGATAGTCCCGCTCAGTTCTTTGTAGTGATCGTAGGACTTCGCTCCACCATCACACAAAACCGCTTTGAAGCTCTCAATTTGGGCTTCAAATTTTTTATTCAACGCGTCAAAAAGTTTCGGGTCCATCATTCACCTTCTGGTCTGTTCTGGGCTTGCATCTCAGCTTGACTCAGTTTTTGACGATGCAGCATGTCTGCGTGCGCTAACTTTTGGTTATGCACTTGCCCGCCATGTGCCATCTTCTGCTGCTGCATCTGTTGTCCTTGCTGCGCTGCCATTTGCTGTTGCTGCTGCGCTGCCATCATCTCCTGAGCGTGGCGCTCTTGCTGCATCTGCATCTCCATGCGGTGCTGCTCAGCCAGCATTACGGGATCAGGGTTCTGGCTACCTTGGGCTTGTGCCTTGAGTTCAATCTCAGCCTGCTTAAGCAACAAATCGCCGTCAACCTTCTTGGCTTTGGTATCCGCTTCCTGCTTTTTGATCTGCAACTCAGCCTGCTGCATCTGGATAATCGGGTCTTGCGCTTGTTGTTGCGCTTGGTGTTGCGCAGCTTTGGCCTTGTCCATTTGCAAGAGTTGAACCGCAGCCTGCGCCACCAGTTTGGAGATTTGAACTTCCATCTCTTTGGGAATTTCTGCGTCGGGTTCTGGCAACGTAGCGCCAAGCTGTTCTTGAATCTTAGTGCGATACTGGAACGCAACATGTTCTGCGACGTGGGCCATAATAGCCGCCTGCATTTGCTGCGCCATTGGATTCTGCCCAATCTGACCCATGACCACGGGGTCCTGCATCATGCTAACGTGGACAGCAATGTGTGCGTCGTGGTCTTGATAGATAAATGCCTTAGTGGGCTTAGCCGTTAAGAAACTCATATTCTCACTAACCGGGTCACGCGGTTTCAAGTCATCATCAATCGGGACTAACTTGTCGGCGTTTTTAACCCCCAACACCTCAATCATTTGGCGGTGCAACTCGGGCAAATTATAAATCTGCGGTGCGCCTTGCGACAATTGGATCACAGCCTGATACTGCATTATCCGTTGCGCCATCGTTGCACTGTTGGGGTCGCTAACCGGAATAACTGCCACCATGGCGTAATCGGCTTTTTTAGCTCTACGATCGCCTGACGCTGGGTCAAAGGTATATTCCTCTGGGGTGTGATCCCGAATAATGTCGCGCAGCAGTTTAAATTCCTGCTTCATCGAATAGTGGACACGCGCCTGCACAGCAGACATCGTCTTCAATTGTCTTTCCAGCAGCGCCAACGTTGTGCCCACAGGCGCATTAGCGCCCATGTCGCTGATGTTCATATCCGCAACAGAACCCAAACGACGGCCTTCTTCGGTAATCTTCTCCAACAACCCCGCTAAAACTTGGCTTGGTTCCTTGTACGGTAGCGGCATGATATTGTCCCGCACCGCTCCGCTCGGCACATCCACATCTCTCCACTCGCCGGGCGTGATCGGGGTATCGTCACCTTTGATCCGCAAGCCCCGTGCTTTCAGCCCGCCGGGCAAGTTAGCCAACGTGCCCGCGTCAATTAGTTGTCTGATAAGGGACGTACCCGCACGGGCGTAGCCACCAATCAAATGTATCAACCCTAACCCATACGCGCCAAAGCCCGGCACGTACGTATACTGCACAAAATGCTGTCTTTTTAACTTACGCTTGTCATCTTCTTCCCAATTACGACGAATAGCTAGTATCTTAGTTGTGCCACGTTCTATCGTAATGACGTACGGACGGGCGATGCCATCCTCGTCCTCATACCCCGCTAAATCGTAATCAACGTGAATCTCAAGAACCTGAAACCTATCATCGTCTGTTAACGAGTAACCCTGATCTTCAGCTTTCTTCTTTTCTACGTCCGTATGAATAGTTACAGGTTCGCCTAGTTCAACATCCCGGTAAAACCCTGCAACCTGCAGCTTCTTAACTTCGTTCTGAGTCTTACGCATAACGTGCGTAAGTCGTTCTGCCGTGTTAGCACTCGACGCACCATACGGAATCACGATGTCCTCGGCGGGGATAAACATCGCCACCTGACGATCCAACGACGGGTCAAAGTACACCTTCTTAAACGCGCTGCCCGCTAACCCCAAGTTGTACAGCATCCGTTCATGTTCAGGCCGATACTCTTGCATCACCTCTGTAAGCTGGTAGTTCATGTCATCTCTAACACGCTCCGCAGCTTCCTCTTTCAACTTATCAATCGCACCAATAATCTCGGTTTTAACCGGGCCAGCAGCCGGGAATGTTTCAATAATTGTCTCGCTCTGGAATTTAATGGCAGCTTCGGTAAGGACAGTAGAGAAAACGCCGCACGCACCTAACCACGGCTCTGTTCTTTCTTCATACTTCATCCCCAGCACATCAAGACCCTTGACATACATATCCACCCAGTCCTTGCGGCTGGCGATATCCGCATCCACCATCTCAAGCAAATCACTTGCTACTTTCTGCAGCTCACCGTCATCCATCTCTTCGGCTAAGTTAGTATCAAACTCTTCTTCGTCTGCATCTGGCATCAAGTCAATCGCTATGCCATCCATGCCAATCCGCACGCCTTCTGGATTCTCGATCTCGATCTCAATACCCGGCCCTTCTTCAAAGTCCTCCGGTTGCATCAACGCACTCAAACCCAACGGTGCACCGCCAATTGCGGGGAACATACTACTTGTTGCCATACTAATCCTTAGTAAAACGCAGCTTTCTTGCTGCGAAAATATGTAATCTCATCTGGCTCATCCGACGGCAATCGGAGAAACCCGCCTTGACGGAACCGCATCAGCGCAAGTGTCATGGAGTCAACCAAGTCGTCGTGTTCACCTGATGGGAACGAACCCACTTCGTCAACCAATTCTTCAGCCCACTGTGTGCGCGGTAGCCATACTTTTCCAGACGCAATTATGTCCGAGACCGAATTTAAACGGGCAATTTTGTCTTGGCCCCTACTGGGCGTGTACTCTTGCACCGGAATCCCCATCGCCCGTAACTCATAAATCAACGGCGCACCTGTTGCCTTTTTCTCAATCAACACGCTGTCCGGTTCCCACTCGCGGTACTCTGCAAGCACATCCCGCTTAAGCTCAACCCACTCAACCCGTTTCTTGTACGTGTTCAACAATATGATGTTTGGCGTTGAGTTGTCCTCATCATTAATAAACACCCCCCACGTCGTGCCCGCCGAATAGTCAGCCCGCTGAGTTTTCTCAAACGCCGTGTCCCAAGCCTGCAAAATGTAATCACATTTCGGCGGATTCTCGGTATCCCACCACTTCCACCAATCCCGTTTCACAATCGCCGACTCATTACCCACGGGGTTCTGCTGATACTGCGCCTGCCACTTGGAATTGGGCAACTCCTGCCGAAGCGCTTCTAACTCCGACAACTCCCAAAACTCTGGCCATAGGGGTTTACCCGAGGGCATGATGGCGGGAAACTCAATCACTTCCCACTGCTCCCCGCCCCGCGCTGCTGCCGCTTTAAGCACCTGACCCGTTAAATCCCGCTGCGCCCAGCGTGTCATAACGATCACAATTGCCCCGCCCGGCTGCAAACGCTGGCGCGGGCCTGACGTATACCACTCCGTCACCTTATCAAACACATCTGGATTCGACGCAGCAAGCGCAGCTTCCTGTTCCGAGTGCGGATCATCAATAATCAGCAGGTTTGCACCCTTCCCAGTGACCGTACCGCCCACACCAATCGCAAAATAATCGCCGCCTTTGCTCGTATTCCACCTTCCGGCGGCTTTTGAGTCCTGCTGAAGCTCCAAATTCGGAAAAATCCCCTTATAAGTCTCTGAATCAACCAAATTTCGCACTTTTCGACCAAAGCCAACGGCCAACTCACCCGTATTTGAGCTTTGAATCACCTTCTTGTTGGGGTATTTACCTAAAAACCACGCTGGTAGCAGGTAAGACGCAAACTCCGACTTTGTATGACGGGGTGGCATGTTAATAATCAGCCTTTTACACTCCCCGTTTACCACTCGCTCGAACGCATTGGCCATAATCTTGTGGTGACGCCCGCCGATAAACTCCGGCCAACACTTATTTACAAACCCCATGAACGTATTTTGAGCAAGTTCCTTTTCTAGCATCTGCTCACGACGCTCTAAGTCCTGCAAAATAATCATTTTCTGCGAATCGGGCAGTTTCCCCAACTGCGCCAGCAAAGCTTTGAACTCTGGATCTAAAACATCAGACGCTTGCGTTGTCATTTGGTTCCTCATCTGGTTCTACTGTTTCTAACCCCTCGTCGGGCTCTAGTATCTCTGGCCTACCAAACGCAGCGGTCACATCAATCTCAACCGAAGGAACATCCACGGCATGCAGCCGCATCATCTTTCTGATCTTATCCTTAATTGCTTCGTCCAAGTCCGACACTTTGTTATAGGTGACCGTAATCTCTGTCTTCTCCGAAAACAAACCCACATCTGAAATCTTACCCAACATCTCTGCGGCCTTAATTTCAATCCTTGGGTCTCCGCAACTGGCCAAGTCGAGCAGCTTGTTCGTAACCACTAAGCGCATCTGCGCGGCGTCTGCAACAAACTGATTGTTGTACTCATTGAGCATTGTGCCAATACGGGCAGCAACAGACGGGCGCTCCAGTGATACTGGATTCTTGTCAATTGTCAAAGAAAACGGGTTGGGTTTTTTTGGCCGACCACCCTTATTTTTAGGCGGGGGGTCTTGCATAGCGGCGTTGTACTGCTGCTCCGCTAGAGTTGCAAAGTCCTTAAACACTTTGTCCGCGTCTTGCAGCGCAATGTCATCTTCGTCAATTTGTGCACCCAATCCTTTTAGCACAGCGGCGGTGTTAGCCGCGATCTGCATGTTCTCGCGTAGGGTCGTTGCCCCCTCCGGCTCAAAGCTTTCCGGATAAGGTACAGTTTTTTCAGGTGTGATTCGTAGTGTCATAGAGGAAAAAGGCACTCCATGTGGATGGACGGAATGTAACACAAACTTAAAACCTCAGTCAACAACCCGTCTTGTTTGCAAAAATATATACCCCACCCGCTTTGCCCGAAAAATATATACCCCACCCGCTTTGCCCGAAAAATATATACCCCACCCGCCTTGCCCGAAAAATATCTATGCCCGCCTTGCCCGAAAAATATCTATGCCCGCCTTGCCCGCTCGGGTACCTTGACGGGGGGTGTTCCTATATTGAGGGGGGTGGGGTAAACCCTAGCCAAATTTATTTTTATGGGGGCGATTTTAATTTTTGCTAATCGTTTGTGCAGAACACTGTGTATTGTCTGGGGTTGCTTGCAGACCACAATTTGGGGGGTGCACTACGGGTGGTGTTCGCGGCTTGTCGTTTTTTAAAACCCGCTAGTCTAGGATGAGGCTGAGTGTTTGATGAACCACCGATCTACGATGAGGCTTAGGATCGAATTTTTTTAGGGCGTTTTGTCCACTGCGATTAGAATCCATTGTCATTCAACCTCTGTGGAAAATTACCCTAAAAGATATCACAATGGTATTATACATACATGGGGAAAGCGATCACTGACCCCTGCGGATACATCGACACGTTGTCGATATGTCCGCGACAATCATGTCAACCCTCTTTATTGGAGAAAAGATCATGGCTTCTGTTAACACTGTTGCGACATCTGCTGTCGCTGTCGCTGTCGTTTCGATGATTGGCGATCGTCCTGCTGTCGAGTTGCAGGATACGATCTTCTGCATTGGCGAAGAAACCCTTGCGGCTGAGAAAATGCTCGAACGCGGGGAGGAATTGCTTGATACTCTGGCGGGCAATATGTTCGATATTGTCAAAGATTTGCCTTACGATCAATTCATGATTGTTCGGGACTTCTACAAGGCGGGCGTGATCGACAAGGGCCGCACTGATGACGCGGCGCAGAAAATGTTTGAGCGAACTTGTACTCGCATGGCGAAGCTGTTCACAGTAAAAGACCCTGAGACGGGCGTCGCTGTAGCATGGAAAAAGCCTGTGTCTGTTAGTCCTGATGCGGTTCGTAAGGCGGCAAAGCGGGCTGATGAAATCGCAAAGCTGGCGACTGTCAGCGATGGCGAATTGGTCGATATGCGTGATGCGTTGCTTCGCAAGGCTGACTCTAAGTCGATTGCTCAAGCTCAGAAACTGGCGAAAGAGGTCGATCGTCGCAATGCGGATTCGCTGGAAGTCGAAAAGGCTACGAGAAAAATGATGGTCGACAAGATCATCTCTAGAGTTAAGGAACTCGGCAAAGCGGGCACTGAGGATGCCGACACTCTGCTACTCAACACGCTGGCAATGCTCGGCTAAACCCACCGGACACATCGTCAATCCTGTCGATGTGTCCATCTTGTCTTACTGGAGAATACAATGCGAATCGAAATGATCAATAAAGTCTGGCCCACTGTTACGGCCAAAGTCGTGCATAACCAATACGGGACTCTGATTGTCCTGACGGGCAAGAATTCCAAGGTGGTCGCGAATCACCTTGCCCGAGAGAATTACTTGAACGGCGATACCGATACCGAATGGCGCGATGTGCGCCACGGGCTTGGCTACGCTGTGCCGCTGTACAACAACCCACTGTCAGAGATTCTCTGATTCGCTTCGCTCGCTTCGCCCGCTACGCTTCGGCGTAGCGGGCTTTTTTTTGGTCTCGCGGTGGCTCCGCCCGCCGCGCCCGCGCGATAGTAGTTCTCGTAACGGGGTAGTGTTTGAGCATCTGGGGAGTCTTTTGTTTCACGTGGAACATTGTCAGTTTGAGCAACGGAATAGTCCCCGGCGGGCGGCGCGGACAAGTCGACATGGTGACGATGTGTCCGTACGATAGTAGTTCCGGAGTGAGGAGGGCTAGGCCCGCGATGCTCGCCTAGTGTCGTAATAGTCGAGAAATGAGCGGGATTAGTGACTTTTCATACACTAATCAAAAGCCGCGCTCTTATTAGTGCACTGCAACATTTAACCCCATCTCGCCCGATTCGTAATGTAAGAATCACCAAAAAAGTGCGTGCGGATTAGGACATATCATTAAGCACCTATTTCTTACATGAACTTCTTACACGGGATTTTTGCAACTCCTTGATTTTATTGGGCTTCTCTCTCTATCTCTATCTTTTTAAATAAATAATAATGAGCAGCTTCACTTTTTTTAGAAACAGGGAGAGAAGTTTTTTTCTTCCTCGGGACTGAGCCGCGAGCGGGCAACGCGGGCGAAGAAATCCCCTTTCTCTCCCAATTCCTAAAAATCGTGAAGCTGTTCGTTACATATTACATTTATTTAGCCAAACCCCTTGACATCCCTCTGTACAGCCCATATCATACCCTTGGACTGTAAGAAGTTCGTGTAAGATAGTCACTCTTAATGAAAGGTTGCTATCCGCACTGAAAATTTAAATGTAACATTGCTACCGGAAAAATTATGACCCGCAAACTCAAATTCGGCAACGCCGACGACCTCATCGACAATTGTAAGATAACCGAGGGCTGCTTCGTTTGGAAGCCAAAACACGGATTTCTTATAGATAACCCATGTCTGTCCCCCCTTTCGCCCCTTGCTGTTGCCCTGCAAACCAACTCCGTTGCACGTCTCCTGTTCATCACCTGTCGGTTCCTGCCCGCATCGGGACGGCTCGTGAAGTGGTGCACAACCAAGAGTTGCGTCAACCCCTACCATTTTTCCGAGGGCCGTAAGATTGTCGACTACCGCCTAAAAACAGGCGAGCGAGACGGGACAGGTTTTTTCACCGACCTCTTACCCGAGCAAGAATCAATCCGCCACCTGCTTCCACCTGTCAAGGTAATCCAGCAAGCGGGCCCGACCAACCCCGCAACGGTTAAGCTGTTAATCACCGCCGCCATGCAAGCGGGCTTTGATTGCCAGAAGCTATCGGCCTCCAAACTTCAACAGAAAATATCCAACGCGCACCGACTCAAACAACCAGACGGTGAACCCGCTACGCCCGCCCTCATCCTATCCAGTCGCTTAGCACCACGCCGCGTCGAACGCACTGAGGAAGAGGAAGAAGCCCTTAAGAAAGAATCGCACGACTTCCTCAACCAAGACATCTTTGCCCAGATCGAAGCCCGCAAAAAGGCCAAGCTCCGCAAGATGGTCGACGATTGGGACACAGATGCTAAATGACGGACACTGCATCCAAACTGCGGACACCCCCTTGACAAAGTCTAATATGTATGCTATAATGTACTTTGTACATTAGATAAGTTAGCTTATGTGTACAGCGTCCTTGGTGGCTCGGACTTATCGTCAATCCTGTCGATCTGTCCGACCACATTGTTCCTTCTTTATTGGAGTCTCTATGTTCACATCTGACGAACACAACGCCCGTCTCATTGCCAAGTGCAAGCCCATCATTGAGTTGCATCTCAACCACCTCATCACCGACTACGAGTTGCTCAACCAACTCGCCCGCATAGCGGGCGAAGCGTTCATCCCGAACGTCAACACCTTTGACGAGAACACGGGCCTGAAGTACACGCCCGCTATGGTGATGGAATACATCAACAAGAAGCAAGCGGAGTTTCTTTTCGACGCTTCCGCGCTCGTTGTGCCGTTCCGTGCGCCTCGCTCCCTTAGCGTTGTTAAGGGGCAGGTATGAACTGGAACTACAGAATCGTAAACTGCAAGTCAGAAAACGGTGGTGATGACTGGTATTGCTTGCAGGAAGTTTTCTACGACAGCAAGGGTAAACCCACCAGTTACAGCGACCCGTCCACAGGCTCAGAAGATATGGAGTCTTTGAAATGGGTCTTCGAGAAGATAAACATGGCAATGACCAAACTGCCACTCCAAGAGGAGGACTTCAAATGAAACCCACACCATTCGAGCGCATCGAGCGTGTTGTGTTTCTTCTGGCTCTGATCGTAGTGGCTTGTGATTTACTTTATTGGAGACCGTGATGAAGAGCGCAAGAAAAATGAACCTGCGCGAGTACATAGCTTGCGATTGGGTGGAATCCAAGCCTACCGTCAAGCGGGCAGTGCTGGAGATGGGTTGCATCTTTGCCGCCGCCGAAGCCAAGAACAACGGCATACCCTACACGCCGCTGTACTGGAACAAAGTGGGCGAAGGTAAATGGCTTTATTCACTTTGGGAAATCGAATGAGATACATAGCTAAAGAATACGTTGACGTTGGCCCGCCGGTCAACAAAAGCAACGACAAGAATTGGCGTCACTGCACACAATGCGGTGACGACATGCACTCAGAGCGGTGGGCATTGGGCTACCGACTCTGTTTGTTTTGCGGCGAAGAAGCCGCTCAGACCGAACGCGCATCTTGGTGCGTTGTTCAGCCGTATGGCAAAGGGCCCTACATGTTGGTGACCAAGGCGTCTGCACACCAGACCGTCAAAGACACTAACCAGAAGGCAACCCGATCGGACTGATCGACATTCTGTCGACTTGTCCGCCAACCGCCCCGTATGGGGCACACAACTTTTATTAGGAAATCAAATGTCAGATATCAAATTCACACGCCGCGTCAACTTCCGAGAGACCGTTGACCTCCTGCTCAACTCAGGGCACAACTCAGTGCACCTCCAAGGCGAGCCGGGCGTAGGCAAAACAGCCATTCAGGATGTCTTGGTTGAACGTACCGGATATCACAAGGTCTATATCGACGGGCCCAACACCGATGTGGGTCAGGCGGGCATGCCCATCCCCAACCACACCACGCGGACACTGGACTTTTATCCAGCCGCGAACTTCAAGCTCCACCTCAACGAACCGTGCGTAATCATGATCGACGAGTGGACTAAGACCGACGACTACGTGCGTAACACACTGCACCCACTGTTGCATGAGCGCCGCATGGGTTCATTCAACCTGCACCCCGAGACCATCGTGTTCACAACGGGCAACATGGACGGGGACAATGTCGGCGACAGTGCGAAGGCGCACACCCGTAACAGGCAGACATGGATGACCTACATGAAGCCCACTGCTGAAGAATGGTTGGTATGGGCGGGCAATGCGGGCGTAGCTCCTGAGATTATGGCGTGGGTCACTGAGTATCCCCATTGCCTAGCATCGTACATGGACGGCGGGCAGAAAGAGAACCCATACATCTTCAGCCCGTCGGATGCATCCCAAGTTGCGTTTGTCTCGCCTCGCTCGTTGTTCAAGGCATCGCATTGGGTCAACGTACGTGATCGCATCACAACTAACGCGCTCGTTGCGGCCCTCGATGGTACGGTTGGTATCTCTGCGTCTCGTGATCTGCAAGCATACATCACGCTTGCCGATCAACTCCCGACCAGAGACTCTATCGAGCGTGACCCCGAGGGTGCGATCATCCCGACCAGCCCTGCCGCGCAGTGCATCTTGATGTTCAAAGCCGTGACCGCCGCCAAGCGGGAAAACTTTGGCGTGTGGATGCGCTACATCAAGCGTATGCCGAAAGAAGCACAAGCGTTGTTCATCAACAGCTTGCTCGAAGTCAGGTCTCAAAAGGCGTGGGCACTTGCACACCCATCGTTCGTATCGTGGGCCCGCGAGAACCAGTACATGTTTGCTGGTCTCAAGGGATAAATCGACAACTTGACGAAAAATCTGGAGAAATGAAATGAAGAAATACCAAGAACCGCAAGCACAGCATTGGGTTGTGTTGCGTCTAGTAAAGCAGTTGTTTAAAGCCCGTGAGGGGCGCGACAGAAACTCAGAGCTGAGTGTGCTTTGGCTACTTCGTGAGGTCGGTAGTAAGCAAGTGCTGAACATGATTGACCAACTGCATGCTGAAGAAAGGGCAAAGAAATGACCGAGGAAATAACCATACTAGACTGCCGCACTTGCGGTATCACCATTACAGAGAGCCGAGAGAAATGGGTGGTAACGTGTTTCTTTGACCATGAACCCTCTGAAGTTTACGGCACGTTTGGGTCTGAGACAGAGGCTATCGATTGGGCCGAGTCGGGCAGGGTCGCATGGGATGCGTGTCATGTGGCAAGTGTTAGGAGTGCGGAATGAACGTTGATGCTTTTTATCAAGCGGGCATGGCGTTTGCGAATCAGCTTAGGCTGATCGGCGAGCATGAATCCGCCCATGAAATTGAAGTTTATACATTGGAAATCAAACAGGAGTTAGAAAATGAAATCGAAACTGAAAGCTGAACAGCGTATTGAATTGGTACACGTGAGCCTCATGCGCTCACCTGAGTTCGCGTTGTTCGCGGGCTTGTTCATGGTAGGCAAGACGAGCGTGGTCGACATGCCGATCACTGCCCGTACCAACGGGCGTGACGCACAGTACGGGCGTGGGTTCGTGGACTCGCTGAGCGACAAGGAGCTTGCCTTTCTTGTCATGCACGAGAACATGCACAAGGCGTACCGCCACCTGACAACGTGGAAGGCGTTGCATGACATCGACCACCATTGCGCGAACGCTGCGTGTGACTACGTCATCAACATCCAGTTGGTTGACCTCGACCCGAACGAGAAGCTGATCGCCATACCCCGCGTAGACGGTAAGGTGATGGGCTTGCTCGACCCTGCGTATCGTGGGATGGACACGAAGCAAGTGTTCGACATCTTGCGTAAGAAGAAGGAAGAGGGCGAAGAGGGCGAAGAGGGCGAAGAAGGTGAGGATGGCGGCGGGGACAAACGCGGCAAGGGGACAGATCGTCAAGATGGCGATGAGTCCGGGCACGGCGGGTTCGACGAGCACGACTGGGAGGAAGCAGTTGACGGCATGACTGAGGAGGAGAAGCAAGAACTCGCTGACGATATTGACCAAGCCCTGCGGCAAGGCGGCATCTATGCGGGCAAGGTTGGTGGGAAGATGAGCCGCGAGGTTGCTGAGATGCTGACACCGAAGGTGAACTGGCGCGAGGTACTGCGCAGGTTCGTCAAGACCAGCCTGAAAGATCGTGATTCTCCGTCATGGCGCAAGGCCCACAAGAATTACCTGTGGCAAGACATCATCTTGCCTTCTATTCTTGGCAAGCGTATAAAGCACCTCGCTGTGGGCATCGACACATCGGGTTCCATACAAGGGCCGATACTGACCGCGTTCCTGTCCGAGTTGAACAAGATCATCAAGGATGTAAACCCTGATTGCGTCGACGTTATGTATTGGGATACTAACGTGGCAGGTCATGAGACGTACACGGGTACGAAGGCAGACATCGTGAGCCGCACAAACCCCAGAGGTGGTGGTGGCACTAACCCTGACTGCGTACCTGTGTTTATGAAGGAGCACAAGATAGCACCTGATGCGCTTGTGATTCTGTCGGACGGGTATATGAGCAGTAATCCGGCGATGTGGTCTGGCCCTAAGTATCCCGTGCTGTGGTGCATCATCGGTAACGATGGGTGGACGCCGCCTCGTGGTCAACTTGTTAATGTGAAGGAGTGAGTATATGAACTACGAAGAAGAAGTTATTTTGAACGTGGAGAGCGGGCGTTACCTGCTCACGATGGACGAGGCAATGAGCGTGGCTAGGATACTCGGCGCGGCGATGACTATTGGCAATGAGTGGCGCTCCGGTCAGAGTGACTTTGTGGTCTACAAAAAGGTAAACCCCATGGCGGCGTCGGTCACCCCGTTTCATGCGGCCCTGCGCATTGAGGTGGAGACGAACATGCGTGAGAAGGAGAAGAAGCCATGAAAGAAAGTCTGTACGCAATCAACCTGAACCGCGAGACGTTCGACCTCTTACAGGACGTTCGCGTGGAGTTGACTGCGTCGCTTGGGTTCCAGCCCACCAACGGTCAGGTGATTCGTCACTTGATCTCTCTTTACTTCAAGTCGGAATGATCGACAACTTGTCGATTAGTCCAAGGAGATTACATGTTACTAGTCATAGGGCGAGGGCGGGTTATTTATTTAAGAGAACCTGTGCCGAGGATTGGGAGTAGATCAGGAGAGAACCTGACGTTACAGCAGTACAAGAGACTGCACAACTTGGATATGCTTTCTGAAAGCATGTCTCTTATTCAACGAGCTTTATTGGAGAAATGAAATGGGGTACAACACAGCAAATGTGCGCAGGCTAGACAGCTTTGCGCAGGCGAAGAAACACTACCAAGCTGTCAAGCCGATACGCGGTCGCACGGAAGATCGTCGACCTTTGGGTGAACGCCGACATGACGGTATGGCGAGTATTGAAATGCCAAACGACAGCACTGTCGACTTAGTATTCTGCGGTACTACGTTCGTGCGTTGGCACGCGGACGATACGTTTGAGGTCATGTGCCCTGTGTATTACAGTGCGTATGCACCCGACAACTGTACTCCGTTTCTGCCCGACCTCTTGCGTATGCGGTGGATAGACTGCCGTATGTTCTTGGTGCACGAGGGTAAAGAGTACCTGATGGGGCGTGGCGATGTGTTCAGGTTCTCAAGGGTGGGCGGGAAGTATTTCTTTCTTAACAAGCCCGTGGCGTACAACTACCGCAAGGTCAGGGGTGCGTTGGACAACGTGATGCAGAGGTACGTGCCGTTTCTTGACTGGTTGCAGGTCGTGTGTGCTGTGACTAACGAGATCGAGAATGCCGAGCGGGAGTACGTCATCCCGTTATTCGACGCCGAAGCGGGCGTGGCTACAGAAACGCAGATCAAGGCAGAGATGGATAAGCGACAAAAGGAAGAAAACAGGTGCGGCTACGAACTAGCCGCGGCGTGGCACCAAGCGGGCGATGCGCCATACAGCAGCTATCGCGCAAGAGGGTTCAGCACGGAACATTGCGCGGCGCTGGACAGGTGGGTGACAAGCGACAACCCCGAGGACTGGGTTATCGCCATGAAGCTGATCGCTCTGCGGTTTGGGGATCATGAGTATCGCCTTCGGATGTACCGGCTGTCATTCACTACGGCGTTTGATGTGTTGAAGAACATTGCGACACACCTGCACCGTACGAAGGTGTTTGAACGAGTGCGCTTGCCCGATGGCAAAGCACCGTCCCGCACAAATGAGAACTTCTTTAAGTCGCGCAAGATACCAACCCCTGCGGAATTATCGACATTCGGTCGATCTGTCCGTTAATCAACTTTAATCAACTTTCAACACTGGAGAATATTATGATGCTAGAGAATACAGTTACGACCACACCCGTGGAGACGTACCAACCCCTCCCCATGTCGCTATCCTCAATGGCGATGCTGGTCGAACTGCGTATCAGTACGTGGACTGCGCGTAAGCGTGACAACGAGACCACGATGGAGATCAACACTTCCAAGGAAGCTGACCAAGACTCGGGTTCGGTCTACAAGTACCTGATGGCGGGCAGTGACCACCTGAAGAAGATCGAGAAGTATTCGGCCAAGTGTCGGGCGTGGAACGGTACGCAGACCCTGCCATGGATGAAGGGCATAGGCTTGCTACCAATGGAGAACTTCTTTAAATACCGTGAGCAGCTTGCAACGATGGAGGCTAATTTCTTCGCATTGGTTGATGACTTCATCAGGGAGCACCCGCGCCTCAAGAACGACCAAGCCTACAAGCTAGGCAAGTGGTACCAGGCCGATGAGTTTCCAGACATCGAGACCCTGCCACGGCGGTTCAAGTTCGAGTACAACTTCCTGCCTGTGCCAGAGAGCGGTGACTTCCGTGTCAACTGCGAAGCCCGTATCAAGGCTGACTTGCAAGAGCAGTACGAGAAGATGTTTGACAACAAGTTGGCAGAGGCGATGCGTGACCCGTGGGACAGGTTGCACAAGGTGCTGACGCACATGACTGACAAACTAACTGACGACGAGGACGGAGATCGTAAGATTTTCCGTGACTCAATCATCGACAACGCCGTAGAACTGTGTGACTTGCTGACCCGCTTGAACGTGGTGAAAGACCCAGAGCTAGAGAAAGCAAGACGCATGCTTGAGCGGGCAGTAACGAACACAGATATCAAAGACTTGCGGGCGCTCGGTAGTGCGCGGCTTGAGTTGAAGACCGATGTGCAAGATATCCTTAACAAATTTCAATGGTGAACAACATGGCAGATTTTGTAAACGTAAGACTCCCTGTGGAGTTTGTTCTTGACCCGAAACTCAAAGAGTTGGTGGATAAGTTGGCACTGCGTCATCCGACCTTTACGTTCGGTACGAAAGGTATGAACAGCGACACGTGTAAATCTTGGTCTAACACTGTTCCTCGCGGGCAGCGTACGCCGCCCCGTGATGACGGTGTTAGATATATCCGCAAGGTCAACGTGCACTGCGGCACTGAGTTACTCGGCTCTGTATCCTTGGAGACACGATACAGCCGTAGCAATGGTCAGGAGATAGTGTATCAAATCGGGTCGTGGCGTATTCAGAATGAGCGCGGCAATCGGAACACGGCAGTTACTGCCAAGTTAGATGTCGCTGTACGCACGGCGAAGAACGTATTCGTTCCACAGGATACCAAGGAGTTGATGGCTAAAGCCGAGAGCAAAATAAATAGCGCACTGTATCAAGCGTTAGCTGACTTGCGAAGACCCATCTTACATGGTACGTTGGTAAAAAGTACGTTAGAACTTCAGAAGTATTTGTTCTATCACTTAAAGGGGGTAGAGGTGCCCGTGCACTTAAAGCATAGCGTGGAGAGCTCCTTTACTTCAGCGAAGTACAAAACCGCCATGGCGGAGTATGAGCTTGCAGAGTACATGAGTGCCAAACCGTGTATGTTCATTCACGTACACGGCGGTGGTTACCTGATGTGGCATGACAACGAGCACGGGGAACGTGAGGCTGTGTTCCGAACGCTTGAGGAGTTACCAGAGCAAACACAGAACCACATCTCAGTGCTCCAACTCATGCAAGATAACGAGCTTGTGTATGACGTAGGATACAGACTCGACAGCGATAACTTCGCTGTTCTTGGTATAGCTAAGTAACCAACTGACCCGCCTAGTGCGGGTCTTTTTTCGTCTGGACATATCGACAAGTTGGCGATTAGTCCGCGACCCTATTAGTGTTTACACCTACTAAATATTTTTCTAAAAGACCTTGACACAGTCTAGCTTTGCCACTATATTTAAGGCATGGCACAAACACCCGAAAAGAAAGTCAAGGACAAAGTAACAGCGGTACTTAAAGAGTACGGCGCATATTACTTTTTCCCCCCAAGCAACGGCTTCGGTCGTGCTGGCATACCAGATATTGTAGCTTGCTTGCACGGACGCTTCATAGCGATCGAGTGCAAAGCGGGCGATGGGAAACCCACAGCCCTACAACTGCGGGAACTTCAACGTATATACCTAGCGGGCGCGACTGCGTTGCTCATCCGCGAGAACAACATACACGAAGTAGAACAACACCTCCAACACATTAAGGAACAACACCATGCTGACCAAGCTTCTGCGCTTCCCCGTCCCCGATCAAATCAAAGCTTTACTTGAGAAGATTGACAGCGAGGGCGCGGCCCTCGATAGTAGATCGGGAGAGGACA
>Ga0114981_10000401_pt1 | contig 28370 bp, 26 predicted proteins | sample S_140806_MF_Meta_FD_87028 | JGI IMG/M metagenome (GOLD analysis project Ga0114981, IMG submission 87028) | Freshwater microbial communities from Lake Simoncouche, Canada to study carbon cycling - S_140806_MF_MetaG | ecosystem: Environmental > Aquatic > Freshwater > Lake | place: Lake...
AATTCATTGAAAGAAAATATGCCTGATAAACATTTATCCTCACAATTCGACAACGAACTCAACAGTGTTTCTTCTCGCTTGATGGAAATGGGTGGCCTTGTTGAGTCCCAAATTCAGCAAGCGGTTTATGCACTTTCCCTCTTCGTAGAAAATGTTGCAGATGGCGTGATCGAAAACGAGCACAAAGTCAACGCCATGGAAATTGAAATTGACCGTGAACTCTCCATGATCATTGCAAAACGGCAGCCTACTGCCAATGATTTGCGTCTGTTAATGGCCATCTCAAAGGCAACAGCCAATTTAGAGAGAGCCGGTGACGAGGCTGCAAAAATTGCCCGTATGGTCAAGTCGTTGATGACCCATGGTGGCTTCCGCGCTTTGCCCTCATCTGAGTTAAGACTGGCAACGGAAATGGCCAGTGATTTGTTAAGAAAATCTTTAGATGCTTTTGCCCGACTCGATACCGCGACTGCAGTCACGATTTTGAAAGAGGATGACCTGATTGATAAAGAGTTTGATGGCTTTGTTCGCAAACTTATCACCTATATGATGGAAGATCCAAGAACCATCAGCTCCAGCCTTGATCTGCTGTTTGTAGCTAAAGCCCTAGAGCGAATAGGCGACCATGCAAAAAACATTGCTGAATTGATCATTTACATCGTTAAAGGTGAAGATGTTCGACACACATCTATTGAGCATATTGAGTCCACCATCAAATAATTGTGAGCATGCGCCATTTACCCAAAGTTTTGATTGTTGAAGATGAGTCATCTATTGCAGAACTGATCTCAGTTAACTTGCGACACAATGGTATGACGCCCATTTGGGCGGAGGATGGTGAGAGCGCCCAAAGAGAAATCGATGCGGTTTTGCCTGATGTTATTTTGTTGGATTGGATGTTGCCAGGCCAAAGTGGTGTGATTTGGGCGCGGAAGTGGCGTAATGACGCACGAACAAAGTCTATTCCTATTTTGATGCTCACTGCAAAAAGTGCAGAGAATGACAAAGTAACCGGCTTGGATTCAGGTGCTGATGACTACATCACCAAACCTTTTTCCACGCAAGAGTTACTTGCTCGGATTCGGGCAGTTTTGAGACGACGAACACCTGAGCAAGCCACCGACAGCGTCACCATTGGTTGCCTTCATCTTGATGGGGCCACACATCGCGTCACCGTCATGGACGCGCCAATAAAGATTGGTCCTACCGAGTTCAAACTGCTTAATTTTCTGATGCACCATTCAGAACGTGTACATACCCGTTCACAATTGTTGGACAAAGTCTGGGGGGACCACGTCTTCATCGAAGAACGAACCGTAGACGTTCATGTCAAACGGTTACGTGAAGCATTAGGTGTGGCTGGAATGATGGTTGAAACTGTTCGTGGAACAGGCTATAGGCTAACGAGCCAAGTTCAGTTGGAAACCATAAGCCAGCAGAGGTAAGACTCAGAAGGTTTTAATCTGCTTATTAGGCGTGCAGTGCTAGCATCAGCTTAAATGATAGCCCGCCTCTTTAGTTTTATATGTTTAAACCTGCTTGGTTTTTTACTGGGTTTTTTTGTTCCCCATGGATTAGGTGCATGGCAAGGGGCCTGCATAGGTATTGCCCTTGTTTCATTAGCGCTTTTCCTTATTGATACATGGCGTTCACTTTTCTTTCTTGCATGGGTTCGCTCTAACGATATTCTTAATCCGCCAAATCAATCGGGTATTTGGAGTGAGTCAGCAGACCGTGTAAGACGCTTGTTCCGGCAAAAAACCCTGGAATTAAAGTCAAGCGATGAAAGTTTGCGACAATTTTTATCCGCGATACAAGCCTCACCCAATGGGGTTGTTTTACTTGACACTGAATGGCACATCGTTTGGTCCAACCGGACTGCATCTCAACATTTAGGCATTGATCCAGAAAAAGATGTGCATCAATTAATTGGCTATTTGCTTCGTAATCCTGCTTTTAGTGCGTATGCCCGTTCGAGCCTTTTCGAAAAAGAAATTGTGATCGAAGGGCGTGAGAATCGATCTGACCATCCACAAAAAATTGCAGTTCAAGTATTTCCCTATGGCGATGGTCGTAAATTGCTTTTGTCACGGGATATCACTGCCCTTGAGCAAGCCGAGGTGATGCGCCGTGATTTTGTGGCCAATGTGTCTCACGAAATTCGAACGCCTTTGACTGTGCTGGTAGGTTTTGTTGAAACTATGCAAAACCTAAAACTGAATCAAGTTGAAATACAAGATTTCTTGAAGTTGATGTCACAACAAGCACTGCGGATGCAAACTTTGGTGCAGGATTTGTTGACCTTGTCGCAATTAGAGGGCAGCCCATTGCCCAGTGAGACTGAGGGGCATGATTTTGATACGCTCTGGCAGAGTTGCTACGAAGAGGCCAAGGGCTTAATGCATGTCCTCAATCAAAGGGATGGCTCTAGCCACACCCTTCAATTTGAATTGCCTGAAGAATTGCAAGCGCATCAGATCTGCGGTTCCTTAGATGAAATTAAAAGTGCTTTTACCAACCTTGTGAACAATGCGCTTCGCTACACCCCTAGTGGGGGGGCAATAACGGTCTCTTGTTCGCACAAGGATGAACATTTTGAATTCAGCGTCAAAGACACAGGTTTTGGTATTTCACCTGAGCATTTGCCTAGGCTTACTGAACGGTTTTACCGAGTGGACCGAAGCAGATCCCGCGATACAGGCGGTACAGGTTTAGGCTTGGCCATTGTGAAGCATGTGATTCAAAGACATGGAGGGCATTTGCGCATTGAAAGCAAGTTGAATTTTGGTTCATGCTTTACGTTGGAGTTTCCAGCTTCAAGGTTCAAGCGCAAATCGATTTAGTTTCATTCTCAATAAAAGCAGCAAAGATAGGCTGACAAAAATCAATGCAGTACTGCTGGACAACCAAAATGCCGAAGGTGATTGGAAAAAAATAACGTCATATTCATAAGCCAGCATAAAGCCACCGCCTAGCCCCAATCCCCACAACATGCAGCTATAAATAATGAAGGGGATAAATACAATTTTCAAACTTCTCAGAACAAAGAAACACATAGTCTGTATGGCATCAAAAAAATGGTACAGGGCTACCAGACCAACCAGCTGAGCGGTGAGGTGGATCACACTTGGGTCCTTGACATAAACACGGGCGATTTCCTCATACCCCAACCATACTACGCCAGTCAATGCAAAAGCGCTGAGAAACAGGAGTTCAAAACCAGACCGAACACTTTTCTTCATCATTTCAAAATTTTGTGAACCTATCCAATAACTGGCTCTGGCGCTTGTTGCAATTGAGAAAGACAGAGGCACCATGTAAAGCAACGCTGCTAAATTGGCGGCTACCTGATGGCTGGCTGAGGCTGATGTTCCCAATCTCGCAATAAACAAGGCCATCATGGTGAATGAGGTAACTTCCACTGTCACACTCAAGCCGTTGGGTAATCCCAATCTTGTGATGTGGCCAATATCCTTAAGGTTGGGTGGGTAGAGTTTTTTCCAAATCCCATAGGGTTGAAAGATGGCACTGTTTTTCAGTAACCAAAGACTGACTAGCAACATACCGAAGTTGACAATCACGGTTGCTAGCGCACATCCTTGCAATCCCCTGGGTTCTAGTAGATCAAATCCAAAAGTCAAAAGAATGGATAAAGGAATTTTGACTGCTAAGCCTGCGACTTGGATGAACGCAACTGTCTTTGGTTTACCCAGACTCTGGCTCAAGCTACTGAACATCCTAAAAAACAAGGCTGGCGGAAGTGCAATAGCCAAAAGAAAAAGGTAATCAAAAATTATTTCGTGCAAGTCTTCTGGTACTTTTGTCCATTGCAATATCAGTCCTGGGGAGAGCAACACCGCAATTCCGATCAGACTTAACAATCCCAGAAGATAGATGCCTTGATGAAATATTTCACCAACTTTTTGATTCGATTTGGCTCCATGTAACTCTGCAAGCATGGGGAGCAGTGCCTGCAACACGCCCATCAGCGCAACGTAAACGGATATGTAAATTGCTGAACCGATGGAAAGGGCCGCAAGAGCATGGGGGTCATACCGGCCTGCGACGATGGTGTCTGTGACGCCAAATGAAATGACAGCGAGTTGTCCAACCAATACCGTGAGAGCATGCTTGAGCACTGATCGCCGCTCACTCATTTGTCTTGGATGCGATGCGTTGATAAATGACTATATCTTCACGTTTATCTGCAGGTCTTCGTATGGCTCGCACCTTGGCCCAATTTTCTGGGTCTAGAGCAGCCGCGTTTTTTTGAAGACTTGCTGGGTTCGCAATAAGCCATTCACAAGTTGTTGCAAACCTATTTTTTTCAAAATCCACCATTTTCAAATTTGCATGGAAGCTCAAGCCGGCGATTTGAGCGCGGTTGAGCCCAAGAGAATAAACACACTGGGGTTCATGCAACCATGATTTAACTTGCATCGCCAACGGTTGATAACTCCGAGCGTAATTGAGTAAGGGCATCCATAATGTCATGAGCAGCACCCAGCACAACAAAGCTCCACTGGCTGGCAGTACCAAGCTCTTCCAAATAAACCTCGGGTTTTTTCCAAGTCGCCAAATGATCAATTTGCACCATATGGCCGTCATGATCAGTGCTATGGCTGTATGAAACCAATTGAACTCAGATACATAACCAGGCGCTAGTCTGCTGACATTGATGGCAGGTTGCGCCGGCCAACCTGTTTGCAGAGAGATCCATACCACCCAAACAATGACAGCTCCACCGGTGAAAAATAGCAAGGTGAACCAATCAATCAGTGCCGCAACGCTTCTCTTCAAGGTGGGTAAAGCGAAAGCAGCCAAGCAAGCCAAGGGTGGAAGCGACAGAAGCAATGTGCGTTCCGGATTCTTTGTTGTGATGCTGGCAATCAAGATCACAAACCACATGAACACCGGCAGAACCAGATGTTGTTGCCAGATATGTTCTTTCCACTGATTTCTCCACGTCCAAAGCGTCCAAGCAGCCAAGGGCCAAGCTGGCCAAGTAAACCAGAGCAGAAGTCGTAACAAACCTTTCCACTGTGTGCTTGCCTCACTCAGGGTGATCAGTTTCCATTGCCATAAATCTCCCCATACTGCCAGTGCAATAACGCTGAAGCAACCAAAGACCAAGAGTGCCAGGTGTTCAAGACGAACTTGCTTTTGCTTGACAACCAAATATGCGATTCCTATGCCAAGCATCAAAGCCAGAAAAGGTGCGCCGCTCAAAGTCAGCAATACCAAAGACAGGTCAAGAAGCAAAATAGCCAGTAAAAGATGTGTTCTCACCATCGCAGCGGCACAAAAGAGCAGGGCAGTCATGCAAAGCTGCATCGATAGTGGCGTTGTTTCATGGCTAGGTAGTGCCATGCCCAAACAAGCAATCAGCGCAAGAAGTCCTGCATCTGCGATGGCTTTTGCGTAGTCTTCTGGTTTGGCTTCACCACCAAATGCAAAAACAACAGGTTGTGCATGGGGATTTTTGGCTAGAAAATAAATCGCGTACCAAGTGGCAATCAGCGTGATGAGCAAGCCTGCGATGAAAGGAACTCTTGCTGCGGCGTCAGGGGATATCCAAGGACTGAATAGGGTAATGGCAGCAGCACCGATGGCATAGGCTAGTGGCCCTGAAAGCTCAGGTGTGCCAGAAGCCATTTCCGGCTTCCATGCAGCAGAAAAACCTTGTGAGATCTCCCACATATACCCAAAAGACGATATGTCCAAGGACTTCCAAGGGTCGCGGTTGACGAGGCCAGTGACTACATAAACCAAGCATATGCATATCAATGCCCAAAGCGGCAAGCGTTGCGCCGCTGTTTGGGTCACGATAGCTGGGTTGGGTGTTTTCACATCAATAGGTTTATACAAAATTTTAATCAATCAGTGAAGGCAAAAAAAAACAGCCTGAAGTCAGGCTGTTTTTGTAACGCAAACAAGGCTTACTTGGCTGCTGTTTTTCCGTATTTGTTACGGAATCTTTCAACGCGTCCACCCATGGTATCCACAGATTTTTGTGTGCCTGTGTAGAAAGGGTGTGACTCGCTAGAAGTATCAAGCTTGTACAAAGGCAGTTCTTTGCCATCATCCATTTTGATGGTTTCTTTGGTATTCGCACAGGTGCGAGTTACAAATTTGAAACCATTGGAAAGATCGATAAAACAGACTTCGCGGTATTGGGGGTGTATTCCCTGTTTCATGGGTATTCCTTGTGTCGTTACGACAGCCACATCGGCCATTCCGATGCACTTTTCGCAAAAGTTAGATATTCTAACTTAAATTGGTTAGCCGCCACGACGCATCATGTCAAAAAAATCGACATTGGTCTTCGTAGCTTTCATGTTTTTGAGCATCAATTCCATGGATTCAATTTCATCTAAATTGTAAATAAACTGCCTCAGAATCCTAGATTTTTGTAAAATTTCGGGTGACAGCAATAACTCTTCCTTGCGAGTGCCACTTCGATTGAGTTGAATGGCTGGGAACACTCGCTTTTCGTACAAGCGTCTGTCTAAGTGAATTTCACAATTTCCCGTTCCTTTGAACTCTTCGAAAATGACCTCGTCCATTCGGCTCCCTGTGTCTATCAGCGCCGTGGCAATGATGGTTAAAGACCCACCTTCTTCAACTTTTCGGGCTGCACCAAAAAAGCGTTTGGGGCGCTGCAAGGCATTGGAGTCGACACCGCCGGAGAGAACTTTGCCAGAACTTGGTACCACATTGTTGTATGCCCTCGCAAGGCGAGTGATCGAATCGAGCAATATGACAACATCTTTTTTCAGCTCGACAAGGCGCTTGGCTCGCTCAATGACCATTTCAGCCACATGAACGTGACGAGCTGCAGGCTCATCAAATGTAGATGCAATCACTTCGCCTTTGACGCTACGCTGCATTTCTGTCACTTCTTCGGGACGCTCATCAACAAGCAAAACCATGACATGGCTGTCAGGGTAATTGGCCGTAATGGCATGGGCAATATGCTGCATCATGACTGTTTTGCCGCTCTTTGGAGGCGCTACCAAAAGCGCTCTTTGTCCTTTACCAATCGGGGCAATGATGTCAATGATTCTTCCAGTGATGTTCTCCTCGCCCTTGATGTCACGTTCAAGACGCATTTGCTCCTTTGGAAACAAGGGCGTCAAGTTTTCAAACATGACTTTGTGTTTGTTGTTTTCAGGAAGATCGCCATTGACTTGATCGAGCTTTGTAAGCGCGAAATAGCGCTCGCCGTCCTTAGGAATGCGCACCTCACCTTCGATCATGTCTCCAGTGTGCAGGTTGAAGCGTCTGACTTGGCTAGGACTGATGTAAATATCGTCAGTACTTGCTGTGTAACTGGTGTCAGGGCTGCGCAAAAAACCAAATCCATCAGGCAGGATTTCTAGCACCCCATCTGCAAAAACTTGTTCCCCGGCACGGGCTCTTTTTTTAATGATGGCAAACATTAACTCCTGCTTGCGCATACGTCCTGTATTTTCAATCTCAAGCTCTTCGGCTTGCTTTAATACTTCCGACACATGCAGTGCCTTGAGTTCATTCAGGTGCATAGGGGTACTCCAAGAGGGGAGTGTTGATAGCTATCGAGGGGGAGTGAACAAGACCAGTCCTATGGAGAGTCTTGGATTAGTCAGGCAACTGGCTTGTGGCCCATATTGCTGAAGGTGAGATGATTATGACAGGAAAAAAGGCTCAAGCCAGCTGCTGGTCAATAAATTCAGTCAATTGAGCCTTGCTTAAGGAGCCCACCTTGGTGGCCGCAAGTTGTCCATTTTTAAAAATCATGAGAGTCGGGATGCCTCTAATGCCAAATTTGGCGGGAATATCTTTGTTCTCATCAACATTGAGCTTGGTTATTTGAAGCTTGCCTTGGTAGGTGGTGGCGGCCTCATCCAAAGCCGGCGCAATCATCTTGCAGGGGCCGCACCACTCAGCCCAAAAGTCAACCAAAACAGGCTGATCTGATTGAAGAACCACGCTCTCAAAGGTGTTGTCAGAAATATGCTGTATGAGTTCGCTAGCCATGGAAAAGTCCTTTATTTTGTAAGATTTTAGAATAAATTGGATGAGTCTGGTGTTTAGGCAGTTTCAAGAGATTTGATCCCTAAAATAGCTGCACTTATGTTTGTACATCTCCGACTCCATACTGAATACTCTGTCGCAGATGGTACTTGCAGAATTGAGGATGTAGTCAAACGTGCAGTTGAATTTTCCCAGCCTGCTATAGCCATTACTGATATACATAATTTATTCGGCGCGGTTAAGTTTTACACCGCCAACAGACAATCCGGCATCCAGCCGATCATTGGCGCTGAAGTTTATTTGTCTTTGGCTGATGCCAATTTAAGTGCGTCAAATTCCAAAATCCTGCTTTTGGCCCAATCGCACAAGGGCTACTTGAACTTATGTGAATTGCTAACGCGTTCATGGATTCAGCAAGATGTGAAATCTCATCAACCTGTGGTCAAGTGGACTTGGTTGAAAGAGTTATCTGAGGGTTTAATTTTTTTGTCGGGGGGACAGCTCGGACACATCGGCCAAAACTTACTAATGGGTAATGAAGAACAGGCTGAAAAAATTTGTAGCGACTTTGCTGGTATCTTCCCCAATCGTTTTTATTTGGAGTTGCAAAGAGCGGGAAGGGTGGATGAAGAGCGATATATCGCTCATGCTGTAGCCTTGGCCTCGCGATTGAAACTCCCAGTTGTTGCAACTCATCCGATTCAATTTTTAGAGCCCCTTGACTATGAAGCACACGAGGCCAGAGTCTGCATAGCCCAAGGCGAAATTCTTGGTAATTCCAAGCGTGCAAGGTTGTTTACGCGTGAGCAATACTTTAAAAGTACGGAGGAAATGAAGGCGTTGTTTGCCGATATTCCAAGTGCAATCACCAACAGTGTGAATATTGCAAAGCGTTGTCACTTACAACTGACCTTAGGCAAGCCACAGCTCCCAGAATACCCAACGCCCATTCAAGATGGCCAAAAAATTCCCATCGATGCCTATTTCAGGCAAGTTTCTCAGACTGGCCTATCTGAAAGATTGAACAAACTCTTTCCAGATACGAACGAACGGATTGAAGTTCAAGCAAGCTATGAGGCGAGGCTTGAGTTTGAGATTCAAACTATTTTAAAGATGGGTTTTCCAGGTTATTTTTTAATTGTCAGTGACTTCATCAATTGGGCTAAGAACAATGGTTGTCCAGTTGGGCCTGGCAGGGGTTCGGGCGCAGGTTCTCTGGTTGCGTTTGCACTCAAAATCACAGACCTTGACCCTTTGAAATATGGTCTGCTTTTCGAACGGTTTCTGAATCCTGAACGTGTGTCTATGCCCGACTTTGATATTGACTTCTGTCAAACAAACAGAGATCGAGTTATTGACTATGTCAAAGAAAAATACGGCAAGGAGGCTGTCAGTCAAATCGTGACCTTTGGCACTATGGCTGCCCGGGCAGCCATACGCGATGTTGGTCGTACGCTAGACATGAGTTACACCTTTTGTGACGGTTTATCCAAACTCATTCCGAATAAGCCAGGCCAGCATATAACGATTGCTTTGGCCATGGAGCAAGAGCCACTCTTGGCCCAGCGTTATGACAAAGAGGACGAGGTAAAGATACTGCTTAACCTTGCTCAGAATCTAGAGGGCTTGACCCGAAATGTGGGCATGCATGCTGGTGGTGTGCTCATTGCGCCAGGCAAATTAACAGACTTTTGCCCACTTTACCAACAGTCCGGAAGTCCTGCGTCAGTCAGTCAATTTGACAAAGACGATGTAGAGGCGGTCGGTTTGGTTAAGTTTGACTTCTTAGGCTTGGCAACATTAACCATCTTAGAAAACGCCAAAAATTTAATCGTGATGAAAGAGGGGGTATCAAGCGATTGGTCATTGGACGACATACCCCTAGATGACAAAAGCACTTTTCAATTATTTGCAGAGGGACGAACCGAGGCCGTATTCCAGTTCGAGAGCAGGGGTATGCAAGCCATGCTCAAAGATGCAAAGCCTTCTCGTCTTGAAGATCTGATTATCTTGAATGCGCTTTTCAGACCTGGTCCCATGGCGCTTATTCCCAGTTTTGTGGCGCGTAAACATGGCCGTGAGCCTGTGGTTTACCCTCATCCTTTGGTCGCCGAGGTACTTTCGGAAACCTATGGAATCATGGTTTACCAAGAGCAGGTAATGCAAACAGCCCAAATACTCGGTGGGTATAGCCTGGGTGGTGCTGATTTGCTGCGCAGAGCAATGGGCAAGAAAAAAGCAGACGAAATGGCCCTGCATCGCTCTGTATTTCGTCAAGGGGCAGAAAAACAAAGCATATCCACTGATCAAGCCGATGCCATATTCGATTTAATGGAGGAATTTGCAGGCTACGGTTTCAATAAATCACATGCCGCCGCCTATTCACTTTTGGCATATCAAACAGCATGGATCAAAGTTCACCATAGCGCTGAGTTTTTTTGCGCCAATATGACGGTAGAAATGGGGGATACAGATAAGCTCAAAATTCTTTTTGATGATGCAGTTTCATTTGGGATATGTTTTGAAAGTCCTAACGTGAACACTGGAGAATTTGTGTTTATTCCCCTTTCAACTAAATCGATTCGTTACGGATTGGGTGCGATCAAAGGAACAGGTCAATTGGCTATCTCGGAAATTGTTCAAGTTCGCCTTGAAGGGGGAAGCTTCACCAGCCTGTTTGATTTTTGTGCACGAATTGACAGATCCAAAGTTAACAAGCGGACAGTTGAGGCGCTCATTAAGTCTGGCGCCTTTGACTGTATTTCTTCGGACAGATCTTCTGTTTTGTCTTCGGTTGATTTGGCTTGGGAATATGCGCAATCGCAAGCCAACAATCTGCATCAAGTTGGGCTTTTTGATGCGGGGCATGGCGCGCATTCAGAAGAGCCTCATCTGAGGTTATCCAACACTTGGACCATACGAGAGCGCTTGACCCATGAGAAATCTGCCCTAGGTTTTCACCTGTCTGGCCACTTGTTTGAAGAATATGCCACGGAGGTCCGAAAGTTCATCAAGCGATCTTTGAGTGAACTGACTGAAACCAAGGAGCCACAGTGGGTTGTTGGCATGGTCAAAAATTATCGATTCATCAATACGTCGCGTGGCAAGTTGTACATTTTTGAGATAGACGATATGAGCGAGGTCTTCGAACTTAGCGCAGATGAAAATATTTTCAACACTAACAAGCACAATATATTGGAAGATCAACTCTTGGTTGCGCAGGTCAAAGTTCAATCGGACCGAAGGGATCCAACGCAGTTGCGTCTGAGCCTAATCCAGTCCCTCTCCTTGACCGAAGCGAGGTGTCGGTTTGGTAAATACCTTCAGTGCAATCTACAAGAAAACATTCAAGAACTAGAAGAAATTATTCAAATTGAGCCTATCCAAATTCAGGATGCCAGTTCTGGCTTTCAATCTGTCAGCCCGGTCAAAGGTCTTGGTATTCGTGTCGTTTTTCAATTGAAACACTGCGAAGCAGAAATTGCTTTAGGGGATAAGATTATTTTCGTACCATCCGAGGATAGAGTTCAAAAACTGGTTAATGGTCCTCTCCAAGGCAAAGCATTTATTGCGTACGATTGAAGTTATGTTTTTTAGCATCCCCAACATCATGACTTGGACGCGTATTGCGGCCATTCCTTTTATCGTTTTTATTTTCAATGCTCCATTGGACATAGAAGCTAAAAATGCAATTGCCACGGTGCTCTTTATTCTGTTTGCGCTCACAGACTGGTTGGACGGTTATTTGGCGCGAAAATTAAATCAGACATCAGCTTTTGGTGCTTTTTTAGATCCTGTTGCTGATAAATTTTTGGTGTGTGCCAGCTTACTTGTTTTGGTTGATTTGGATCGGGTGGATGTTATCGTTGCATTGCTCATCATCGGTCGGGAAATCGCCATTTCTTCACTTCGCGAATGGATGGCACTGATCGGAGCTGCAAAAAGTGTAGCTGTCAATTTGCTAGGCAAGCTCAAGACAACCCTGCAAATGGTTGCGATACCTTTTCTCTTATTTGATGGAACCTTGTGGGGCTGGCTCGACACTGGACTTTGGGGAACTGTACTGATTTGGCTTGCTGCCTTTTTGACTATTTGGTCAATGTTTTACTATTTGAAAAAAGCTGTGCCGCATATTCGCGCTGCTATGAAGTAATTTACAGGGGTTGACGCTTGTCAAAAAAACGTATTGCAATCATTGCGGGCGATGGAATTGGGCAAGAGGTCATGCCTGAAGGTTTGCGAGTCTTGGACGCAGTGGCTACACGTTTTGGTATCCCATTAGCCTTTGACGTGTTTGATTTTGCATGCTGGCCTTATTATGAAAAGCATAGAAAGATGATGCCCGACAACTGGCGTGAATTGTTGATGGGGCATGATGCTATTTTCTTTGGTGCGGTTGGTTGGCCTGAAAAAATTCCTGACCATGTTTCTTTGTGGAACTCTCTCTTAATGTTCAGACGAGAGTTTGATCAATACATCAATCTTAGACCTGCAAAGCTCATGCCTGGTGTGATTGCCCCCGTGGTTCGCCCTGACGGTTCGCCAAGAATGCCAGGTGAGATAGATATGTACATAGTTCGTGAGAACACCGAGGGAGAGTATTCAAGTATTGGCGGCCGAATGTTCGAAGGAACTCCCAGAGAAATTGTCATGCAAGAAACTGTGATGACCAGGGTTGGCGTTGACCGCGTCTTGAAATTTGCTTTTGACTTAGCCCAGTCAAGACCCAAAAAACACCTTACAAGCGCTACAAAATCCAATGGCATTGCCATCACCATGCCCTATTGGGATGAGCGAGTTGTGGCGATGTCAAAAAATTTCCCCGATGTCCGTTTGGATAAATTCCATATTGATATTTTGACTGCCCATTTTGTCCAGCGTCCCGATTTCTTTGATGTTGTTGTTGCCAGTAATTTGTTTGGTGATATTTTGAGCGATCTTGGGCCTGCTTGTACTGGCACCATAGCCATTGCTCCAAGCGCGAACATTAACCCAGCAAAAACTTTTCCATCGTTATTTGAACCGGTACATGGCTCAGCACCTGACATTGCCGGAAAAGGAATCGCTAACCCTATTGGACAAATTTGGAGTGCTGCAATGATGCTTGAATTCTTGGGCTTTAGAGAGGCTCACGATAAAGTTGTCAGTGCAATTGAAGCATGCTTAGATCCAGCAAATCAGGGTCCACGCACCCCCGACTTGGGTGGCAAAGCCAGTTGTGTCGATGTAGGCCGCGCAATTGCAGGATTTATCAAAGAGGTTTAGCAGCACGGCGGTGGTCGGTTAACAGGTTAAAACCTACTAGAATACCTCTGCGCGGTAACCTCCACGCAACCATCTTGCCTTACTTTAACCCAACAATCACACCTGATGTCAAGGGGACTTTTGTGAATAAAACTGAATTGATTGAACACATTGCGGCTGATGCCGATATTTCTAAAGCTGCTGCTACACGAGCACTGGAATCTGCTTTAGAGACCATTACCTCTGCATTGAAAAAAGGTGATGCAGTTTCTTTGGTTGGTTTTGGTACTTTCGAAGTTTCTCATCGCGAAGAGCGTAATGGCCGTAACCCAGCTACTGGCGCATCTATCACCATCAAAGCTTCCAAGGCTCCAAAATTTCGAGCAGGAAAAGCATTGAAGGATGCTTTAAACTAAATTGTTAAGGTTGGGTGCTTAGCTCAGTTGGTAGAGCGGCGCCCTTACAAGGCGTAGGTCGGCGGTTCGAGCCCGTCAGCACCCACCAATCTTTTTAAGGCGAACTTGGGTTCGCCTTTCTTTTCATCAGAGTCTATCTATGTTTGAATATATTCAGCGCAACAAAAAAATCATGCATATCTTGCTGATTGTTTTGATATTTCCCGCCTTTGTGTTCTTTGGCTTAGATGGATACAACCGATTCAATGACCAAAGCGCTAAAGCGGCGTCAGTTGATGGACGTGAAATCTCTGTTGCTGAATGGGATCAAGCCCATAAGACTGAGGTCGACCGCATGGCCGCTTCTATGCCGGGTATGGATGTCGCCATGTTCGATACACCTGCCATGAAGTTCATGACCCTTGAAAGACTCATTCGTTCAAAGGTTTTGGAAGCCAGTGCCACTAAATTGAACCTAAAAATTTCAGATCAAAAATTAGCAATGGCTATAGGCGAGGTTGACTCGTTCGCCTCTTTAAAGAATCCTGATGGATCCTTCGATATTGAAAAATACAAAGCTTTCCTCAGTGCACAGGGCATGACCCCAGAAATCTTTGAATCACGTGTCAGGTCTGACTTGTCTGTGAGACAAGTCATTGGGGGTGTGGGTTCCAGCAGTTTTGCTCCATCGTCACAAGCTGCCACCACACTGGATGCTTTTTTGCAGCAGCGTGAAATTCAAGTGGCTATTTTTTCAGCATCTGATTACTTAGATTCCGCAAAACCTACCGATGAAGACATTAAAAACTACTTTACAGAGCATGCCAAGGAATACCAAACGTCTGAAACTGTTGATATTGAGTACGTTGTTCTAGACCTGCCAACTGTTGAAAAAACCATTTCAGTTTCTGAATCCGACCTAAAAACCTATTTTGAACAAAATCAAAATTTGCTTAACGCTAAAGAAGAGCGTCGTGCCAGTCACATTCTGATTTCTGCAGCTAAAGATGCAAGTGCTGCAGACAAAAAACTTGCGCTCGAAAAGGCGCAAACTCTTCTTGTCAGTCTTCGTAAATCGCCTGAATCATTTTCTGAATTAGCTGTCAAAAATTCTCAAGATCCTGGTTCATCTGCCAAAGGAGGGGACCTTGATTTTTTCGCTCGTGGTGCAATGGTTAAACCTTTTGAAGATATTGTCTACTCGCTAAAAAAAGGCGAAATAAGTGACGTTGTTGAAACCGAATTTGGATACCACCTCATTCGACTGACCGATATAAAGTCCTCTGCCAAATCATCTTTCCAAGAAGCTAGAGCTTCTCTTGAGCAAGATTTAAAACGCGATCTTGCAAAGAAAAAATACGCAGAATTTGCAGATCAGTTTTCGAATATGGTGTACGAGCAATCTGACAGTTTGAAGCCCGTCGCTCAGAAGTTGAAATTGGATGTTCAAGTCGCAAGAGACATTACAAAACAATCTGCAAGCGTGGCCAAGACACCTTGGTCAAACCCTAAGCTTTTGCAGGCCATTTTCAGTTCTGATGCTATTGAAAAAAAGAACAATACTGAAGCTATTGAAACAGCCGCTAATCAGCTGGTATCTGCAAGAGTGCTTGCTCATAAGCCTTCAACCAGTCTTCAAATTGAAGATATCAAGCCAGTGCTAGTCCAAGCTGTTTTGTCGCAAAAGTCCTTGGATATGGCGAAAAAAGAGGGCAAAGAAAATCTTGTATCTTGGCAAAAAGACATGTCTTTGGCCAAGCTGCAAGTGCCTGTTGTAATTTCTCGTGAGCAAACACAAAAGCTACCAACAGCTTTGGTTGAGGCTGCTTTGCGTTCGGATACAGCCAAACTTCCCCTGTTGGTAGGCGTGGACTTGGGTGCGAAAGGCTTTGGTGTTGTAAAAATTAATGCTGTATTGCCCCCCCTTGCTGTGGCTGACCGCAAAGACTCTGTCTCTAAATACGCTAAAGCTTGGACTGCAGCAGAAAGTATGGCTTATTTCAGCTTTTTGAAGAGCTTATTCAAAGTCGAGTACGTATCTGAAAAACCTTCCTCTGGTAACCTTTTGAAACAACCTTGATTTACGTATTTGCATCAAGTCTTATAATTTACCCTTTCAACGGTGGCTGTAGCTCAGCTGGTAGAGTCCAGGATTGTGATTCCTGTTGTCGCGGGTTCGAGTCCCGTCAGCCACCCCACTTTTTTCCTGCCCCTTTCATTGGAGTATTTCTATGGCTGGCTTACTCTCTGATATTGACCCCAACGGATATTTAGAGTTCTCTGTTGTTTATACAGACAGAGCTCTGAACCACATGTCCCAGAAATTTCAAGGGGTCATGAAAGATATTTCCTCTATATTAAAAGAGGTCTATCAAGCTCCCTCGAGTGTGCTGGTTCCTGGAAGTGGTACTTTCGGAATGGAAGCTGTGGCTCGTCAGTTTGCGCATGGTCAAAAGGTCATGGTCATACGCAACGGCTGGTTTAGTTATCGCTGGTCACAAATTTTCGATATGGGCCAAATTCCCTCCGAAACTGTTTTGATGAAAGCTCGCCAGTTGAATCCGCATGATCCACAATCTTCGTGGATTCCTGCCCCGATTGAAGAGGTTGTTGCAGCTATTGCATTGCACAAGCCAGCTGTTGTTTTTGCACCCCATGTTGAAACATCCGCTGGAATGATCTTGCCTGATGATTACCTTCGTTCTGTTTCAGATGCTGTCCACCAAGTGGGCGGTTTGCTGGTTTTAGACTGTATAGCTTCTGGTGCTATGTGGGTCAATATGGCTTCCACTGGCGTGGATGTGCTTGTAAGTGCCCCGCAAAAGGGGTGGAGTGGCTCCCCATGCTGTGCCATGGTCATGCTCAGCGAGCGTGCCAGAAAGCATATCGACAGTACACAAAGCTCTAGTTTTGCATGTGATCTTAAAAAATGGCTTCAAATCATGGAAAGCTATGAAAAGGGTACTCACTCTTACCACACCACCATGCCTACCGATGCGCTAACCCGTTTGAGAGAAGTCATGCTAGAGACCAAGACCTACGGTTTTGATAAGGTCCGTCAAGAGCAAATAGATTTAGGCTCACGTGTTCGCGATCTTTTAGAAAGCCGCGGCATTGTCAGTGTTGCAGCCGATGGCTTTAAGGCTCCTGGTGTTGTGGTCAGTTACACGACCGACCCCGAAATACAAAACAGTAAAAAGTTTTTGGCTTTAGGCCTTCAGACTGCAGCTGGTGTTCCTTTGCAGTGCGATGAGCGACCAGACTTTATGAGTTTTAGGATTGGTTTATTCGGTCTAGAAAAACTTCACAATATTGACAGAAGCGTTGCTCATCTCGAAACAGCGCTGACTAAATTGGGCTTCACTGAAAAACTGCCTGTTGCAGCCTAAGCTTGAGGGCTACAGAAACATGGGCATTTGGATTGAATTTGGTATTTTTCTTCTGGTTTTCGTCTTTGCTTATTTTCAACTTAAAGAGCTCAAGCAGGAAAAGTTAAAACGAGAAAAAGAGCGAGTAGATTCCTCTGGGCCCAAGTAATAAAAAAACCGCGCCAAGTCTTACTTGGCGCGGTTTTTTTTGATAAAACAGTTTAGAGCTTAGAGACCGCCATTTTGTTGAGCAACCATCATGTAAAGCATGGTTATGGACAGCAATGTGTTGATGCGTGATGTCAACATTGCAGTTCTGGCAGCCTTGGCTTTTTCAGCAGGCTCGACAACAACAATGCCTAGGGCCTTTTTCTGGTTAGGCCAAATGATGAACCAAACATTGAATGCCATGATCAGGGCAATCCACATTCCGATACCGATGGCAGCGAATGGAACTTGAAGAGTCAGGGCAAGGAAAAGGTATTTTTGCATCCAAGCCAAGAGTAAACCAGTGACCACAGTCGCTAGTGCGCCATAACGAAACCAAAACAAGGCTGTCGGGGCAATAACTTTGCTGATGGCTGGTTTTTGCTCGTCAGGGATACTGGCCATGGATGGAATTTGAACGAAGTTGAAATACCAAAGCAAGCCAATCCACATAATGCCAGTGACGACGTGAAGCCATCTCATCACAAATGTTCCCCAAGCGTGACCAAACTGTATGGGTTGGCCAGAGACAGACGAGGCTATCCAGATAACCAAAATCAATAACACCAACCCTGCGAACAGAGTTTTGTAAAGGGATTGCAAAATTTGACTCATTGAGCACCTTAGAAGTTGAACAAAACATAACTAGCAAAAAAGCATTATCTCCAGGAGAGATTTTGCCATTATTTTGCTCTGACAGTTTAGTTGACAAGTACCAACTTGCCCATGACCTCACGCGAACCCATTCGCGAATAGGCCTGAGGTAGATTTTCCATATTGACAGTCGAGTCGATATGGGGTTTTATTTTTCCACTGCCGTACCAATCCAACAGAGTCCCCATCATTTCGGCATTTGATTTGGGTTCTCTTTTGGCGAAATCCCCCCAAAAAACACCGACGATAGATGCGCCTTTCAAAAGCGCCAAATTCAAGGGTAATGATGGGATCGGACCAGCAGCAAAACCAACCACCAAGTACCTACCGCGCCAGGCAATGGACCTGAACGCGGGCTCTGCAAAATCTCCGCCAACGGGGTCGTAAATAACGTCAGGCCCCTTGCCTTGCGTCAATAATTTTATTTGATCACGCAAATTGTCTTGGCTGTAGTTGATGACTTCATCTGCGCCTAAATTTTTGCAAAGTTCACACTTGGCTTGAGTGGATGACGCTGCAATGACTCTGGCCCCCATTGCTTTTGCAATTTGAATGGCGGCTGACCCTACACCGCCTGCTGCGCCGAGCACCAACACTGTTTCACCCGACTTGAGTCCTGCGCGATCAACCAAGGCATGGTAAGACGTTGCATAAATCATGATGAAAGCCGCGGCATCAACCATGGGAAATTGAGGGGGAAGTGGGACGCACAGTTTGGCAGGGGCTAGAGTGTGTGTGCCAAATCCTCCCGTGCCTGATAAGCACGCCACTGCTTGACCTATCGCCAGGTGCTTAACGTCAGAGCCTATTGCTTGAACGAACCCGGCGTACTCTGACCCAGGAACAAACGGCAGGCTAGGCTTAATTTGGTACTTGTTTTGAACAATCAAAATATCAGGGAAATTCAAGCTGGCCGCTTTAATTTCGATGAGCACTTCGTCAGGGCCGGGGTTAGGCGTAGGTATATCCGTCCACTTAAGTGCTTCTATACCAATTGGGTTCTCACATAGCCAAGCTTTCATTGTCATCTTTCTTTAAATTATGTGGAACTCATTTTATGTAAACCACAAATAAGGTTGAAAAGGACTTTTTTCATCTGTAAGCTCAAACCATACAATAACAATATATGGAAACTCGCATGAAAATTCTTATTTCTAATGATGATGGTTACCAAGCGCCTGGCATTATCGCTTTGTATGAAGCATTGAAGGATATTGCTCAAGTTGAGGTGGTTGCACCAGAGCAAAACAACAGCGCTAAATCTAATGCGCTGACTTTGCACTCACCCATCTATATTCGTACTGCCAGCAATGGTTTTAGATACGTCACAGGCACACCAGCTGATTGCGTACATATCGCCTTGACTGGCTTGCTTGGCTACAAACCCGACTTGGTAGTCTCTGGCATCAATAACGGTGCCAACATGGGAGATGACACGATTTACTCTGGCACTGTTGGGGCTGCCATGGAGGGCTATCTGATGGGTGTTCCAGCCATCGCTTTCTCTCAAGTGGAACGAGATTGGGTACGTATTCAGGACGCGGCTGCGTATGCCAAACATTTGGTTAAAGATTTGATGTCATCTCATCAAGCAAATGCCTCGCCTTGGCTTTTGAATGTCAACATTCCTAATTTGCCTGTAGAGCAATTAGGTCCACCCAAAGTCTGCCGATTGGGTCGTAGGCACCCTGCGCAGCGAGTCATCACACAGGAAAGTCCACGCGGCGAGACCATGTACTGGATTGGTGGCGCAGGGCCTGCCCGAGATGAAGCGCATGACACTGACTTTTTTGCGACTTCCCAAGGACATGTTTCAATTACACCCCTTCAAGTTGATTTGACTGAGCACGATCAATTGGCTCATTGGCGAGCCGAATCTGCCAATTGGAAAAAGCTTGTATGAAGCAAAAGCCTAGCTTTCCTGCGAAAGTTGATGGGCTAGCGCCGAAAAAATCGCATCTTGCAAAAGGACCTGCTCACTTTACTGGCTCAGCCAAATCATCTGCTTTAGATCCATTTGCGACTTTAGCGTCTGGTGTGGGCTTAGACTCTACTAAAGTTCGGGAAAGTATGGTTCAAAAATTAGCTGAACAAGGTGTGCAGGATGAAATGCTGTTGAGGGCCTTTTCTTGCATTGAGCGGCATAAATTCATAGATACAGCATTGGCAAATCAAGCATATGAAGACACCAGTTTGCCAATTGGGTTTGGGCAAACCATTTCCAAACCTAATGTCATTGGAAGAATGATTGAGCTTTTGCGTCAAGGCAAAAATTTGATGATCACTGGCAAGCTCCCTCGGGTTCTTGAAATTGGAACAGGCTGCGGTTACCAAGCGGCAATTTTGGGCCAAGTTTCTAAAGAGGTTTATAGCATCGAGCGAATACATGGTCTTTATGAAAAAGCAAAGGAAAACTTGCGGCCAATGCGTTTCCCCAATATTCACTTGATCTTAGGCGATGGAATGTTGGGTTTTGCTCAGGGAGCCCCCTATGCAGGGATTATTTCAGCTGCTGGAGGCGAAAACATTCCAGCCGCATGGCTCGATCAGCTAGCCGTGGGTGGTCGTTTGGTCGCACCTGTCGCAAATGAGCAGGGCTCTCAGGTCTTAGTTGTTATCGATAAATTAGAAAACAGTTACAAGCGATCGTTTTTAGAACCCGTACATTTTGTACCCTTACGTTCAGGTGTGGCTTGAGGTATATGCATCCATTCATTTCTCCTTATTCGTCATTTTGTTACACGACTCTACTGACTCTACTTTTTGTTACTGGGTGTGGTGGTTTCGGAAGAAGCGTTCCCGCGCCTGTTGAAGAAAGGAATACGGGTAAAGCCAAGTCAACTACAACTGCCCCCGTGCAAAAAAATACACCTCCAGCAGTTATTCCATCCGAGCCACCCAAAGCCGCGTCTACAGCCGAAACGACCAAGCCAGGGTATTACACGGTTAAGCCTGGGGACACCTTGATCCGCATAGGCTTAGACCATGGACAAAATTGGCGAGACATCATTCGCTGGAACAATATCGAGAACCAAAATATTATCGACGTTGGTCAGGTTTTAAAAATTGCACCTCCCACAGCAGAACCAAGCCAAGAAGTAGCTATAGCCAAGCCTGTTCAGCTCAGTACCGTTTCCAATACAGCCGAGGAGAAGAAAATTACACCCGCGGTTGAGCAGCCTTCAGCGAGTTCAGTGAGAAACGAAGGCTCGGATGAATCTTTCCATTTGATTTGGCCTGCACAAGGACCGGTCAGCTCAAGTTTTGATGACTCCAAAAACAAAGGCATTGATATTTCGGGAAAAACTGGTGATCCTGTTTTAGCTGCAGCGGATGGGAAGGTTGTGTATTCAGGCGCTGGTTTGAGAGGTTACGGAAACCTCATTATTGTCAAGCACAGTAATACTTATCTGACCGCATATGCTCATAACCAAGCCTTGCTGGTCAGAGAAGATCAGTCTGTAAAAAAAGGACAAAAAATTGCTGAAATGGGTAATTCGGACTCCGAGCATGTCAAGTTGCATTTTGAATTAAGACGTTTGGGTAAGCCGGTTGATCCTGTGAAATATTTACCTTCGCGCTAATTTTTTCAAATGACTCAGAATATCCCTTCTGGCGAGATTCTTCCTTTTGCCCCCAAAGATCATCAATTGCCTTTATTCATTGAGTCGCTCGACCTTGATGCCCAAGGAATAGCCCACAAAACAGATGGCAAAGTGGTTTTTGTTGAAGGTGCCTTGCCTTTTGAGTTGGTGAACGTGAATGTTCACAGAAAAAAAAATAACTGGGAATCAGGTTCCTTAAGTCGAATACATAAAGAATCTTCTCAGCGGGTAAAGCCCCAATGCATTTACTTTGGTTTACATTCCGGTGCCTGCGGTGGTTGCAAGATGCAACACCTTAACCCTGATGCCCAAGTCGCTATCAAGCAGCGTGTCATTGAGGACCATCTTTGGCATTTAGGCAAGGTCAAGCCTGAATTCATCTTAAGGCCGATTCATGGCTTAGATTGGTTTTATCGGTACAGAGCAAGGCTTTCAGTTCGCTACGTTAGAAAAAAAGCGAAAGTACTGATCGGATTTCACGAGCGAAAAAGCAGCTATGTTGCAGATATGTCCAGCTGTGAGGTTCTTCCGGTCAAAGTGTCCCAGCTACTTTTGCCACTTCGAGCTTTGATTGAAAGCTTAGAAGCCAGAGAACATTGCCCACAACTGGAGTTGGCGTGTACAAAAAACACGATTGCTTTTGTACTTCGCCATATGCATCCATTAAGTCTCCATGACCTAGATCTTTTAAGGCGTTTTTCAACTGAGCATGGGGTTCAGTGGTGGTTGCAATCCAAGGGCCCTGAGTCGGTAAAGCTGATGGACGCTGAGGGGGCAGCCCCTGAGTTGCAGATGCTGAGCTACGCCTTGCCTGATTTTGACCTTGTGATGAAATTTCGCCCAACCGACTTCACACAAGTCAATCCGTTCATCAATGAAGTGATGGTCTCAAAAGCGGTCAGTTTGCTGGACATCTCAAAGACCGATCGCATCATTGATTGGTTTTGTGGCTTAGGAAACTTTACTTTACCTATTGCAACTCTGGCAAGAGAAGTGGTTGGAATCGAGGGCAGTCAATCAATGGTTGATTTAGCTCAGTTCAATTTCAAATTCAACTCAAGCTCACCTGAGCGGCTTTGTAGCGTCAACTTCTATGCGCAAAACCTTTTCGATTTGACAGATGAAAAGCTGTATGCACTTGGATTTGCTGATAAGTGGTTAATTGATCCGCCTCGAGAGGGCGCTCATGCCTTGATGAATTCACTTGTAAGTCTGATGCAAAAAAAGGAATTGACAAATTGGGCTGCACCGAAAAGGATTGTTTACATAAGCTGTAATCCTGCAACCCTTGCCAGGGACGCTGGTTTATTGGTGCATCAAGCTGGCTATGTGTGTAAGTCTGCCGGAATGCTCAATATGTTCCCGCATACTGCGCATGTAGAAAGCATGGCTGTTTTTGAGCTCAAATAAAAAAAGGCCTCTCAAAGAGGCCTTTTAATTTACAAATGATTTAGAGAGTTTTTATTCTTTATCGCCGCCCATGATCCCCAAAAGGATAAGTAGACTTTGGAAAATATTAATTGCATTCATGTACAGGGCTAAAGTCGCGCTGATGTAGTTTGTTTCACCACCATCAATGATTCTCTTGATATCGTAGAGCATGAAGGCGCTGAAAATGCCGATCGACAACACAGATATGACCAACATTCCCACACTGGAACCAACAAAGATATTGATGATACTTGCAACCATCAGGACAATGACCCCGACAAAGAGCCACTTACCCATGCTGGATAAGTCTCTTTTGACCACGGTAGCTAAGCTGGCCATGGCAAAAAACACACCAGCTGTGCCGCCAAAAGCGGTCATGACAATTTCGGTACCGTTTTTAAAACCCAAAACCATCGCGATAAGTCGCGAAAGCATCAGGCCCATGAAAAATGTAAAGCCAAGCAAGAACGCAATTCCGAGCGAAGAGTCTTTATTTTTTTCTATGACGTAAACAAAACCGAATGTTCCAGCCAAAAAGAATACCAACCCCAGCCCACCTGACAGGTAGTAACTGACGCCACTTGCAATACCAAACCAAGCACCCAAAACAGTGGGCAGGAGAGTTAAGGTTAGAAGCCAGTAGGTATTGCGAAGAACTTTGTTACTGTCAGAAGCTTCAACACTTAAATCGCGAAAACCAATCGTCTCAACTTTGTCTGTCATCGAAATCTCCTTAAAGATCTGTACTTACCACATGGGGTCAATTGTATCTAAATCAAGATCATTATGAATACACCTCAAATGCTAAGCTAAAGCACTTTTTTCATTGCCAAAAATTCATATGCAAACCAAATATTTCCTTGAATTGTCTGATATCAAAGCCATGGCTGCAGCCGCAGAGGCGGAAGCCACCAAGAACCAATGGGCTGTAACTTTCGCCATTGTGGATGATGGTGGACACTTGTTGTGGCTACAAAGGTTAGATGGCGCTGCGCCAGTGTCTTCCCACATAGCACCCGCTAAAGCCCATACTGCGGCATTGGGTCGACGCGAAAGCAAAGTCTATGAGGACATCATCAATTCTGGGCGCTATTCTTTTTTGAGTGCGCCCCTTTTGGAGGGCTTACTTGAGGGTGGCGTTCCTATTATCAAAGACGGTCAAACCATTGGGGCGGTTGGAGTTAGTGGGGTCAAGTCCAACGAGGACGCCCAGATCGCTAAGGCAGCGATAGCTGCACTCGACCATTGAAGTAATCAGTAAATCAGCCTTTCAGGCTTGATTTCTTGCAAAATGGTCGTTGCAATTTCTTCAATACTCTTGGTGGTGGTTGAGAGCCAACGTACGCCATAACGCCGCATCATTGACTCTGCTTCTCGTACTTCCATTTTGCAATTATCAAGACTTGCATAACGAGAGTGCGGTCGGCGTTCATTTCTGATTTCACTCAGTCGGTCAGGGTGTATCGTTAAGCCAAATATCTTGGGTAAATGAGGCAGCAGTGCTGGTGGAAACATCTGTCTTTCGAAATCCTCAGGAATCAACGGATAGTTTGATGCCTTCAAACCGTGTTGCATGGCCAAATACAAACTTGTCGGGGTTTTTCCACAGCGACTCACGCCTACCAAGATTACATCGGACTTGTCTAAATCTACTTGTGTTTGTCCATCATCATGGGCTAAGCTGAAATTGATGGCCTCAATCCTGTCTTGATAAGCCTTGCTTTTGCTTGCATCCGAAAAACGACCAATTCGGTGGTTTGATTTTGTTTTAAATTCTATTTCCAGTGGGTTTACAAAGTTACTGAACATATCAAGAATCATTCCTTTGCATTCTTGGTTCACGACTTCCAAAACCTTCTCATTGGCAAGCGTGGTGAAAACAATGGGTTTGAGGCCATCTTTTTCAAAGCAAAAATTGATTTGTTCAACCGCCAGATGAGCCTTTTCAATCGTATCAATGAACGGCAGGCGGATGTGTCGGTATTCAAACTCAAATTGAGCCAATATCGCATTGCCAAATGTTTCGGCGGTGATGCCTGTTCCGTCTGAGACAAAAAAAACAGATCTGTTGGTCATGATCAGGAAAAATTCATAAAGTGAAAAAAATCAGGTCTAAAATCAAATCAATTAAAGATTTTTTGGACGGACCGGAACTCTTTCAAAGCACAACAACATAAGAGTCTTTGGATCTCGTCGAAAACTAATTGCATTGAGTGCAATTAGGCGAATTTTAACTTTGGAGTTTTTTATGTCGGCACTTTTTAATGCGACAGATCTTGTCGTGCCCTTCGAATTATTACGCATGACAGATGTCGAATCTGTTGGGGGCAAAAACGCCAGCTTGGGTGAAATGATTTCTCAACTTCCTGATGGCGTTCAAGTCCCAACTGGATTTGCGACTACTTCATATGCTTTTAAGCAGTTTTTAAACAATAATAATTTAGCTAACCGCATAAATAGCTTGCTGCAAGGCTTGGATACAAATAATTTGATGCAGTTATCTGAAGTGGGGCATCAAATTCGTGAGTCGATACTTGCACAGCCTTTCCCCCCAGACCTTGAAGACGCAATTAGATTGCAATTCAACCAACTAAATGGTCAGTCAGCATCAGCCTCCTATGCGGTGAGATCTTCTGCAACAGCAGAGGACTTGCCCGATGCTTCATTTGCAGGTCAGCAGGAAAGTTTTTTGAATGTTGAGGGTATTGACCAAGTGCTGGTCAAGGTGAAAGAGGTATTTGCTTCACTTTATAACGATAGAGCTATCAGTTATAGGGTTCACAAGGGTTTTTCACACGCAGAGGTGGCTTTGTCTGCAGGCATTCAGCGCATGGTCAGATCGGATTTGGCTGCTTCTGGCGTGATGTTCACTATCGATACAGAGTCAGGGTTTGAAGACGTGGTTTTCATTACCTCAAGTTATGGCTTGGGTGAGACGGTAGTGCAGGGGGCTGTCAACCCTGATGAGTATTACGTTCACAAGCCTATGCTTGCCAAGGATAAAAAATCGATTGTGAGACGAAATCTAGGCTCCAAATTGATTCAGATGCGTTTCGCAACCTCTTCTGAAAAAATTCAATCTGGTCATGCAGTCACCTCAGTTGATGTTCCTGCTGAAATGAGAAACAGATTCTCTCTTTCGGATGAAGATGTTGTCCAACTTGCTAAATATGCTGTTTTGATTGAAAAACATTACAAGCGTGCAATGGACATAGAGTGGGGAAAAGATGGAAATGACGGACAACTCTACATACTTCAAGCTCGTCCTGAAACAGTCAAAAGTCAGCAAGTTGGAAAGACAGAAGTTCGCTATAAATTGAAGTCTAAAGGCAGTCTGCTTGCGCAAGGCAGAGCGATAGGTCAAAAAATTGGCACTGGACCCGTGAGGTTGGTCAATAGCTCTGCTGAAATGGGTCTTGTGAAGGCTGGCGATGTCTTGGTTACTGATATGACAGACCCCAATTGGGAGCCCGTCATGAAACTGGCAAGTGCCATCGTGACCAACAGGGGTGGGCGTACGTGTCACGCAGCCATTATTGCCAGAGAGCTTGGCATTCCTGCTGTGGTTGGTTGTGGGGATGCTACTTTGAAGTTGATGGACCAAGCCTTGGTGACAGTGAGTTGCTCAGAGGGCGATACCGGATTTATCTATGATGGTTTGTTAGACACAGAAGTAACGCAGGTTGAGCGGGGTGTTATGCCATCTATTGCAACCAAAATCATGATGAATATTGGGAATCCAAGCTTGGCTTTTGATTTTGCACAACTTCCCAATTCTGGTGTTGGATTAGCAAGGTTGGAGTTCATCATCAACAACAATATTGGAGTCCATCCAAAAGCCATCTTGGATTACCCACAAATTGATGCTGATCTTAAAAAAGCAGTGGAATCTGTTGCGAGAGGTCATGCCTCACAGCGAGCCTTTTTTGTCGACAAGGTTGCAGAGGGTATCGCTACGATTGCCGCGGCCTTTTGGCCAAAGCCTGTGATTGTTCGTCTGTCAGACTTCAAATCGAATGAATACCGAAAGCTGATTGGTGGAAACCGCTATGAACCCGAAGAAGAAAACCCGATGCTTGGATTCAGGGGGGCAGTGCGCTATTTGAGTGAAGATTTTTCTGCTGCTTTTGCCATGGAGTGTGAGGCTTTGAAGCGTGTGAGAAATGATATGGGTCTAACAAATGTTCAAATCATGGTTCCTTTTGTGAGGACTTTAGGTCAGGCTTCAAAAGTGATTGATCTGTTGAGCTCTGAAGGGCTCAAGCGTGGTGAAAACGAACTTAAACTGATCATGATGTGTGAAATTCCTAGCAATGCTTTACTTGCACATCAATTCTTAGAGTTTTTTGATGGTTTTTCTATTGGCTCTAATGATCTGACCCAGCTAACCTTAGGCTTGGACAGGGATTCTGGAATGCCTTTGCTAGCAGCAGATTTTGACGAAAGAGATGAAGCGGTCAAAATCCTCTTAACAAAAGCCATTCAAGCTTGTCAAAGCCAAAATAAATATGTCGGAATTTGTGGCCAAGGGCCCAGCGACCACCTAGACTTTGCCAAGTGGTTGGTGGATCAAGGCATTCAATCCATTTCGCTCAACCCAGACAGTGTGGTTTCAACATGGCAGGCCTTGGCTGGAATTTCAAAATAAATAAAAATCCATTACAATAGCTGGCTTTACCTTGCTGTAACCATGCATGACGCTATGGGCAGCTTTAACCATAAGGAGAATTCATGCGTCATTATGAAATCATTTTGCTTATTCACCCTGACCAAAGTGAGCAAGTTCCGGCTATGCTTGAGCGTTACAAAACTTTGATCACCGCTGGTAGCGGCAAAGTACATCGGCTTGAAGATTGGGGCCGCCGACAGTTGACCTATATGATCAACAAACTCGCTAAGGCGCATTACCTGTGCTTGAACATTGAGGCGAACCAAGAAGTCATGTCTGAACTTGAACATGCTTTCAAGTTCAACGACGCTGTTTTACGTCATCTGACAGTATCAAAGAAGAAGGCCGAAATTACGCCCTCTTTAATGATGAAAACTGTCGAGCGCGAAGAGGCACGTAAAACTCAGCACGCAGAATTTCAAGCTTGATTTTCCTCTTGGCTTGTGAATCGCCTTGAGTTGAATGCGCAAATAGAGTCAATTGCTTCCTTGCGCTATTCACCAGGTGGTCTACCCGTTTTAGATTTTTTGCTTTTGCATGAATCAACGGTGTTAGAGGCAGGTCAATCAAGAAAAATTCAACTCACAATGAAATCAATTGCCATGGGTACTCTTGCAGAACGAATCAGTCGTTTTGATCTAGGTAGCACTTGGTTATTCCATGGATTTCTAGGTTCTTCCAAGAATTTGAAATCCGTTGTTTATCACATTCAAGAAATTCATACTGTTTTATAGGAGCCGATGATGGCCACATTCAAAAAGTTCAATAAAGATAAGCGTCC
>Ga0114981_10000413_pt1 | contig 27910 bp, 25 predicted proteins | sample S_140806_MF_Meta_FD_87028 | JGI IMG/M metagenome (GOLD analysis project Ga0114981, IMG submission 87028) | Freshwater microbial communities from Lake Simoncouche, Canada to study carbon cycling - S_140806_MF_MetaG | ecosystem: Environmental > Aquatic > Freshwater > Lake | place: Lake...
AGTGAGATCGATACGTTTTCTAAGGAAAACACTCGACGTGACATTTTTTGTTTTCGTAGTGAGATCGATACGTTTTCTAAGGAAAATACTCGGCGTGACATTTTTTGTTTTCGTATCGAGAAGGACGTAGAGTGAATTGGAAATATGAAAGCTGCCGGTTCCCTCAACTCTGTACTCCTAAATCACATGTATTCGTAAGTGGAAATCGCTTCCCTCCGCGGCGGGCAGGCTTTCCTATCGATGACGTGTATCAGAAGATGGTATTGCAAGAATATTCCCGAGACGTGACAAACTAAAATACTTAAATACACTATCTTTCAGGAAGCAAACTGCATATGTCATCACAAGCGCGAAACAATAATCTGGCTTCCATTATTTCAGGATCATTTTTCCTCATTATTTCCATTGCGTTGCTGTATGTAACGTTCTCTTTGCGATCTGAAGCGCAAGGACGTGAGATTCGTCTTACGCTTGCAGATTTGTATGCAGAAGAAGCAACGTACGGCGATTATCTTACTTTAGCCGACACCGGAATGGTGATCTCAACAGCTTCTGATATTGTTGACGAATTCGGTTCGCCATTGGGTCGTGCTTTCATTCTGAACGGTATTCCGAATTACGTATTTCTTGTTGGTGCGGCAGAACAATTCACGGATACTTCCGGAACTATTGCCATTGGCTTACAAACAGGCACACTCGTGCCCGTAGGATTTCACGCGCGTGTAAATACGGAGAGTGAATCGGTACCGTATGGATTAAAGGAATTCGCAGTAACCAATGGTGTAAGTACAGGGCAGAAAATTTATGCAGTACAAACGGGCGTTACCAAAGGTGATACTTCCGTTCCATTTTATCTCACACTGGGATTTGGTGTTCTAGGACTGATTTTCTCGGGAGCGAGCTGGTGGAGCCTGATCAAACGAAAAACAAAATAACATCCGTAGTATGAACAACTACTCTACTCCACCCAACGATCCGAATCAAGCTCCGGATTCACGCGCAGAAAAAATAAACACCATCTGGAGAATCGTGTCCTTAGTTTACGCATTATCCGTAATTGTACTTGTAATGTTTTGGGAGTTCAACGACATGGCTCTTCCATTGATGGTTCGCGAATGGCAAGGTGCAATTCTGAAAGATTCGTATTATCCGACACTGGACATTCTCTTATCTGCGTTGATCTTACTCATTCCGCTTTTGATTGCTAAGATTATTGTGGAGAAAGCAACCGGAGTGAAAATCATTACTAAGAAATATCCTTTTCAACGGTAATTCAAGTCAACCTAAAACAAGAAACCCCGCTTCGTGAAGAATGCGGGGTTTCTGTTTTATGAATATGATTATTGCACAATCACCTTTTGCAATCCAACCAAAGCGCCGGATTCGTCCGTTACGTTCAACATGTAAACACCTGCGGAAAGTCCGGATACATCTAGCGTGTTTCCGTTAGTGCTGACCGCATTCGTCATTACCGTTCTTCCGGAAAGGTCAACGATTGATGCAGTGTATCGCATATTCGTGAACAATCCGCCAATGGTAATTTGATTGTTTGCAGGATTCGGATATACATTGATCATTGAATTATCGACGCCCTCTTCCACTCCGGAAGCATCATACGGTTTACCGAATACAGGACGCATCATCAATGAACCGGAATAAATAGAAGTGTACCAAACGCCGGACGTGTTGTAATAAATTTTGTCTTTGTTATCGTTCTCCAAATCAAGACCGATATACAAACGATCAGAACCTTCCTGCTGCCAGCCTACGTAGAATGTTCCGCTGACAACTACTGTTCCGCTGTCGAGCGTGTACGTTGCGAAGCGATTCGGAACATCAGGAGCATAGTATGGCGATTCTCCGCGTTCCTGATAGATAATTGTTCCCGGACCATTAGTAGCAGTATTGTGATTCCAAACCGTAAGGCGGAATTCCCGATACTGAAGCACATCGATATCCAATACAGGAAGGAAGTACATCTGAACAGCCGTCAAAGTGTCCAACACACCCACTGGCAAATCGAAACGATACGCAAGTAGTCCACCGGCGCCATATAGTCCGTATCCAACTTCTGCTGTACCATCATCATACGCATACGCATTGTACATGCGCTGATAGTAGGTTACAGTATCTACAGGCGAGTTTGGCGCTGTACCTTTCTTCAGCATGTGATTGACGTAATAATAACCCGTGTCGGGAACTGAGAAAGGCGTGTAAGCGTATGTCACATTGGGATTCTCATGCGGCGCATAGGTACTATACCCGTTCCCGTTAAACGGAAGTAAATTTCCATCAGCTCCACCTGCATAATTAAATAGCGGTGTCGGATTACCAGGCTGGAAAATTTCATAGCTGTACGTCACGTTACGCGTGATGGTATCGTTGTTGCGAATGTACATATGAATGTTGTTCGCCATTTGCGAAGCCGTGTAATGATCGCCCGGAATCTGATGGAAATCCTGGAACAATGTTGGCATGTTGTACACGAAGAATACATCATTGATGAACGTATCATTCGCCATTCTGTTCGGTTTGAAAAGTACTTCGTCGATATGCCAATGATCGTTACTACCGCAACCTGAAGCGTAGTTTCTGAAACGGAAGCGGAATCCATTGGTGAAATAAATCGATGTATCGAGTTTAATCATTGCCACATGAAAGGAAGTATCAGTTCCTTGCGGGTTGTATCCTTCCATAAACCAAACCGTCTTCCATACTTCACCGGAAGTATTCCATGCTGGAATATTTACTTGCACCTGAAGAGAATCTTCCTGATTCGGTGCATACCCTTTTCCTTGCGCTTCCCACCAGAAACTCAGATAAAGGGAATCAGATACATCGTATCCGGACAAATCGAAATGGCGGCTCGTTAGTTCATCGCACAACATTGAAGTATTTACACTTGCGAATTGGTCATAAGGAAAACCTTGTGAATTCAGTCCATCAAACGTACAAACACCAATATTGATAGGTGCGGTAGCCCATCCGCGATTGACATAGACTCCAGGATTCAGAGAAAGATCCCACATTGTAGAATCAGGACGGTGCGAATCATACATGAAATTATCGCGCAGGCCAATAGCAGGAAGCGCAATTGTGTCAGTAGGAAATACCATTGCACTGAAACGTGCCGCATTCCCATCCGTTTGCGGTAAATACGAAATCGGAGATAATGCTTCTTGCGCGAAAACAGATCCGCCAATTAGCACCGCACCTGCAACAAAAAAAGTTTTCATATTCATCATGGGGTATTTCTTTTGGATGAATCAGCGCCTGATAGTTTTTCCTTATCAAACGTGACCCGTAAGTCGATAGTAGATCCCGGAATAATTTTTCTTCCTGCCCCAGGAGTAGGATTCTGTTCGTAGACGATCGCGTTCAATGTATCTTTCACAGCAGCATCAGGAATAACCATCCATTCCAATCGCATGTCCATTAACTTTCCACGTGCTTGACGGAATGTTAATCCAACCAGTGAAGGAACACTGATATCAGCATTACTATCATCACCTTTCCCAACTTTCAAAACGATAGATTGTCCTTTTTCGATTGGCGTACCAGGCTCGATACGTTTACCATTGTAGAGCTGCTCCACTACCGCTCCACGATGCGGATCATCCACTTCCTTGAATACGGCCTTCAAGCCATACCCTTCACAGATATATTGCGCTTGACGTTGTGAAAGATCTTCCAGCTTCGGCATTGCAATCATTGGGGCAACAACAGCAGTGGTGTACAAATACACCATTCGACCTTCTTTCACTTTGGTTCCTGGAGTTGGATCCTGAGAGAGCACGATACCCTTTGGCTTTTGCGGATCCCACAAGGAGTCTACCACGATGTAGCGCACATTTTTCTCTACAGCTACTGTTTCCAATTGAGAAGATTTTAGATTTTGAAAATCTGGAACATCCACGAACTCATCATGACGGGTGAACGAACCCATCCATGCAAAAAGTCCCCACATGAGAATTGTCAATATTCCACCTGCCAAGATCACACTGATCAAGAAAGGCCATTTCTTTATAAAACCAATCAAGTTTTTCATTCTGTTTAAGCATGCATTTTACGAGTCATCTCTTTTCTACGGAATGAAAAATCGAGAATACGGTCAATGAATTCGTATGGTTTGTACTCATTAATGGCAGCCTGATGGAAAATACATGTTGCAGGCGTCATTCCCGGAAGTGAATTTACTTCAACAAAAATAACTTCTACTCTATCCGGGGAATAAATTCGCACAAACGCATCAATTCGCGTGTATCCTTGAATATTTAACAGACGTGCTGCAGCCCCCAAAGTTGCCTTTACTTGATCAGATATTTTCTGTCTGAACTCTGGATTACGGTCATACCGCGCAGGTGTGATATTCTGTCCTTGTCCCGCAAGAAACTTCTCCTCTAGCGACAACACTTCCCCTTCAGAAAGCGCTTCAGAAGCTTCGAACACTTCGTATTCAATTTCATTCTGTGCATTGTAACGCGTCAACATTCCACCTGTTACTTCCAGGAAGTGCGCTGCGTCTCTTTTGCTAATGAGTTCTTCCACCAGAAAGACACGCTTACGCGGAAATTCTTCCTTCGCCTTTATTTTTAGGACCGCTGCGGCTACAGGATCCAATTCTTCATTTGAACGGAAAATCAATTTCACAAAACTCTCCAGTTCTTCACGAGTTTTTACTTTTCGCACGGCAGAACTACAGCCATCATCAACAGGTTTCGCAATGAATGGCCAGCCAATGTTTGTGTCAATAGCAGTAATTACTGCGTCGGCATCTGCATTCCAATCGTGCTCGGAAACCAACATATGTTCAGCCACAAGGAAACCATTCTTGCGAAGAATTTCATTTGTGGTGAACTTGTCAATAGTTATAGCAGAGCTTTGTTGACCAGATCCATTATATGGAATTCCAAGTGCTTCTAGCTTCTCCTGCACTGCACCATCTTCGCCCGGGCGACCATGCAAGGCGATAAAAACAGCATCAGTCATTGTAGCCAATTGCTCATAAGAAATTTGCTTTGGAGCAGCAAGCGCACCTTTGGAGGAATAACGCGAAGTAATATCATCGCATGAATCAATGATCTTCTGAACTACCGGATGAATCTTCCAAAAATGAATTTTCTCTCTGATATCGTCGGCATTGTCCTTTAGCAGAACATTGACCGGAATTTGATAGAGTTGGTGATTATTTTCGCCACCTGTCAGGAAAATCGGAACTGGTTGATATTTCGTTGACGATGCTAATTTCTCATAGATATTTCGTCCGCTTTCAACGGAGATATGACGCTCGGAAGAATACCCGCCCAAGAGAACGGCAACACGAATTTTCTTTTGTGCTTGTGCACGCTCGTTGTGCATGGCTTCGTCCAAAGCACTCAGTAAATGATCGTAACGATGCCCATTCTTATCAGAAGAAATCCGTTCACGCAAAGAAGTGCGAATGATGAAAGTTAAGAATTGAGAAGGATTCAATCCAATTTCCGCTGCCTGATGGAAAAAGAACGAAGACGGCATCATTCCACTCGTCGTATTCGGATCGTTCAGAAATATTGTTCCACCGCTTGCCACGAAACCATCGATACGCGCGTAGACATTAAACATCAAACTCGAAAACAAACGTTCGCACTCTTTCCGGATCATTTCAATTTGTTCTGAGGGCAATTCAATTGGTGTGATTTTGCGAGAAAGACCCGGAAGATATTTCGAACGGTAATCAAATAACTCCTTCCCTTTTCGGATTTCCGTAGGTGGTAGCGCAACAGGTTCATTCTGTTCGTTACGAACAACAATACACGAAAACTCTTTTCCTTCGATGAAACCTTCAATTAGGATTTCTGATTCAGCGTCAAGAGCCTCGATCAGTAACTCGTTCGTTGAAGATTTGAAATGCTCATCAATAGTGGAAGCTAGCATATCCGGGTGGTAGATGGTATTGCCATTCAGCAGCACAGGTAATCCAACACCTTCACGAATATCCGTGACCGTTCTGATCCACTCATTTTTTGCTTGTGGAGAAAGTGTATTCCATTCGGCTGCAGAAAGTCGCTTGCAGAAAAATGCTTTGTCCAATGCATTCGCAAAAGCGGATTCATCGTCATTTTGTAAAATAGAAATCCCAATAGAAGAACCTTGTGTGGCTGCTTTCACCACTATTGGAAATCCAACGTTCGCTTTAGCTGAATTTAGAATTTCCTTGTGTTTACCCTCGAGATATTGATCGCGCGTTACAGTAAAAAACTTAGGAGAAGCAAAGCCAGCGTTGATCATTAATTGCTTCTGTACTGGTTTATCAATTCCAATTGCAGAAGGAAGAATTCCCGAACCCGAATACGGAATATTCAAATACTCGAGAAGACCTTGGATTTTTCCATCTTCTCCAAAAGGGCCGTGCAAACAGAGAAATGCAAAGTCGAAATGGTTATTAAGTTCAGAAGGCTCGAGAACTTTTCCCAATAAGGTTCCCATTTCCTTCTGTGTTTTCACATCGGGATTCAAAGACTCGGCATAAATCTGAAAATCTCCAGAAGACGCAGCAACATGACTTACTGGTGGATAAAAATCTCGGATGCTGCCTTTGTAGACAAATTCCCAATTGAGTAGAATGAAACGATTGAAGCTATCAACAAAAATTGGCACAGGTTCAAACAATGCCTTGTCGAGATTATCGTAAACTGTACGTCCGCCGGCGAAAGAAATTTCTCGTTCGCGGGAAGAGCCGCCAAATACTATACCTATCCGTATTTTCATATACCGAGTAAAGGTAGGATTTTGACGGCCAATTATGAGAGCGTAACCTGTCGGTTTTCAATACCTGTTGTTAATAATATTTCCAATACCAACACCGGGAGGGATAAGTGTTAGGAATCTCATCCCTTGTTACCCAAGGATGCAGCAAATTTGGCAACTGCGCGAGCGCGGTGACTCATCGTATTCTTTTCCGATAATTCCATTTCAGCGAATGTTTTATTTGAACCATTCGGAACAAAAACAGGATCATAACCGAAACCGCTGGTACCTGCCGCAACAGTAGCTATTGTGCCCTCAACGGTTCCTTCGAAAATTGACTCTTGGTTTCCGTTAACAAAAGCAATTACTGTTCTGAAACGCGCGCTACGGTTATGAATTCCATTAAGCTCGTGCAAAACTTTTTCAATATTAGCTGATGCACTTTTTTCTTCGCCAGCGTATCGTGCCGAATAGACACCAGGAGCACCATTCAATGAGTCGATCTCCAGTCCTGTATCATCAGCGAAAGCCGGCATTCCAGTTTTAGCAGCAACAAAGCGCGCTTTTTGCAATGCGTTCTTTTCTAACGTATCGCCCGTCTCTTCAAGTTCTTCATGAATGAACTGATCTATTCCCTCGATTTGAATTCCGGCAGGAATAACAGCTCTAATTTCTTTGATCTTATTCTGATTTTGGGATGCAAAAAAAAGTCTCATTTGCTAGTAATTGTGCAAATCAAATTTACAATATACTTCAGAGAAGAGCGACCAACTAGCAAATAATTTCGCCGACATTAGCGATTCGTCCTACGTAATAAGATCTTGGCTATATTGTTCGTTAATTGCTATCTTACACCGCCCATAGTTAACAGTTTAGCAGCCAAAATCAGAATGAAGCTGATTAGATCGAAATTGGAATGCGATAAGATTCGCTTGTTTATTGCCGGAGCTCAAAAAGCGGGGACCACTTCACTAAAGCACTATTTAGGCGAGCACCCCGAAGTTCTGACGCATGAACAGAAAGAGTTTGCCTATTTCTATGATAACGATGAATATTCAGAGGGACAGCCTAATGCGTTTAGGAAATACTTTGGTCGTCACTACAGCGACAAAATCCTAATTGCTAAAAATGCTGGACTTTATGTTCGTGAATCTGCATTGCAGAGATTACATCAACACAATCCAGACTGCATTATTGTTTTGTTGCTACGGAATCCAGTTGAGAGGGCCTATTCCGCTTATCAAATGGAGAAAAATTATGGAAACTATACTGGTTCATTTGGTGATGTAAAGTCGTTAATAGACAGCGCTGCGATCAGTGACTGGCGCTATGAGTTCATTATAAAAATGGGGATGTATTCTGAATACCTACAACTCATTTACAAGTACTTTCCAAAGGAGAATGTGCTATTGTATCGCTTTGAAGACTTAATGAACTGTCCAGGAAAAATAACGTCAACCTTGTTTCAGCGCATGGGTGTAAAATCTACTTTCGAACCGGACTTTAGCGTAAAACACAATGTAACACGAAAAATGCGTTCAGAAGGATATGCTAAGATCCTGATGAAACTCTTGCGCAATAGTAACCCATTAAAAAGAGTGGCGCGCAAAATCATACCTACGGGGCAGGATTACAAAATCGGAGAATTATTGCGCAACGTAAATAAGTCCTCAGATACACCCGAGAGCATTTCATTTGAAATGCGTAACGTATTGACTAATTTCTATGCTCCTTACAACGATCAATTATCGGAATTAACTGGCGTAGATTTTTCTGTGTGGAACAAGTTATCTACTTAAGATAAAGAATATGAAAGGGGAAAAAGATTCGAATGAAATTGTGAGAGCCAAATGGATACGTACGCAATTGAAATCGCTATCCAATGGGTTAAGAATTCTCGACGCAGGTGCAGGTGAACAGCAATACAAAGATGCATGTACACATTTAGCGTATGTATCTCAAGACTTTGCTCAATACAAACCAGAACATTTACCCTCTGGATTACAGATGGAAAAATGGGACTACAAGAAGCTGGATATAATATCTGACATCACTTCTATTCCCGAACCAGATGGTTCATTCGACGCTGTGCTGTGTACAGAAGTTCTGGAACATGTTCCCGATCCAGTGGCAGCAATTAAAGAGTTATCGCGCTTAGTTAAACCAGGCGGACAGTTGATTTTAACGGCACCGTTTTGCTCCATTACTCACTTTGCACCGTTTCATTTTAGTACAGGATTCAATAGATTCTTCTACGAACATCATTTACCCATTTTAGGATTTGAGATAGAAGTGTTCGAGCACAATGGAAACTATTTCGATTGGCTGGAACAGGAATTAGGAAGAATGCCTTCAGTAGCGAATAGATATGCAAATAGTGAACCAGGACGAATAGACTATCGAAAGATTGGAATGGTCCGAAAATTATTGAGAGAACTTGCATCAAAGGAGAATTCATCATCGGAGTTATTGAGTTTCGGATGTCATATTCGCGCACGGAAAATATAAATCATCATTATCGGGATCAGAGGTAAATACAAACCTTGGTTCCGCAGAATTTGGGCCCTATGAAATTGAAAACACTAGTAGAATACATAAAGTACCGTGTACGCGGCTCTTCTGCGCCAGATGCAGAAAGCTTCGATTTTGTGAAATCAGGAATGCTTGTATTCGACATTGGAGCAAATCGCGGGAATTACACGAAAGTATTTTTATCAAAAGGCGCACGCGTTATTGCCGTGGAACCGCAGGAAGCGTGCGTTGCATTTTTAAAACTACGCTACACCTTTGCAAAAAATGTAATCATTGAAGAATGCGGAGCAGGAGCCGAAACAGGAACGCAAACCTTCTTTATTTCCAATGCCGACTCCATTTCTTCGATGAACAAATCGTGGATCGACAAAGTGAAGGCATCTGATCGATTTACCCAATGGAATGTGGAATGGAAAAAACCTATTCACGTAAACATCACGACACTTGACAATTTGATTGCGAAGCATGGAAAGCCAAACTATGTGAAGATCGATGTTGAAGGATTTGAAACGGAAGTCCTTAAAGGACTCACTGCTCCCATAGAAATGGTGTCTTTTGAATATACCCTTCCAGAAATGAAAGACGAAGCCATAGAATGCATCAACTATCTTTCCTCGTTAGGTGGATATAAATTTAGCACCCAACTTCAAAGTCAAGATGAATATGTCGACAAAAATTCAATACTGTCCCAAATCAATTTGATTTGTGAAAGTGGAGACTTATCAAATGGAGACATTTTCGCAAAACTTGAGAGTTAAATTAAGACTTAGTAAATAAGGATCAGAACTGGCTGTGATTGCTGCATAGAATAAATAACCTTACTACACCTCATTTACACGTTTCCTACAAAATAGTAAAGACGAAACACCGGAATAATTAAATGAATACGCCGCCCCTATCCGTAATCCTTCCGGCATACAACGCTGAACGATACATCAGTCAAGCAATAGAAAGTGTGCTTGGACAAGATTATGGCGACTTCGAATTAATTATTGCCAATGATGGATCGAAAGATAACACTCTTGAACGCATAAGGTCCTTTTCAGACTCTAGAATAAGGGTTATCGATAACGAAACAAACATTGGACTAATTGGGACATTAAACAAGTGTATTGCGGAATCCAAGGGCGAATTTATTGCGCGAATGGATGCAGATGATATTTGCATGCCGGGACGATTCACGAAGCAAATTGATTATCTAAAACAACATCCAGAAATTGGAATTGTTTCTTCATTCATGAGTGTAGTTGGACAAGAGTCACATGTATATTCACATCGGTTCACCAGCCCTGATCTCGTGAAAGCTGGCTTACTTTTTACGAATCCATTAGTACACCCAGCAGTTGTTTTCAGGAAATCATCAATTGCCGGGAAAGAACTCTATTCACCAACTTTCCTTCATGCGGAAGATTACGGGCTGTGGATTAGTTTGATCAAGGATGTTTCCTTTTATGTCATTCCGGAAGCGTTATTGGCACATAGAGCACATCCCGAACAAGTGAGTGTTCAGCACTACCTTAAACAGAAAGAAAGTGTTTGTGTCGCACATGAACAACTTTTCAAATATCTTGAGATTCATGCTACACCTGAAGAAAGGGAAATTCACTTCTCACTGTATCTCGAAGAATATCCGAAAGAAATAGATTTCGTTAACCGTGTAGAATTATGGCTTCAGAAGCTGATTAAACAGAACAAGAAAGTTCAACTCATTAATAATACTGCATTTTGCAGCGTGGTTGGTGAGTGGTGGTTCCGAGTTAACCAAGTCCAAACAAGCTTACATTTGAGTAATTATAAGATATATTCCAGCAGTTCACTTAAGAATATTTATGAACCTTCACTGGGATCAAAAGCTAAAATGATTGTTCGATCGTTTGGTATTGGCGCAAAAAGAAACTGATGATTAAAACAGAGATAAACGGTCAAGCGAACACTGCAGTACTTGTGCTCTCATGCGACAAGTATGAAGACGCGTGGAGTCCATTTTTTAACCTGTTCATGAAATATTGGGCCAACTGTTCTTTTCCTGTTTATCTCGGCACCAACGAAAAGAATTTTGAATTCCCTTATATAAACGTCATCAAATCAGGAAAAGCTAAAAACTGGTCGGACGATACATTGTCTATCATTGAACAGATTCCAGAGAAATATATCATCATCATTCTTGAAGATTATTTCTTGATCAACAATGTAGATACAAGTAGGCTTGAGGAATGTCTCGAGTTTATGCGCAAAACAGATGCTGCTTATATGCGTATTGCATCTTTTCGCAAAGATTATTTCCCGATGTACGCATATGATATTTCCAATGAGAATCCTTCATTTGGAATTACACATGCAGAAGCGCCTTTCCGCGTAAATCTTCAAGCAGGAATTTGGGATAAAGATGAGTTAGCGAAGCTGATTGTTAAGGGGGAGTCTCCATGGGACTTTGAAGTCAAAGGATCAGAACGAAGCAAATATTCCGACAAACTTTTTCTTGGAATCACAGAAAGTTCATCGAGAGACATTATTTCGGGTCCAATTCCTTATTTATGTACTGCCATTACCAAAGGAATTTGGATGAGAGAAGCTGTAAGCGTTTGTAAAAAGGAGAATATTAAATTAAACCTGTCATTAAGACCAATTGAATCTCGATGGGCGTACATTAAAAGAAAGGCCTTACACGCTGTACCTTTCAATCTGAGAAAGTACGTAGACTTCGTGAGAAGTAAATTACGCAGCTCTTGATTGCAGAACGCTCCTACAACCATGCCATCACCATGGCTTCTCCAAATCTTCAGTAGTAAATGTATGATTCCTCTCTTTCCACATGGTCGTATAATTTTTCTTGATTCGCATTCGATCTTCTTTTGAAAAAAGTCTTCGACTCAATGCAATAGGGCTGAGTACAAAAAAGAAAAATACTCCTAAAAGCAATGGAGAAGTAATCTTGCCAAATAACTCAGCAACTTTATACCAAACAAAATCAAGACATGTAGCTACAGGCGGCATCAACATTCCAGAGGCTCCAATTCCAAGTGCAACATAAAGCAAAGGATCACTTCTCTTGAAATACCAAATCACAAGCAATGCCCCAGTGATTACTAAAACCGTCTCGTATTTTTTGGTTCGCTTCATGATCAGAACAATGAATAAATAAATGGAGCAAGTACGCTAGAGCCGCCTATAACAATAACAAAACCAAGCAAAATTAGAAGTACAATAACAGGCATAAGCCACCACTTCTTACGCTCTCTCAAAAACTTCCACAAATCATTTAGAAACTCCATACCATTACACTTCTATCCGTAATCCAAACGCTCCGAATTAATACTTTGAAGCACACTAATTTCTAACTATTAACTTAACGAAAAACAGATTCCATCGCCATGCGGGATTCAATCAAATCAATAAAGAGCATTGATTAATCCAATGTGAATTCTTCTTTCCATTTTATTCGATCATCATAATGTGGCTGTTTCACCTTCGACAAGAGAAAATCGCCAATCACTAGGTAATCCATTTCAGTTCTCATAAAGCAACGGTATGCGTCATCAGGTGTGCACACCAAGGGTTCTCCTCTTACATTAAAACTTGTGTTGACCAGAATTCCGTATCCTGTTATCGCTTTGAACGATTTCAACAACTGGAAATAACGTTTATTGGAATCTGCATTCACGGTCTGAATTCGAGAAGTGAAATCAACGTGTGTAATTGCAGGCAGCACACTCCTCGTAACATACACGCGCTCCATCATTGGTAAATCCATGTAGTTATTTGGCAAGGGCATTCTGTATTTTTCCTTCAGTGGAGCCACAAGAAGCATGTACGGAGAATCGTGATTGATTTCAAAATAGGTTGAAACATCTTCATCGAGCACAGAAGGAGCGAATGGTCTGAAGCTCTCTCTATTCTTGATTTTTGCATTCATTATTCTCTGCAGATTCTCATTTAGCGGATTACCCAGAATGCTTCTATTCCCCAACGCACGCGGTCCGAATTCCATTCTTCCTTGAAACCAGCCAATCACTTTATCATTCGCGATAAGACCAGCAGCAACCTTCGATAGTTCTTCGTAATTCTCATAACGTTCCGCAACTGCATTTCTATCGCTGATCATTGCACTAATTTCCAAAACTGTGTATTCTGGACCTAGTTGAGCCCCAGACATCGAATCATTTATTCCGTCTGTATTTCTAAGGGCCATGAAAGAGATATGATATGCTGCCAAGGCTGCTCCAATTGCTCCTCCTGAATCGCCAGCCCCCGGCTGAATATAAATTCCTTTGAACAGTCCCGCAGCAGACAACTTACCATTTGCTACACAATTTAATGCCACTCCACCCGCTAAACATATATTGTCGGCACCCGTGCGTTTCTTTGCTTCTTTGGCCATGAGCAGTATGATTTCTTCCGTCACTTGTTGCAGCGCAAATGCCAGATCACAATGATGCTGCTCAATAGTATCCTCAGAGTTCCTTCGAGGAAAACCAAAAAGGACTTCCCACTTTCGATCATTCACCATACGCAGCCCAGTAGCATATGAAAACATCTCAGAATTCAACCAAATGGATCCATCATTATGAATAGACAATAAGTGCTTTCGAATCTTTTGTTCGAAATGCTTAACGGCTGTAGATTCCTTATTTCCATATGGTGCTAATCCCATCAACTTATATTCTCCAGAATTCACAGCGAAACCAAGCCAATACGTAAATGAAGAATACAAAAGTCCAACAGAATGCGGGAAATTCATTTCACATATAGAAGTAAGCTGATTGCCTTGGCCTTTATAAATACTCGCTGTAGCCCACTCTCCAACTCCGTCAACAGTGAGTACAGCAGAATTCTCAAAAGGTGAACAATAGAAAGCACTCGCAGCATGCGACAAATGATGTTCCGAAAAAAGCATTTTTGTTTTTGCACGGTCAAGCTTTCCAATTTTGCTGATCTCTCTGCGCAAGTTTCTCTTTAGAAAAAGCTTTTCATTTAACCAAACAGGCATAGACTTGATGAATGACCGTACACCCTTGGGAGAAAAGCTATAGTATGTCTCGATGAGCCTTTCGAACTTCAGCAATCCTTTGTCGTAGAAAACAATTGCATCTAAGTCAGTCGTGCTAACACCTGCCGACTCAAGACAAAACCGCACCGCGTTCGAGGGGAATGAAGCATCATGCTTTTTTCTGGTAAATCGCTCTTCCTGAGAAGCTGCAACTATTTTTCCGTCCACCACAAGAGCGGCGGCAGAATCATGATACCACGCAGATATTCCTAAAATTCTCATCGTTGCTGTTTCGAAGGTAGTAACAAAACCAAGCTTCATGAGGGATTGGAGCACTTTTCCCTTCGGCTAGCCCAGTGAAATGCCATCATCGATGAATTCCAAATTCCGCAAAAAACCATCTTCAGATCAGTAATTTTGCCTAAGTGTTCAGGACTTCTTGACTTATGTGCACATCTCCTAGTCAAGAACATGTTTTTACGTAAAGAAATCGTAGGCAATCTTATTGTTTTTCTCTGTATTTTTAGTCAATTATTAGCTGTACCGTGGCCGTTACTATAGTTATTCCTACTTACAATCGATCAAATAAAATCACCGAAACTTTGAATGCCTTGTGCAATCAGGATTTCGCTGGATTTCGCGTAATTGTTGTGAATGATGGCTCTGCTGACAATACCCTTCATGCAATACAGGAAATTGAACCGCAACTCACTTTCCCACTTCAAGTAATATCTCAGAAAAATGCGGGTGCTTCGGCCGCTACTAACCTCGGAGTTCAAAAGGCAGATTCAGGACTAGTTATCCTGTTCGATGACGATATACTACCTGAAACTTCATGTATAACCAAACATGTGAATTTCCATCTGGATAATCCCGGATCAATATTTTCAGGTAGTGCCGTTACAGATCCGCACCGAGCTATTACCGACGTTCAGCGCTATAAGCTCTACATGGAAGAGCAATGGAGAATTGCGCGTCCTGATACGCTAGAAAGAACCAGCGTCGATTTTGATAATTTCATCATCACTACAGCCAACATGTCTTTGGATAGACAAACTTATCTAGAGCTAGAAGGCTTTTCAACCTACTTGCGTGATGGTTATGATGTTGACTTCGGTTTCAGAGCGTTATTGAAGTCCGTACCACTTTACTTCGATCGAACAATAAAAACTATTCATAACGATCAAATCAGTTTACGTTATTATGCTTCACGCCAACGCGCATATGCTGAGTCTAAGAAAAAAATCTTATGCGTGCATAGTGAACTTTCGAAAAAAATTAGGGTGGAAACTAATTCAGGCCCTTCATTGATCAAGAAATTTATTTATGGAATATTAAGAAATCGTTCACTTGTCCGTTTTTTTGAATCGGATACGTTCGCGAAAATAGTTCCAAGATACTTACGATACCGAGTTTACGGCAGCACAATTGCAGCGTTAAGTCTAAAGAAGTGAAACCAACCGGAAGCAAAACTTCAATATTGAATTTTTTCAGACTGCCTTTGCGCAACAAGCTGGCGGAGTCTGTGTTGGTGCCACTCACTAGTAATAAACTTTGGACGCACTGGCTTGCCCGAATTCCAGCGAACTATTATCAATATGCGAAAGGTAGTATTCGTAATGTGACACGAGAAGGATTTGCGTTGCGCTTAGACCTCAGCGATTACATGCAATGGCTGCTCTATTTTGGTATTGAAACAGAGCCGCGCGAAGCATTGTATGAATTGATCAAACCAGGAATGACAATCCTTGATGTAGGCGCTAACATCGGAGAAACAAGTCTTATGTTTTCTCGATTAACTGGCGATCAGGGTCAAGTATTCGCATTTGAACCTGATCCAGATACATTCTCTCATTTGAAAGAACATCTAGCCAGTAACAAGGCACAAAATGTTAACCCAATACAATTCGCACTCGGAGATGTTCCTGGAACTTTTTTCTTGGGCCATAATGCGAACAATACCGCAGGCAACAGGATTAGTAACGAACACGGCAAAGAAATCACCGTAACAACAGCAGACAAGTTTGTACCCAGTCTTCAACTTCATCAGATCGATTTCATCAAGATTGACATCGAGGGCTTTGAAGTACGTATGCTTAAAGGAGCTGCAGCTACGATTGAAAAATACAAACCGGTGATGTTCATTGAAGCTGTGAATGAATTCTTGCAATTGCAAGGTTCTTCCACTTCAGAATTATTGCGATTATTAGAGTCAATGAACTATAAATCCATCAACGCTTACAATGGCAAACCTGTTGACTCTGGAATGTCGTTTACGAATACACACTTCGATATTATTGCTAAGCCAGAATGAAACGCAATGTCACGTATGTGATTTCTCAAGTTTCTCACTCCAAACTTTTTGAGTGGACGGCACTATTATTGAATCGCGACAAATACAACCTGAGTTTCATTCTGATGCATAAAACCGTAACAGAATTTGAAACTTTGTTGCGAAAACAAGGTTTTTCTGTTCATCGAATTCACTACGAATCAAAATCCGACATGATCTCGTGTATTCGCAAGATCAATAGAATTCTTCGTAAGGAAAAAACAGATATCATACATACGCACTTATTCGAAGGCGGACTCGCTGGAATGACAGGCGCTCGTTTGGCCAGGGTAAAGAAAAGAATCCATACACGTCATGATGCCATGATTCATCATGACTATCATCCGGGCGCGGTGAAGTATGATAAATTCACGAATAGAATAGCTACAGAAATCATAGCGATCACAGAGAACGTCAAACAAATTCTTATTGATCTCGAGAATGTCGATCCAGCGAAAGTAACAGTAATCCACCATGGGTTTGAACTTCGCGAATTTACCGATGTGAGCACCGAACGACAAACAACTCTCGAAAATAAATTATTTCCTAAGCAGCGACCTTTCCCAGTTATTGGCGCCATATCGCGCTTCATTGAATGGAAAGGACTTCAACATACGATAGAAGCTTTTGAGAAAGTTCTACTCAAAAACCCTAATGCGCATTTATTACTTGCTAATGCACAAGGACCGTTTGAAGTGCAATTGTATGCCATGCTCAAGAAACTTCCATCATCTAGCTACACGTTGGTGAAATTTGAATCTGATGTGGCCGCACTTTATCAGTGTATGGACATTTTTGTGCACGTCCCAGTAGATATGCGCGCGGAGGCATTCGGGCAAGTGTATATAGAAGCGATGGCCGCGGGTATACCAATGGTCGTTACAGCATCAGGAATTGCGCCAGATTGCATAGTAAACCGGGAACACGCATTGGTCGTTCCATTCAAAGATTCGCTAGCAATTGCATCGGCGATTCAAGAACTAATCGATGTTTCTGAACTTGGTAAACAACTTGCGCACAACGCAAAGGAAATGGCGCTGAAGAACTTTGATATCGCTCAAATGATCGTTGAACTGGAGAAAAGATATGACGCCTGAAGTGAAATTCTCTGTTGTTATTCCGGTCTACAATCGCGGCTCAGAAGTTCGTCGTGCAATTGACTCTGTATTGGCTCAATCGTACAAGCACTTCGAGCTTCTTGTTGTAGACGACGGAAGCACGGATAATACCGCAGAAGTTATTCAATCGTATACCGATCCTAGATTGCACTATATCTACCAAAACAATAGTGAACGCGGTGCAGCGCGCAATCGTGGGGCAAAAAGTGCATCAGGTCAATTTATCACGTACTTAGATTCTGATGATGAATTCCTGAATGACCACTTATCAAAAGTGAATCAGCTAATCTTAGCACATCCAGGATATGATGTCTATTGTACAGCCTACTATCTAGAAACTGAGAAAGGCGTAAAAGAAATTTCAATTCCAGAGAACATTCAATCACATCTACTGGAAGGGAATTTCCTAAGCTGCAATGGAGTTTTCACCTCCAGTGAAGTTCCTGAGAAATGCCAATTTAGTGAAGTGAGAAGTTTATCGGGATTGGAAGATTGGGAATACTGGTTACGCGTAGGTGCTTCCTTCAGTATGAAAGCTGGACAATTGTTCACAACACGTATGAATCATCATGCGGGACGAAGTGTTTTGAATACGAACAAAACGGAAATTGAAAACAGGTTTCGTGAATTTTTCAAAGCGCTTGAAAATGAACCATCCGTTGTGAAATTCTACGGTTCTGCGTTGCGTCGCGTTCGCACAAGCGCAGAAACATACATGGCCTTGCATTTGGCGATGAGTAAAAAAAACCGAAAAGCAGCTATCGATCATTTGTGGCGCGGCTGGAAACTCAGACCATCAATTATTTTTTCGAGAAGATTTTACGCAACTATTAAATACTTGTTCTGATTGACTACTCCGAAAAATATTCTGGTCATAACGTACTGGCAATTAGATGATGCGTTGATAAGAACCTATACTCTTCCCTATTTGCGGATCATTCGCGATCTTTTGCCAGCAGGAAGCACTATTTATTTGGTAACCTTGGAACGCTCAGGGCCGTTTGCGTCTGGTACAAAAATCGAAGAAGGTATTGTACATCATTCCTTTCAACTGTTCCCTTTCGGAATGAACGCGATTCGAGGATGGAGAAATAACCTTAAAGTACTCCGCAAGCTCACGATAGAAGCTCATATTTCCACCATTCACACGTGGTGTACGCCTGCAGGAGCAATTGGGTGGCTACTCGCTAGAAAGACAGGTCTCCCGCTTGTATTGGATAGTTATGAGCCGCACGCAGAATCAATGGTAGAGAACGGAACGTGGTCGCGAAATGGAATCGCTTTCCGCATCTTATTTTATCTTGAGAAAAAACAAACTGAAAGTGCAACATGGCACATTTCAGTAGCAGATGGCATGCAAGCTTATGCCAAGAACAAATACAATTTTGCGGGTAAAAAGTTCTTTGTTAAGCCAGCTTGTATTGATCTAAGTCAGTTTGATATCAATCTGCGTAAAGATCCCGTTTTGCTTAAAGAACTTCATCTTCAGAGTAAAATAGTGTGCGTCTACGCTGGAAAGTTTGGAGGAATTTACCAGACCCATGAAGCATTCACATTTTTCAAGATGGCAGCAGAACAATTCGGAGATGCATTTCGGGTATTACTATTGACATCTGAGAAACGCGAATCCATAGATGAAATGGCGACACAGGCCAAACTGAACAAAGAAATAATCATCTCGAGATTTGTCCCGCACAGCGAAATGCCGAAATACCTGGGTTTAGGAGACTTCGCCTATTCTGCGATTAAACCTGTTCCAACCAAACGTTATTGCACACCAATCAAAAATGGAGAGTACTGGGCCATGGGATTGCCTGTGGTAATTCCGGATGGAATATCCAATGACAGTGCAATTATCCAAGAGAACAATGCTGGTTATGTTCTGAAATCTTCAGATGTTTCAGAATTGAAAAAGGCCGTACATTCAATAGATCAACTTCTTCGCAATGAAGCAGTAGAAGAACTTAGCACACGTATTCGTAATTTAGCAGAAAAGCACCGTAACTTTAACACCGCACGTGCGGTCTATAGCGCCATTTATCAATCGAATGAGTAAAGAAACAATTTTAGTAACCGGTGGGGCCGGATATATCGGTTCACATACCATCGTTTCCTTATTAGAAACGACGGACTTCGAAGTTATTTCTGTCGACAATTATGCGAATTCCACTTCGCGGACGTATGACCGTATAGAATCAATCACGGGCAAAAAAGTGAAGCATCTTGAAACTGATCTGTCCATCGAACAAGATGTTGAAGCATTATTTAGAAACCATCCAGAAATCCGCGGAGTCATTCATTTCGCGGCACATAAGTCAGTTCCTGAGAGCGTTTTGTATCCCGAAAAATATTACCGAAATAATATATCTTCACTGCTGAACATTCTTGAAGTAGGAAAGAAATACAATCTGCGAAATATTATTTTTTCCTCTTCTTGTTCCGTGTATGGCAATATTGACACATTGCCTGTGAGTGAAACAACTCCACTTTCCAGCACTGAATCACCCTACGCATTTACCAAACTTGTAGGTGAGCAGATTCTCTGTGATGTAATTAATAGCAACCAAGAATTAACTGGAATTGCGCTACGCTATTTCAATCCTGTTGGAGCACATGCTAGCGGGCTACTTGGAGAACTACCCAATTCACGTCCCAACAATCTTGTTCCTGTAATTACACAGACAGCAATTGGTAAGGCAAGCGGAATGAAAATATTCGGCAATGATTACACTACGCGCGATGGAACATGCGTACGCGATTATGTTCATGTTTGCGACATTGCAGAAGCACATGTATTAGCTTTAAAAATGCAATTCGAAGGAAAATCATCAAACCGATATGATCTTTTCAATTTGGGTTCCGGCAATGGCGTTACGGTACTTGAGGCCATTCAAGCCTTTGAAAAAACAAGCGGAAAGAAATTAACATACGAGTTTGCCCCGAGAAGAGCAGGCGACGTTGCCGCCATCTATTCCGATTCTTCCAAAGCCTTGAAGGAGCTAAATTGGAAAACATCTCGAAGTCTCGATCACATGATGGAAAGTGCTTGGAAGTGGGAATTGCATCTTGCGAAAAACGGGTAACACATGAGGCTTCATCTGCACGTTAAATGCACCGGTTGTGGAAGTACATCTTTCACGCCTCTTCCCGCAGAATATTCTCGCGCGTATCTTGCGAAGTGTGATTCATGCACAATGGTTTTCGGTCAAAGAATTCCTGCGGAAGAAGAGCTATCAACGCATTACTCGGGATATAAGCGCAACAATAGTATTTCACCTATTACTGTGAAGCGTTATGAAGAATTACTGGATGAGTTTGAACCGTTCCGCAAGTCCAATAGAATATTAGATATTGGTTGCGGTGATGGCCATTTTCTTGCCGTCGCTAAAGCCAGAGGATGGGAAGTGTTCGGAACTGAATTTACAGATGAGGCAGTAAGTGCAGGAAAGAACAAAGGCATTACAATATACAAAGGACGAATTCAGGATTACGCGGGCCCCTCCGAATTCGACATCATAACATCTTTCGAAGTATTGGAGCATATCAACGATTGCAATGAGCATGCACAGCACATTTTCGAATTGTTGCGCAAGGGTGGCCAATTCTACTTTACAACTCCAAACTTCAATTCATTAAGTAGACGCCTACTTGGCGCGAACTGGAAAATGATTGAGTATCCAGAACACCTCAGTTATTACACGGTAAAGTCAATCGACTCTATTCTAAAACGTGCCGGATTATTGAAAGGTAAATTCAAAACGACTGGATTCGCCATGCAGAAATTTCACAGTACCGATGAGCAGATGGATGGTAAAGCAGGACGTAACGAAGAGTTACGCGCCACTATTGAGAAAAAGCCGCTACTTCAATTCGTGAAGTTATCTATTAACGCGGCGTTAAGCGCCTTCCGCCTTGGCGATACCTTGAAGGGTTATTACCAGAAACCGTAGATGAAATCGCCTCTTCGTCCGATTTTCTGCCCAACAAGTAATGCAGGATCAGAATCAAGGCGAGATACGAAGACATAAATGGAATTTTGAAGCGCACCAATGCTCCGAAATTCGACGTTGATAATCCTACCATAACCGAGAAAAACAACACGTAACAAAGCAGAAAAGTTAGTATTGGGTAGTTACCTAATAAGGCGAAAAAACGTTTTGGAGATCGGACTATTTTGTAAACAAGGAAAGCGACAAGACTCAAGTAAAGTAAATTTTCTAATCCTGACGCGATCATCACAATGTTTCTTGCCTCCCAGACATAGGGACGAAACAAGCCCACCGCCATAGCAGCAGGGACTTTAGAGATCATACCAGTGATAGTTGGCTCAAAACTCCCTATGTCAAAAGAACTTCCATTATAGTAATCTTGCTTTAAATCTTGCTGTGTTACAACGGCTGTCTCCAGCATTTTTTGAACTGAGAATTTACCCATTTTACTTCCCAAAAGCGACAAGCCCGCATACCCTAGTACTAACGACACAATAATAACAAGTGGTGCAATAGTCAACCGCACAAACGACGATTGAATGCTCTTCATTCTACTCGAACCGATCCAAAGTGCTGCACCTGGAAACAATGAATAGAGTACATACGGCTTGATCGATAATAAAAAGTAAAGTGCAATGATCATGATGATCGTACTGCTCAACCGCTTTCTTCTATTCGTCAACAAGTTATCAAGCGCCACAATAAACCAGCACACCGCCGAGAACGTAATCGTATCTTTTAGTATTCCAGATCCCCAGAATAAGACGGATGGTACAAAAAGAACTCCAAGAGCAAGACGACTTTCTAATCCAGGAAAGTGTTTCGTTAATGTCAGGAAGAACTTCCACGCCCCGAAAAATGACAACCACGACAGCAAGACACTCGTTACCAAATAACTTTTAAACGAAGCTAAAACAAGAGGAGAAATCACTTTCGCTACGAAAAACGTTTGTGAATCAAAATACATGTAAGGCCACGGAAAACCAGTTTCGCGGTCAAAAGTCATATATCCTTTTAGCGAAGGAGCCGCACTGATTACATCAATGTATTTTCCAATATCCTTAACGCCCAAATTCACTAACGCACGTGACGTTTCATAATAAGAAACAGTATCTCCCCCGTGGTAGTAGTAGATATAGATGAAACAAAATATGATTGAACTAACAATTTTTGCAAAAACTGCCCAAGTGAAAAAACGATAGACAGGTTGTTTTTCAATTTTGTAGACCTGACGAGCAAATGTTATCCCGAAAATTAAGATGCAATAAATACCCAACATCACCCATTCGAACGGATGTATCGTTTTTATTATCGCAAAATTATCAAGTTCGAACATGCGTCAGGAATGATGATATTTTTCTCCGCGGAGAATGGTAAACGCCCGATAAACTTGTTCTGTAAAAAATAATCGCACCATCTGATGTGTAAATGTCATTGAAGATAGAGAAATCTTCCCTGTCGCAGCTTTGTAAACTTCATCAGAAAAACCAAATGGTCCTCCGATCACAAATACAACCGATTTCACTCCGCTACTCATTTGCTGTTGCATCCATCCTGCGAACTTTTCCGAAGAATAAACTGTGCCACCTTCATCGAGTAGAATCAATCGCTCTCCTGCTTGTATTTTGCTCAATAAGAAAGCACCTTCTACCTCTTTCTGTCGAAGTTGATTAGCTCCAGTCAAACCAGGAACAACCAATTCGGTCATCTCAAACGTACAATAGTGCTTCAGGCGTTTCTCAAAAACACTTATTCCCTCCTTCGCCCAGGAATCACTGGTCTTACCAATCGTTAAAAGTCTGATTTTCATCTGGCCACAATGTCGTCTACCTGTTTATAACAGGTGCATCAAAAATACCGCTTATTTACGGGGAATAGAACGGAATCGCTAAATTTGACCATGTACACAAGGGCTGTACGTTGCCTGTTTGGCGCGATAGTTGTTGTACAATTGTAAATACCGATTTCAGTTATGAAAAATCTGATCGCCATTCTGCTCTTTCTTCTTCCTTTATCTGCATTTGCAGACATTGCAGATGATGTAGCCGCTGCTATCCGCACGGGTAATGCGAGCGAAGTGTCAAAGTACTTTGCCGACAACGTAGATCTGAAAGTGCTAGAGCAAGAGAACATTTACAGCAAAGCACAGGCTGAGTTGATCTTAAAAGATTTCTTCGACAAGCATCCGGTAAAATCATTCACAATTGTACACAAAAGCATTCCGAAAAATGATTCTCAGTTTGCCATTGGCACGCTGGAAACCACTAACGGAAAATATCGCGTACACTATTTGATGAAAACCATCATTGGTAAAACTTCGGTGACCCAGTTCCGCATTGAGAACTCGGATGACGAATAACCACACTGGATACCTTCCCTCTACAATTGATCATGAGCTGGTCGCTCGTTTTATTAGGGAATCCTTGCATGAAGATGTAGGTCCTGGAGATCACACCTCACTGAGTACAATCCCCGCAGATAAAATGCAGTCCGCACAATTACTCGTAAAGGACCACGGCGTTATGGCTGGTCTTGAGCTGGCTGTGCTAATTTTCCGTCAGGTTGACCCACTTTTGGAAGTAGAAGTTTTGTTGCAGGATGGTGAAATCATTGCACCCGGACAAGTCGCATTGAAAGTAACAGGCCGCGCACGTTCAATTACTATTGCTGAACGCCTTGTTCTAAACTGCATGCAACGGATGAGTGGAATTGCAACCACTACTTGGAAGATGGTTGGATTGGTTAGTGATTTGCCAGTCAAAATCATTGACACGCGTAAAACCACTCCTTTATTCCGCTATTTCGAAAAATGGGCTGTGCGCATCGGTGGTGGACATAATCACCGTTTTGCGTTGTACGATATGATTCTCATCAAAGACAATCATGTTGATTACGCTGGAGGAATCACACAAGCGATTACTGCGGCCGACAGATACTTGAAAGAAAATAATCTGGATCTACAGATTGAAATTGAAGTGCGCAACTTTGAAGAACTCCAAGAAGTATTGGCATGCGGACTAGTGAATCGCATAATGCTGGACAATTTCTCAACTGATAATCTTCGAAAGGCCATCGGTATGATCGACAATAAGTACACCACTGAAGCCTCTGGGGGAATCACACCAGAAACTGTGCGCTCCTACGCAGAAACGGGTGTCAATGAAATTTCTGTGGGTGCACTTACGCATAGTATTCGTAGTCTCGATCTGAGTTTAAAGGCCATCAAAAAATGATACGGAAGTTACTTCGAAAACTTGGCCATTTACCGATCGTGAGAAACATGATTGCATTCTCACATAAGGTTACTTTACCTGGATTTGAAGGACACTCACTCTACGAAGTATTCGCCTTCTTCTTCCGAGGAATTTTCAAAGGAGGCATTCAGAACAGAGCGTCTGCCATGGCATTCAGTTTCTTTCTTGCTGTATTTCCATCAATCATTTTTGTCTTTACCCTAATCCCGTACATTCCGATTGATCATTTCCAGGATAAATTATTCCTCGTAATCAAAGAATTACTTCCTGAAAACATGTTCCTTTCCATGCAAGATGCTATTTTGGAAATTACGCATCGACAGAACGGAGGGCTACTCTCTTTCGGTGTTATTGCAGCACTTTATTTCTCCAAGAACGGTATTGTTGCTATGATGAATGGGTTCAACAATTCCATTCACGTAAAGGAATCTAGAGCAGTGTGGCAGCAACAATTAATCGCGTCTGCTTTGTTTGTTGTACTATCCGTTGTTGTGATTGTAGGACTCACTCTTTTCGTGGGATCAGAATATTGGTTGGCCAAGATGGTCAAAAAAGAAAGCTTTGAAGTTTTTTGGTTAACCTTAGGTAAATGGGCCATAATTGCAACCCTCTTCCTAGTGATTATTGCTACATTCTACCGTTATGGTCCTGCTAAGCGCCGCCACAGAATTTTTATCAGTCCAGGTGTACTACTTGCAGCAATTCTAACAATTTCCTTTTCGGTTCTATTCTCTTGGTACGTCAACAATTTCGGAAACTACAATAGCCTATATGGTTCTTTAGGAACGGTTATGGTTGTTATGCTTTGGATCTATTTCAATTCTACCATGCTCTTAATCGGATTTGAATTAGATGCCAGCATTTACTCAGCGCGTGAGAAGAAAAGGTCGCTTCTTGAACAGGAGGAAGCTGAAGAAGCGATTGCTGCAGAAGTTGAAGAGAAAACGGAAGAGGCAGTCAGAAATGTCTGATCGTGCTAGTTATCGTGTGTTAACTGCCGAATGAAGTTTTATATTTGTTTACCAATACAATCGATTATGCGTCACCTCCTACTTTGCCTTCTTGTACTTTGTGTATTCAATGATTTGAGTGCTCAGTATCCCGAGATACCTTATCGTTCACGTAGTAATGCCAACTATTGGAAGAACCGTCCACCTTACCTTGGTTACTGGCAGCAAGATGTCTATTACAAGCTGAAAGCAAATATTGATGAAGCTGCTGATATTATCGATGGAACAGAAGAACTAGTGTACTGGAATAATTCTCCTGACACACTGTATTTCGTTTATTTCCACTTGTATCAGAATGCTTTCCAACCTGGCTCTTATACCGAAGATCTTCACAATGAAAATAAATACCCGGTAAAGTTTGGCAAGTACGAATCACAAGGATTAGGAACAACAGTTGATAATATTTTGGTAGACGGGGTTCAGGCCAAAATGGAAATGGATAATTCGGTGATGAAAATCTGGTTACCAAAACCTGTTCGTCCTGGATATGCTACCAAGATTTCCATGAACTTCAAAACATACTTTGATGAAGGCGGAAGCATCCGACGTCGCATGAAAATGTATTCTACGTTCGGATCGAAACATTACGATGGGGTGCATTGGTACCCGCGTATTGCAGTCTACGATCACAAGTTCGGTTGGGAAACAGATCAGCATTTGACGCGTGAGTTTTACGGAGACTACGGCGTGTTTGATGTTGAACTTACGTTCCCGAACAACTACATTGTTGATGCAACCGGTGTAATGACCAACGAGCAGGAAATGCTCCCAGCAGATTTGCGCCAACGTCTCGACATTTCCAATTTTGCTAAGAAACCTTGGGAGTCCGCACCATCGCAAATCATTGTAAAGGACGGAACAGTTAAAACATGGAAGTTCCATGCAGAAAATGTACACGATTTTGCATGGACGGCAGATCCGAATTACCGTATTGGAGAAGTATCGTGGAATGGAATTCGTTGCATCGCATTATGCGCGGAACAACATTGTTCTGGATGGCAAGACGCAGCCGCATTCACCGCGAAAGTAATTGAAACGTATTCCACTGATTTCGGCATGTACGCGTATCCTAAAATGATCGTTGCAGATGCACGCGATGGAATGGAATATCCAATGCTTACACTGGATGGTGGTCGCGCACCAGATTATTACGATTTGATTGCACATGAAGTAGGACACAACTGGTTCTTCGGAATGGTTGGAAGCAATGAAACATATCGTGCTTTGCTAGATGAAGGCTTTACTCAGTTTCTAACAGGTTGGTCATACGAGAAGATAAAAGGTCCAGAAAAAATTCGCTATCAATACAAAAGTGATTACGCCGAACGTTTCCGCGAACCTGAAGAGATCAGAATGAGCCAAGCGTACAATGGCTACTTGTATCCAGCGGCAGCTGAAGACGAAACAGTAATCGACACACATTCAGATCACTTCAATGGAGCATTACGCCATGGTGGTGGGTACGGACAAGTGTATTCTAAGACAGCAACGATGTTGTATAATCTTCAATACACGCTTGGAGATTCTCTCTTCCTTGCCGCAATGAAAAATTATTTTAATCAATGGAAATTCTGTCATCCTTATGTTGAGGATTTCAGAAATTCAATGATTCAGTTTACGCACGTAGACTTGAACTGGTTTTTTGATGAATGGCTGACCACTTCACAAACTATCGATTACAAAGTGGGGCGCATCAGAAAAGGAGATTCTACAGACACGTATGAAATCACCTTCAAGCGTAAAGGTCGAATGCAGATGCCTATCGACTTTACAGTAGATGCGAACGACGGAAAGTCTTACAATTATTACATTCCAAACACATGGTCCGAGAAAAAAACAACAGCTAAAGTGTTACCGCGTTGGATTGGCTGGGACAATATTCGCAAGAAGTACACCGCTACAGTTGTTGTGCCTTCGGGAATTGACAATGTGCGCATTGATACAACCAACAGATTGGCTGAC
>Ga0114981_10000414_pt1 | contig 27851 bp, 27 predicted proteins | sample S_140806_MF_Meta_FD_87028 | JGI IMG/M metagenome (GOLD analysis project Ga0114981, IMG submission 87028) | Freshwater microbial communities from Lake Simoncouche, Canada to study carbon cycling - S_140806_MF_MetaG | ecosystem: Environmental > Aquatic > Freshwater > Lake | place: Lake...
AGAACCTCTGCCTGCGGCGAAAGGCACCAGCGCACCGGCATCGTCGCCCGGCGGGCCACGGCCTGCCGCGCCACCAGGTCGAAAGGATCATGACAAGCGATCACCAGCGTGCGGCGGGCATGCTTTTCCTTCTCATCGGCATGCTCCGGCGCATTCGAGTCAAAGCGGACCGGCAGCACCTGATACTTCACCGCAAAGCGGGCCGGGATGATCCCTTTCAATTCCGCCGCCGAGGTCGGATCCGTCTGCGCCGCCTCCAGGAAGGGCCACTTCATGTCCTCCGCCAGATGGTGCAAAAACGATCGCTCATCCACCCGCGTGCGGTCGATCAAATCTCGAAAAAAAGCCTGCCCGCCCGTCAGCGCCTGCTGCGCGGCCACGGTGAAGGTTTCCGCATCGGCGATACCGGAACGTTGGGCGGCGTTTTGGAGCAAAATCATCGCCCCGAGTGTATCGGGCCGTCGTGAATCCGGCAAGCCTTCATCTTGCTTCCGCGTGCCGATTCTGCCACGCTGACGCCACATGCACGGCACACTCCCCAGACCACGAATCGCCCGCCAGCACGGCTCCGTGCTGCTCATCGTGCTCGCGGGCATCACCCTGCTCGCCTTTGCCGTTGCCACCACGGTGCTCACCTCCTCGCAATACGATCAGGCTTTGGCCAATCGCTCCGGCCTGCTCAAAGCCCGCCGCATGGCCGAACGCGGCATCGCCATGGCCGCACATCCCGTCGTCACCGCCATGGACCCGCTGCTCGAGTTTCAAAGCGAGGACGGCAGCGAGGGCTACCGCGCCATCATGACCACCGAGGAGAGCCGGCTGAACATCAACATGCTCCTCAACGATCAAAACGCCCCACGGCTGGAGCAAATCTTCCAAAACTTCCGCATGCAACCCGGAGCCGCGCAGGGCCTCGTCGCCGCTTTGATGGACTGGACGGACGAAGACGCCCTCAAACGCCGCCCTGACAGCGCCGAGGCGCTCGATTACAAACAAAACGGCTTCCCGAATCGCCCCTTCAACCGCCGCTTCCGCAGCATGCAGGAGATCGACATGGTCGCCGGCATCGAAAAGCTCAACGCCGCCTATCCCGGCTGGCGGCAGCTCTTCACCGTGTATGGCAGCGGCCAGCTCGACGTGAATGAAGCCAATGCCGAGGTCATCGCCGTCGTCACCGGGGCCAATCCCGTCATGGCCCAGCGCCTCATCCAGCGCCGCGATGGCCGCGATGGCATCCGCCACACGAAGGACGACCAGCCCATCACCGCGCCGCAGGAGGCCATGCAACTCCTCGGCCTGCCACAGAACCATCCCGCCGCCTCGTTGCTCATCATCCAGGGCCAAACCCTCCGCATCGAAAGCATCGGATGGTATGGTGAGCAGACGATCGGCGTGGCTATCCTTGCCCAGGGAAAAGGCTCGCAGCAAATGCAGATCCTCTTCCGCGAGGAATTCATGCCGAAACGATAATCGAGCCATTACCCACATGCCGCCGCAGGACCTACATCCCTTCCTCGGATCATGGAAACTAGTCTCCACGAACGCGCCGAAATACGACGTCCTGCTCGAAGTACTGACGTTTCACTCCTCAGGCCTTGTCGAGTGGACCGTCCAGACATCCACCAATCCAACGCCGCCCATTCGGCTGCGCGTCGAACTATCCGACGAGCCTCAAACCTTGCTGGTTTTCAACGAAAAAGGCCTCAAACCCCTGTGGCGATGGAAACTCGAACCCCAGGGAGACTACCTGGAGATCTTCGTGATCTCAGACCTCCGCCCCGTAGTCCATCGGAGCCTGTTTCAGCGTGTCTGACATTGTCAGGCTCAAGGTCCCTCACGCTCCAGCCACCAACTCCTCGACCACATCACCCTTGCTCAGGGCCATCGGGCGACCCACAGGCGTCATCAGTTCCTTGGCGTAGTCGATGCTGAAAAGGTCCAAAACCGTCGCGTGGAGGTCTTCGACGAAAATGGGCTTCTCGGGGTCTTTTTTCACGCCTTGCGGATCGGTGGAGCCGATCACGCGACCTCCCGCAAAGCCACCACCGGCCACTAGCATGCTGAAACCCGTCGGCCAATGATCGCGACCGCCGAGGTTGTTGATCTTGGGCGTGCGTCCGAACTCGCCTCCGCACACCACCACCGTGCTCGCGAGCAGCCCGTGACGTTTCAAATCGCGAATCAGTGAAGCATACGCCGCGTCGAGGATCTTCACCTGCGAGGCCTGACCTTCGAGATTGTTCGCGTGGGTATCCCAGCCATTCAGCGTCACCTCCACACAGCGCACACCAGCCTGGATCAATCTCACCGCCGCCAAACAACCGCGACCGAAGGCCGTATCGCCATACGCATCTCGTTCCGCAGTCGTCGCGAGGCTCACATCGAAGGCTTTGAGCTGCTCCGAGGTCATCATCTTCCGCGCCCGCTCAATGGAGAGTTGGTGGAGCGTCTTTTGCGCATCGAAATTCGGCAGGCGACCTGCTGCGAAGGCTTTTTCCACCACGCTGAGGCTCTCCAGGCGCTTCTGCATGCGCTCGTCACTCACGCGAGCCTTCACATCCGGGATGCTGCCCTTCGGATCATACATTTGAAAGGCATCATACTGCGCCCCGAAGTAGCCACCGCGTGCCGGCCATTGATTGGGCAGGATGGAAACATGCGTCGGGATCTCGATGCGTGCCTCCGGCAGCTCATGGCACATCACCGCGCCGATGCTGGGATGGATCAGCGTCGGATCAGGGCGATAGCCGGTCTTGATGTTGTAAAAGGCACGCTCGTGATCCCCTTCCCTGCTCACCATCGAGCGGATGAGCGAGACATCACCCATCACTCTCGCCGTCTGCTCCAGCCCGGCGGCGAATTGCACGCCCTTGATCGCCGTGTCGATCACCTTCACGCCACCGCCGATCTTCGTCGTCGGATGCGGATCAAAGGTATCGAGCTGGCTGGCCGCGCCGCCGAGCCACAGAAGGATCAATGACTTCGCCGGTTTGCCCTTCGGAGCCTTCTCCGCCTCCACAGCCAGGATGTCCGCCAACGGCGTGAGCCATGAAACGCCCGCTGCGGTGGCACCACGAAGCAGCGTGCGGCGAGAGTGATGCAGGGAAGAAGGGCAGTTCATGGCTTTCAGTGGTTCCAAGAGAATTCCGTGGCGTTCATGAGCGTCCAGAAGAGATCGCTCATGGCGTTGTTCAAGCGGGCGGCGGTGAGGAGGTTTTCAAAGTGGGCAGCCTCCTCTGGCGATGGCTTGCGAGTGAAAATGGCGAGGTAGGCGCTCTCGACGGCGGTCTTCACATCGGGTGAAAGCATCCTGATTCGACTGCTGGCAGCCACGAGCGGATTGTTTTTCACGTTATCGGTCACCATGTTCCCATTCATGAGCAGGAGACGCTGCGGAATGGTGCCGCCGCCATCATCGAAATCGTCTTCGCCACGGTCGCCGTAGCGTTTGACGAAGTTTCCCACATCAATGTCACGCTTGATGCGGAAGAGCACATGCGCCTCCGCATCGAGCGAGCCGAGCGACGCGGCCTGGATGACGCTGCCAGCCATCTGCTCCGGCCGCAGCCGCGTCACCGGAAAGGCCGCCCAGTGCTTCTCCGCCTCGGGATGATCGCTGAGGCTGGAGGCTTCAAAAATCCGCGTGGAGGTGATCGCACGGATGAGACGATGAAGATCGAAATCATGCGCGATGAAATCCTCCGCCAGCAGCTCCATGCCGGGCGGAAAGGGGCCATCGAGCGGGAGATCATCCACCGGCGTAACGAGGGGCTTATTGAACAAAAGCGCCCACAAGCGATTCACCAGCGTGCGGGCAAAGGTCTTGTTTTCCTTCGCGGTGATCCAATCCGCCAGCTTTGACCTGGGTACGCCCTTCTCGGGCAGCAGCTCAGGCTTCCACGGCACCTTCGTCGAGATCACTGCAGGCTCCGTCTCGCCGAGGTAACGCGTTTGATACTGCTGCTTCGGGTCATCACGCAGGCCGGTGATGTCGAACTTCGCCTGGCCGAAGTAGGCGGCGAGCTGATGAAAGTCGCTCTGCTTCCACGGGCTGCCAAGCTTGCCGTCGTGGCACTCCACGCAGTCGATCCGCACGCCGAGAAAGGCCCGGCTGATCTTCGCGGCGAGTTTTCTCTCGTCGGGACCTTTGCCAGGCTCGCTCGTGACGGTGATAAAATTCACCGCCGGGCTGGTCGTCCACACGCCCTTCGATCCGATCAGCTCACGAACGATGCGATCATAAGGCCGGTTTTGCAGCAGCGCCTCGCTGAGCCATTCCACGAGCCTGCGACGCCGATAAATCAAAAACGGGCCGTTCTCCGTGCCCACATACACTCTCGCCAGACGCTCCGCGAGGTAGTCACTGGTGCGGCGATCCTTCAAAAGACGTTCGAGCCATTGCTGCGGCACGTTGTCGCCCTGCATTGCCTGCACCTTGCGAATCTCTTCCAGCGAGGGAATGCTGCCCGTGAGAGCCAGCGAGAGTCGGCGGATGATCGCGAGGTCATCCGCACGCAGCGCGGCGGGAATCTGCCTCGCGGCCCAATCGGCCTCAAAAGCCGCGTTCACCTTCGACGCGACCTCGGCAGCCTCGCGCGATGCTGGCGGGCTTTTTCCGCGAGTGGGTTTTTCGAGCCATTGCCATGCCGCCACGCCAACCAGCGCCGATAAAACGAGCACGACAGACGCATTGCGCAGCCAGACGAGTGCCGAAAAGGATGGTGGAGCGGGAGTCACGGAGTTCGGTTCAAACACCGGCTCTCATCATCCGTTCCGCCCGTTATGCTGACAAGGCCCTTTTCGCGGCTCAATCATTGTAAAAGACCAAGCTCATAATCGACCAGCCATCCGGCGTCTTGATCAGCGTGAAGCAATCCGTGCCAGTGACGATGCGGCTGCCCTGCGTGAGCTTCCAGCGCACCGCCGCCTGCGCGGTGCGATCGTCCATGAGGATTTTCATGTCCGTCGGCACCTCCGTCATCGGCTCGCGCGCAGTGGCGTGGCCCATTTTTTGACCATGCAGGAAATCCGTGAGCCCCTGTGTCTGCGGCACGCCGTTTTGCACAAAGGAAATACGAGCTTGCGGGTGGAAACATGCTCCGTAGCCATCCATGTCCTTCGCGGACCAGGTGGAGAAGTATCGCTCAAGAAAGGTGCGGACCGCAGGCTCGGCAGGGTGAGCGGCAGGCGTGGGCGTGCAGGAGCAAAGCAATGACGAAATCAGAATGGCGAATGACGAAAGAATGCCGAAGGCCGAATGACGAATCTTGGGGGCGCTCATGCAGCTTCAGATTGGGGATTCGTCATTCAAACCGCTCTTCCTCAACACCCAGCAGCGCGAGGATCCGGTTGAGGTCCTCGGCTCCATAATAGTCGATCTCAACGCGGCCTTTTTTATCGCCGTGGTGAATCGAAACGTTCGTGGAAAGGTGAGAGACGAGCTTTTGCTCCACGGCGGCGATGGCACGGTCAAACTCGCCCTCGGCAGGTTTGGGAGGCTTCGGAGCTGGCGGATGCAGGATGGCGTTCACCGCTTTTTCCGTGGCACGGACGGTGTAGCTCTTCTGGACGATCTCGCGGGCCAATTGAATCTGCTCCTCGGGATTTTTCAGGCCGAGCACGACCTTCGCATGGCCCGTGGTGATGGCTCCGGCGGAAAGCATGTCCTGCACGGCCGTGGGCAGATCGAGCAGGCGGATGGCGTTCGCCACGGTGGCGCGGTTTTTGCCCACTCGCTGCGCGATGTCCTCCTGCTTCATGCTGAAGTCCCGCGAGAGGCGGGCGTAGGCATGGGCCTCTTCCACGGGATTCAGGTCCTCACGCTGAAGATTTTCGATGAGGGCCATCTCCAGCACGTCCTTGTCACTGGCCTCGCGGGCGATGACGGGCACTTCTTTGAGACCCAGTTCACGGGAGGCACGGAAACGGCGCTCACCCGCGATGAGCTCCATCTTTCCCGCCACACGGCGCACGATCAGCGGCTGGATGATCCCATGCTCGCGAATCGAATCCATCAGCTCGGCGAGCTGCTCTTTGACGAATTCTTTGCGCGGCTGCAGCGGGCTGGGCACGATCAAATCCAGCGACACGCGCTGCACGACATCCCCAGGCGAAGGCTGCGAAAGTACGGGCGGGCGGGCTACACCAATGACCCCCGTGGGTGCCGAGATGAGTGCTCCGAGTCCTTTTCCAAGCGCAGGTTTAGCCATAGGGAGCCGAGACTAGAAAGCAGGCTAAGGCTTGCAAACCAGAATCACGCCCTTTTGCATGCCGCGACCGATTGTGCCGCACTCAGGCATAAAAATTCGATGCGCATCAAGCACGCCATGTGCTAGACATCCTGCCCCCTACCCCCAAAAACACCATGCCCAAGCAGACCATTCGTGACCTCGACCTTGCCGGAAAACGCGTCTTTGTGCGCGTCGATTTCAACGTGCCGCTGGAGGAAAAAGACGGCCAGATGGTGATCACGGATGCCACTCGCATCCAGGAGACGCTGCCGACGATCAAATTCCTGATCGAAAAGGGCGCTCGCATCATTTTGGCCAGCCACCTCGGCCGCCCTAAAGGCCAGCGTGATCCGAAACAAAGCCTCGCCCCGGTCGCTCCGGCGCTCAGCGAACTCATCGGCAAGCCAGTGGCCTTTGCGAGCGATTGCGTCGGCGACGAAGCGAAGGCCAAGGCGCTTGCTCTCGGCAATGGCGACGTGCTTTTGCTCGAAAACACCCGCTTCCACGCCGGTGAAGAGAAAAACGACGCCACGCTCGCGAAGGGCATGGCGGACCTCGCCGAGGTCTTCGTGAATGACGCTTTCGGCTCCGCTCACCGTGCGCACAGCTCCACGGCGGGCATCGCGGATTACCTCCCGGCCGTTTCCGGCCTGCTCATGGAAAAAGAGCTCACTTGGCTGCACGACGAACTGGAGAACCCCGAGCGTCCGTTCGTCGTCATCCTCGGCGGAGCGAAGGTCAGCGACAAAATCGGCGTGATCAATCGCCTGCTCGAAAAGGCGAACACCATCATCATCGGCGGCGGTATGGCTTACACCTTCCGCAAGCTCGTGCAGGGCATCTCCATTGGCAAAAGCCTCTACAAACCCGAGTGGGAACCCATCGCCCAGGCCGCTCTGGACAAGGCCAAGGAGCGCGGCGTGAAAATCCTCATCCCCGTGGACGCGATGATCACCGACGCCTTCGATTTCGATGCGAAGAAGTTCGGCAACATCAAATTCACCGGCGTGAACGAAAGCATCCCGGATGGCTGGGAAGGTGTCGATATCGGCCCTGAGTCCGTGAAGCTCTTCAGCGAAGAAATTTCCAAGGCGAAGACCGTCATCTGGAACGGCCCGATGGGCGTGTTCGAGATCAAAGAGGCCTCCAAAGGCACCTTCGACATCGCCGAGGCCATGGCGGCCAATTCCGGCGCCAAAAACATCATCGGCGGCGGCGACAGCGTGAAGGCCGTCAAGAAAGCCAAGCTCGGCGACAAGATGACCTTCATCTCCACCGGCGGCGGCGCCTCCCTCGAACTCCTCGAAGGCAAAATCCTCCCCGGCGTCGCCTGCCTCAAAGACAAGTAATTCGTCCTTCGTCATTCTTAATTCGACCTTTCAAAAACCATGCCCATCGCTCACTTCCGCAAGCCCATCATCGCCGCCAATTGGAAAATGCACATGACTCCCCAGGAGTCCGATGATTTCCTTCGCTCCTTCGCCCGCCTCGTGCCGGACAAGTGCCCCATCCAGATCGTCGTTTCGCCGCCGTTCGTGAGCCTGGAGCGCTCGATGACAGCGCTGCAAAACGCCCGTGAGCAGAGCGTCGAACTCGCCGCGCAAAACATGAGCGCTGCGCCTGCCGGAGCCTTCACTGGCGAAATCAGCGCCCGCATGGTCAAAGAATGCGGCTGCAAGCACGTCATCCTCGGTCACAGCGAGCGCCGCAGCCTTTATGGCGAAACGAACGCCATCGTGAATGCCAAGGTCCTCGCCGCTCTCGAAGCCCGCCTCCACCCGATCCTTTGCATCGGCGAGACGCTCGAAGAACGCGACGGCGGCAAGATCGAGCAGGTGCTCGAAAGCCAGCTCCGTGAATCCTTGGCCGAAGTCGGCCCACGCCGTATCACGGACATCGTGATCGCCTATGAGCCCGTGTGGGCCATCGGCACCGGCCGCACCGCCACCTCCCAGCAGGCGCAGGACGCCCACGCCTTCTGCCGTAAGGTGCTCGGCGACATGTTCGGAGCTGATGTGGCCATCAAAATCCGCATTCAATACGGCGGCAGCGTGAAGCCGAACAACATGGCCGAACTCATCGCCATGCCGGACGTGGACGGCGCTCTCGTCGGTGGAGCCAGCCTGGAGCATGGCTCCTTCTGGGAGATCTGCCGCGCGGCCATCGACTGGACGAACGCGAACGCATAGTGCCGAACGCCATATTTGGAAGGCGAAGTAAATATTACTTCACAAACGGATTAAAGTCTGGGCATGATGTTTACCATGCTCAGGCTTATGCTCTCGTTTCTCTGCTGCATGGCAGTCACCGTTTCCGCCGCCGATTCAACCGGCTGGCGCGCAGGCGCGGCTGACATCGACATCACACCCGACTACCCCGTCCGCCTCAGCGGTTACGGAAGTCGCACTACCGAGTTTGAAAAAGTCGAACAGCGGCTGCATGCCAACGCCCTCGTCATGCAATGGGCCGATGAAGCGCCCGCGTACATCGTCACCGTGGACAACTGCGGCGTGCCTGCCGCCCTCCGCGCGGATGTTTTGAATCGCCTCGCCACCGCCGGCAAACCGATCGCCGACGAGCGTTTCTCGCTGCACTCCACGCACACGCACTGCGCCCCGATGCTCAAAGGCGTGCTGCCCTTTCTCTTTGGCAAAGACCTCGCCACCGACGAGCAACAACGCGTGGACCGCTACACCGAGGACCTCACGAAGTGGATCGTCGAGGCCATCACCAAGGCGTGGGATAAAATGGAACCCGCGCGGCTCGATTGGTCCGTCGGCAAAGCCTTCTTCGGCCTCAACCGACGCATGCAAGGCCCCAACGGCCTGCAAAACGCGCCCAACTTCAACGGCCCCGTCGATCGGGCCGTGCCCGTGCTCCGCGTAAAAAGCGCCGACGGCAGCAAATTGCTCGCCACCTACGCCAGCTATGCCTGCCACTGCACCACGCTCGGTATCAATGAAATCCACGGCGACTGGGCTGGCATCGCGCATCAGGAACTCGAGTTACGTTTCCCCGGCAGTGTCGCCCTCATCGCCATCGGCTGCGGCGCGGATCAGAATCCGTATCCGCGCCGCGAGATGCGCTTCGTTTTAGATCACGGGGTATCGCTTGCCAAAGAAATCGTGCGCCTCATCAACGAACCTATGAAGCCCGTGCGCGGCCCGCTCGCCTGCGCCACGATGGAAGTCATCCTACCCTTCGACAAGCTGCCCACGCCCGAAGAGTGGAAAGCCCGTAGCACCGACAAAAACAAGTACACCGCCTACCACGCCCAAAAACACCTCGCCATGCTCGAGCGAGGCGAAAAAATCACCCCGGCACTGCCTTACACCGTTCAGGCCTGGCATTACGGCGATGACCTCCTCACCATCAATCTCCCCGGCGAGGTCGTCGTGGACTACAGCCTCCGCTTCAAAAAGGAATACGATCCCGCCCGCACTTGGGTGAACAGCTACACCAATGACGTGCCCTGCTACATTCCCTCCCAACGCGTGTGGGAAGAAGGCGGTTACGAAGCCGGCGGAGCCATGATTTATTATGGCCGCCCCACTCGCTTCTCCTCCGGCATCGAAAACATCATCGCCAGCGGCGTGCGCGACATCGTGAAGCCGGGGTTCAAGGCGAAGTGAGCTTGAAAACTCCGATCATCTCCCGCTCTTCACGTCCCGGATAAGCACTCGCTGGCACATAACTCTCCACGAGTTCAAACCTCGGAGCCATCAGCGCCTTCAACTCCACCTCGGAGATGCCAAACGGCGGCCCCATCTCGCCCGGGTCCATCTCCGGGTTGATGAAAAACACGCCGATGAGCTTTCCATCCGGCTTCAACAAGCCCGCCACAGCCTCGCGATACTTCTCCCGCCACTCCGGCGGCAACGCACAGAGGCACGTGTGCTCCACCACGGCATCGAACTCGCCCTTCCGCTCAAACAAATCACCCAGCACAAAACGCTCCGCCAGCTCGGGATACCGCACTTTTGCCCGCTCAATCGCCGTCGGGGCGATATCGAGCCCGATGGCATCCAGCCCGCGTGAAACCAAGAAAGCCACATCATGCCCCACACCGCAGCCCGGCACCAAAACGAGGCCCGTCAGCTCATTTCGCTCAACAAACTCAACCAGCGCCGGTGAAGGCTCACCCTTGTCCCAAGGCGTGAAGTTCTCTTGATAGGCTTGATCCCAGTTGGTGATGTTCATGTCAAAAGTCGTTCGTGGATGAGTTGTTCGCCGCGCGGCGTGAACGCCACCACATCGCCTTCGAGGCCGTGGGTCACCAAACGCCGCGCATCATGTTCGTAGCGGGCGATTTGATAGCCGCGTTTTCGCAAAAAGCCGAAGATTTGGGCCTCGGTTACGCCGTAGCGCTCATACGAGCAATTCATCTCAAACAGGATCACTGGCAGCCTTTCGGCCCGCATCGCGTTTTCGGCCCCTTGGAACACTGCCAGCTCAAAACCCTCCACATCCACCTTCAACAGCGAAATTTCGCCGTCCGGCAAAATCGCGTCCAAGCGCCTGACTGGCACTTTCGGGCCGTTGCCGTCCAGTTCGACGTGCGCGAGCGCATCATCGTCACAGAAGGCCATATCGCCTTCGGTTTCACCCAAAGCGCAGCCTTCGATCTTCACGCTCGTGAGGCCATTTAGTGCCAAATTTTCCTCCAAACGGCCACGATTCCGCGAGCTCGGCTCCACAGCCACTACACGTGCCTTTTTCGCCGCTGCTGGCAACGTGTAGAGGCCAATGTTCGCGCCGACATCGACAAACGTGTTTCCTTCACGCAGAAACTCCGTGATGAACTTCGCCGTGTCCCAGTCGTGAAACTCACCACGCTGCACCACATGCAGCGCGATGATACTGTCCGGGTAGCAGCGCAGCTTCATGTCCGCATAAACCGGCAGCGTCCACGGCCTGCGCAGCGTTTTCTTGTTCACCAACCACGCGATGCTGCGCAGCAGCACGCTCATACGCTTGCCGTGATTTCCCGGCGCGTGCCAGATGCGCTTCACCAGTTCCCAGTAGCTCTTCACGGCGCTTTTTCCTTCTCGTGTTTGATGGTGCCTTCCAGCGTCGTCTGGCCGGCATCGCCCGTGAAAGTCACTTTGCTCTCGATCACGTCCTTCGCCTCGCCCTGGAAGCTCTCGAGCACGGTAATACTGCTGCTTCCATTGCCCGTTACCGACTTGAGCTCCAGCGTGAGATTCACCTCCGACACATTCCCTTCAAAGCGGATCGTCTGTGAGGTATCCGGCCCGCTCAAAATGGCCTCGAACATATCCGCTCCCGCATTCTGCGTGAAGGTCCATTTAAACGGCTGCGTGTCTCCATTCATGGTGCGTGTGCCCTCAATGAGAAAGCCATTCTCGCCGTCCACCTTGCCCGTCCATGCCTCGGTGATCGTGACAAGGTTGTTGTTCTCCCCCTTCAGTTCACCCGCCGCCTTCCAGGTGCCGATGAAGTGCTTGAAGAACACATGCGTGGACAAATTCGCCCACGCGGGCGTGGCGAGTAAGCAAAGAAGAGCGAGGAGCGTTTTCATAGGTGAAGGAATCACGCTTCCGTCTCCTCTGCGGCCCAGTCCACCCAGTCGTAGATGTCTGCAAAGGTTAGCCGAACCTCGATCTCATCCAGTGTGAGCATCGCGTCCGCTCCCTCGATGATCTCCGGCCACCAGTTGTTCGAGCGGCGGTGGATGTAAGCCCGCTGCGTCACCTGCTCGATCATCACATACACCTCCAGGCTCTCGATCTGCTGGTAGGCTTTGAGCTTCTCGCCCTGATCGGTGCGTCGCGTGGATTTCGAGAGCACCTCAAACAGTACCGTGGGACTCACGCAGTAGCGCTCATGCCGGTCCTTCTTGTCACAAACCACCATCACATCCGGGTAGTAGCCAAAGTCCTCCAGCCCGAGCTGGACGCGCAGCTTCATGTCCGTTGTGAACGGCTCGCACTTTTTGCCTCTAAGGGCACTGTGTAGGCGGGCAAAAACATTGCCGGAGATGCGGTTGTGGCTGCGGCTGGAGCCTGCCATCGCATAAATCTGGCCGTTCACATACTCCAGCCGCACCGGGCTGGCGGTATCGAGCCGCTGGTATTCCTCCCACGAGACGCGGGCAGGAGTGGTGGCTGGCTTGAAGGGGAGCACGCTTGTCATGCCAAACGCTATGCGACCGTTGCGCCGTGGTCAATCACCCTCTTGCAGCCCGCTCCGGGGCATAGTATCCGCAGCGATGCCTCAATTTCCCGCTCCCACCGGTTTCAAAGAATGGTCCTTCGTCTGCGATGCGCTGACGCAGGGCAAGCTCAGCATCATTTTACGCAAAGGCGGCATCCACGAAGGCCGCGGCGGCTTTGAGTGGAAGCATCGCGAGTTTTTCCTGTTTCCGACCTGGTTCCACAATCAGGCCGCCGACCTGAATTGGACGCCGGAGAACACGCAACGTGCGTTTCCGCCGGAAGAAGAACGCCAGACCGTCGATATCGACGGCTGCGCTACGCTCGAGCAGGTGTGGAAAGTCACCGATTGGGACAAAGTCGCCGCCCTGGCCCCACTGCACATCTGGAACGAGGACGTCGTCAAAGAGCGCTTCATCTACGACGACGAAAGCTGCCTCCACGTCGCCCTCGTGCGCGCCTACAAGCTCCCGCAGCGCTGGCACTTCCCCTATGCCAAAAGCTACGGCGGCTGCCGTTCCTGGATCACCCTGCCGGAGGAAGGCCTGCCCATGGCGGCGGCTGCGACTCCGGCGCTGAGCGATGCGGCCTTCGCGGAGATCGCCGCCCAGTTGAAAGCGATCTTGGGTTAAAAGCCCGCCTTGGCGGTTTCACCACCGAGTTCATCGAGAAACACAGAGATTTGATTTTCTGTCCTCTGTGCTCCTCTGTGATCTCTGTGGTCGTTTTCAAGGAAGTCGGCTGCAACGTCACTCATGGAAGCCATCCGCCCCACCCACGTCGAAGTCAGCCTCGGCACCCTCGCGCAGAATTTCGACGCGATCTGCACGCATGTCGGCAAGGCGGAGGTCATGCCCGTGGTGAAGGCCAACGCCTACGGTCACGGCATCGTCGAGGTCTCCCAGCACCTCGCCCAATGCGGTGCGACCTGCTTCGGCGTCGCCTTGCTGGAAGAAGCCCTCATTTTGCGTCAGGCAGGCATCACGCAGCCCATTCTCGTCTTTGGCGGCGTGGTGGCGCGGCAGATCCCGCAGTTCATCGAGCATGATTTGATGATGGCGGCCTCCTCCATCGACAAAATGCGGCAGATCGACGAAGCCGCCGTTGCCGCCAAAAAGAAGGCCCGCGTGCATCTGAAGATCGACACCGGCATGGAGCGCATCGGCGTGCATTGGTACAGCGCCGAGAAGCTGCTGGAGGCCAGCCTCACCTTCCAAAACATCGAGATCGCCGGAATCTACTCCCACTTCGCCAATTCGGACGCCGAAGACCTTTCCAGCGCCAAAGAGCAGCTCGCCCGATTCCTCGACGTGCTCGAGTTTTACCCGAAACACGGCCTCAAGCCGCCGCAGCGCCACATCGCGAACTCCGGCGGCATTTTGCAGCTCCCGGAGAGCCATCTCGACCTCGTCCGGCCCGGCATCCTGCTCTACGGCGTCTATCCTTCGCGTGAAGTGCGGCAAACCATCGCCGTGAAGCCCGCCCTGAGCTGGAAATCCGAAATCGTGTATTTCAAAGTCGTACAGCCCGGTAACGCCGTCAGCTACGGCGGCACGTGGAAGAGCGATCATCCCGTGCGCATCGTCACCTTGCCCGTTGGCTATGGCGACGGCTATTTCCGCGCCCTATCCAATCGCGGCCAAGTCATCATTCGCGGCCAGCTGCACCCGATTGTCGGTCGCGTGTGCATGGACCAGTTCATGGTGAACCTCGAATGGGGCACCGCCTACAACGGCGACGCCGTCACGCTCATCGGCGACGGTATTTCCGCCCAAGACGTGGCCGACTGGGCAGGCACCATCCCCTATGAGGTGCTCACAAACATCCACGCACGCGTGCCGCGTGTTTACGTTTAAAGCCTTGCTTTCATCAGCAGGCAGCCGCACGTCACGAGGTGACCCTTATCATCTTCGACCTTGAAACCACTGGGTTACGACCTTGTCTCCATCAAATCATCCAGATCGCGGCGGTAAAAGTGAAAAACGGCGAATGGGACAAGGGGGAGCTTTTTGACAGTTATGTGCGCCCCGAACATTGCATCCCGTCCTTCATCACCAAGCTCACGGGCATCACTCAGGCCGAAGTGGCCGATGCGCCCTTGCCACGCGATGTGCTGACGCGTTTTTCGGAGTTTGTGGGCACCAATGCGACGCTCATCGCCCACAACGGGCTGCGTTTTGACATGCGCTTCATCGCGGAGAACTGCAAACGGCTCGGCATGCCCGTCCGCGAGACGAACGCGCTCGATTCCAGGGATTTCTCGCGAAAGATCTGGGGCGGACGCGGTGGTCACGGCCTCGATGCGGTGCTGGCGCGTCTAGGGCTGTCCAGCGAAGGCGTGAAGCGTCACGACGCTCGCGGCGATGTGCAGTTGCTCGCCCGTGCGGTGCGGCAGATGTGGGAAAGACTCACGCCCAACATGCATGATTGCCCGGTAGATTCTTCCATTGGCGTGCTCCCCGCCTTGGCCTGACCCGCACCCGGCGTGTGCGGACACCTTAGACGGCCCGCTCCAACTTCTCATCGATGCGGGCGACGAGGGTGTCGAGCAGCTCGCTGTTGCCAAAGCGCTCGACGACGCCAGCAAGGAAACCTTCGATGATGAGCTTGCGGCTTTCAGTGTCGCTGATGCCGCGGGCTTTGAGGTAGAAGAGCTCTTCGTCGCTGATAGGGCCGCTGGTGGCTCCGTGGCTGCATTTGACCTGGTCGGCGTTGATTTCGAGGCCAGGGAGGCTGGTGGCCTCGGCTTCGTTGCTGTTGAGCAGGTTGCGGCAGGTCTGGTAGGCGTCGGTGTAGTGCGCGCCTTCATCGACGATGATGAGGCCGCTGAAAATGCTGCGGGACTGGCCGTAGAGCGCGTTTTTATAGAGCAGGTCGCTGGTGGCGTGCGGGGCTTTGTGGCGCTGAAGCGTGCGCTGATCGACGATTTGCTCGCCGATGGGCAAACTGACGCTGAGCATGTCACTGCGGGCACCTTGGCCGACGAGGTCGCTCACGCTCTCGCTGCGGCTGAAGGCGGCACCGAGCTGCACCTGGAAGCTTTTCACGCTGGCATCGCGTCCGGCGGTGATGCTGGAAAGATGCAGCGCCTGGGCGTCATCGGCGAGTTCCTGGCAGGCCGCATAAGTGATCTTGCTGCCGCTGCCGCCGACGAGATCGGCGATGGCGATGCTGAGGCCGCCTTCCCCTTCGAGACTGCGATAATGATCGACGACGCTGACCTCGGCGTGATCGCCTGTGACGATGAGTGTGTGCGGAAAGATGGCCGCGTGGTCGCCGACGACCCAGTGGAAGATTTCGACGGGCTTTTCGATAACGACATTCTTCGGCACGATGATGACGGTGCCTGCTTTGACATGCGCGAGGTGCAGCGCGGCGAATTTATTCGATCCCAGAGCTTGTTCACCCTTCATGAAGTGCTGCTGGAGGGCCGCTTCGTGGGATTTCAGGGCTTCCTCGAAGCTCACACAGACCACACCGGCGGGAAGGCCGTTCGTGTCGGACTCGACGAGGGTATCATTCACGAAGACAAAGCGTGCGGCGCGTTCTTTGAGACCCTCGGTGGCGGCGAGAGCGGCTTTGGACTGCTCGGCAGTCGGTGCTTTGGCTGGCGCGTGGTCGGCGAGCTCAATCTTCTTCGCGTTCGAGTAGCGCCAGTTTTCGTCTTTCAGGCCGGGAAGCGGCAGGGACTGGAATTCGGTCCACGCGGCATTGGAACGGCTGGTGAACCAGTTGGGAGCGACGGAAGTAGCAGTCGGGGCGATGGCGAGGAGGCCGGTGGGGGATGAAGAGGCTTCAGGGGGCATGGGAGGACGAAAAATGACGAATGGCGAATTCAGAATGAGGAATGAATGACGAAGTCCGAAGGTGGAAATAGGCTGATCCAGCGAGCGAAGGCGCGAGAGCGTCGTGGAGTGCGGTGACGGAGATGCGAGGGCGAAGCCTCGCATCGGCGGCACCGCTGTCGGGGGCGAAAAAGGCTAACGAGTGCCAGGAGACGTTCGACAGCGGCGTCGCGCCAAGGCTTGCCGCACGCACTCCACGACGCTGGCGCGTGACTCGATTGTCGGTGAGCAAAAAGAATCTGTTCGGCATTCATCATTCTGGTTTCGTCATTCCGCGCATGCGGCTAGCCAACGCTGCCTTCCATTTCGAGATCAATGAGCCGCTTCAGTTCCACGCTGTATTCCATCGGAAATTCCTTCACGAGGTCGTTGATGAAACCGTTGACGGACAAGCTCATGGCTTCGGCTTCGGTGAGGCCGCGCTGCATGAGGTAGAAGATTTGGTCGGCGCTGACTTGGCTGACGCTGGCTTCGTGCTGGGTGCTGTGCTGGTTGCCGCGGACGCTGATGGCGGGGTAGGTGTCGGTGTGGCTGTTGCTGTTGATGAGCAGGGCGTCGCACTCGGTGTTGTTTTTGCAGCCTTTGAGGTGCTTCGGGATGTGGACGAGACCGCGATACGTCGAGCGGCCCTGGCCGATGGAGATGGATTTGCTGATGACGTTGCTGGTGGTGTCATCGGCGGCGTGGACCATCTTCGCGCCAGTGTCCTGATGCTGGCCGCTGTTCGCCAAAGCGATGCTGATGACTTCACCACGGGCGCGTTTGCCCTTCATGATGACGCCTGGGTATTTCATGGTGAGGCGGCTGCCGATATTGCAGTCGATCCAGCGCACTTCGGCGTCTTCCATGGCGATGCCGCGCTTGGTGACGAGGTTGAAGACGTTGCTGCTCCAGTTTTGAACGGTGACGTACTGGATCTTGGCACCTTTGAGGGCGACGAGTTCGACGACGGCGCTGTGCAGCGTGGCGGTCTCAAACTTCGGCGCGGTGCAGCCTTCCATGTACATGACCTCGCTGCCTTCATCGCAGATGATGAGCGTGCGCTCGAACTGGCCGAACTGCTCACTGTTGATGCGGAAGTAGGCCTGGAGCGGGTGTTTCACCTTCACGCCGGGTGGGACGTAGATGAACGAGCCGCCACTGAACACGGCGCTGTTGAGCGCGGAGAATTTGTTGTCGCCAGTCGGGATGACTTTGCCGAACCATTTTTTAAAGATCTCGGGGTGTTCTTTGAGGCCCTCGCTGCTGTTGACGAAGATGACGCCTTGCTCGGCGACGGCGGCTTTGATGTTCGAGTAAGCGGCCTCGCTGTCGTACTGCGCTTCGACACCGGCGAGGAATTTACGTTCCTGCTCAGGGATGCCGAGACGATCGAAGGTCTTCTTCACATCCTCAGGCACGTCGTCCCAGGAACGCTTCGGCTTCTGACCGTCGCTCAGATAGTAGCGGAACTCGTCGAAGTGGATGTTTTCGAGGTCCTTCGTGGCCCAATGCGTGGGCATGGGCTTGTCCTGGAAGACTTTGAGCGCCTTGTGACGGAACTCGCGCACCCAATCAGGGTCGTCCTTCACATCGCTGATGTAATCGACGGTCTTCGACGTGATGCCGAAGCCGGAGTCGAACTTGTTGCGCTCGGGGAAGGTGAAATCACCGACGCTATCGACGCGGATGTCGGAGATGTCGTTTTCGACGGCGGATGGGAGGTCGAGGGTGGAGTCGGGGGCGGAGACCATAAATGTGAAAGGTTAGAGGTGAGATGTCAGAAGCGGTTAGCGCTCAGTCGAGGCGGGTGGATCTTCGCGGACGACGAAGGATTCATGGGTCCGCTTTGGTGCTTGAGAGAAATCAACGAACTGGATGCCGCGTGCCCGTGAGTCAGCCTCCTTGGCCTTGATGTAGGCAAGGTAGCGCTTGGGGTCATTCCCATGTTCAGCGGCGATTTGCGCTTTTGCCCACTGAACAAACTCAATGGGATCTTCCTCGATCTCAGCGATGGTTTTCATGGCAGTGAGTACATCAGTTCCTCCGGTGTGGCGATCACGGGCAGCGGCAGGCTGTGTTGGGCGCAGACTTTGCGGTAACGTGCGTCGAGATCGCGGTTGTTGATGTGTTTGCAGTTCCAACTCAGCAGGAAATCCATCCAGTGTGCAGCGGCCAAAGCGAGATGCAGCGCATCATCGGCAGCAGCGGGAGGAATGATTCCCAAGGCCATGAAATCGGCCTCTAGTTGCAGCACGACAGAGGTGACGGGCAAAAGGGGAAAGGGTGCCAGGACGTTCAGTCGTGCTGCCGCCATTTCAGGATCGCCACGACTGGCCTCATCAAGCACGACCTGCGACGTGTAAATCTCGTAGTGCCCCAATCGCTCTTGCCACCACCGCTGGGTGGTGATCTGGTGCCCCAGCAATTCCGGTTGCTTGCTCGGGCGGGCCGTGAGCAGGCTGGGAATCGTGGTTTCCATGTAGAGACGGGGTTTCATTATATGTTTCTCATCCAGCTACCGACCGCTTGAATACAGCCTAGTAGTCGAACACATAGCTGTCCTGATCCAAGCAGGTGAAAGAAACGAGCTCCCAACCTTGCTGGCCAATCTCGTTCAGCCTGTGTTGCAAGTGATCCATATCCTCAGCTCGTTCCCCAATGGTGATGTATTGCCAGATCATGATGTGTTGGAAATGGAAAGAATGATTTACGCCGCTTTCGCCAAAGGCTCCTCATGGACCCAGTCGTAGCCGCGTTCTTCGAGTTCGAGGGAGAGCTCTTTGCCGCCGGTTTTGACGATGCGGCCGTCTTTGAGGACGTGAACGATGTCGGGCTGGATGTAGTTCAGCAGGCGCTGGTAGTGGGTGATGACGAGGAAGCCGCGGTTCTCGCTGCGCATGGCGTTCACGCCACGGGAGACAATTTTGAGGGCGTCGATGTCGAGACCGGAGTCGGTTTCGTCGAGGATGGCGTATTTCGGCTCCAGCATCATGAGCTGGAGGATCTCGTTGCGCTTCTTTTCGCCGCCGGAGAAGCCTTCATTGACGCTGCGGCTGGTGAAGCTGCGGTCCATCTCGAGCTGGTCCATGCGGGCGTAGAGCGTTTTGTAGAACTTCACGGCGTCGATGTCCTCGCCCTTCGGCAGGCGGGCTTTCAAGGAGGCGCGGAGGAAGTTGGCGTTGCTGACGCCGGGGATTTCGTGCGGGTATTGGAAAGCCAAAAAGAGTCCGGCGCGGCTGCGGGCATCGACGGCCATGTCGAGGATGTTTTCGCCATCGAGGAGGACCTCGCCGCTGGTGACTTCGTAGTCTTCGTGGCCGCAGAGGACCTTGCTCAGCGTGCTCTTGCCGCTGCCGTTCGGGCCCATGATGGCGTGGACTTCACCGGGGTTGATGGTGAGGTTCAGGCCTTTGAGGATTTCGCGGCCGGGGATCTGGGCGTGGAGGTCTTTGATTTCGAGGGACATGGAAAGGGATGAGAGATGGGGGATGAGGGATTATTTGGCCGCGCAGGCATCGCAGGTGCCGTGGATGGCGAGGTCGGTGCGGGTGACGCGGGTGCCTTTGGGGAGGTTCCAGAACTTGGCGGGGTCGAAATCGGTGGCGGGGTGGGCATCGATGACCTTGCCGCAGGTCTCGCAGTGGAAATGGACGTGCTCGTGGAGATTGGCGCAGTAGCGGGACTGGCCGCGCTCAAGGTGGACCTGCTTGATGAGGCCGTGGGTGGTAAGATGGTCTAGGCAGTTGTATACCGTGGCCAAGGAGATGCCGGGCGAGCGGGATTTGACCCGGTCGAGGATGTCGTAGGCCGTGGGGTGGTCCGTGGAGGCGGCGAGGACGTCGAAGACCTCGCGACGGTGCGGGGTGAGGCGCACATCGGCCCCGAGGACGGCCATGCGGCATTCGAGGCCGGTGGGCTTCGAAGGGGCACGGGTGGAGGTGGCAGAGGGTGTCATGACGGCTCCGGCTTTAGAATTGGAATGATTCTAAAGCAAGGGGGAAGATGAGCGAAGGGCTTTGGGGACGCTCGAGTTGGCCGCAGAGGGGCGGAGGAGCTGAGGTGGCAGTGTTTTTCGGGAAGATCGGTCTGATCAGTCCGATCTGACGGATCATTCGGCCTCGGACAGCCGCCGCCGGGCCGATTTGAGGGCCTGGAGGGTCCAAATGACCGGGTAAAGCCGCTCGTGATACCACAACTGGGCGAAGTAGAGACCGATGGGAGCGCTGGGGAAGTGGGTGCCGTGGCAGGTGGCGGTGAGGAGCCAAGCGGTTGCCTGTTGAAGGCGGACGAGGGCGTCCGCGCTCCGGTCATGCGAGAACGCGTGGAGCGCAACGGCGGTTTCTTCGAGGCTCACGGGGCTGGCGGAATCGCCGCCGAAGGAGCCGTCGGGCTTTTGGGCGCTTTGGAGGTAGGTGAGGCCGTTTTGGATCAAAGCGGTGGCTTGGGCGGAAAGGGCCTCGCTCCCACCGAGGTGGTTCAGTACCTGCGCGGTGCCATAGACGGGGTTCATCTCGTCGGGGGTGTGTTCGTTGCCGAACCAGAGCGGGTGCCAAGAGCCGTCAGGGGCTTGAGTTTTCTCCAGGTAGGCCAGAGCTAGCTCGGTCGATGCGACGATGCGTTTCTGCATGTCGTCAGGCAGGTCCTCCATCCACGTCCACCAAGCCAGAAGCGCATGCGCGGTGATTTCGGGCGTGGAGCGATCAAACGGCAGCGTGCCCCAACCGCGGCAGAAGGTCGGCATGCCGCCATCGCGGTTTTGGAGGTCAAGGAGCCACCGGATGCCGGGGAGGACGTTCGTTTCCACCACAGAGGACACAGAGAGGCGCAGAGTTTCCTTTTTAGAATCCTCTGTGTTCCTCAGTGCCCTCTGTGGTGAATCCGAAACGAGTGATTTCAAAGCGATGAGCGCACTTGACGTGTCATCGGCATCCGGGACGCCGCCGGGGAGATCGGTCCAGGCCCAGCCACCCGGAGCGGCGTTGGTGAAGGGGTGGATGTCGCGGTATTGCTGGGAAAGGAGCCAGGTTCGTAGTTCGGGCTTTAGCCCGTTTTCGTCGGACGGGCTGCTGCGAAGCCGCGAAGCGAACCCCGAACGACAAGCTCGGACAGCGAGCGTCGTGCCCCAGGTGGCGAGATTGGTATCGATGGGCCAGGCACCATCTTCACGCATGCTGCGGCGGAGGAATTCGACGGCGAGCGGCAGGCAGGGATGATCGAGATCCCCGGCACCGGCGAGAGCCATGGTGACGAAGCTGGTGAGTGGCGTGGCCTCCAAATAGCCACCGCTGGAGGGTTGCAGCGTTTTCAGCATCGGCCGCACGCGTTTCCACGCGAGCGCTCGGAGCCAGCGCAGCGGATTCCACCACGCGGGCGGCGCTTTTTGAAAACGAATGTGCCCGATGGCGATGAGCGCCGGCAGCGCATAACTCACCACCGGCAGCCCCACCGCGCCGAACCATGTTCGCGGCAAGGCAGCGAGCTCAAACGGCAGCGCGATGACATGCCGCCACGGCTTCTCGCCGAGGGTGCCGCAAAGCGAGCAGAGCATCAAAATGGGCACGCTGAAGGTCTTGTCCTTGCCGTAGCGGCCGATGACAGCCTTCGCGATGTCTTTGGGATCAAGTGTACCTGTCTGAGCTGTGATCCAATCGCTCGCGGAGCGGATGGCGGACGAGGGCGTCCGCTCTCCCAGATGCAGCGCACTCCAGCAGAGCAGCGTGGTGGAGAGATTGCTCTTGCTGATCGTCGTATCGCCCCAGCCGCCGTCGGTGTTTTGGTGCTCGCGGAGCCATGCTGCGCCTTTTTCGATGAAAGCGGCATGCTTCACGGCATCGACGAGCCGCAGCGCCACGACGGCAGTGGCGGTGGAGAGGGCGCTGGAGCTCAGTTCGCCCTCCCAGTGGCCTTGTTCGTTCCGCAGGCTCAAAAGATGAGCCTGGGTGTTGGCGATGGCTTGGTCGAGTTCGGTCAAAAGCATGCGTGGATGGCGGGGATGATGGCGCGGCGGCATGGGGAACGCCATTTTCAGTTTTCAGTTCTTCCCTTTCTCGGAGGCCCCCGCTATAAAACGCCTCCCTTTGCCATGCTCCACCGCGTTCCCAGCTCTTCCCGCCGTCGTTTCCTGTCCCAAAGTGCCGCCGCACTGGGTTTCCCGATGATCGTGCCGTCGTCGGTGTTTGGAAAACCGGGCCGCCCGGCTCCCTCCGAGCGCATCACCGTGGGGGCCATCGGCTGGGGCACCATCGCCGGGGACTGGACGCCCAGTTTTCTCTCGAACGGCAAATGCCAGGTCATCGCCGTGGCCGATCCGATGAAGGAATACGGCCACTACGGCTACGACGGCAAAGAAACCGGCGGACGCGAGGCCGGCCGCAAGATCATCGACGAATCCTACTCCAAAGCCGAGCACAAGCCGGTGAAAGGCTGCACGGCCTACGCTGACTTCCGCGAGATGATGGAGAAGGAGGACCTCGATGCCGTGCAGGTCTCCACACCCGACCATTGGCATGCCTACATGGCCGTGTATGCCGCCCGCCAAGGCAAGCACATCTACGGGCAGAAGCCGCTGGCGCTGAACCTCGCCGAAGGCCGCCTCATGAGCGACGAGGTGGCGAAAGCCGGAGTCACCTGGCAGACCGGCAGCCAGCAGCGCAGCGATGTGTACTTCCGCCTCGCCTGCGAGCAGGTGCGCAATGGCCGTATCGGCAAACTGCAAAAGGTCCGCGTGGGCCTTCCCGGGGGTCACAAGAACTGGAACGGCATGGCCGATCAAATCAACACCGCGCCTGTGCCCGCTGATTTCGACTACGAGATGTGGCTCGGCCCGGCAGAGCAGATGGACTACCGCCCTGCCCTGCTGCCGCTGAACTGGCGCCACAACTTCAACTTCTCCGGCGGCATGATCACCGATTTCGGCGCTCATCACATCGACATCGCCCAGTGGGGCATGGGCACCGATTTGACCGGCCCCGTGGAGATGAAAAACATCACCGGCAAGCTCGACCTCGCCGCGCTCTACAACACCGCCACCGAGTTCAGCTTCGAGTGCGTGTACGAAAGCGGTGTCGTCATGCACGTGGCCAGCCCCGAGTCCAAGCTCATGCCCGAAGTCGAGGCGCAAAACGCCCAAGCAGGCTCCACGAAGGCCTTTGACCACGTCGGCGTCTTCTTCGAAGGCGAAGACGGCAAATGGATCTACGTGAACCGTGGCAAGATCCAGGCCAGCAGCCCGGACATCCTGCGTGACAAAGCCCGCGACGGCGAGATCCACCTCTACGAGAGCAAGGACCACACCGATAACTTCCTCTCCTGCATCTACGACGGCAAGCCCACCGCCACGCCCATCGAGGTCAGCCACCGCAGCATCAGCATCTCCCATCTCGCCAACATCGCCCTGCGCAGCGGCAGCCCCTCGCTCAAATGGGATCCCAAGACCGAAACCATCGCCGACAACGCGGCGGCATCGAAACTGCTCTCCAAAGAATGGCGCAAGCCCTGGGCGCTGTGATTCACTTGCTCATGTCCGCACGCATGCCTCTCCATCTGCCTTTGCTCCGCTCCTGCAACCTCGTGATGCTCGCCATCGCGTGTCTCTTCGCCTCGGCAGCCGTTGCCCAGGTGCAGATCGACCGCGTGGCGCTGCCTTTTGATCTGAGCAATGCGCCGCAGCCTGCGCCCGCCACGCCTCCGGCAGCCACGGCAGCAGCTCCAGCCACCGCCGCGCCGCCCGCTCCAACGGCTGGCGTCGTCCTCACCGGCCACGTGGCGCAGATCTATCTCTACGTCGAGCCGTATCAGACCCGCGTGGAGGCGCTCTTCGACATGCAGGCCGTCTTCAAATGGCTCACACCCGATGAGACCAACCTGCCGCAGACCTTGACACCCGAAAAGCAGGCTCAAATCATCGCCGATGCGGAAAAGCTCGCGGCGGACTGGTGCTCCCTCACCACGAACGAAAGCCGCCAGCCTTATGTGCCGCCCGCTGCCTTCTTTGTGAAAGGCAAACCCGGAGCCACCATCCCGATGCAGGAGAAAGAGGAGCTGGCCTTCGATCAATGCATGCTCGGCTTCGTGTGGCAATTCACCACCAATGAAACGCCAGATCAGGTCGAGGTAATGTGGAAAGGCTGGATCAATGACCTCAAGGAAATGCCTGTCACCGTGCTCTTCGGCACGCAGAGCGAAAAGATCATCGCCAACAGCGTCACCAAGCGCATCCATTGGATGAACAAAGGCCGCTTGCGCCCCTCACCACTCGCCCCCGTGCCCACCTTTGATCCTGCCCAGCCCATCCGTGTGCCCGTGGGCGGCATCGTCTGGATCATCGCCGGCCTCGCCTTCTACTGGTACATTTGGCATCGCGATTACCGCCTGCCCGGCGGCGGCCTGCCCTACTTCGGCGTGTGGCTCTTTGGTCTCGTGCTCTTCTCGAAGCTGCTCACCATCACCCTCCAGCGGGGCGAGTCCGCCCCCATCATCACCCAGACCGCCGAGGCGCAAAAAATCGTCGCGCCGCTGCTGCGAAATGTCTATCGTGCCTTTGATCATCGCATCGAATCTCGCGTGTATGATGTGCTCGCCCGCAGCGTGGATGGCGAACTGCTGCGAAAGCTCTACCTCGAAACCATCACCGCCCTCACCCTCGATGGTCGCGAGGGCACCCGCGTGCTCATCACCGATTTCGAAGCCACGGTGGACAAAGTCAGCCCGCACCCCGAGAGCGGCGGCTTCATCGCCGAATGCACCTGGAGCGTGCTCGGCAACGTGGGCCACTGGGGCCATGCCCATCCACGCTACAACGGCTACAAAGCCAAACTCACTGTCCAGCCCATGAAAGGCGAGTGGAAGCTCACCGCCCTCGACGTGCAGGAAGTGCGGCGGAAGTAGCTGTGGCTCACTTCAAAGCCTGCGCCAGCTCACGAGCCTCATTTTCCCAGTCGGCGGCATCGCTGGCTCCAAACGCGGTCACCATGCGCCAAGTGCCTTCAAAGCCAGCAGGCACGGTGGCGTTATTAAAGCACTTCAGGTAGAATTTGCGGTAGGAGTTCGGCACGTTCCAGATCGTCGCCATGTGCCCGCCCTGATCAGGCGCGGAAAGCAGCCGCGAAACACCGAACTGACTGCTTTTCGGCTCAAACACCGCCATCCAGTCGATGCGCTGGTTGATGAAAAACTTCCGCGCGGTGTCATCACCGTCATTCAAAGAGCCGGAGAGCCTTTGGGCAGGCTCGGCATCCGTTCCGGCACAAAACGCGGAGACGCTCGGTGCCCACGCATGCATGAAATGATACACCAGCTTCAGCGGCACGGCCTTCGCCGTGCGCACGGTGGTCGTTTCGTGGAGCTGGTTGTTTTTCAGCTCGACGATGCCGGTCAGCTCGAAGTCGCGGATGCGTGATTTGCGCTCAAAACGGAAGGTCTGGCCCTTCAGCACGGCTTCAGGCTTTTCGACCGGTTTGCCATCGAGGATGAACGCGAGCGATTGCAGCGGTTCCGGCTCGTTTTCGAGATGCGCGGTGCCAATGAAGCCACAATCGGGGAACGAAAACACCGTGCCATAGGCGCTGCGCTCCGTCGTCATCGCTTGGCCACGGAAGTCGATGCGCCCCGGCGTCCATTGCGAAGCCTGCCGCAGCAGGAGCGACACCTCACCACAGCTCACCGTGATCGTCGGCAGATCCGGGCCAAGGTTGGGCACGAAGGGCTTCGCGGCCTGGAGGGCCGTGGTGAGGACGAGAAAAAGCAGCAGGCGCATGAGGAGACACTCCATACGCACTTTGAGAGAGCTTTGTGCGTCACTTGAGTCACATGGACTGCGGCAGCCTGCTGCCGCTTTCGGAAGGCCAGCCTGCTGGCCGTCGAGTTTTCCAAGACAATGTTTCGCCAAGGCTCTCCCGCGTTTGCGCCAGCCGAGGGTGTTCTTCATCCACCTGGAGACTTCGACGGCAGCAGGGCTGCCTCGGAAAAGCGGCAGCAGGCTGCCGCAGTCTAAGACGAACATGCCCCACCTCACTTCACCCGCTCCACCTCGATCACCATGGCGTTCATCTTTGGCGCGTCGTGAATGTAGAGCAGCTTGCCGGGGCTGATTTCGCGGATGCTGGTGTAGTTGAAGCCGACTTTTTCGGAGATGACGTGATGCACGGGCCAGGATTGACCGCCGTCGAGGCTGAACATGAGGCAGCTCGCGGGCCGTCCGTAACTAAAGGCGAGGACGCCGTTGCTCATGAGGCAGAGATCGGGCAAAACGCGGCCGACTTCGAGTTCGATGGGCTTTGACCATGTTTTTCCGGCGTCGTGGGAAAACATCTGCTTCATGCGGCTGTTGCGGTCACCACGAATGATGGCGGTTTGCTCGGTGTCGCTGAGCCGCACGACGGCGGGTTCGCCACCGGGGCCGACGGTGCTGAAGTGCGTCCACGTTTTACCTTCATCGGTGCTGCGCATGAGGTGGGACATGCGCACGGTGTTGTTGCGGCCATCGGGCAGTTTCACGGCCTTGCGACTCCACACGACCATCGTCGCGCCGCCATCGGCATCGTTCCAGATATGACGCTCGCAGATGATTTGATCGCCTTTGGCTTCGTTGGTGAATTCCTTGGGCAGTTGGATCTCGTTATCGATCATCTCAAAGCTCGTCGCATCGGTGTTGAGATGCGCCGTCTTGCCCGTGACGCGTCCATCCGGCTGCGTGCGCGTCCAGCGGGACACGGCAAGGATTTTTCCATCGGGACGACGCACGCACGGGAGCGGCGTGGTGTCGAGTTTGTCGAGGCCGGGGATGGGCGACCACGTTTTGCCAGCGTCGGTGGATTTGAGCAGGCCGTAGGGTTCGTAGAAGGCATCCGGCCCCTGCGCCACGCTCATGAGCAGCAGGCCCTGACCCAGGTCATAGAGGTAAGGCCGCGTCTGGCGGATGTCGTCGCGTGGGATGTCCCACGGCTCGCTGAGGGTGAGCTTGATCGGCGATGGCGGCAAGGGCGCGGTCGTTTTGCGTGTGCCGAGCTTCACCGATTGCCAGATCGCCTCGCCCGTGGCGGTTTTGGCACTCGACCCGAACTGGATGAAGGCCTCCGGCGAGTCGGCGGGCTTCCAGAAAGCCCCCTGCCCTTCCACTTTCTTCACGCCATCCACCCACATCTCCATGTCCGTGCCGCGAATGATGAGGCGGTAGGTGTGAAAGCGGTTCGTCGTGTCCATCGGGATGAAGCGGTCGGTGTGGCTCGCCGCCTGATTTGCGAACAGCACCAATCCCTCTTGATGCCGACCATCGCTGACGAACACGGACACCGGCGCCCCATCCCGCCACGGCCACAGCGAGGCCGAGGTTTTGTTCTTTTGCGAGCCTGTGGTCGAGAACACCTTCGCCACGACCTCGACGATGATTTCGCTCTCAGCCTCCGGTTTAAACGCGGCACGAAAGTTCGCGAAATCCTTGTCATCATCGATCAAACGCAGGCCATCGGCTTCGAGCGTGGCCTTTGGAGTGCCGGACGCCTTCCAAACCTCGCCGGGCAGGGATTTGGCGTCGTATTGAATCTGCCAGGTGATGTCCTCCGCGTGCAGCGAGGCCACGAGGAGTAGGAGAAAAGGTAGGCGCAAGGTCATGTGCATGACAT
>Ga0114981_10000416_pt1 | contig 27804 bp, 39 predicted proteins | sample S_140806_MF_Meta_FD_87028 | JGI IMG/M metagenome (GOLD analysis project Ga0114981, IMG submission 87028) | Freshwater microbial communities from Lake Simoncouche, Canada to study carbon cycling - S_140806_MF_MetaG | ecosystem: Environmental > Aquatic > Freshwater > Lake | place: Lake...
GGCGGGGCCGTGGCGGAGCGTGGCGCTCCCGGGGCGTGCGCGCGGGACTCTGGCAAAAAAAAACTCAAATTGCCAAAAATGGGGGGTGGGGTTTGACGACTGCAGGGCGCGTTTTTTTCGCGGCAGGAAAATCGCGTGTGACCGTGATGGCGCGGATTAATAAGACAGTGTGTAGTTTACGTCTAGCCGCGTTCTGGTATAAAGAAATGTTAGGGTTCACCTATAACAATGAGCCCATAATCGCAAGCCGACATGAAGACACAATACCGGTTTTTTGCGTGTGCAGTTGTGGTGCTGCTGCTGTTGTTTGTGTCATTTCACGTGTTTCGTAAGCACAAAATGCCCCAAGTGTTGTCCACGACGTTCACCCCCTCTCGCGTGCATGTGCAAAGTGAAATGTTATCATCGTCCACAAACTCTGTGCCGACAATTGACACGACACAGTCTGTGAGGCGACAACATACATCTATTGGAAAGGCGCTTCACGTGTATCAGCAAATGCATCTAGCTGATGTGGCTAGGCCCGTCTTACGGCTGAGCAATGAATCAATGTCTGATTTAACAGACACTGTACATTTTCCGGCCGACAAACTCGAGCAGTTATCTATTCGTCAGTTGGTTGAAAAGTTACTTGATTCAAATATCAGCAACAATATGCGGCATCAGCTTGCTGCCCAGCTGATTTCTGTGGTACTGGACTCTTCCAATCTGCGGAGCCATGAATCCAGATGCAAGGCCCTATCTGATCAGCTTGGCTTTCTTTCAAGCCATTACAAAACAGTGTTGACTGGACGCCGGATTTTTATCGGCTTTAACCTGTTTAACAGCAGAGCGATCATGAACGACCTGCTATACCAGCTGCTTCGGTTGGTGGCTGCGATCGGGGAAAATAACGTTTTCATATCCATCTACGAAAACGGCTCGGAAGACGACACGAAAATCTTCTTGTCGAAATTGGATATGTTGCTCTCCGTCTTTGACGTACCTCGTCGCGTGCTGACGGATTTTTCTCCAAAGCGCCGGCCTAGCCAGAATCGCATCGAGTATCTTGCCGCTGCACGCAACCGTGTACTCGAACCGCTGCTGAATGCCAGTGTATACGACAAGATACTCTTTATCAACGATGTCTATTTCTGTGATCTGGACATGCTGGAGCTGCTTGTCCAGTCGTTCCGGAATGACGCTGATATTACGTGTGGCTTTGACTATGTCGACGGTGCATTTTGGAAGCAGCCTAAGAAGATAGCTTTTTACGACAGCTGGGTCTTCAGAGACATTCTGGGAAGACCTGTTGACTACAATCGGATGCCGTTTAGCATGCGCGATCAGGATTCCCAGACACGTTACGACCAGGGCAACCCGTTCCGAGTGATGTGTTGTTGGAACGGCGCTGCTGTTCTTAATCCGCTCCCGTTTGTTTCCGGAAAATGCCGGTTTAGACGCGGGTCAAAACCCCCTCAGTTGAAGGAGTGTGCGGCCAGCGAGTGCTCGCTGCTGTGCAAGGATTTTATGCGTCTTGGGTTTGATCGCATTATAGCGGTTCCGCTTGTCGGAGTCACATACAACAGCAATCAGCACGAACTGCTAACTGCCCATCGAAAGGAACTTAAACCGTACGTTTTGAAATCCGGTGTGTATGTGTCTTTTTAATTCATTCTTTTTCAGATATGTTGACGACGCAGCCCCGATCGACTTTAAGCCTTTACCTGACACGGGACAAATGATGTGTTATCCGCTGGTGGAAGATGCGTCTGATGTTGCCGTGGACGAAGTAGTTGTATTTGGTAAAAGCATCCATCGCTGAATACAGCACTAACTAAAACACAGTCAAGCTATGATGGTCTTTATTCCTATAATACAATTGCGCTTTCTTTCATGGCGGCGTGACATTTATATAATTTATTTATCTGCAAGCTGTCTTTTAGATTAAATTTGCATAGACAGCAAACGTGTTGACACAATCTCTATGCTAATCACGATAATGAAACTGTGATCATTTTCACGCTGCCCAATGGCACCGCTGGCTCGCGACGGGGAAGACGCCATTTTACAAATTGTTGTATTTCTTATCATGAGTGGTATTGTTATGGTGGTGGCATTGTGCGGGCGGTTGTGTGGCTGCATGAACAGCAAGGAAGCTGCCGCATGCGTTGACGATGGGATCGGTAACGCGTGCTTAACATTTGCTTTAGTGTAATACAAGATATCCACATCACGTGTAATTATACTTGGGATATGCCATGCGAGTGATCATGCGTCCGTCCTCTGCTGCAACAAGCTCTCCAACTTCGTTGACGCGACACTTGGAGTTGCGAATAGAGTGTTTGGTGTGGACGGGGACCAGCACCAGCTCGGCCGATGTAGCATCGTTGTCAAATTCGACGTATTTGATTACGTGTCCAAACAGCGGAACGTTCGGCTGGATTGCAGAGATCCGGACTTGCGAATCAGCGCTTCGGTCAAGGACAAACTGCGTTCGGCGATGGACATGATCGCCGACAGCAAGATTGTCGCAGAGCCTTGTAAACAACAGCCGCGAGGAGCGAGTGCCGTCAGTGTCAAACACAAAATACTTGAGCGCAAAGTTCTTTGGCAGGGTCTATGGGCTGATGGCAGCCATCACTGCCTCGACGGACGTCTTGGCAGCAGCAGCATTAGCCAGCATTGCAATGAGTGCAATCTGGTCATGTTCTTCCGGCTCCTGCATGGGTATAGTGAGACCTGAAAATGGCACATATTCTTTTGTCTGCGAATGGAAGCCACTGCACGAGCTAAAATCGATGAGTGGGCGCACACTGCTCGTGTTGGAGAGTCTTTAAGGGCGGGTGTTTACCACGCGACAGTCAAGGCTCGCGATTATTATGGCTGGATGCGAGTGAGTATTTATTCCGATAGCGAGGAACAGTCCGCACCAGAACATTTATTTGACATTACTTATCGTGTGAGAGAGGGGACTGTTTTGATGTAACTAAAACGGTGCTGTGTGTATTGTGATGTTTGATAATAAAACCGCAACATACGAATTAAAAGTGTGACAGAAGCAGTATCACTTTGTTTATTTTGTGAACGCATTACGTAAAAGGTATTTCCCGGTCAGATAACATGGCATTTCTATTTTAGTTGGCATTTTCTGTGTCAATGGCGGTGGTTACGCACCCTTTTCGACGTGTTAACAAGAGCAAGATTACATGCTCAGAATTGCGTGCGGCACCGTGGAACCTGGCATGTAAGTTTGGCGGACAGGAGAACGATGTTGAGCAGCTTTCCTTTACGGAAGGCGACATTGTGCATGTGTCATCATTTTTCTCTCGCCTGTTCGGCTTTGGTCGTGTGAACACACCGGGACAGACGCTCGCATACGGACTGCCGGACATTGCACATGTGGCCTGGCGCGAGAACGCCGGGATGCAGATTACACCCTCAGTTCTGCTTTTTATTATTGCGGAACGCATTGCAACGTTTGTGAGCAATGATCCAGCGCCCTTTGAGGGGTTTTTTGGCGAGTCTGGCAAGGGAAAGACCAGTGTAACGGTTGGAGTGTCCGCGTACGACGCAACGCCACTTGACTACATCCAGCTTGTGCACGAGAAGATGGTGGCACGCGGGCCTGACGCTGAGAGGCTTTTTGATACGTTGATGAAGCCGTTTCAGGCACAGCCACCGAACTTTGAGCGATCCATGGCAACGGCGGTGCTTATGATGTCGAGCCGCTTTTACAACTACACTACGAGCAAATGCGTCACTTCGAACTGTATCACGGCAATTTGTCTTGGTCCATCGAAAAAGGACTGGGTTGATCTGTGCGACCGTGTGCATCTGATGCAGACGCTTATCGGCAACATTCCGGCGAACGGGTCTACTCTCAATGAGGTTTACATGAACGACATGGTGACCACGGTTGAAGGGCTCTGCCACTTTGCGCACAATCCCAACACCTGGCCCCACAAGCGAGTTGACTTGTTGTCTAACTGCTTTGTGTACAACGGGCGCGGGTGGATACTTGGCCTGTGCGACTCGGACGGTCGTCCAAATCCGGCGTACTTTGGCTGGAAGGACGAGGAGACTGGCGACATGTTATACGAGGTTCACTGCGTCGAGGGAAAGCAGGATGCGCGATATATTGTGTGTCCGGTGATATCCTATGCGAGATACCGAGTTTCAAATTATCGAGTGTTTGAGGGGATTACAGGCGGATCGATTTAAAAGATTTTGGATTGTTATTAAATTGTGTGAAAACGTACATCAGAGTTTTATTTGTTCGACATCAGGCACAAGCTCGTCAACGGCATCGCTGGGTGCGGCAACTAGCGGCCAAACATCATAGCGCTGTCTGATGGTTGCAACCGACGGCAACAGCACGCCGGTTGGTCGGAAAGAAGTGACGAGCACCACCTCAATTGCTCCGCATTTCTCGAGATGGCAGTTGATCGTTTCCACTGTGACGCTGTCATCGAAGTTGGAAAGATGCCAAAGCTCAGAGGGGTGGACACAGTTCTCGTGCACCGTGTGCATGTTGGGCGTTGGTCCCCCTCAACGCAGTGGTTCATGATTTCCGTCATGTGAATCTGTATGAAACGTGACTGCACAAGCACAACGGTTGCCGACATGATGTCGATAACGTTGAAGAATGGGTCGATCTTGGTCAAAAACGCCGTTAGCGTGCCCTCCATCAACGTAACACGATACACGTGGCGGTGTGTGAACGTCATACCCGGCTCGGTTGACAGTTCCTCCTTGGTCGCCGCGCCGGATCGCGCGAGATGCGGTCCAATGTCAAGCACGCCAGCGACGGTGCCACAATCTGGTGTCCATTCCATGCTTATGGGACGTGACTGTGAACGAATGTGAGGATGCTTTATTCTTTTATTCCTAAAACTGCAATGGTAATAATTGACATTGTCATTGCGCCTGCCAGCAGCATACAGGCAATGCTGATGCGCCACAACAGCTCCATCATAAATAAGACGCGTTGGATGCCGTCAAAGCCGACAACAACATTGCCTCGTGCAAGCGGAAGGTGTTCGGTGTAAAACATGACGTTTTTGAAGCACACAAAATCGCCGTACGTGCGAAGAAGCAGGTCGTTTCCGCCAAGATGGTTGGTGCACTTGTGATCAAGCCGATCAAGCACTTGAGATAATTCTTTTTGGAAAACAAACAAAAGAAGAGTGCAAGCGGCTGATGCCAGTAACAACCATCCCGGCATGTGCATGTTGATGAAAATGACAACACCTGATTCAAATGTACTGAAAGAATGTTTATTATCAGATCTGGTTTCACGATTTTGGAGGATACATCTCGTATGGCGAGTACGGCTGAACGTGTAGTCCGCCGACGTTGTCTTCGGGCGATTCCAGATGCAAGTGGTCCATCTGCGCAGACAGATGATCCGGCCGATGCAGGTAGATAGTGACTTGACCAACACCGGAAAACTTGTGGCCGCCCAGCCGAAAGGCAGCAAATGTCTCACTTTCATAGACAGTCTCTCGTAGCCGTGCCTTATCGGCACCGTAGTGAACAATCACGACCATTTTGGGTGGATGTGTTGTGGTAAACGGGCAGTGCGCGTCAATCTCAGCTGCAACGCGGGGAGGCGGCTCTTTCAACATAACGCCGTGCTTCCACCAGATGTAGGCGGCGCATGGCACATTGCGCAGAATCTCCGCCGACGCGGCCATGGCAGAAAAATGAGCCCAGAAAGTCTCGGGCCGGGGTTTTTTGCAAACCTCATTTTCACGGATGGAGGCGGGCAAAAATCAGGAGAAGCTGCTGGAGGAGAAGTTTGCACGCATGGTAAACATGCACGCATTTCAGCGGTCCAAACTCAGAACAAGCATCTGGAGCAGAAGTTTTCCCGACTGAATGACAAGATACGCATGTTGGATGAGCTGGACAGCCTTATTGCCGAGTTTGAAGACTGCTATGACACATACCACGAGATGCGAGATGAGGTTGCGATTTTGAGTGAACAGGCGGACGAGTTATTTCAGGTGGCACCTTTTAATTTCTCTCATAAGAAAAGACAAGAATTGCCCAAATCTTGAGACAATACACTCAATCCCACTCGTATGAAATGACCTCGACCTTTTTCGGCTTTTTGATGTGAGAGGTGTATCCGATGCTGCACCGGGCGATGTACGGGTGGTGTCGCAGCTTGTCGGCAATGGCCTTCATTTGCTTGTCAATGTCTGGCACGCCAATAATTTCCTCAAACAAGGTCCAGTCTTGGTAGGCGGCTTCAGCGTTGCGATTGTGACAGAGCACAAGCGGGTTGCTCTTGAACTCAGGGGTCCGGACTTCGAATTGGGCATAGCTACCTCGGGGCGTGCCAGCAAACGCAATGGTCACCTTGTTTGCAAAAGTAACGCGTACGGCATCACAATCGCCAGGGTTGCGCGCAAAATCCAGTGCAGAGTGCAGATTGTTGTAAAGCTCTTTTGGGTCCTGGCAAATGACAATCTCTTGCACCTCGGTATGGACGTGGACTGCCAGCTTGGTAAACTCGTCGGTGACGAGCTTGAGAAAAGACTGTCGGCTGTCCTTGCGCTCCTCTTCTTCAAGCTCGGCCACGCGCTGCTTTGCCTCGGCAAGCTCCTTCTTCTTAGTGTCCTCCATGCTTGGGCCAGAGAAGAAAAATGGCAGAATAAAAGCATTTGTATGTATTTCATGAAGATCCGTGTATTGCACAAAACTTGCAGATGCCAAATGCTTTCAAGCAAGCCACTTTTCTCAGTTCGTTATCAGTTGTTATGATATGGCACACCACAACAAGATTCTCAAAATTTGACTTGGCCAGCCGAGCCTGGCAAGCCAGGATGCTTGCTGCCTTTTCCGTCTTTGGGTGTGGCATCAACACGCTATTGGTGTAGTCTACCATTGCTTCCTGCATCAGAAAGAAAAAAGCGCTGCCGCCGGGAAATGGTCCGTGTATGGTGCACGTGACCAGCTTATGTGCCGGATATGGCGAGCAGCCGGTTAGATACGCCGGAACTGCGATGCATGTCGTATGGGTGTTGTCTCTCACAAACTCTTGCACAAACTGATCCATTGTTCTGACGCCCGGCCGACAGTGGAAGGGTAAAAAGGTGTATTGTACAGATAAGGCATGTGCAAATATCAAACTGGCTACTTTGGTAGCATTGGAACCGCGACAACACCATTAAACTTTTCCACTTTATCGCGCATCACACACATGGTTGAAAGATCCATGCGCGCCGCGTACTTGGCAAAGCGGTGAGAAAGGATGGGCCTTCGTATTTCAAGCTGTGAGAAGTGAAAGACAAATTGGCCGAGCGAGTTTGTAGTCACTGCAATCTGTAAAAATCCTATATCAAACGCACACTTTATCCGTCCAGACGGGTGTCGGTGAACGGTAGATGGCGAAAAAAGAAGCTGTATCTTCATACCGCGGCGCAGTATTATAATGTCGGTTCGGTATTCGTCCAAAGACGAGTTCATCTGAAACGGTGGAACGTCTGAGGGCTGGGTTCCTGGGCCCGGAAACGGAGGTCCAGTGTATAAATCGAGCAAATAAGACTCATCTTCTTGGTTGGGCTCAATGAGATACCAGACATCAATATCGTTGGGGGTCCAAAATGGGTTTCCTCCCTTGACGTAAAGCCAGAGCCAGAGCGACGCGCTGCCGGCCACGGCCCAGCAGGTGGCGCTGAATTTTGCAAGTACCTCGCTGGTGATGATTTCGTACACTCGCCTGTTCCGCGCGTTGCGAACAAGGCATGCCGCCTTGTTAAACTTTTTGTTCACGCATGCGGCGTTGAGCAAGTTTAGCCCACTGAGAAACTCCATGATAACACAGATGATCTCGTCTGGCATGGACGCGAGATTAGAACGATCCATTCTTGGGCGAGAAGAGTGAAAATGAGCGTGTTTATTACATGATACTCTAGAGGCCAAAAAACGGCAAAAGAAGATCAGTGATCTGCGATTCCAACGCTTGTATCGCAGCAGTGTTCTGTTCCAGCGTCTGGTCGTTGGGCGTCAGGAGCAGATCGTGGTACTGGATGATTGGTGTCAGCAGCCGGCGCGTGCACTCGTAGGTCATTTGGCGGATTCGATCGTTGCCCACGTTTGCCTCCATCAGACGAAGCAGTTCTGCGTGACTCACGTTTGGCGTCTTGTTTGGATCAACGTTCTGAAAGATCAGGTCGCGGCCAAACCTGTCGGCCAGCTGGTTGATAAACTGCGCACTGACTGCAATGAGTAGCCGAGAGAAGGATGTCTGTCGCGGTATGTTGGGCGCGTTGTTGTTCACGCGGATAAACAACTCGTCCATGAGTGAAAATCCCGTCTAATCTGCTTTTCTTGTTTTACATATGAGGTCGAACAGAAAGTATGGCACAGTCATGGGTGTGAGCGGAGTGACGTGCGCTCCAACACCGCGCAGCATCTGTACCTTGGAGCTCAGAAAGCAGGCCCAAGAATTGAACAAACGGATCACCTTTCGCGGCTATGCCATTCGATGTATGCAATTTTCATATCCTTTACTCTACTTTTTGCTTGTTGACTACACATTACTCTACATAAGTATCATGATAGCCTATGTATTTGCGGCGCTCTGGATTTCACGCGAAACCCGCGCGCTGTCGCGCGAGGTGGATGCGCTAGACCGGGCGACGAGCGCGCTATTGGACAATCCTTCTGACTATTTTGTAGTGTCGGGTATATTACGCGATGCATAAATATAGATGTTATACTTCGATACCCTCGTCATCGATCTGAACAATAATTGTAGCAGGTGACTTTTTGGATGCAATATATTCCCGGTGGAATAATCCTCCAAGCGCCATCACGAAGAAGACGACAAGAGCAGTCATGACACAGGCCAGGCCTGCTGTCGTGTGTGCGGGATTTTGCAGTGGAATAAAAAAGCCTGCCAAAAAAGACAAATTGCAGTGGTACCAAGTAGGCACAGGCAGCAATCTAAGTTCCGATCGGACATGGTGGCAATGATGTTTACATGTGGTGTCATATTATTGTTTCATCAAATACAATGTGTAGATCTAGAGATATTCCATTTCAACCACAAGCGGCCCCAAAACCCCATTCTCTTGAAGCCAAGTGCGCGCCTGCAACGGCGCGTCGATATTTCCGTCGGGCAGATGCAGATGAAACACCTGGTCAACAAGGGCCGCAATGTCGCTGATCGCCTTGTCGCTAGAGGTGTAGGTCGTTGCGCCAATCGCCAGCGCCTTGATCACCTCGCCCGTGTCAATGGACTTGTTGATGATGTGGTTCACTGCGTCAGCAAGCAGCGGATACTCGGCGCAAAACTGCTCAGACGGCCTGGCGGCATTCTCACATCCGCGCGTGACGCCAATGAGCTCCCATGGCAGCTGAGAGATAGCGTTGCAGCGAAGGCTCGGGATTCTGTGGTGGATGACTGCGTTATCGTCCACACTGAGCTCTGGGGGGATCGTGGTGCCAGCCGGCAGCATAAAAACGTTGAACAGCTCGGGATTGGCGCCGCGCTTCTCTCGCGGCTTTACAAGCGGCACCAGCGGCGGCTGGGTCCATGTCGCCGGCGTGTGTGCAAGCGTGACCACGCGGGTGTCGTAATCCTCCGACTGTGGAATAGTCTGAACTCCAACTTCGGGCACCTCGATGCGACAGAGTGGGCAATGTAAAACAGTCGCGGGTTGTGTGATGATGCGTTCCTCCCAATCATCATCCTCGTCGCTGTCCTCAAAAGGGGGACGATTTGCACCAATCATGTTGGATGGCTGCTGGAAAATGACGTATTTACAAACAGGAGTTAGATGTATTGCCCGGGTAAAATTATTTTACCCGGATATATTAAATACAAGACACAATTAATTTAAAAGTAGCATCTGCTGAAACACAAGATACCAAATCTCGTCTGGAATGTGGCGTGTGCGGCGGCGGCGGCTAAGTAACATGAGGATAATGACGCGGTGATACGCATATCGCTCGTACATGGGTTTTTTTTCATAGTACGATGAATAATAACGAAGTCCACGACAGCTGTTATACTTGATGGTCAGGTCTGGCAAGTGGACAAGCGAGCATGGAATGTCCTGCAGTTTAGGGCAATTTCGAATGTCGAGCTCTGTCAGCCGCGCCATATTGTCCATCGTGTCCGGCAGCGCTGTCAGCTCGATGCAGTAGAACAGCAGCAGCGTCTTGAGCCGTCTCAACCGGCTAATGGATGTAGGCAGACAGGTGATTGATGAGCAAAAGCTGACTTTCAGCGTAACAAGCGCAGCGAGATCGCCGATAGAAGCCGGCAATGATGTCAGGTCAACACATCCTCTGAGATCTAGGTCGCGCAGATCTTGAAGTTGCCCAAAATTCAAAGGCAGACACGTGAGTTTGTTACTGTCTCTAAGGGTCAGCGTCGTCAAGCTTGCCATCTTACACATCAACGCCGGCAACTCTGTCAAGACAGTGCACATGGACATGTCTAGATAAAAGAGCTGCTGCTGTCGCTTACCAAACGACTGCGGCAGAAACTGCAGCATGTTGCACTGGTCAAGCTGAAGGTGTACCAGTGACGCCAGGTTTCCAAACAAACGCGGCAGTCTTGATAGTGATTCGCACATTGACAGATCAAGGATCCGTAGCTCATTCAGTTTGCAGAATGTTGCGGGAAGTGACGCCAGCTTTGCGCAATGGCTAAGATTGACTTCCTCCAGTGCAACCAAATCGCCGATTGATGTCGGAAGGGTGGTAAGGTCGCTGCAGGACTGTAGATTCAGTGTCCGAAGAGCCTTCAATTGGCCAAGAGCTTTGGGCAGTTTCGTGAGATAAAAAGCCGACATGATGAAAAGAAACGTCAGCGATGACATCTGTGTGATCCAGTCAGGCAGCGTGGTACGGTTGTAGTCGTCAATGTCGAGTTTTTTGATAGAAGCCAGCGTGGCTGGCGGAATGGGAACATACGGCTCGTTTTCTGGCCGCATCAGTTCGTGGCGCACCACAAACGTATCCCAGAACTCGGCCTGACTCATGGCGTGAAAATGAGGAATAATTACGACGGGGCGCGGGAAAAAGTGGGTGGCTGGTGGAACCAGTGTCATTTCCATGCAGCTCCCAGAGGACGAACATGGTCTTCTTGCGGCCGCCAAGGTTGACATGCACGCACATAGGATGCTTATTAACTCGATCTTTGCAGAGATGGCTGTATCTTGAGGAAGAGGATACGCGCTGTTTGGACGGCCGGCAAGCAAGCGACGAACTGGCGAGCCTTTTTAACGCAGGCAAGCCGTTTGAAGAGAAGACGGGTGCCCCATCATTTGACGCTCACTGGAAGGGCCTTCTTGGCACACGGGGGGAGTGCGCGCGAGTGGTCAATCTGTGGCTGCAGCTGTGGCAGTCGCCCGAGTACAACGCGGGCTGCGCGCGGGTTGGGGCGGTGATTCTCAATTTGGCGCTTGGCCAGCAGATGGGCGACGCTGGCTGTTTCCCCGGAGATGTAGCCACGACACACTACCTGTTTGCGCTGTATCAAAAGCCACTTACAACAACCAGCAAAATGATTGCAAGTGTCCGCGATCATTTCCTCTGCGCCGCCAGCCGGTTTGAGCAAGCGGGTATGACGGCCCATTATTGCTCGGCGCTCGAGCAGGCAGCGTCCGTGTGGAGTCACCTAGGCAATGTTGGCAAACAGCGCGAGCTGCTTGACCGCGCACTGTGTCTACAGCGCGCGCATTGTCTACCCTCGCTGACGAGTGCGTCAGCGCTGGTGTGGGCATGCGTGAAGCTGCGAGACTACGATACGGCCCTGAAGCTGCAGATGCAGATTGGCCATGTGCTTTGCTCTGCGTATGGCATGAACAGTGCCGAGATGCACGACGCGGTGATACGGCTGGGGCTTGTATCGGTGGAGGCCGACAAGCTGGACGAGGCACGCATGTGCGCAAGCGACGCGCTCAAGTTTTACCGGCACGGCAACGAGCCGTTTGACCTGCTTGATCTGCGCTACGCAACGGCAACGGACGATGCCGAAAAAAGCTTGATCCGGCAGCAGCAGTACAAGATGGTGCGAGAGCTGCCGCACACTTCGCAGGCCGACGAAGTCCGAGAGTGGTTTTTTTGGTTTTCGACATGTAGCACCGAGCGCATGCGCTGGGATTTCCGGCGTCTTGAGCTGGCGATTGAGGAAAAGTGGTTCCCGGCGCTTGTAGCTGTAAAGCGGCGAAATGCCCCCAAGTCCATGCCGTGGAATCCAGAGGATGGGATGATCGTCGAGTGGGACTCGACGCTTGACACGGACGGTCCACAGAAACACCAGGTCACCGGTCTGCTACGACAACCTGATCTTGCGTTTTTTACCGAGGTGCAGCATACCGTTGCGCCCATAAACATTCCAGTACAGAAGAAATGGTGGCAGTTTTGGGGGTAGTAGATAAATTGTAGTCATTTTCATCGATTAAGATGGCAGTTGCACATCAAACGTTCAAACAGCACTGGGAGAAAACAATTGCAGGGATGCAAGCGGCGACGGCACAAGTCCTTGCCGTGTGGATGGACCCGAACAAAGATTGCAAGACTGAACGGGCCAAGCTGCTGCAGGAGCTACAGGTGCGGCTGATGGTTGCAATCAGCTTTGTGAAGCAGATTGACAATACCGAGACACGCATGAACCAAGCCGGACACGCCATTATGACGCTGGACAAAGCTGCCCAGGCGGCTGCAATCTGCTGGCAGCAGCGCAAAGGACATGGAAAAACGAGCGAGCAGCTCGCAGCGGAGCAAGCCGCACTTGATGCCGAGCATGCCGAGTTTGAAAAACATCGTATGAAGCTTACATTTACGGCATAACATGAGGTGTATTATTAAATAAACTAATTTGGTGTGGAACAGTATGCACAATCACATGAAATATGATTTGGTTGGAAAAAATTCTCGGGCGCGTTTTTTGCCCGCTTTTCTGATTTTTCTCGTCATTCTCCCCCCCTGTGCAGGTGAGTGGGTGAACGATTGCCAGTGTACTATGTACTGTCAGACATGCATGCTTCGGCAATCCGCCAAAGCGCATCAGGGCAGTTGCGAAACTCGTCCATCGCTGTTGCCTCGTCCTGCAACACAAGCGTGCCGGCGTTGGCTTTTGCCTTTAGATTTTGGCAAATCTCATCCAGACGCGTAGTGTCTGGGGTCACGTCTTCTTCCGACGGTGTTGCCGCCATTTCACACAAGCTGTAAATGAAGGAATATAATGTGACTGGTAAAAATCCCGCCGGGAAAATTGGCGTTTTGTATCTGTTAAAGATTTAAGAGTCTGAGCATGGCTACCACCAGCCCCATTTTCGTTCCGGATCATGTCGCTTTCAGACAGATTGTCTGAATATCTCCGGTCGCTGGGACCAATTGCATGCTTTGTGCTGTGCGCGGTGTCGGCGCTTGAGCTTCTTCACCAATTAACGCACCTTATATTTTATGGGGCTGTGTGGCATGGTGATTGTGACAGCTCGACAAAATCTTTTGCAATAGGATTTGCTGTGGTGGAAGTGGTATATTATTTTTTCTGGGCTATGGTCTTGTGGATGACCCTATTTGTATTGACAGTCAAGCCAAAACGAGTACTTCCGCCCGTTGATCCGGACAAATACATTTGAAATTTTGTGGAATCGGGGCTTTTGGAGAAATACAATCTTTTTCCCGTCATTTCTTTTCTCCGGTATGGCGGAAGCGCATCTCGCCAGCGCCATTGACGCGATCGAGCAAGGAGCCATCGACAGACTTGTTGCCAAGTTCCGTAGCAACAACACGATGGGGACTCTTCTGTACATGTTTTCTGCCATGGCTCTGTCTCCGCGCGAGTACGAGAATTTTGAACGGCTTCTTGTTCATCTGGAGCAAAAAGTGAGCCTGAACTGGGTGGAGCGATGCGGGATGGTGGTTGTGCGCCCCGAAAGCGCCAACCTGTCGCAGAAGATGGCCGACGATGTTGGGCGTCTGTGGTGCTTGATCCGCAAGCTCAATTTCATTGACAAGGTGAAGGTGCATGCTGAGATGAAAGCTGCGTGGCATCGGTATGCGGGGATTAACTGAATAAAAATACAAGCAAAAAGATAGAAACCAGCATCTCTTGTCAGGGCAGACGAGTCCGTTCCAGCTGATGCAATTATGGATACGTCGAGCAATAAGTCTAATGTGTGGAAACAAGAGACACTGGCAAAGAGACCAGGTTAAAAATTGGGTTATGAGACCGGGTAAAATTTGGTGTATTTGCGCCGTAAAGATTGACCCTCGTCGTACATAAATAAACGCGTTTTATCAGTGTATTTAAAAACGATAACAAACTCCATCAACAACTTGCCGTATTGCTCTCTACCAGTTATGCGATAGCCATTTGCGGTCATGATCTGGGTCTATCGAGCCCGTGGTGTGACGAGACAAGCCTTTGCCAGTTGATACCGCTGCCAATGGGACTGTGTCAGGGATTAGCAGCTCCTCCCGTTCATTTACAAGAGATATAATGTCGCTCAGTGCCGATGCGTCTAGCGGGCCCATGAACTGTGTGCCGGTCCATCCGTACGCCTCAAACACCGGCGCTAGATCCGGTCTCGATCGCAACACACTCGGCAGAACACTTCCAAGCTTGTGTGTAATATTGCTTGCCATTGCACTGTTGTGTGCCATGCATTTGCATGCGACCAGCACCGACTGCAACAGCAGCACGTTATCTGCGCTTGCTGCAGTCTGTTGCAAAGCACGGGCTGCGATCTCGCCATCCCGCCGCTCTGTAGAGGCCGCCCACTTGTCTCGCGGAGCTGCTACAGTTCCGCGAGCTTGCTCCTCTGCTCGCGTGCGAGCTTTAGCCGCCAACTTGTCTCGCAACGATGGCTTGCCGGGCATCACGATGACATCGTGATACTCCTTCATCCTCTGAGCGACTGTCTTTTCCGAATGCCCGCAATGCAAGAGTGCGTGCTCGAGGCACAGCACGCCAGCGTCGGTCGGCACTAGATCCGTGGTACAGGGGCAGTCGTTGTAGAAGCAGACGTAATCGGTGTCAACGAGATATCGTTCGTTGCTGCACTCGGATGCCATCATAAGATGGATAGTGTCAAACAGCTCAATGTCGGTGACTGGCAGGAAATGCGGCGTCGTGTGGTACTTGTGACACGTGCACCACCGGAGGCCGCTGATCCATCTGGAAGACATGATCGTGTGCGGGATCCGCGCAAGACGGAAAATGAGAAATTGCCGTTAATCGTCGCATTTAAATTATTGCGTGGCTGTAGATGTGCTCATTTTCGCCGCACCATGCAAAGGGTGTGCGTACATGAGCGTGGTAGTGTGTGTTTCTACGATGTGGGTGACCCGTGTCCGTTGCATCCCGAGCACATAAAGGTTCTTCTTGTTGCCGACTTTGCCGAGTTGCCTCCCTGGATTCACAGGCTGCGCAACCTGCGCATGCTTAAGGTTGGTCCAGCTCGCGGCTTGACCAACCTCGACTTTTTGGAAAGCATGCCCGACATTATGACGATTGACCTGGCATACACGCCAAGCCTCCAGAAACTGCCGGCGTGCATTGTCAATTGCCGCAACCTGAAGCGTCTCATACTGCGACATAGTTGCCGTCTGGAGCGTCTTCCAGCTGGACTGGCACGTTTGCCATCCCTCAGCGATATCTGCGTCTCCACGAAGAACATTTTCTCAAAGCCGTCGATCCTGTTTCCGCCACAAGACGTCTGTGATCGCGGCACGCTTGCCGTCAAGGAATACCTTCTGGTGCACATGGATCAAGACTGACACATCGGCCACAATTAAAATTATGTTACGGTTGTTTCGAAATTATTACACTATCCATCTTCCGTTCAGCTCGTTCATGTCGGCCGGTGCGGACGCGCTTGTCGAACTTGCCTCATCGCTTGGGTTCTGCGTTATCGACGTACCGGATGACATTGCATGCCACAAAGATTGTTGCGTTGCACTGCGACTCTATCTATGTCGCCCCGAGCCGCACATCAGCGCGGCTGTTGCGGACTTTGCAGCACTACCTCTGCAGCCAGACTTTTATCAGCAGAGCATGCGTGACATGTTGGGCTTTTGCATTCTACGTGCTTCCAGTCCACTTGGACGCAGCTTGTTGTGCACATTTTACGCAATGGTACAACGGGGAATTGACGCGACACAGTTGATCGATCGGCTGTCTACAAATCGACCATGTGATATGTTGTATGACATTGGTAGAACGACGCTGTCTTCTATGCTGAAGCATACCCTGTATCCTACGTTCGAGCAGATGATGCACGCAGAGTATCCCAAGAAGTTCAAAGGACCGATGAGGCAGCGGAAGATAGACTATCGCATCACCTCGCTGCTTGGAAACACACTTCACCGCGAGAGTATAATCGACGGGCTTCTCACAGACGCAGTCGAGGACGGCATTGATCCAGAGGCATTGTGTGTGTTTCTTGGGCGTGCGGCTGTTGCCACTGATCAGCCGCTACGTGACGGATCGCTTTTGGCTGCATTTTACGCCGGCGACACTGTCGTGATTTCACGGTTGTGCGCCGACGCGCGCATGCGTGTTGATTTCATGTCGACGATAGCTTCAGACACGATGCTTGGGATCGTGCTTGCAGCAACCCGACGCATCGACCGCCCGTCCAAGTTTACAAGGGTGTACTCTCAGATGTTATATAAAAAGATGTCAATGTGATCTTCTGTGTCATGATGTCTAAGCAAAAATACATTCAATAATTTCATTTTCTCCTCCGGCTGCGGAGGATGGAGTCAAAGATCGCTTGTGCAGGCTTTATGATGTTATCAGAATCGGGCACGCTTGACAACAAGGATATGATTATCACAACACACTTGTACATGTCGGATCACACCGCACTGCTTGTCCCAACAACATGGGAGTGTCTCACTACACTTTCGCTGAGAGAGTGCCACGCAGTGACACGGCTTGATGCTATCCCATCGCTCGAATCATTGCGAGTGCACGATTGCAGCGTACTGGAGGTCATAAATGGCATCTTTCCTGTACTCAAGACACTGGTTCTAGATCATAACTTGGCATTGAATGCATTGCACGTGTCAGTTCCGCGTCTAACTGATTTGACTTTAAACCGCTGCGCGGCCCTTGCGGTTATACCCGCCTCAATGACTAGCCAGTTGCAAAAGTACGCGTCGTCGACCATGACGATAGAAATTTTACAGCACGTACCGACGTCACTGCGTGAGCTATCTATCAGAAACTGCAATCAGAGCCTCGAACACCTTGTGGGACTGGAACGACTCGACCTAGACTGGTGCAGCCAGTTAGTGATTCTAGATTGGATCGAGTGTCTACCTAACCTGCGCAGACTAAAGATCTCGTCATGCCAGCGCATGAAACGGTTCTCTGTACCCAAGTCGCTAGAGCTCTTGATAGTTTGCAACTGCAATGCTGTCGCTAATTTACCTTTTGGTCTTGTGTTCTGCGATAACCTTGAGCTCATCTTTCTGGAGGACTGTGACTTGCTGAATAGAAGCCTGCAGTTAGAGGGACACATTCTCGGTGACAATCTTTCTCGTGTGATATCACATCTATGGGGCATCAGAACATCTGCCGTGCCTCGTTTGGTTTAAAATACAAAATATTATTCTCATTTCCGCTCACGTCACGCAACTACAAGGTCTCACTTCCTTGATAATGGGAGACGAGTGGCTAGGAGCCGATGTATCGTCGGCCGACGACGACGACGACAGACCACGCCGTCGTCGGCGTCGAGCGCCATCCCCGTCCGCGCACATCGTCGATGGCACCACTATGAGGATTTTCCATGCAGACGTGTCCAGCAACAAGGATGCGAGCAGCGCGACTCGCTTGGAGCTGCTGTATGCATCGGAATTTAGACCAGAAAAGTGGATACACCTTTCTGAGCTTAAACTGTCCGGTTGTCGTGCGGTGTTACAACTCGACGCCATCCCATCGCTTACATCATTGGAGCTTGGCTATTGTGATGCACTGCGGACCATCAACGGCGCTTTTCCGGCACTTCAGACGCTTAAGCTTGCTGGGAATCGGGCGCTGCACACGCTTACTATGTCGGCACCGCATCTGACAGCACTGGAGGTTGAGTTTTGCCCATCTCTTCCGAGGGTGCCTTCTCTGCTACTTGGACGATTGGAGAAGCTGCGTATCGATGGTGAACTGCAATCCGGCCTTGTGGAGCACGCGTTGCAACACGTGCCAACAACGCTGCGCGAACTGCTTATTGGGGGATGTGATCTTCAAAATATCCCAATCGATCACATTGTCGGGCTTGAGAATCTAGTTTTACTTGGCAGCCGCGAGTTGACGAATCTTGACTGTGTCGAGCGACTGCCGACTTTGAAAATGTTGCAGATCAGGTGGTGTTGTAACTTGAAGACGATATCAGTGCCAAAGTCGCTGGTGGCTTTGACGATTCTACGGTGTGATGCTCTCGCCAGTTTGCCTTTTGGGCTTGTTGGGTGCAGCAACCTGAAGCTGGTGGACGTCAAAAGCTGTGATCTAATGAACAAGCAGTTTACGGGAACCCACACGGGTAAAGATCTCAGTATTTTAATATCGAGGATGTGGGGGATCAAGCCCAAGTGAAATTAGATTATATAATAACACGTTCCTCTTGTTGTCTATGTATCATTACCATCGCACACAAAACGTAACATCTGAACCATATAACCGTTATGCATTTTGGCACGATACTTCTCACAATCGTCCTCTGTTGTGCGTGGCACGATCTTCTTTGCGTCGTTGTAGGCCTGCTTGCGTTGCTTGCGCTCATCGTTATTGCACGTGCATCGATCTGTGCACGAACACGCTTTGCGAGTGGAATACAGATATGTCAGCACGTATATCTGGTACTCGCGCGATTGCTGTGCCTCGCGGTCGAGTGCCACGATCTTCTTCATGATGCGAATAGCAAGTTGCGCATTGGAAATATTAGCGCCGTACTTGCACAGTGTCTGCATAAAGATCGCCATAACGGGTTCCGTTTTAGCAAAAATACCCGCCTTCATGGCCGCAAGCTCCGTCGCAGTGGCATGCATGAAGGCTTTCACGACAGGCTTGCATGAGATTAGCTTCCGCAGCGACAGTGTGATCGGGAAAACATATCTCGACATGCGATGCGCAACTACTTGCTGCCAACTCGGCGTGTTGGTGCAGACTGCCTTGCATGTCAGCTTTAGTGCGATAAGATCGCGCTTGTCGGTCAGGCGGTCGCAGATAAGCACCCACAGCTCATGTGGGAGTGTATCCCACATGTCACTCGCGGAAAATGACAGTTGCGTACTGTGAAGTCTATATTTAAAGTCGGTTTCCCGATTCCAGCAAACGGCGGGTATTTTTGCGCGGTCATTTTCGTCCATCGCAAATGGCGCTTTCCCGCTGGATTGAATGGGCTAAGCGGGTTGCTGAACAACTGAACGACTTTGTCGTTGGCAGCTGCGACGTGCCCGGCGAAGGTATTATGGGCCCGCGCTGGCGAGATTATTGCAATCAAGAGAGACAGAACAAGTGCACACGGCTGATTGCACTAGCCGTGTCGTTTGACAGTCTGATGGACATGTCAGACGGCGAGATCTGTTTGGGTGCTGCTATTTCGCTTCCTGCTGCCGCACGGCAGATTCGCAGAACGGGCACCGCAATCAGCGATCACATTGCTTCGTGTGACAAGTGCAAGAACAGTGAGTATCTACGTGATATTTAATTAGAATACACCCCTTCGTGCCTGAATGTTATGACATATTCGCCGTCTTTTTCCACTACGACCATTTTATGGGCTGTTAAATCAAACCACACATCCTCATCTGTCAGCTCGGCGATTGGCGTCAGGACGCCGTCAATGTCCTTGACGCAAAGATCGATCACAGGCAGCGTAACAAGCTTGTTGTCGTGTACAAACTTGAGCTCGGTCAGCCACGTATCATTCGCGCGCATCCAGTAAAATCCGATACTCGCAGAAGGCACACTCCGGCCGACTCTTGCCAGCATGAGACGCAATCGCTGATACCATAAAACGTCCTCAACCTCTTTTTCTACGCGAGTGTTGATGATCGCTCCGCCAAATGTAGCAACACATTGAGTAGGACATTCGTTGACGTCGACTACGTAGTAATAGCCGGCTGGCAGAAGATCGTCCATCGATAGTGACTGGTGTGTTTCTGTATATATTTATTTACGTAAATAATACAATAATAGTCTAACAGACACGCGCCCGCTTCATGTCAGGCTCTTCGTCCGCGGTGTCGCGGATCCGTGACACCGCGGACGCGAGTGCTACACCCTCGTGTTCTCCGATCAGTCTTTGATCCCACAACGGGCAGTCCCTCACACGTAGACGCTCCAGATGATCACACAATGCAAGCAAAGATGGCAACTGCTCAAGGGTGTCACAAATCATGACCTCGAGGCACTTCAGTGCCGTTGGCACTGAGAATGTCTTCAGCGACCGACACATCCAAATCTTCAGCTCACGCAGGCGCACAAGACGCTCCATCCCGTCCAGATGCATCACCTCGTGAAACCGGCCGATGGTCAGATGTTCAAGATAGACAAGACGTCCGATCAACGCCAGGTCGGTCATGACGTTGCTGCCGTCCAGGTCCAGTCTCCGAAGTAGTTTCGTTGACACGTGTGCCAATGCACGCTGTGTCAGAGTAGACCCAAAGTCCCCACTGATGCGAAGTTTCTCAAGGCGCTTGAACAGACATGGTGATACATAGTCAAGAGCACGACAATAATTTAACTCCAGGGACGTCAGGCGCCATGATATTGCAGCGAGCGTCGTTAGATGGGGCGTGCTCAGTTCCATCTCCTTGAGAAATGGAAACTCGCCGCGTATAATCTTCAGCTTCGCGCAGCTCACCACAGCCAGTTTCTCGAGTGTCGGAATGGCGTCCAACACACCAATTTCATTGCAGAATGCTAGATAAAGTTGTTGAAGCTGCGCAAATTCCGATGCAAGAGTTCGTACTGTATGACCTCCAAGGCGTAGACAGTTGACGCTGTGAATGTCCTCGCGTGTGAGCGGTTCAGCCCTGCGGAGATACAGAGTGTTCTCGTCGCCGTCGCCGTCAGAGTGGTTGATGAGCCTCAGTCGCTTTGCCGGGCTGCATACTCTGCAGAATATGTGTACACATCCTTTGCAATCTGGCGGATAGCACCAGCCACACGCGTTGATCCCGCCGGGCATCGTCGGCTCGTTGCACTTGTCGCACACGTGCACGTTTTGCTCGTAGCATCTTGTACACACGCGGATGCCTTTAAACCACAGCGTGGGATTTTCCGCGTCGCAGCCCTCGCACAAAAGATTGATGTTCGCCATCCGGATGAGAGTGAAAATGTGCTTTATTTTTCATCCGATGCGCGTCTCTCATTTTCAATGACGTCTCTGTGGCATCCGTTAGTGCCGGCATGCTCGTGTAAGCACGCTGGCGAGCACCCTATGCTGGTCCGATGGTTCGCGCTTGCCGACAACGGCCAGCCGCATCTGACGCTGGCGGAATCGTGTGACGGTCGCTTCTACGACAAGGACTGGAAGATGGAATGCAGTGTGCAGGCGTGTCGTCATAGTCGCAATCTCATCCCGTCCGAGCGGCATGGTATTATCTGTCCATACCATCTGCTGTGTGAACAGAAGGCCTGCAAAGAGCGCAAGAATGCCGACGATGATGTGCTCTTTGAGGCTAGCGCGAAGCTAAGCTACTGGCGCGGGGCCGAATGGACAGAGCGCGGCACGGGGATACTCAGTGTGGTTAAGGGCAAGGATGGAGTGCGTCTGACGATGCGGAGTGAAAAGGGACTACTGTTGAACCAGCTTGTGCGCCCACACCGTACGATTGGGCAAAACCAGAAGACAATTCGCGTGTGGACTGAATACGATGATCTTGAAGAGCCGCCGGTCATGCGGACGTTTCACGCTAAGTTTGACACGCACATGTCGGCCGATGCCTTTACGGCGATGATGGACGCAGTACGTGATCGCATGGCTATCAAGGTGGCACACGCGCCACGCAGCCTGGTGTCCCCGGTCATTAAGCCGCGCGCAGCCGACGCCGTCGACGTGTTTATCCAGGCGGTCGCTGAGCTTTCAACGCAGCACCGCATGAATAGCGAGCTGACAAGTATCATCAGCGTACTCGCGGAAGATGTTATTGTACTGCAGCCCAACATCGAGCCGCTGTTTGAGCTTTACGGGTGGAACATTCCATGTAAACAGTTTGACGGCACAACTACCATAGCTGGTCTGAATCGCCTGTGTGCCAAGCTCAATACAAAATAGATGGCACGCGATGTTTGTTTTAATTCAACAATACGCCCATTTTACGCCACATCAAGATAAAATGTCATTGCAATCGCCGCGGGTGCCAGCAGCTCGATCATCAGGATGGACGTCCTGCGCGTTGCCGAGTTTGCAGCACTCATTTTCGCGCCCATGGCAGCGTTTGAGGTGGTACTGAGCGTGCTTGGGGGGTTTGCCGCAGTTGTGGTAATTTTGTGTGCATGTTACAAGTGCATGCAGCAAACATTTTCAGACCACGGGTGAGCAAAAGTGACTGTATTTCCATTCACATTACACTGCATTGAACAATGATACAAGTATGGAGGATATGTTTGGCGTCCGAAGCAAGGCAGATGCCGATATGCTGAAAGCGAGTGTGCTTGCGGGCCGTCTTGGTGTAAGTGGAGAAGGCGGTGGGTTGCTTGAAGCGGGGGTGCTTGTGGGTCGTCTATACGTAAGTGGACGAGGTGGCGGTTCTTTTATCCGGTGGTCTGACGGGGCTTTATAGATATATAGTTTTACTTCTTCGAGTCCATAGTATGCGAATTTCTCAATAAACTCGCATGCTAGCATAACAAGCTGATAGAATGTCATTTTTCCTGCATAAATTCCGCCTGAAATAATTGGAAATCGAATGTGAGTTACTCCGTGTTCTTTGGCAATATTCATTGCATTTTTGTATGCCATTTCAAGAATGTCAATGCCTTTCTTGCCAACGTTTATGGAAAAATCAGGTCCTGCGGCGTGAATAATGTATTTTACATACTTTTGAAGGTTTCCGCTCTCGGTAATTCTGACATCTCCAGGCTGGCCTGGCTTTAGTAGATATCGAGCCTGTTGAAGAGGAGGCCCACCGGCATCATTGATTAAACCGTCAAGTCCTGCACCGCCTTTGAAACCTGTATTGGCGGCGTTTACAATGGCCCCATGCTTTTTGAGGTGTTCGTTGGTAAAGTGTAAAATATCTCCATGTACCACTTCAAACTGTACAAAGCCTTCTTTTTCCGAGTTTGGAATAGGCACCGTGATCTTTTGGGTAGGTAAAATGTAGACGTATGCACGCTTTAAAGTGTCGTAAACTCCTTGTTTAATTCCTTTTTGTGCAAGGTCAATGAGTTCATGTAAAGGCACTTCACCCCGACATCGGTCGTCGTCGGATATAAGGCAGCATGCAATAGATGTTACTTTGTTGTCCATTGCCTTTTTAAAAATATTTTTGTATGTATCAATAACCATCATTTTTTTATTCTCTAACTTATTTTCACTTTTCACGTTGAGTTTTGGGCTTGCAGCATGAATTATAAAGTTAGCTTTTGAAAAAGTGGTATTAAAATTTTCTGTAAGCCGAACATCACTTTCCTTGCCTTTCTGAAATTCGCTTTGTAGGCGTTTACGCTGCTGTATGAGATGTATGCCGCCTTTTTGTGTGATTTCTTCGTTTAACACCCCGCCGTTTATAAAGTTGACGTCCGTGTCGTTTACGATGGCAAGCACGTCGTCTTTACCGGATGGCCTCATTCCAAGCACAGAGCCGAATTTAATCTTGATTTCCGTGTTTTCTACGGTTTTTGTGTCTATGGTTACATCGGTCGGCATTTCCTCCGCCATTGTAGCCCAACAAGCGGTGGGATGTTTAAAAAAATAGCTATGATACTCATATATAAAGTGGATAAATACCACGTGTCAGTCATGGACGGGTGACTGAAAGTGAGTGGTCTACACACCGTTCTGGCAAAGAAAAAAAAGCAAGATGTTTGATAGCGAGAACGCCGCCATTTACATCTCGACATGGATGCCGTTTATGTACTGTCTCGCAGCGGCTGTCTGCAGGAGCCGTCCGACAAGCTATCCGAGATTCTCTCGCAGGTGTTGGCCCATCCGGACTCGCAGGCTTCGCCATGCATGATCACGCTTCAAGTGGACGATATGGACACGGTCGACGGCGACCGGATCGGTATGATGCAGCTGATGCGCGGCATCCCGGCCCACGACCAGCTGGTGCGTCGTATCCGCTGGAAGATGTCGGCCTCCTTTTCGCAAGGATGGGCCATGTCGCTGCTGAAAGACGCTGATCCGGAAAACGACATGTTTCCGTACCTTACACTGAACAGCGGCGGGCTCCATACGCCGCTGTCGGAAAAGGTGGCGCTGGCGGCCAGCATGGCGCTCTGTCAGTGGGACGCTACGTACGCGGGCACCATACGCTTTGTGGATTCGAGCGGCGCCGAAAGCGTATTTGAATGTGAGCCCGACCGGACACAACACCCGTGGGTTCACCCGATACCGGATATTATCTTGAAAGAACGAGAGTATGAGCGTGTATTGTAATTTTAAAATATACTGTGAATCGCATTAATCTGCGCGGGTGTAATCTCGCGCGATCCGATGCCGGCCACTTGTGGAAAGGCGAGCGGAGATGGTACGGCCGCACAAGGAATCCACTGGAACGTCTTGTTCGTCACGTTGCACTGAAACCAGCCACCCTGTGCCAAAAGATAGAGTGGTATCGGGCCAGAGTCGTCTTCAAATTTGTCGGCAAATAGCTGGCATCCCCACCCGGTACCCCCTTCGACACCGGTTGAACCGGCTGCTGGGTTTTTGGACGCAAGTCGGCCGACCGCATAAACGGCAGACGCTTCACGGACAATATGCCAGTTGCGCGAGAGCAGCCGCATCGTGTAGCTGTCGGCAGGTGGCAGACTCTTGCCGAGCTTTGTTGCCGCGCGTACAAGGAAAGGGCTGGCCTCGGTTAGCTCCTCTCTGGACAGCCGCTGTATGACGGTGTGAATAGGGTGTCGCGAGACAACCTTGTGGCCACTGAACGATTTGACCTGCACGCTGCAGCCATGCGCGGCTGCAGCCTGCGCCCATACGAGGTCGGCTCCACTGGCTCCGCCACTGGCAAGCATTGGCAGGGTAATGACGCCAAGTTTTAGAGCGTAGGATTGTAATACAGATAAACCCAGATCAAACATCTACGATATGGCGCACTTTTTTTTGTCCAAATCAGGATACAGTCTCATTTTCGCCGAGAGCGAACATGGCAGACTATCCTAACCATTTTTTTGCGCTGGCGGATTTTATGCAAATCTTGTCGGAATTTATGGTGGATCCCACCGAGAACAAAAAGATTGCTCTGCGGGAAGCGCTGGAAGCGTTTTTTAGAAAGGCGGCCGAGAATCCGACTGTTCAGAATGAAGATGACTTATAGGAAGGGATTGTATTATTAAAATACATCTTATACTGTCGATCGCTGAGCAATCCGGTCATGAGCACGTCTTCCCATGGCGTGTGAAAATGAACACGTCATTTTACAAAAAAGAGATCTAATTGCAGTCTCTGGCCTCATTTTCACGCCGCGCCATGATGCGAGCTGTTGTTCTCATGCTGTTTGTGTGCGGAGTCTACGCGCGCACGGACCGTATCCCCATTTCAAGTTTGGACGCTATCACGCTGACGGCCGGTCGGTACACGGCTGGCCGGCGCAATCTCGGCGTTCCGCAGCTCAAGTGTGTTGGACGCCCGTATGGATTCGACGATTCGTATCTCCCAACAACTGTGCAGTGCATCAACCGCGGCATGGGTTCCAACGGCGATCCGCAATGGGAGTGCAAAGCGGATCTGGATACAAAGCTGCGCTTTGGTCCGCTGGCAGTGTCCTGCGAAGGATATGATTATCCAGACGACGAGTACATCCTGGCGGGCAGCTGTGGACTGGAATACTATCTCGAAGCGACGACAAAGACGCCGGAGCACGTCAACGACCCTCTTGTACACATGATTATGTGCATCGTGCTTGTTTTTACGATTGCGACATTTCTTAGCTTTGCATGTAATCTTTTCTCGGCCTATCGGATAATGCCTCAGACATTTTATCCGTCTGCACCGCCCGTGTACTATCCAACGTCGTCGTATTGGTACTATCCGTCCACGTACTATGCTCGCAGCAATCACAGGCCCGCTTCTTCAACTCGGACGGCGTCGGGGTTTGGGGGAACGAACCGACGTTAAACTTTGTATGTTGACGGATTACTACAGTTTCACTTGATGTTTTAAATAAAGGAGATTTTACCCGGCAGGCAAAATATACACACTAGGCTTTGGTCAAATGTCATTTTCATCCTTGAAAATGGACACGCTGCCGCCGTTTGATGTGGACGACTGGGTGAAGATTCGTCATCTTCAAAGTGGCATTGAGAACATTGGCCAAGTCACGCAGACGTGGTGGGAGGATGGCATGTGGGGTGTCGAGGTGCATGCGTTGGACGATGATCAAAACTTAGGTGATGATTATCCTGACGACGACATTCCTCGCGGGGACGTGCATCAATTTATGTTTGAACTTGATCCGACGTCCTCACAGCAGATCACCGTTTGTGGCTGGTCTATCGAGCTTGTAGATGTCAATTCGCTGTAATTAAAATATCTCGCCGTAATCTACGTTTTACTTGATTGCAACAAAAAGAAACTCCTCCATAAACTCTTCATTTTTGGATTTTAGCATGTTAAAAACATCCGACTGGTTATAGTCAATCGTGCGCTCTAGGTCAAGCGTCGTAAATCCTGCTTTACATATTGCAACTCGAATTAGCTCTTTTGTTTCAAGTACAAGCTGTTTTTTGTTTTCTTCGTGTTGGGCCAAAGAAACGGCAGGGAGTTTTGCATCAAAGGAGCCCATAAATAGAAATTCGGCCGAATATGGCACCAGTAGTTTTCCGCCAGGCTTTAGCAGAATATGTAGCAAGATTATCAGTGGGGGAAAAGTATGCTTGGTTGCAAACTTTATGACAGACCAGTCAAAAACTATTTCGTCAAATTTAGGGGACCCGTATTGTTGAATCAGATCGGTTATAACTGATTCTCTTAGTCTGTAATAAGGCCAGTTGTTAAAGTCAAACTGGAAGAATCGATCGTTTGCGTCTAGGAAGGGTGCTTCTGCATCACACTTTGCCTTATCCCATGTATATACATGTTTGTTTAGAAGTAGTAGCTCTGGGGCATATCGGCCATCATCCCCCGGCGTGTCGCCGATAATAAGAAAAGCTGGACTTGTGGTTATTGTCCGGGTCCAAGCTACTATGTCTGGGAGAAATACTGGCTTTCCACCTTCGGTACGATCTGGAAATTTGTAGCAGACTGCAATAAAGATTTGTTTTATGCCAAGTTTAAACTTTTCGTCGTACAGCTGTTTTACAATATCAGAGTTGGTTTCCTGCGCAGACCGTACGATATCATATGTCTTGAATAAGCAGTTGATCTTGGGTCTTTTTGCGATGCCCTGTCGGAATCTGCACGCGTTTACAATGGTATCAATGTTTGATTGATCCGTGTATCCTGCTACCCTAAATCCTCCCACCGACGTCTGGGGATCTGGAATATAAAGTCGCCCCTCGGGATACAGCAGCTTCGCAAGAAAAGTGATCATGGGTTCGCGTGTTTCTAGTTTTACAAATTTAAATGTGCTGCGGTCAAACACAATTTCCCTGAATCGCGGATGGAGTTTAAAAGTGACCGCTGTAAGTGTCTCTTTGGTGATGTAGTTAAAGTCAAATTTAAA
>Ga0114981_10000417_pt1 | contig 27797 bp, 24 predicted proteins | sample S_140806_MF_Meta_FD_87028 | JGI IMG/M metagenome (GOLD analysis project Ga0114981, IMG submission 87028) | Freshwater microbial communities from Lake Simoncouche, Canada to study carbon cycling - S_140806_MF_MetaG | ecosystem: Environmental > Aquatic > Freshwater > Lake | place: Lake...
CCCACGCCAACAAACATCTCTACAAAATCAGAACCTGAGATGCTGAAAAAAGGCACTTTGGCCTCGCCTGCAATGCCTTTGGCCAACAAGGTTTTACCTGTTCCAGGAGGGCCCACCAGCAACAAGCCACGGGGAATTCGACCGCCCAGTTTTTGGAATTTTTGCGGGTCTTTCAAGAAGTCGACCACCTCTTTGACTTCTTCTTTGGCCTCATCGCAACCTGCCACATCGGCAAAAGTCACGGTGTTGTTGTTCTCATCAAGCATGCGAGCTTTGCTTTTGCCAAAGCTGAAAGCGCCGCCTTTGCCGCCACCTTGCATTTGGCGCATGAAGTAGACCCACACCCCAATGAGCAGAAGCATCGGGCCCCAACTGACCAGCAAGGTCATGAGCAAAGAGCCTTCTTCGCGGGGTTTGACATCAAACTTGACATTGTTGGAGATCAGGTCGCCGACCAAACCACGATCGAGGTAAGTGGCGTTGGTGCGAACCTTACGATCATCGGTCGTTGTCGCGATGATTTCGGTGCCGCCCTGTCCCTCTTGAATAGTTGCCGACTTGATACGTTTGGCTCTAACCTCATCCAAAAAATCCGAATAAGCCAAGTAACCATTACCAGCAGCTCCTCTGGTGTCAAATTGCTTGAAAACTGTAAATAGCACCAAGGCAATCACTAACCAAACGGCCACTTTAGAAAACCAAGGGTTGTTCAATGCAGACTCCAGTCAAAGCAAAATATAAAGAGAAAACTAAAATTGAGATCATTTTAGGCTTTTCAAGCTCAAAAGATACTTTTGTGTGTTTTCTGCCATATAAACGGTACGGTTTTAGACTTGAATCATCACTTGAGGCCAATTCCAACTATAAAGTTCTCAGAAGAATTGCTTCTACTTGCCTTTGGCTTTATTGGTTTAACAACCTTGAAAGTGTCTTTGAAGAGCTTGACCAACTGAGAATAGCCGCTACCGTGAAAAACTTTCACGACCAGGGCTCCTTGTGGGCTGAGGTGGGCAACGGCAAACTCCACAGCCAACTCCACCAAATGAGCCATCCGGGCAGCATCAGCAGACTCAATGCCAGATAAATTCGGTGCCATGTCAGAAATAACCGTATCAACACTGCGCCCAGCAAGGTAGTCAACGAGTTGGGCCGTGACTTCTGGTTCGCGAAAATCCCCTTGCAAAAAATGCACGCCCTCTATGGTCGCCATGGGCAAAATATCCAGAGCAATGACAGTTCCATCCAATTCACCCACGGCAGCACCCTGAGGTGCCATACAACGGCGCGTGTATTGACTCCATGCCCCAGGAGCACTGCCCAGGTCGACAACAACCATGCCAGGGCGAATAAGGTTCAGGGTTTCGTTAATTTCTTTAAGCTTGTAGGCGGCCCTGGCTCGATAGCCTTCTTTTTGCGCAAGCTTGACATAAGGGTCATTCACATGGTCGTTCAACCATGATTTATTGACTTTCTTGCTTTGCGTTTTGACTTTCAAACATGCTTCCTTGTGCTGAGAAGATAATACCCGCTATGGCCTCAATAAAACTCACACCTGTACAAAGAAAAACGCATCGCGCTCTAGCCCATCACCTCGACCCTGTTGTGATGATTGGCAACGATGGCCTTACTTCTGCTGTCGTCAAAGAAACTGATCTTGCATTGTCTGCTCATGGACTCATCAAAATCAGAGTCCTTGGCGACGATAGGCAGGCAAGAGAAGTCATTTTTCAAGCGCTGGCCGATCAACTCCATGCTGCGCCCATTCAACATATTGGAAAGTTATTGGTACTTTGGCGGCCACAGGCTGAAAAAGAAAAACCTGTCAATGAAGAGCGGCAAGCCGGACCGAGAGAATTCAAAGTTCTGAAATACAGCAAGCGTGGCGGTCAACGTCCGGAAATGAAACGAGTCACTGTTTTAGGAAACGAAAGACTGACCGCGGGTGGGCAAATCAAACGCGCAAAACCCAAGATCAAATCCATCAAAAAAAGTTCTCAGAGTTAGCGCCTCGCCTCAAAGGTAGGACACTTTGACGATTTCATAGCCCTTAACACCACCTGGGGCTTCTACTTTTGCAATATCGCCCTCCTCTTTACCTATGAGGGCTCTTGCAATGGGACTGCTGATATTGATAAGACCCAGCTTTAAATCTGCCTCATCCTCTCCAACGATTTGGTAAGTAACCACATCGCCAGATGTTTCTTCTTCAAGTTCAACAGTTGCACCAAAGACAACGCGTCCACCGGCATCAACCGCAGAAGGATCGATGATCTGTGCGACAGAGAGTTTGCTCTCAATCTCTTGAATCCGACCTTCAATAAAACCTTGCCTGTCTTTGGCTGCATCATATTCAGCGTTCTCACTCAAATCGCCTTGGGCCCTTGCCTCGGCAATGGCATTGATCACCCAAGGCCGATCAACTGTTTTGAGAGTGTGCAACTCCTGCTTGAGCTTTTCTGAACCGCGTTTAGTGATAGGTATCGTTGCCATGGCGTATCCAAATAAAAATCACGCCACCAATTGGGCGTGCAATTCCTGAAGAGAGTAGACATCTAAATTGTCGAGGTACTTCATTCCCTCTACAGCTGCTTGTGCTCCAGCGATGGTCGTGAACGTGGTCACTCTTGCAAGCAGTGAAGAAATGCGAATCTGGCGTGAATCTGCGATCGCATTACGACGTTCCTCAACGGTATTGACGACCAAGGCGATTTCATTATTTTTAAGCATATCAACCACATGCGGGCGACCTTCAGTCACCTTATTCACCGGCATCACATGAAGACCTGCTGCGCTGATAGCGGCAGCTGTACCCTTGGTAGCTACCAACTCAAAACCGTAGTCGATTAGCGCTTTAGCAATCAACACAGCTCGGTCTTTATCGCTATTCTTGACAGTCAAAAATACCTTGCGAACAGGGTCTGTAGGTCGGGGCAATTTTGTTCCCGCCCCTAATTGGCTCTTTACAAAAGCTTCGCCAAAGGTTTTACCTACACCCATGACTTCGCCTGTCGATTTCATCTCAGGACCCAAAATCGTATCAACACCTGGGAATTTCACAAAGGGGAAAACAGCCTCTTTGACACTGAAATAAGGTGGATTGACTTCTTTTCCAATCCCCTGCGCTTGTAGAGATTTACCCACCATGCAACGCGCAGCCACTTTGGCCAGTTGAATGCCCGTTGCCTTGCTGACAAAAGGGACGGTTCGACTTGCTCTGGGATTAACCTCTAAGACATAAATCACATCAACGCCATCTTTGTGTTGAATCGCAAATTGAACATTCATTAGACCAACAACCTTGAGGCCATGCGCCATCGCAGTTGTCTGTCTTTTGATTTCATCTATCGTACTTGGAGACAGCGAATAAGGCGGCAAGGAGCAAGCAGAGTCACCGCTGTGAACGCCAGCTTGCTCAATATGCTCCATGACACCGCCAATAAAGACTTGCTTGCCATCACAGATCGCATCTACATCGCATTCAATGGCATCATTCAAAAAACGGTCAAGCAAGACAGGTGAATCGTGACTCACCTTAACGGCTTCACGCATATAGCGCTCTAAGTCACGTTGCTCATGGACAATTTCCATGGCTCTTCCTCCCAACACATAGCTAGGACGCACTACCAACGGATACCCAAGTTGTGCAGCTTTTACCAGGGCTTCTTCTTCTGTTCTGGCAGTCGTATTCGGGGGCTGAAGAAGACCCAATTGATGCAGTAGTTTTTGGAAACGTTCACGGTCTTCAGCGGCATCAATCATGTCCGGACTGGTGCCAATGATGGGGACACCAGCAGCCTCTAAACCCAATGCCAACTTGAGGGGGGTTTGACCACCATACTGAACGATCACTCCGAAAGGTTTTTCTTTGTCAACGATTTCAAGAACGTCTTCCAAGGTCAAGGGCTCAAAGTAAAGACGATCACTGGTATCGTAATCAGTAGAAACCGTTTCTGGATTGCAATTGACCATGATGGTTTCATAACCATCTTCCCTCATAGCAAGAGCCGCATGGACACAGCAATAATCAAATTCAATACCTTGACCAATTCGGTTAGGCCCTCCGCCTAAAACCATGATTTTTTTATTACCAGAGGGTGCTGCCTCACACTCCTCTTCATAGGTGGAGTACATATAGGCAGTGTTGGTAGCAAATTCAGCCGCACATGTATCGACTCTTTTGTAAACAGGTCGTACGCCAAACGCATGCCTGAAAGCACGAACAGCGTTTTCATCAGTTTTTAACAACTTTGCCAAGCGTCGGTCTGAAAAACCTTTTTGCTTCAACTGCTTGATTTCATCTTTGGAAAGTTCGGACAATGAATGTGTTTCAAGTTCGAGTTCAATCTTGACAATGTCTTCAATCTGAACCAAAAACCATTTGTCTATTTTTGTTAAAGCATAGACTTCGTTAACTGTCATGCCTTGGGCAAATGCGTCACCCACATACCAAATTCTTTCAGGGCCAGGCTCACCTAGCTCTTTTTCAAGGGTCTCTCTATCTTGGGTTTTTTCATTCATCCCATCAACGCCCACTTCCAATCCACGCAAAGCTTTTTGAAACGATTCTTGGAAAGTTCTGCCCATGGCCATGACTTCGCCCACCGACTTCATTTGGGTGGTTAGGCGGCTGTCAGCGGTTGGGAATTTTTCAAACGCAAACCGCGGTATTTTGGTGACCACATAATCAATGCTCGGCTCAAAACTGGCAGGGGTGGCACCTGCTGTGATGTCATTTCTCAACTCATCTAGGGTAAAACCAACAGCTAATTTTGCAGCCACCTTGGCGATGGGAAATCCTGTGGCTTTGGAGGCCAAAGCGGATGACCTCGATACACGAGGGTTCATCTCAATCACGACCATTCGACCATCTTCTGGATTGATCGAAAACTGAACATTGGAACCACCCGTATCCACACCAATTTCGCGCAAAACAGCCAAGCTGGCATTTCGCATGATTTGATACTCTTTGTCAGTCAAAGTTTGGGCAGGTGCCACCGTGATCGAGTCACCTGTGTGAACACCCATGGGGTCTAGGTTTTCAATGGAACAAACAATGATGCAGTTGTCAGCTTTGTCGCGTACAACTTCCATTTCATATTCTTTCCAACCAAGCAAAGACTCTTCAATCAGCAACTCACTGGTGGGTGAGGCCTCAATGCCCCGTTTGCAAATCGTTTCAAATTCTTCGGCGTTGTAAGCGATGCCTCCACCAGTCCCACCCAAAGTAAAGCTTGGCCGAATGACGACAGGAAAGCCTACTGTTTTTTGAACGCTCCAAGCTTCTTCTAAAGTGTGCGCAATACCAGATCGGGCAGAACCCAAGCCAATTTTAGTCATGGCGTCTTTAAACTTTAATCTGTCTTCTGCCTTGTCAATGGCATGAGGGGTAGCACCAATCAATTCGATAGCTTTGCCAGTATGACGACCCGTATATTTATCCAAGACGCCATTGCGCCATAAATCTAGAGCGCAGTTGAGTGCAGTTTGCCCACCCATGGTCGGCAAAATAGCGTCAGGTCTTTCTTTGGCAATGATTCTCTCAACCGTTGGCCAGGTGATGGGTTCAATGTAAGTCACGTCCGCCGTGGCAGGGTCGGTCATGATGGTGGCGGGATTGCTGTTGATCAAAATAACCTTAAAGCCCTCTTCCCGTAAAGCTTTACAAGCTTGCACACCTGAATAATCAAATTCACATGCCTGACCAATCACGATGGGGCCTGCACCAATGATGAGGATACTTTTTAAATCTGTGCGCTTAGGCATGGGTAGGCACCATCATGGAGTCAATAAAACGATCGAATAAATACCCAATGTCGTGAGGACCAGGCGAAGCCTCAGGATGCCCTTGGAAACTGAATGCGGGCTTATCCTTCAAAGCCAAACCTTGTAAGCTGCCATCAAACAAACTGGTGTGAGTGCTGCGGATATGGGAGGGAAGCGTTTTTTCGTCTACCGCGAAACCATGGTTTTGGCTGGTGATACAAACGCGACCATTGTCTAAATCCTTGACAGGATGGTTGGCACCGTGGTGTCCAAATTTCATTTTGTAAGTTGATGCGCCACTGGCCAAGGCCAAAATTTGATGGCCTAAACAAATGCCAAAAAGCGGTATTCCTGTTTGCAAAAATATTTGCGTGGCAGAGATGGCGTAGTCGCAAGGACCTGGGTCGCCCGGGCCATTGGATAAAAAGACACCATTAGGTTTGAGCTTTAAAACCTCTTGGGCAGAAGTTTGGGCAGGCACAACAGTCACCCTGCAACCTCGCTCAGACAACATGCGAAGAATATTTCGCTTCACGCCGAAATCAAAAGCGACGACGTGAAATTGGGGCTGTGTTTGCTGGCCATAGCCCTTGCCTAAAACCCACTCAGACTGACTCCATTCGTAAGAATGGTTCACAGAAACTGTTTGTGCCAAATCCAGACCAGACATGGACGGCGCACTGCTGGCGGCAGTCAACGCCGCTTGAATGTGTTCTGGCCCGATAGATACACCCTCAGGCAAAGCCAAAATAGCTCCGTTTTGCGAACCCTTTTCGCGCAATAACCGCGTCAGCATTCGGGTATCAATGTCTGCAATAGCTACACATTGGTTTTTCTTCAAGTAGGAAGATAAATCAGAATCAGCTCTGAAGTTTGAGTGTGTCAGCGGTAAGTTTTTTATCACAAGTCCCGAAGTATGAACTTGAGTCGACTCATCATCTTCAGGATTAGCCCCATAGTTACCAATATGGGGATAAGTTAAGGTCACAATTTGCTGGCAATAGCTTGGGTCGGTCAAGATTTCCTGATACCCCGTCATTGAGGTGTTGAAAACCATTTCGCCTACACAGGTGCCAGAATGGCCGATGGAAGTACCTACAAAGACAGTGCCGTCTGCGAGCGCCAAAATGGCGGGAGTGTGTTTTCCCTGAAGAGACAAAAGCACTCAGATCTCCGAGTTTGATGACGCCCTAGCTACACGAGAGACAACTCTCAATGTCATGATTCAAGGGGTTGGCTTTTTGTCGAGCGAAGGGCGTGCGGGTTAGATATAAAGTGTCTCATTATAGCCCTGAGACGAGATCTTTTCGAAGGAGTTAAGACTTGCTTAAGTGAATAGAGCTGGCGTGCAAACAAATTGCTGCTGCTGCTGCCACATTCAGTGATTCTTGCCCCCCAGGTTGACGTATGCGAACAGCAAGAAAGTTGGATTTCGACCATTCAGAGCTATACCCTCTTCCTTCATGGCCAAAAATCCATGCCAGTGGTGACGGCAAATCAGATGACGCCACAAGTTCATCCAAAAAATTCCCATGGTGGGAACTGGTCAGCACGATGTGAAGAGATGACGCTTGAATATCGGCTACATCAAGCCCCTCCAAAATACCAATTCCGAAATGGGCACCCATAGCAGCGCGGACCACTTTAGGGGTCCATAGTCCCACAGTATTGGAGGTCGTGATGATTTGTTTAAAACCAAAAGCAGCTGCACTGCGCACAATAGACCCCGCGTTGCCTGGGTCCTGCATTTGATCAAGAACCACCGTAGACAAGCGTGGGTCGAGTAGAGGTCGGGGCGGCATAAAAACAACTGCTGCCATCAAGGGAGGTGAATGAAGGCTGCTGAGTCCCTCCATTAAATAAGCTGGAATTTGTACCAATTTATTTGCTTGTTTAGACCAACTTTCAATCTGCGCGGGAGGGCAATCGTCTTTGAAAACCAGTGTTTGAAACTTCAAGCCCTTTTGCCGTGCAGCCTCGCATAAATGATCTCCTTCAAGCCACAGTAAATTCTTATCTTTATGTACGCCCGTAGTCTGGGACCACTCACGCAATGACTTATACCAAGCATTCTGTCTAGAGCTTATTTGTTCAACCATGTTGAGTGAATTCATAGCTGATCATTTATCCAAAAGTTTCGCAACTGGCGCAAAGCTTCGACGATGCAAGTCACAAGGTCCGTGCTCCTGCAATGCGCGCAAATGGACTGGAGTACCGTAGCCTTTGTGAGCCAAAAAACCATAATGGGGAAATTGGGCATCTATTTCGACACACCATCGGTCTCGCTCTACCTTGGCAAGAATCGATGCCGCAGAAATACTGGGCACCGTTGAGTCCCCTTTGACAATTGCCTCTGCGCGAATATTCAACACGGGCAAACGATTGCCATCGACAAGAACCTTGGTCGGTTTGAGTCGAAGACCCTTAACGGCTCTTTGCATAGCCAACAATGTGGCTTGCAAAATATTGAGTTGGTCAATTTCTTCAACACTTGCGGTGGCCACACAAAAACACAATGCTTGTGCTTTGATAATGTCGTAGAGATACTCTCTTTTCTTGGGCGTTAATTTTTTTGAATCTGCTAAGCCCTTTATGGGCAAAAGATCATCCAGAATGACCGCTGCAGCAAACACAGGGCCAGCAAGCGGTCCACGGCCAGCTTCATCCACACCTGCTACCAAACCAGGCAAATCCCAGTCAAGAGATTTTTGCTCAAGCATGAGACACCATTATTTTATCCATCGCATCAGTGACCAAACCAGAGGTATCTTGCGTTAATTGCAGATGCAAAGCTGAAAATCGCAACTTCATTTGCTCAACAAGCTGCAGGTTTTCCAGCCAGTTCGAAGTGGCTTTGGCCAACCCATAGGGTGTTGCTTGGTCTTGCAATAGCTCAGGAACGATGAAATCTTGACACAAAATATTGGGCAAACCTACCCATGCTTGAAGCCTTTTTCGACGAATGATTTGCCAGCTAAGCCATGGCATGTGATAAGCGATGACCATGGGACATTTAAACAGCGCCGCTTCCAGTGTGGCGGTTCCACTGGCAACCATGGCCGCATCTGCTGCTGCCAGTGCAGTATGGCTTTGCCCCGAAAGCAAAATCAAATTCTGAGGAGGTGAAAATCTTAATTGCAAAGACTGCACAAGTTGCATCTGTCCAGGGGCGACGGGTAGAACAAACCTGACGCCTGGGTATTGCTTTTCAAGGATCTTTGACGCCGCAAAAAAAAGCGGGGTCATATGTTCTATTTCTGAAGCGCGACTGCCCGGCAATAAAGCAATTAATTTTTGATGGGGTGACACACCTAAAGACTGCCTAGCGAATGCATTGTCTGAAGACAGCGGAATGGTATTGGCCAAAGGATGGCCAACATAAGTAGCGGCAATGCCATGTCTTTGTAGCAAGGGTGGCTCAAAGGGAAAAAGACAAAGGACATGGTCGACACTCTGGCGAATTTTCTCTAATCGCTCAGCTCGCCATGCCCATACGGAGGGACAAACGAACTGCATGGTTGCAATACCACGGCGCTTTAAGGCATATGACAGGTCCAAATTGAAATCTGGCGCATCAACCCCTACAAACACATCCGGAGGGTTTTCAAGCAAACGATGTAATAACGATTTTCTAATTGCAGTAATTTCTCTGTAGTGCCGCAATACTTCAACATACCCTCGCACAGCCAATTTTTCTTGTGGCCACCAAGCATCAAAACCCAATGCCTTCATTTTGGGGCCACCTATGCCATGTAAGGTAACACCCGTCCAATGTGACTGAATACCAGGGATGACCAAGGAGGCCAACAGATCGCCAGAAGCCTCTCCTGCCACCATGGCTATGCAAGGACTCAAGGTGTTGGGCATGCGGTTTCTTGGGTGTAAAAAATCAGCGAATAATGCCGCGTTGCGGCGATACAGTGCTTAGGAACTCCAACATCGATGCAGTGATTTCTTTACCTTGTGGTTGTGTCAGTCCAAGAGCATCTATCGCTTGAATGGATTTTTCTAGGGTCAATCCATCTCGATAGAGAATTTTGTAGATAGCCTTAACTGTTTGAATCTGCTCTGCGGAAAAACCACGTCGCTTTAATCCCTCAAAATTCATAGAACGTGCTTGTGCAGGTTGGCCTTGACACATCACATAGGGCGGCAAATCTGCGAACAACAATGAATTCATTGCAGTAAAACTGTGAGCGCCCAATTTGCAAAATTGGTGCACCACAGTGAAGCCACCCAAAATAACCCAATCGCCCACATGCACATGGCCAGCCAGTTGGGTGTTGTTGGCGAAAATAGTGTGGTTTCCAATTTGGCAGTCGTGGGCCAAGTGAACATAGGCCATGATCCAATTATCGTTGCCTATAGTGGTCACGCCTTGGTCACCCGCCGTGCCAATATTGAAAGTACAAAACTCTCGAATGACATTGCGGTCCCCAATGATCAATTCGCAGGGCTCGCCAGCATACTTTTTATCCTGAGGAATGGCGCCTAAGGAGTTAAATTGAAATATCTGGTTATCGCGGCCAATGCTTGTTCGTCCCTCAATGACACAGTGCGAACCAATGCGAGTACCCGATGCAACTTTTACATAAGGCCCGATAGTTGTAAAAGGTCCGACACTGACGGAATCGTCTAATTCCGCAGACGGGTCAATCAATGCTGAGGGGTGTATGTCAGCCATTAGCGTCTCATTCGATGGTGCGCATGGTGCACATCAAATCAGCCTCTACTGCCAGGGCCTCACCCACCCAAGCTTTAGCTTTAAATTTAAAGATACCCGCCTTCATCCGATCTAAGTCGACGCACAAAGTCAAGGCGTCACCTGGCTCAACAGGCCGTTTAAATCGCGCATTGTCTATTCCAGCGAAATAGTAAACGGTATTGTCGTCGGGGACAACGTTCAGTGTGTCAAAGGCCAATAGCGCAGCCGCTTGAGCCAAAGCTTCCAGCATCAATACACCTGGCATGACCGGTCTGTGAGGGAAATGGCCATTGAAAAACGGCTCGTTGATCGTGACATTTTTCAATGCTTTGATCGACTTACCCTTTTCCAAACTTAAGACTCTATCGACCAACAATATTGGATATCGGTGGGGTAGCATTTTCAGTATTTGATGGATATCCATGATTTAACCTCTTTAGGGGAGTCCAGACTCCAATTGCTTAATTCGATCTCTGAGGGAATGTAACTGCCTCAAGGTGGCTGCATTTTTTTGCCAAGACTGATTGCTATCGATAGGGAAAACGCCGCTGTAGGTGCCAGCTTGCAAAAGCGAGCGCGTAACCACAGAGGCTGCAGAAACATGTACATGGTCTACCAACTGCAAATGCCCTAAAACAATGGCACCTCCGCCTAAAGTGCAATGCGCCCCAATTTTGGCGCTGCCTGCGATTCCCACGCAACCGGCCATGGCTGTATGCGCACCTACTGATACGTTGTGGCCGATTTGAATCAGATTGTCCAACTTGACGCCGTCTTCGATAACGGTATCCCCAAGCGCTCCTCGATCTATGCAGGTATTTGCACCTATTTCAACAAAATTACCAATTCGCACTGAACCAAGCTGTTCAATCTTTGTCCACGTACCATTTTCAGGTGCAAAACCAAAACCATCGGCACCAATCACGACGCCTGGGTGAAGAATGCAATCTTCACCAATAACGCAAGCTTGGGAGACCGTAACACTGGATTTAAGCCAAGTTCGACTCCCAATCATCGCGTGGGCTTCTATGACACACATTGGACCAATACGCGCTGATGGGTCAATATTCGCAAGGGGGTGAATAAAAGCGCTTGGGTGAATCAAGGGTTCGTTATTGGCTGGGAGCAGGCTTGACCAAAGCTGGGTGATACGAGCCCAGTAAACGTAAGCATCGTCTACAGCAATAGTCGCGCCACGTTGGGCTGCCTCTGCTCGCATAGAACGAGAAACCACCACACAAGCTGCCAGGGAACTCAAAAGCTGGGAACGGTATTGGGGATGGCTTAAAAAAGCCAAGTCACGTGGACCTGCTGAGGAAAGTGTTGCAAGACCAGTTATTTCGATGTCGGGCGAACCTTGCAAATCTCCGCCCAAGCAATCAACGAGTTGTCCTAGAGTCAGACGAACCACGCCATCACTTACCGGTGTTAATAGCTTTAATCACTTTTTCAGTGATATCGTGTTTAGGATTGATGTAGACAGCTTCTTGCAAAATCAAATCGTACTTTTCGGCTTCTGCCACTTGCTTGACAACCTTGTTGGCCTTTTCTAAAACCATTTGCAATTCTTCATTTTTTCTAGCATTGAGGTCCTCTTGGAACTCACGACGCTTACGCTGAAATTCTCTGTCTTGATCGGCCAGTTGACGTTGCTTGGTTGTTCGCTGTGTTTCAGACAGGGTAGGCAAATCGCGCTCGAGTTTTTCAGAGTTGGTTTTCAAGGAGTTACCTAAATCTACCAACTCTTTTTCGCGTTTGGAAAATTCTTGCTCTAATTTGGTTTGAGCTACTTTCGCAGTGTTAGCTTCGCGAAAAATTCGGTCGGTGTTGATAAATCCGACCCTAAAGTCTTCTGCCCACAAGGGCATAGCCAGCATGAGCAAAGAGCTAGCCGTGACATATCGCAAGTAGAGATGTTTCATCAAAACGACGTCCCAATTTGGAATTGAAAGGATTGCATTCTATCTCCATCGAATTTACGGATGGGCTTGGCCATTGCGAACCTTAATGGACCAACGGGTGAAATCCAGCTGAGTCCTACCCCAAAAGAAGTACGCAACTCTTCTAACTCAATGCTGCTGTCAAAAACATTACCTGCATCGACAAAAGAATACAGACGCAAAGTTCTGTCATTACCTACCCCGGGAAAGGGCACGTAAAACTCAGTATTGAGCAAAACCTTCTTGGAACCACCTATTGGACACCAAGTACTGGTAGCACATCCGTAATCTTTGGGGCCTAGAGAACCTTGCTGAAAGCCACGCACGGAGCCCAAGCCGCCGGCATAGTAGTTTTTAAACACTGGGTAATTTTTCCCGCTCAATCCCTCACCATAGCCAAACTCAGCATTGATCGCGAAAGTGTATTTTTTGCCAATAGGAAAGAATTCTTGGAATTGAGCGTTGTTTCTGTAATAGCGTGTATCTCCCGCGCCAACTTCACCATTGAGTTTCACGAACCGTCCCTTGCTGGGGGCCAATAAGCTATCGCGACTGTCCCTGGCCCAGCCAATACCGAGAGGAATAGATTGGCTGGTGGTACCAAATTCGTTGATGTAACTTGTGTAAGCAGTAGGAATATTGGCGCCCGTATTGATTTTAGTTTGTTCAAAGGCGCCACTGACAAATACCGTGTCGATTTCAGCAAATGGTATTCCAAAGGCAATACCAAGGCCAGAGGTTCCGATACTGTAATTACCACTGTCAGTTAAGTAAGGTTTGCTAGCGCGGTGGAAGACATTTAGAGATCTGGAAACTCCGTCTTCTGTGAAATAGGGGTCCGTGGTGCTGACATTCAAAACTTGGTTGTACTTGCTGGTATTTACATTGATACCTAAAGAATTACCGGTTCCGAAAAAATTATCTTGGCTTATACCGAAAGAAAGAAACAACTTTTCTGTGCTGGAAAAACCTGCACCTAACTGCAAAGTGCCCGTCGGTTTTTCAGCAACCTTTAAATTGATATCAACTTGATCGGGAGAGCCTGGAACCTCCTGCGTATCAATAGTCACTTCAGTGAAATATCCCAAACGGTCAACTCGGTCACGCGACATACGAATACGCTCACCGTCATACCAAGAAGACTCCATCTGCCTGAACTCGCGACGGATGATGTCATCTTTCGTCCGGTCGTTTCCTGCAATATTGATTCTGCGCACATAAGCTCTGCGAGAGGGGTCTGCTTGCAATACCACTTGGACTTGGTTGGTGGCTCTGTCAATTTCTGTGCGAGGCTCAATACGGGCAAATGCAAATCCAAAGTTACCAAAATAGTCAGAGAAAGCCTTTGTGGTTTGAACCACATCTGCTTGGTTGTAGGGTTGTCCGGGTTGTATGGAAATAAGTGATTTAAATTCGCTGTCACGCCCTAAGTAATAGCCCTCAAGCGTGATGCGAGAAACAACAAAACTGTTTCCTTCAGTGATATTGATGGTGATACTAATGTCTTGCTTGTTGGCAGAAATAGCGACTTGAGTGGAATCGACACGAAATTCAAGGTGGCCTCTAGAGAGGTAATAAGACTTGATACTTTCCAGGTCAGCATTAAGTTTCGCTTGTGAATAACGATCTGCTTTGGTGTACCAAGACATGTAGTTAGGTTCTGACAAGTCCATCTGGTCTTTCAGCGTTGACTCATCAAAAACCTTGGCGCCCACAATCCTCAAAGATTTGATACGAGCAACATCACCTTCCACCACTGTGAAATTGAGATTGATCCGATTGCGATCGGAGGGTGTCACCGTGGTCACAACGTCAGCCCCGTACAAGCTCTTGTTGATGTATTGGCGCTTAAGTTCTTGTTCGGCTCTGTCAGTGAGCGCCTTATCGTAGGGACGACCTTCTGATAAGCCTATGTCCTTGAGCGCTTTACGCAGTGTGTCTTTATCAAATTCTTTAATGCCTACAAAATCAACCGCACCAATGATGGGGCGTTCCTCAACAATCACAATCACCACCGCCGAATTGACTTCGATACGAACATCTTTGAACAAGCCTAGCGCAAACAAATTGCGAATAGCCAAAGTGCCCTTCTCGTCACTGTAATTCTCACCAACGCGAAAAGGAACAGTGGCCAAAACTGTGCCGGGCTCGGTCCGTTGCAAACCTTCAATGCGGATGTCTTGAATCTGGAAAGGTTCAAGCGCGTGTGCTGTTGGTAGAAAAAAAATGCAAACAAGCAAAACGAATAGGAGCTTGTAAGCCGCAGAAAGAAGATTTGAATTCATAAATGAAGAAAAATGTGAGAGGTAATTCATGGGCATCAAGTCAACCAGCGCAAAACATCGTTAAACAAAGCCGTGAACATCATGAGTGCCAACATGGAAAGCCCCAAAACTTGCAATCGCTCAAGCCACAATTGGGAAGGGGGGCTTCCCACAACAAACTCCCAAAGATAATACATCAGGTGTCCACCGTCCAACATAGGCACAGGAAGCAGGTTCAAAAGACCAATACTCAGGCTAATCAAAGCTAAAAATTGGATGAATGGGCGCCATCCTTGTTCTGCCGTTTTACCTGCATACTCAGCCATGGTTAGCGGCCCACTCACCTGCTGCCACCCACTGGTAGTGGTGACCAGTTTCCCAACTGCGACTATGGTCATTTTCGATTGAGTCAAAAGGGTATCAAATGCCATACCCAAACCCGAAACTAGGCCATGCTGCACCCAGACCGTGTCAGGCTTCCCCCCGATCACAGCATCAACTTTCGCCATTTTTTTGCCTTCTATCTCCCTGAACTCTGGGTGAATGTTTAAGGATCGAATTTTTCCATTGCTTGACTGAACTTCCCAAAGCTGAGAGTCGGTGGAAGAGCGAATGAGTTGAATCAAATGTTGTGAATCATTGACCACAACGCCATCCACCTTCAAAACCAAGTCCCCTGCAAGCACCCCCCCCTTGGCCGCAGGCCCGGTCTGCAAAACTTTGGCAATCTCTGGCTTGGAAAAGGGCCCCGCAATTCCCATCTGCGACATCGCTGAACGTTTACCTTCCATGTCCCAGCCCGCAACAGAAATATCCACAACCCGATGCACTTGAGACTGCGATGACAAGACTTCTAACTGAAAATCCTGTTGGTCTTGGGAAGCCTCAGTAAGCAGTCTTCTTAAGTGGTCCATGCTTTGCACAATTTCCCAGTCTTGAGGATTCGTCGAAAATTTTTGAATCAAGTCCCCACTTCGAAGTCCAGCAGTCTCCGCGACAGAGGCCTTTGTCGGTGTGCCAATGATGGCAGCAACCTGAAGACTTCCCAACCAATTTACAAAAGCGTATAAAAAAAGCGTAAGCAATAAATTAGCCAGCGGTCCAGCTACGACAATGCAGGCACGTGCAAACAATGTCTGTCGGTTGAAAGCCGATGGGATTTCACTAAGCGCCACCTCTTGGTCACGCTCGTCAAGCATTTTGATAAAGCCTCCTAAGGGAATTGCGCAAATAGTGAACTCCGTAGGTAAACCCAAACCAGGCTGAACACGCTGCCACCTCCAAATCGGTCTGCCAAATCCGATAGAAAAACGCAGTACTCTCACCTTAAACCATAAAGCTGCACGGTAATGCCCATATTCGTGAACAAAAATCACGGTTGTCAGTGCAACCAAAAAAGCCAGTAAGGTCATGCCCATGAAGGTTCTTTAATTCAACTTAAGCGCAATTTGTTGCGCAACAGAGCGGGATCGCTGATCCAGTTCAAGCAAATCTTCCAGATCCACAGGCGCAGATGGAATAAGCGATTCCATTGCGGCTTCGTTCAAATGATGGATTTGATCGAAGCGGATTTGCTTGTCTAAAAATGCAGCCACCGCAACTTCATTGGCGGCATTCAGCACAGTCGTGCTTCCAGAAACTGCACCCAAAGCTTGCCATGCAAGCTTCAAACCCGGGAAACGCGCATGATGCCCATGGTCATCAAATGACTCAAAGGTCATGGCTGGCAAATTCCGAAAGTTCAAATTGTCTGCGCCTGAAGCCATTCGCTGCGGCCATGAAAGACCATAAGCAATAGGCACACGCATATCGGGCGTACCCAGCTGCGCAACAACCGATCCGTCAACAAACTGAACCATCGAATGAACAATGCTTTGGGGGTGAATCACAACCTCAATTCGCTTAGGCGACATGCCAAATAAGTATTTGGCCTCAATGACCTCTAAAGCCTTGTTCATCATGGTTGCTGAGTCAACAGAAATTTTTCTGCCCATGACCCAGTTTGGATGGGCACATGCTTCTTCGGGTGTGACATCTCGCAAAGTATGCGCGTCGCGCAGACGAAAAGGGCCACCAGACGCAGTCAAAATGATTTTGTCGACACTTTGCTCCCATGTGCTGGGGTCTTGAGGCAAAGATTGAAAAACAGCGGAATGCTCACTGTCAATAGGCAAAAGTTGTGCACCACCTGTTTTGACCGCATCCAAAAACAACTGACCCCCTACTACCAAGGCCTCCTTGTTTGCCAATAGCAATCTTTTTCCTGCCTTGGCAGCAGAAATACATGAAGACAAACCTGCCGCACCCACAATCGCAGCCATGACGGTGGTGACGCGTTCATCAGAGGCTACTTGGTCCAAGGCTTTAGCGCCGCTTAACACCGTTGTAGGTAAGTTTTCCGCGAGCAAACGTTCACGTAAAGCATGGGCCGCATCCTCATTCACCAGCACAGCGAATAAGGGGCGAAATCGTGCGCACTGGGAAAGCATTAAATCAACTTGTTTGGCACCAGTCAGAGCAAAGACCTGAAATTGTTCCGTATGTCGAGCCACCACATCCAAGGTATTGACGCCGATGGAGCCCGTCGAGCCCAAAACAGTGAGTGTTTGTTTCAAAGCATTCATATCAAAGCCAACATTACCGCCAAAGGCAAAGTCGGTAAAAGTGCATCTATTCGATCGAGTATGCCACCGTGACCCGGTAAAAGTTGACTGCTGTCTTTGGCTCCCGCACTGCGCTTGACCAATGATTCAATCAAATCACCTGCCACGCTCATCATGACCAAAAAAAGCAAGCCTGAAACCAACACCACGACACCATGCGCATACAGTCTGTCAAAGATGCTGGTTGATGGCCAAGAAAAATAATCTGCGACTTTTAGCCAAGCATACGAAAGCAAAAAAACACCCGCCACCGCTCCCACTACACCTTCCCATGTTTTGCCTGGACTGATGTCGGGCGCTAATTTATGTTTACCAAAAGCCTTGCCAGAAAAATAAGCGGCAATATCTGCCATCCAAACCACTAAAAGCACAGACATCAAAAAATCTATGCTGAAAATTTTGGACGCTACCAGCGCTAACCAAGTACAGCACAACAGAAGAACACCCACGCCCCACCTTAAAACCAATGGAATTCGAGACCACCTTTGCACACCACCTGCCAACAAGAACCCAGCCATCAGGACCCACCAACCTCCCAGCAGTAGCCAAAAGCGACGGTCGAAGAAATGAATAAAGCTGAACTGCCAAACCAAAGCGCAAAAAATGACGCACAAAACTGCCATCAACAGTGAAGAAAGAAATCCTAGTTGATTTAGTCGCCCCCACTCCCAAGCTGCTGCGCTTACCAAAACCATGCCAGCAAAAGCAATCCAAAACGGATCTGAATGAAAAAGCGCTGGAATCAAAATACCCAACAACACCAAAGCCGTCAAGATGCGCTGCTTAAGCATGGCTTTGCATAGATTAAACCGCCATGATTTCTTGCTCTTTCGAAGCGATGAGTTTGTCGATATCGACAATGTGCTTATCGGTCACCTTTTGTATATCTGCCTCTGCACGCTTTTGATCATCCTCAGAGGCTGATTTGTCTTTGACCAGTTTTCTAACAGATTCGTTTGCATCACGGCGCAAATTTCGAATGGCCACCTTGGCATTTTCCCCTTCAGTGCGAACCAGCTTGGTCATTTCTTTGCGACGCTCTTCTGACATAGGAGGCATAGGTACACGGATCAAATCGCCCATAGAGGCCGGGTTAAGGCCTAAATCACTTTCACGAATAGCTTTTTCAATCTTGGGGCCAAGGCCTTTTTCCCAAGGTTGTACGCTAATGGTGCGTGAATCAAGCAAAGATATATTGGCCACCTGCGATAGAGGCGTTGGGTTTCCGTAGTACTCCACCATCACGTGGTCGAGGAGACCTGGATTGGCACGTCCAGACCGAATTTTGGACAAGGTATTGCTGAAGGCAGCAATCGATTGGTCCATTTTTTTTTCTGTATTTTTTTTGATCTCAGCAATATCCATCATTTCCTCTTTAGATTGACAGACTTCAGGCAAACACCAGCGTGCCTTCGTCTTCGCCCATGACCACGCGCTTGAGAGCGCCGTGCTTGAAAATAGAAAACACCGTGATGGGAAGTTTTTGGTCCCGACACAAAGCAAATGCTGTGGCATCCATGATGCCTAAATTACCCTGAATAGCTTGATCAAAACTGATCTTGGCATATCGAGTAGCAGAAGCATCCTTGTTAGGGTCAGCAGAATAAACACCGTCGACTTTAGTGGCCTTAAGTACCATTTCAGCACCAATTTCTGCACCCCTGAGTGCTGCAGCAGTATCTGTGGTGAAAAATGGGTTGCCGGTTCCAGCGGCAAACACCACTACCTTGCCTTCTTCTAAGTATTGCAATGCCTTGGGGCGCACATAGGGCTCTACCACTTGCTCAATACCTATGGCAGACATGACCCGCGCCGTCAATCCGGCCTTGTTCATGGTGTCAGCAAGGGCTAAAGCGTTCATGACCGTGGCAAGCATACCCATGTAATCTGCCGTCGCGCGGTCCATGCCCACAGACCCACCAGCAACACCTCTGAAAATGTTTCCACCACCAATCACTACAGCCACCTCTACACCGAGACGGGTAATTTCAGCAATTTCTTCAACCATACGAACGATGGTGGCTCGGTTGATTCCGAAGGCATCATCCCCCATCAAAGCCTCGCCAGACAATTTCAGCAATATGCGCTTATAGGCTGGTTTTTTTAATGTCATTCAGGCCTCCGTTGGAATGAGAGTTTAACGAGTTAGGTCAAGCCAAAAAAAAGGGGACTTTCGTCCCCTTTGTAAAGTTCAAGCAGATTGTTTGGCGGCTGCTACTTGGGCGGCCACCTCGGCGGCAAAGTCATCGACTTTGCGCTCAATACCCTCGCCAACCACATAAAGTGTGAAAGACTTGACGGTTGTTTTGACCGATTGGAGCATTTGAGCGACGGTCTGTTTGTCATTCTTAACAAAAGGTTGGTCAAACAAAGACACTTCCTTAAGGTACTTTTGAACAGAGCCTTCAATCATTTTAGCGGCGATGTCAGCAGGCTTACCAGATTCAGCAGCCTTGGCGGTTGCGACAGAACGCTCCCGTTCAATCAATTCGGCAGGGACTTCGGCACTGGTTAGGGAGACAGGCTTCATAGCGGCCACATGCATGGCGACATCACGTGCGGCTGACTCGTCACCTGCGTATTCCACCAAGACACCAATTCGCGTACCGTGCAAATAGGAAGTCAAGGCAGTGTCGCCATGAAACAGCTTGAAACGGCGAAAACTCATGTTTTCACCAATCTTGCCAATCAAGCCTTTACGCACATCTTCTAGCGTTGGACCAAAACCATCTTGTTCGTATTTCAATGCGCCCAAGGCGTCAATATCAGCAGGTTGGTGCTGCGCGGCCAACTTGGCAGCTGCATCAGCCAAGGCCAAGAAGCTGTCGTTCTTGGTCACGAAGTCGGTTTCACAATTGACCTCGATAAGGGCGCCAGAATGACCTTCGATGAAACTACTGACAACGCCTTCAGCCGTCACGCGTGCAGCGGCCTTGCTGGCTTTACTGCCAAGCTTGACGCGAAGTAATTCTTCAGCTTTGACCATATCGCCATCAGCTTCGGTCAAGGCTTTTTTGCACTCCATCATGGGCGCGTCGGTTTTGGCTCGCAGTTCGGCGACCATGCTAGCTGTGATTGCTGCCATAAATACTCCTGTTTAATCAATAGAGGGAATGTGCTGTGAAAAAGGGGCCTCTTGAGCCCCCTTTAAATGACTCATAAAGAGAATTAAGCTTGAACGGAATTTTCTTCCACTTCCACAAACTCGTCAGAGCCTTCGGCAACGGCTTTAACCACATCGTTAACTGCATTGGCACGACCTTCCAAAATGGCATCTGCAATACCGCGAGCGTAAAGTGTGACAGCCTTGGAGGAGTCGTCATTGCCAGGAATGATGTAATCAATCCCTTCTGGCGAATGGTTGGAGTCAACCACACCAATCAAAGGAATACCCAATTTTTTAGCTTCTGCAATGGCAATTTTGTGAAAACCCACGTCGATCACAAAGATTGCATCAGGCAAGGTTGCCATGTCTTGAATACCACCAATGTCTTTTTCAAGCTTCTCGAGTTCGCGCATGAAAACCAGCTGTTCTTTTTTAGACATGGCGTCAAGGCCCACTTCTTGCTGAGCCTTCATATCTTTTAAACGCTTGATAGATGTTTTCACGGTCTTGAAATTGGTGAGCATACCGCCCAACCAACGCTGATCGACGAAAGGTACGCCTGCACGCTTGGCTTCAGAGGAGATGATTTCGCGAGCTTGTCGCTTAGTGCCCACCATCAAAATGTTGCCGCGGTTAGCTGCCAATTGTTTGGCAAATTTCATCGCGTCTTGGAACATCGGCAAAGATTTTTCCAAGTTGATAATATGAATCTTGTTGCGATGGCCAAAAATGAAGGGAGCCATTTTGGGATTCCAAAACCGAGTTTGATGTCCAAAATGGACGCCGGCTTCTAGCATTTCGCGCATGGATGTAGACATAGGTAAAACTCCAAAGGTTAGGTCTGAGCCAGTTCTTTATCGCACCAAATCAAAGAGATATGGGCAACACCTTGTGGGAACTGGTTTAGGATTTGCTGATTACAAGAGGGATCTTGGTAACCTTGAGCAGCCTAAATTTTAGCATAGGCCCACGATAGGCTTTTAATTTATTCAGCCCCTGCCAACAAACGGCATATTGGTTGCCATCACTGTATGGAACAGCACATTGGATGAAAGGGGCATGTTGGCCATGTAGAGCACCGACTCCCCCACTTGCTTGACATCCATCAAGGGTTCTTTTGCGATTTCTCCATTGGCCTGTGGAACGCCCAGTGCCATTTTGGCGGCCATTTCGGTAGCCGCATTGCCGATATCGATTTGCCCCACAGCAATTGCGTATTTACGACCATCAAGCGCTGCCGTTTTTGTCAAGCCAGTTACAGCATGCTTGGTTGCTGTGTAGGCAATCGAGTTGGGTCTAGGTGCATACGCAGAAATAGAGCCATTGTTGATGATCCTGCCACCTTGAGGCGACTGCGCTTTCATCGCTACAAATGCTTGCTGCAAGCAGTAAAACATGCCATTGAGATTGATATCCACCACATTTCGCCATTGCTCAATGCTCAATTCCTCAAGCGGTACACCAGGGGCACTGATGCCTGCATTGTTGAAAAGCAAATCGACACGCCCCCACTTGCTCATCACGTTGGCAAAAGCTTTTTTGACAGCATCAGGGTCGGCCACATCAACTGATAAAGGCAAGCAAGATTCTGGAGAGTGGGAAGAGGCAGCCACATCTTCCAAAGGCTGCAATCGGCGACCGATCAAAGCAACGCGCCACCCATCAGCAATTAAAGCCATTGCGGCGGCTTTGCCAACGCCAGTGCCAGCGCCTGTGACCATTGCAATTTTGGAATGGGACATGAGTATCTCTCCTGAAAAAAATGTCATTGGCGATTTTTTGATTTCTTGGGGACTTTGGCAGTGGTTTTTTTTGCTGAAGTCTTAAGGCCTTGTGACCCAGATTTTGGGCCAGCATGGAAATTGCCCCTGGTATTTTTATCTTTGATCTTTGCACCTTTGTTATTGGCAGGCGAATTGCCATCAGCTGATGGCGATTTTTTCCCGCGAAGAGGCTTATCCAGAGAGGGTGAACCATCTTCTTGTACCCAACGAAAGTCAATTTTTCGGCCATCGAGGTCTACGCGACTGACTTGTACTCTGACACGTGCGCCAACGTTGTAGCGAATGCCTGTTCGTTCGCCGCGTAACTCTTGACGTGTTTCATCAAATTTGAAGTAGTCACCACCCAACTCAGTGATGTGAACCAAACCCTCAACGTACATAGCATCCAAGGTCACAAATACGCCAAATGCTGTGACACCTGAGACAGTTCCACTGAAATCTTCGCCTAAGTGTTCGCGCATGTACTGACATTTGAGCCAAGCTTCAACATCTCTGCTGGCCTCGTCTGCACGTCGCTCATTGGCGCTGCAATGCAAACCAGCCGCCTCCCAAGCTTGTTGCTCAGCAGTTGGTTTTTGAGTTGGTGCTGAGGACTTCTCTTTGAGACGCGCCTGAGCTGCCAAACGCCTAGCTAACTTGATATGGGCCTCACCTGGCAAAGGCAAGCCAGGTAATTGGTAGCGGCGCTTCGTCAAGATAGATTTGATGACACGGTGAACCAACAAATCGGGATAGCGCCGAATTGGACTGGTGAAGTGGGTGTAAGCCGGATAGGCCAAACCAAAGTGACCACTGTTAAGGGGGGTGTAGATAGCCTGCTGCATAGAGCGCAACAACATGGAGTGAATTTGCTGTGCGTCAGGTCTGTCTTTACTTGCTTGTGCAATAGCTTGAAACTGACCTGGGCTGGGGTTATCGCTCAAACTGCCAGGCACACCCATGGCCTTGAGGTAGTTACGCAGGGTCTCCCGTTTTTCAGGTGTGGGGCCCTCATGCACCCGAAAAACCGCTGGGTGTTTGGCTTGCAAAATAAAGTCAGCACTGCACACATTGGCGGCCAACATCGCCTCTTCGATCAATCGATGCGCTTGGGTGCGAACTCTGGGGACAATCTTTTCAATACGGCCGCTGTCGTCACAAATAATTTGAGTTTCAGTGGTTTCAAAATCAACAGCTCCTCGTTTTTCTCTGCCTTTTAGCAAGCTACGGTATACATCGTGAAGATGAATAAGGTCTTGAACCCTGTCTTTGTATTTAACAGCTTGGGGACCTCTTGTATTGGAGAGAATAGCGGCTACGTCGGTATAGGTGAATCGAGCATGACTGTGCATCACAGCCTGGTAAAACTGATAGGCATAAACTTGCCCGTCTTCATCAATCAACATGTCGCAGACCATGCAAAGCCGATCGACCAATGGGTTGAGTGAGCACAAGCCGTTAGACAATTTTTCGGGCAGCATAGGAATGACGCGGCGCGGGAAATACACACTCGTGGCGCGTTCGTAGGCGTCAATATCAATAGGGCTACCGGTATCAACGTAAAAGCTGACGTCTGCAATAGCCACCAGTAAACGCCAGCCTTTATGTTTGCCAAATGTGGTGGGTTCGCAATATACAGCATCGTCAAAGTCTCTGGCGTCTTCACCGTCGATGGTGACAAGCGCAATGTCACGCAGATCAACGCGATCAGCCAAGTCCTTGGCTCTGACCTTGACAGGCAATTCAGCTGCTTGCTCAAGACAAGCCGAAGAAAACTCATGCGGAACGCTGTATTTGCGAACCGCAATTTCAATCTCCATGCCGGGGTCATCCATCTCACCCAGCACTTCTTTGACACGACCCACGGGTTGCCCAAACAAACTGGGCGCCTCGGTCAACTCCACCACCACCACTTGACCCACCTGTGCGCTTCCTGTGGCACCCTTGGGCACAAGAATGTCTTGCCCATAACGCCGGTCTTCAGGTGCGACCAACCAGACACCACTCTCTTGCAACAGTCGACCAATGATGGGTTGCTGAGGGCGGTCAATGATCTCCACAATGCGCGCTTCTGGTCGCCCTTTACGGTCCAAGCGTGTGACTCTTGCGATCACTCGATCACGGTGTATGACAGCGCGCATTTCGTTCGGTGGCAAATAGACATCTATCTGGCCATCGTCACGTTGCACAAAGCCATGACCATCTCGGTGGCCCTCTACAGTTCCCTCGAACGTTTCAAGAAGTCCTGCACTTGGAGTTGATTTTTGTTTGATAGAATCCTCTGCTTTCCTGAAAGCCCAGGTGGCGGAATTGGTAGACGCACTAGTTTCAGGTACTAGCGAGTAACTTCGTGCTGGTTCGAGTCCAGTCCTGGGCACCAATGTTAACGAACATCATAGCCACCGTAACGGCTTTTTTTAAGACGACTTCATTCAGGCCATTAGATTGGCAAACCAATCAAATCATGTCCTTGCGTTTGAATAATGCGCACCTTGATAAAGTCCCCGGTCCGGTAACTTTTGCTGAGCTTTTCAGGGGGAAGTAAATGCACCACGCCATCAATCTCTGGCGCATCTGCGTAGGTTCTTCCTACACCGCCTTGCTTACCCATGGCCTTAGATGAGTCAACCAATACTTGCATAGTGGAGCCAATTCGCTTGTGCAGTTTTTGGTTTGATATTTTTTCTGCCACCTGCATGAATCTTGCCCGACGCTGTTGGCGAACCTCTAGTGGCAACATGCCGGGTATTGCATTCGCAGTAGCACCTTCAACTGCACTATAGGCAAAACAACCTGCGCGGTCGATTTGTGCTTCCTCTAGAAACTGCAGCAAATGCGCAAACTCTTCCTCGGTTTCACCCGGAAAGCCTGCAATAAAGGTGCTGCGTATTACCAACTGAGGACACTGTTCACGCCAAAGTTGCAAGCGCTCCAAGTTTTTTTCGCCACTGGCAGGACGTTGCATACGCTTAAGAACATCAGGGTGACTGTGTTGAAACGGCACATCCAAATAAGGAAGGACACGTCCACTTGCCATTAAAGGGATCAGATGATCAACCGTAGGGTAGGGATAGACATAGTGCAAGCGGACCCAAGCAGAAAAAGGCTCAGCCAAATCGGCCAAGGCTTGAACCAATTCGAGCGTGCGGGTTTTGACGGGACGCCCATCGTGAAAGCCCATTTGATACCGCACGTCAACACCGTATGCGGATGTGTCTTGGCTAATTACCAACAACTCCTTGACACCGCTTTCAAACAAAGCCTGAGCTTCGCGCAAAACATCTCCCACAGGACGCGAAACCAAATCTCCTCGCATGGAGGGGATGATGCAAAAAGTACAGCGATGGTTACAGCCTTCACTGATCTTCAAATAAGCATAATGCTTGGGTGTGAGTTTGATGCCTGCCGCAGGGACAAGGTCGATAAAGGGGTCATGCGGTTTGGGTAAGTAGGTATGGACCGCGTCCATCACCTCTTGCGTTGCGTGGGGGCCAGTCACTGCGAGCACGCTGGGATGCATTGCTTTGACTACGTTTTGCCCATCCGACTGCGCTTTGGCGCCCAAGCATCCCGTGACGATGACTTTGCCATTTTGGGCCAAAGCTTCACCAATGGTGTTGAGGCTTTCTTGTACAGCCTCGTCTATGAATCCACAGGTGTTGACAATGACCAAGTCTGCGCCAGCAAAAGTTTTAGAGGTTTGGTATCCCTCGGCGCTTAGCTGGGTAAGAATGAGCTCAGAGTCTGTCAATGCTTTGGGACATCCCAAGCTGACAAAGCCCACGGTAGGCGCGGCCATCAGCGCTTGAGTCCCATGGCTGTGAGCATCTGTTTTTGCATTTGGGTCAGCATTTGCTGTGATTGTTCGGTGTAGTTACCCATCAAACCTTTGAGTAAAGGCGACTGTGTATTCATGACTTGGGCCCATAGCTCGGGTGAGAGATGTTTGCTTTGGTCGGCCATTTGCATTTGCAAATCAATAAAGGTTTGCACATTTTTTTCTAAGTAATTGCCCATAAAGCCTTGCATCGCATGGCCATAAAAGCGAATGATATTGGCCAAGGCGACCTCTGAGAACATCGGCACACCGCCAGATTCTTCTTCCAAAATAATTTGCAACAAAATGCTACGTGTCAGGTCTTCATTGCTTTTAGCTTCAACCACTTTAAAAACTTCACCTGCCACCACAAAGGCTTTGACCTCTTGTAACGTGATGTAACTCGAGGTTTGGGTGTCGTACAGACGCCTGTTAGGGTATTTTTTGATTAGCCGAGTCGCAACTTCCCCATTGGAGTCTGCTTCAGGGGGCTTGGAGGTAGAAGAAGATTTGCGAGCCAAAGGAATTCCTGTTTTGGGGGGTTTGCAAAAGCGTCTTTGCAAAACGTCGAGCAGGTAAAAAGGCAAGGCAAAGACTGGTAGGCGCGATTGGACTCGAACCAACGACCCCCACCATGTCAAGGTGGTGCTCTAACCAGCTGAGCTACGCGCCTTCGTTGTCGAACTCGGTTATTCTAACAGCAGTCTTATTAGCCAAGATGTCGCCTTGCCGTTCGCACACCCGCGACATCTTTGACGACCGTGAGAACCTTGTTCAATTTGGAAGCGTCTCCCACCTCCACCGTGAAAGTCATCCACGCTGTTTCCTTGATAGATTGGGTTTGCACGCCAATGACATTGATCTTGTCCTTGGCAAACACTTCGGAGATATCGCGCAACAGTCCTTGTCGATCATTGGCAACGATTTGTATGTCCACTGGATAAAGCACATCCGTGCCGTTGCGCGCACTCCATGCGACCGGTATCACGCGGTCGGGCACAGTCGTCGATAACTGGACGAAATTTTTACAACTGCTGCGGTGTACGCTCACACCTTTGCCACGGGTGACAAAGCCGCCTAAGGTGTCGGGTGGTGCAGGCCTGCAACATTTGGCCAATTGCGTCATCAAAGAATCAACCCCCACCACCAATACACCCGAAGGTGTCGATTGACTTTTGCTGCGCTGGGTTTTGCGCAGCAAACGCTCATCGTCATCCAGCAAGGGCGCAGGGGGACGCAAAAAGGTTTCAATGGTTTTCAGCGAGAACTCATCCTTGCCCACAACCTCAAAAAGTTGAGTCGCAGCAGAAAAGCCCAATTGCACGGCCAGTTCATCCAGTTTCAAGGCGGTTTTGCCTTCGCGCTGCAAAAGGCGCTCGACCAACTCTCTACCTTTCGCCATGGTTTGACTTGCCACCTGTGCATTGAACCAAGCTCTGACTTTGGCTTTTGCGCGATGCGAACTTAAAAAACCCAACTCTTGGTTAAGCCAGTCTCTTGAAGGGCCGCCCTCTTTGGCAACGATGACTTCAACCGTTTGCCCATTGCGTAAAGGGGTAGAAAGCGGCACCATGAGACCGTCAATTTTTGCGCCTCTGCAGCGATGTCCTAAGTCGGTGTGCAGGCTGTAGGCAAAGTCAACCGGTGTGGCATGAATGGGCAACTCCACGATGGCGGCTTGGGGCGTCAGCACATAAATTTTGTCTTCAACATCGGCCACACTTACTTTTGGGTCAGCATGTACAACTTGGTTCAAATCGCGCTCCCAAGCCAGCA
>Ga0114981_10000418_pt1 | contig 27749 bp, 19 predicted proteins | sample S_140806_MF_Meta_FD_87028 | JGI IMG/M metagenome (GOLD analysis project Ga0114981, IMG submission 87028) | Freshwater microbial communities from Lake Simoncouche, Canada to study carbon cycling - S_140806_MF_MetaG | ecosystem: Environmental > Aquatic > Freshwater > Lake | place: Lake...
CTATCACGATGATCTCTGGAATTATCCCCCGCGCCAGCGTCGTGGAGTGCGGTGGCAAGCCTTGGCGCGACACCGCTGTCGCCAGCCCGATGGCGTTCTTTGGCCTCACCACCTTCTTCCGGCGCTCGAAAGCGGTGTCGCCGATGCGAGGTGTCCTTGCATCTCTGCCAACGCACCCCGAATCTCATGAACGAAATTGGTTCATCCACCGCTTGGCGCAGTCGCTCTGCTCGCGGGTTTCTAAGCAGCACTTCCGCCGGGCACGAATCCACTGCACGGGATCGGTCTTCGCGGGAATGAAGCCCGCCTTCGCACACCAGGCGACGATGAACTGCCCCGTTCGGCCACAACCCGCCACGCAATGCACCACCACCGCTTCGCGGGCGGCGTGATGCTTGTCCATCAGCGTCATGAAGTGCTCGATCTGGGCATCCGTCGGCACGCCGTAGTCGGGCACGTTGATGTGATGATACACAAACTGCTCCGGCACATCGCGGCGGTTGTCGAACTCGCAGCAGTTCACGACGGCGCGGATGTTTTGTTCGTCGTAAATGTCGAAGACATACGGATCAGGCCACCACGAGGCGGCGATGACACCTTCGACAATCCAGGTGAAGGGTTCGGTGCGTTCGGGCTGACCTCTTTCAGGCCAATACCAGGGGCGGATCGGTGACGGCATGCGTGCTCCTGCACTCACCGTGCCATGATTTCAAGGCGCAGGTCAAACGCACCGAACGGCGGCATGACATTCGAGTTGAGGCAGCGTGCTTGCGGGAGAATAAACGAACCCAACAGTCATCCTGCCAAACCATCTCGCCCATGCCTGCTCCACGTCATGAAATCCAAGTCCGCCATGCGGCGGGCACCTCCCAAGCCGCCACCGACGTCCTCCGCCGCGGGCGGGAGGTGGAAAAGCTCATCCCCGGGAAGAGCCCCGCAGATACACGGCAGATCCACACCGTCATTTCCAAGCTCCAGAGCGTCATCGCGGACTATCTCGACTCAGGGAAGCCGCTGAAGATCACGCTCAGCGCCTACGAAATCCTTTCGGCGATCGAGGCGGCCATTCAGGAGGCGGCAGGAAGGCCAAGCCCGTGGCCAGACGGTGCAGATGCACGCACGTTTTTCGTTCACGGCCTCTACGACGAGATCATCCAGCAGCCGAGCAATATTTTTGAAACGAAGCTCTTCCCCGATGGCTCCGAGCGCTACATTCCGATCAGCCGTGCCACATGGAAAACCTGCGTCGAAAGCCTCCGCGAGCAGATCATCGAGGCTGGGCTGAAGATCGCCAAGAAGAGCCCTTCGCGGCGGAAGACGACTCCAAAGTGATGGCGTGGCGAGGCGCTTCTTTTATCGCAAATCATTTGCTATTGTAACCTATTTGCGCCAGAAGGGCGACTCGCTATGAGCCGCTCCATCCTTTTCATCCTGCTTACTGCCTCCCAGTCTCTCCTGGCGCAGCAGCCACATCGTCATGATCCGGCGCACAACCATAAGGACGAGGTGATCCCGCTCGACGAGGTCATCATTTCGGCTCCGCTGGATCGTCCGCTGTATCAGCAGGCGCAGGCAGCCTCGATTTTGGCCTCCGATGCGCTGACGCTGGGCAGCGAGGCTTCGCTGGGACAAACGCTGAGCCGGGTGCCAGGCGTGAGCAGCACTTACTTTGGGGCGTCCGCCAGCCGGCCCATCATTCGCGGCCTCGAAGGAGATCGAATCAAGGTGCTGCAAAACGGCCTCAATACGATCGATGCCTCGGCGGCGAGTCCGGACCATGGCGTGAGCTTTGATGTGTCGAATTTGAAGTCCATCGAGGTCGTGCGGGGTCCGGCGACGCTGCTTTACGGCTCGAATGCCATCGGCGGCGTGGTGAATGCCATCGACGGTCGCATCGTGGATGAGAAGCTGGAGGCAGGCACGATTCGCGGTTCGCTCGGCAGCCGGTTCAGCAGCGTGGATCAGGGCTACGCCATGAATTTCATGCTGGAAGGCGGGCTCGGTCACGGGCTGGCCTTTCACCTCGAAGGCTTCACGCGGGCAGCGGAGGACTTCCGCGTGCCGGGTGAGCTGCGCTCAAGCGCCTTTCAGGAGAGGAACCCGCTGGCGGCGGGCACACCGGAGCCGCGTGAAGTCGTTCCTAACAGCTACCTGCGTGCCGAGGGGCTGAGCGGCGGCCTGAGCTATGTGTGGGATGAGGGCTTCATCGGCTTTTCGTGGTCGGAATATCACTCCCGCTATGGCTCCACGGTGGCGCAGGATGTGTTCATCGACCTGAACCAGACCCGCCTGGATGTGCGTGGGGCGTTTTACAACCCGCTGCCAAAGATCAAGGAGCTGAGCTACCGCTTTGCGTGGTCGGACTACGAGCACACGGAGTTCGAGGGCGGCCAGGATAATACGGTCTTCAAAAACGACGGCTACGATCTCCGGGTGGAGGCGAAGCATGAAAAGATCGCGGGGCTGGAAGGTGTGATCGGCTTTCAATCGGACCGCAGTGATTTCATGATCAGTGGAGAAGAGGCATTCATGCCACCTTCGATCACACAGACGAACTCGGCTTTTTTCTTTGAGGAGCTGGCGGCCACTGAAAAGCTACGCTTCCAGTTTGGCGGACGTTACGACCACATCGATGTCGATTCCGTGCAAAACGATGTCTTTGGCCCGGCCATCCATCGGAACTTCGACAACCTCAGCGGGTCCATTGGTGCGGTTTACACGCCGAATGAGAGCTACGCCGCCGCTTTGACCCTCACCTATGCGGAGCGTGCACCGACGGCTCAGGAGCTTTTCGCCAATGGCGTGCATGCGGCGACGAGCACGTTTGAACTAGGCAATCCAAATCTCGGCCTGGAGAGCTCGCTGGGCATTGATTTGAACCTGCGCAAGCGCACCGGCTGGGTCACCGGCTCCATCGGCGGCTACTACACCCGCTACAATGGCTTCATCGGTCTCTTCCCCACTGGTGCCGTCCGCGTGACGCCGGATGGAGATGTCTTCAATGAATTCGGCTACAGCAGCGTGGATGCGGAGTTTCTCGGCGGAGAGGTGGAAGCGCAGTTTCACCTGCTGCATCCGCTGGAGGGCACGGAGGCCGATGCTCCGCGCACGAACCTGCACTGGGAAGTGCGAGCGGATGCGGTGCGTGCCCGCAATGCGGAAAGCGGCGGTTCCCTGCCCCGCATCCCGCCTTTCCATCTCACCAATGCGCTCGTCTTTCAGCGTGGCGGCTTCACCGCCCGCCTCGAAGGCATTTACGCTGCTCCGCAGGATCGCCTCGCGGCGAATGAGCTGCGCACGGACAGCTACTTCCTCCTGAACGCCTCAGTGAACTACGAATTCAAGATCGCCAAGACCACCTGTGATGTGTTCGTCAAAGGCATGAACCTCACCAACGAGCAAGCCCGTGAGCATACCTCCTTTTTGAAGGACCAGCTCCCGCTGCCGGGTCGCGGTCTGGTGGTGGGCATGCAGATGAAGTTTTGATGTGCGATGCCAAATGCTGAGTGCTGGCGGGAGAATTAGGTATTGGCTTCCCAAGGTGATGTGGCATGATCTTGGCATGCAATACGATCCAGATGATGAATGGCAGGAGTGGTTCCGACTCGGGCCGCTCGACCGCTGGAATGAAAGCATGAAACTGTGGGCGCAGTACCTCGCCCAAGGAGGTAGCCTTGATCCCGAACCCGATTCACAAAGTCCTTTCAACTTTCCAGAACTTCAAGGTTCGCGCCCTGTTGATGGGCGGTCAGGCCTGCGTGTTTTACGGCGGGGCGGAGTTTAGCCGCGATACGGATTTTGCGATCCTGGCGGATGAAACAAACCTCACCCATCTGAGATCGGCGATCCATGCACTCCGAGCGGAGGTGATCGCCGTGCCGCCTTTTTCCATGCAGCACCTTCTGGATGGTCACGCCGTTCATTTTCGCTGCCAGCACCCGGAGGCCAAAGGCATGCGAGTGGATGTGATGGCCCGAATGCGTGGTGTGGCTGACTTCCATGCTCTGTGGGAACGCCGCACGACCCTGGAGGGAACTGACGGCACCATTTATGATCTCATGTCTCTGCCGGACCTCGTGCAGGCCAAGAAAACCCAGCGTGACAAGGACTGGCCGATGATCCGGCGACTGATCGAAGCGGATCATGCAGCCTGTCAAAATGCTCCCACTCCATCGCAGTTGCGTTTTTGGCTGGCTGAGGCCCGCACGCCTGAACTCCTCATCGAGCTGGCTCAGCAACACCGCAAAGAGGCCGAATCCATTTCCAGCCGCCCTGCGGTTGCCGCCGCCCTTCTCGGCCATGAATCACAGGTGGAGATGGCTCTCGAGGATGAAGAACGTGCCGAACGATTGGCCGACAAAACCTACTGGGAACCTTTGAAGCGTGAACTGGAGCAGCTCCGGCGGGCTTCACATTGAGGCAACGTCCTAGCTGGTTTGCATGCTCACCACCAGCGCCTCTTCCGGGTGGAAGCTGACAAAGACACGCTCACCCCGCTGCGGAAGGCCGCCGGAAGCGACGAAGCGGTTGTTTGGCATTTGCACGAGCAAGGTCAAATCGCCCGCGTGGACCACGAAGCGCAAGTGGGAGCCAAAGTAATCCACCTCAGCCACGCTGGCGCTGCAAGCATTCACACGCTCGGAGGCGCCGGGACGCTCGCGGGTGAGCAGGAGCTTCTCTGGCCGGACCATGACACGCACTTCCTGGCCCATCGCGAGGGCTTCATTCGCCCGAACCATGGGATTACCGATGCCATCGCAGAAAACGCGGACGTAACCTTCGTGCCGCACCTCCAGCACCTTGCCGGTGAAGAAATTCGCATCGCCCACAAAACCGGCCACGAAGTCGGTTCGCGGTGTGTCGTAGAGATTGGAAGGGGCGTCGATCTGCTCCACGCGACCCGCGTTCATCACCGCGATGCGATCACTCAGGCTCATGGCCTCGCCCTGGTCGTGAGTCACGTAGATGAAGGTGATGCCCACCTGCTCGTGAATGGCCCGCAACTCTAGCAGCATGTGCTGGCGCAGTTTGAGATCGAGCGCGGCGAGCGGTTCATCGAGCAGCAGCACCTGCGGTCGATTCACCAGAGCGCGGGCAATCGCCACCCGTTGACGCTGGCCGCCACTGAGCTGTGCGGGAAACTTTTTGGCATGCTCGCCGAGTTTGACCAGCTCCAGCATGGCCTTCACCTCATTCTCGATTTCCTCGCGGCCACGGCCCGCCATCTTCAAACCGAAGGCGATGTTTTCCGCGACGCTGAGATGCGGGAAGAGGGCGTAGTTTTGAAACACCGTGTTCACTGGGCGGCGCTCTGGCGGGAGGTGCGTGATGTCTTTTCCATCCAGCACGAGGCGTCCGCGATCCGGCTGCTCGAAGCCGGCGATCATGCGCAGCAGCGTGGTTTTTCCACAGCCGCTCGGCCCGAGCAGAGAGAAAGCCTCGCCACGGGCAATTTCCAGCGAAACGCCAACGACGGCGCGATGCGTGCCGAAGGCTTTGCTGACGTTTTCGATCTGGAGGAGGCCGGCCATGAGCGGGCAGAGTAAGATGAGATCACGCCTTGTGGCAAGCCGCTTGCGGCTTTCGACGCACTTGGCAGAATGGCCGCCTCATGCCCGCTCGCTTCAAGACACTCAAAGCCTTGGAAGAAACCACCACCAGCACTCTCAAGCTCGTGCGGGATAGCCATCTGAAGAGTGACTTCGTGCAGCGGCGCTTCAAAACCGCCGACACGGCAGAGATCGAGGGCCTGCAAAGGCTCTTCGCCCAGCTCGCCACTCTCGAAAGCCCGCAGCTCGACCGCATCATCGAGGCGGGTGCCGATGAGAAAGGCTTCTTTGTGCTCACCCCCGCACCGCTGGAGGGCGTGAGCCTGCCGGAGATGCTCCAACGCGGCCCGCTCTCGGCACAGGAGTTTGAAATCCTCGCCAACCAACTGCTCGATGCCCTGGAGGTGGTTCACGATCAGGCCATTGTGCATGGTACGCTCACGCCGGAGTGCGTTCGCCTCATCGGGGCCAAGCCCGCCGAATGGCAGGTGCGTCTCGGCGGCTTTGGCATCGGCTTTGCCGCGCAGGGCACGGAGGAGGAGCAGCAAATCGCCGCCTACCGCTGTGCCGCGCCGGAGCAGTGGGAGAAGTCCCCTGCCCGCCGCCGCACGGATATTTATGCCCTCGGCTGCGTGCTTTACGAGACACTCGCGGGTCGTCCGGCCTTTCAATCTCGTTCGTTGAAGGAACTGCGAGTGAAGCATCTCGGCCGTGATTTGCCTGATCTGGCCAAAGTGGCCCTGCATGTGCCGCGATGGATGGCGGACTGGGTGATGAGCCTCATCATCACAGATGCCGAGACACGCCCGCGGAAGGCAAGCGTGGCCCGCGAAACGTTTGCGATGCGTGAAGCAGCGCCCGCCGCTCCACCTGCCGCGCCGGTTTCACCTGCCACGCCGCCGATCTCGGCTCCGGTGATGCTGCCGATGAGCCAGCTGGCCCGCAATGCTACCGCGAGCACGATTCCCATCTCCGTCGGCCCGCAGATCGGCGCACCACCTGCGCCGCGAAAGCCCACCGCCGTGCTGGCGGCTCCGAAACCTGCCGCGCGGCAGTTTTTACAGCAGCCCGCCGCACGGCCGCTCTGGCACCAGCCTCTCGTTTGGGGCAGCGCCGCAGCAGTGATTGCCGTGGCTTTGTGGGCGATGATGGGCGGTTCCAAAACAGCCCCCAAGGGCGCTGGAGGCTCCAGCGCCTCGCTCGTGGACGTGCCGACGACGGATCCCGCTCAGCAGGCCTTTCGCAGCATCGGCACGCTGCGTCAGCGTTACGCCGGACCTGCCACCACACTTGCGGCCGTGCTCCCAGCGAGCCTTCGCAAGCCCTGGGGCTACGAAAAGCTCCTCACCTGGCTGCGAGCGGATCTCGGCGTGAATACCTTCGAGAGCCGTGACCTCGATCAACCGGCGAAACTCGGTGACGCGGTGGCCTTGTGGCATGATTTCGGGCCTCTCGGCAAAGACAATGCCATCGCCATCCTTCCCTGGGATTCCGCGAAGCAGCGTGCCCGCCTGCAATCGCTCCAGCCAGAGGCCGAAAGCCGCCCATTGCGCACCGCTCGGCCCTTCATCGTGTTTGGAAAAGATGCCAAACCCGTCTCCTCGATGAATTCGCTCGGTGCCACCTCCGGCGAAGGGGTGCCGTTTAGCGATGCGGCGGTCACGGGCGTCACGCTGATCGTGGTGTTTTACCATGACAGCAGCCTCGCCGAAAGCACCGGAAGGGTGGCGCAGGTGAATTTTGGCGATGGATCTATGTCCCTCATCACCGATGCCAGCGGCAAAGCCAATTTCAATATCGGTGGATCAGCCAGCGCCCCGCCGGAGCAGCGCATGCAGACGGTCCTCGCCGATTCCGCCAGGCTCGACACCACCGTGCCCACCCTGGCGATGGCCTCCTGGTCTAAAGATGGCCGCATCATCGTGCGCATGATCAATGCCCGTGGTGAAACCGCCTCCGGCACCGGCAACAAACACAGCCCCGTCAAGAGCCTCCACAATATCTGTCTCGCAGGTGACGGGTATTGGAGCTTCCGCGATCAAGGGAATAACACGGTTCCTTTCTACGGCGGTATCGCCGAGCTACGCCTCTACAACCAAGCTGTGAGCCAGAGCGAGATGCAGGCCCTCGAAAAGGAACTCGCGGGTTATTATTTCCCCTGACCACCCGCTGCGGCCTCCCACTGGGATCGCCAGTGATCGAGACGCTCCTTGATGCGGGCTTCGAGACCATTGGCGGTGGGTTCATAATAGATGCTGCCACCTTCCAGGCAGCGCTGGGGCACAAAACCGCCCTCGTAATCGTGCGGATACAGATAGCCTTCGCCATTCCCGAACTGCTTTGCCCCCGCGTAATGCCCATCGCGAAGGTGTTTCGGCACCGGCAGGGTGCGGCCTTCACGCACTTCCTTGAGCGCCTTATCAATGCCCAGGTAGGCGCGATTACTCTTCGGTGCGGTGGCATTGTAAACAGCGGCGTGAGCCAGGATGATCCGCGCCTCCGGCATGCCGATGGCCTCCACGGCCTGCTGCGCGGCCACGGCCACTCGCAGCGCATTGCTATCCGCCATGCCCACATCCTCGCTCGCGGCAATGACGATACGCCGAGCGATGAAGCGGATCTCCTCGCCCGCATGCAGCATCTTCGCCAGCCAGTAGAGCGTGGCATCCGGATCACTCGCCCGCATGCTCTTGATGAAAGCGCTGATCGTATCGTAATGCGCATCGCCATCGCCATCATAGACGACGGTCTTCTGCTGCATGCTCTCCTCCGCCGCCGCCAGAGTGATGACGATCTCATCCTGCGCATCCGGCGTGGTGGTGAGCACCGCCAGCTCAAGTGCATTCAGACAACGGCGAGCATCGCCATCCGCCACCGTGGCCAGATGAAGCCGCGCATCGGCCTCAATGCGCACGTTTTGTCCGCCAAGACCGCGTTCCGAATCGTTCAACGCACGATCCACGAGTCCTTCGAGATCGGCGATGCCCAGCGGCTCCAGTTGAAACACCTGCGAGCGACTCACCAGCGGGCTGTTGACGTAAAAGAAGGGGTTGTGCGTCGTCGCGCCGATGAAGCGCACCGTGCCACGCTCCAGATGCGGCAGCAGCACGTCTTGCTGTGCCTTGTTGAAGCGGTGAATCTCATCCACGAACAGGATCGTGGTCTTTTCGTAAAGCCGCAGATGCTGCGCCGCATGCTCCGCCTCTCGGCGAATGTCCGCCACGGTGCTCTCCACGCCGCTGAGCGTGATGAAGCGTGATTTCGTCTCCTGGCTGATGATGTGCGCCAGCGTCGTTTTGCCGACGCCGGGAGGTCCGTAGAGGATGATGGATGAAAAACGATCCGCCTGCACCGCCCGGCGCAGCAGCTTTCCCTCCGCCAGGATATGCTGCTGGCCGGTGTATTCCTCCATCGACCTCGGTCGCATGCGTGAGGCCAGTGGAGCCACCTTCCCATGCAGCGTCACCGCGCCGCGATTCGGCTCGGCGGCGGGTGGTTGGACAAAAAAATCATCAGGCATGGGAGCGCAGCAGATGCCGAGCAATTGGCGCTTTGCACTTCGATTTTGCCCGCCACACTGGCCGCACGATGAAAGTCTCCAAGAAAGCCGAATACGCCCTCCGCGCCCTTGCGGCGATGGGGCGTGCCCGCGAGGGGACCAATTTTTCCATCCAGGACCTCGCTCGTGCGGAAAATATCCCACTGAAGTTTCTGGAGCAGATTCTCCTCGCTCTGAAAAACGGCGGCCTACTTCGCAGCAAGCGCGGCGTAGGCGGCGGCTACCAGCTCGTCACAAAACCTCAGCGCATCACCCTCGGCGAAGTCGTCGCGATCTTTGATGGTCCCTTTGATCCGCTGCCTGGCGCGGACGATGAAGCGCTAGGACAAGTCTTCGCCGCTTTGCGGGAGCAGGTGCTGCATTGGTTCAGCGAAACGACCGTGGCCGACGTGATCGAAAAGGAACGCCAGCGCGAAAGCGTGAGCTTTGACATTTGATCCCCCCCTAAAAAAAGGTTCCGACAGGCATTTTTCTTGTCCGGTTCGGGCTTTTGGTGCGGTATATCGGCTCCCCCGATTTTTTCCAACCATGAAGCAGCTCCTATTCTCACTCGCCCTCCTCGGCTCGATCGCGTCCGCGCAGGAATACCTCGAAATCGCCGCGAATCCGGGCGGAGCCGGGGGTGGCAAGAAAATCGTGCTCGTCGCGGGCGATGAGGAATACCGCACGGAGGAGTCGATGCCGATGCTGGCGAAGATTTTAGCCAAGAAGCATGGCTTCAATTGCATCGTGCTGTTCTCCACGGACGAAAAGGCGGGCTACATCGACCCGAACAACCAGAAGAACATCCGCGGCACTGAATTGCTCGGCGACGCGGACCTCATGATCATCGGCACGCGCTTCCGTCAGCTCCCGGACGATCATCTGGCGAATTTCGCGAAGTTCCTCAATGCCGGGAAGCCGGTGATCGGCTTCCGCACGGCCACGCATGCCTTCAGCGGCAAAGCGCAGACGGGTGACTTCAAGTGGAGCGAGTTCGGCCTGCAAATCCTTGGTGAGAAGTGGGTGGCGCATCACGGAGCGCACAAGAAGGAAGGCACGCGCAGTGTGTTTGAGACGACGAATTTGAACCATCCGGTTCTTCGCGGTGTGGATGAGATCTTTGGCACCACGGATGTCTATGCCGTGAAGAATCTCGATCTCAGCAAGGCCACAATCCTTCTGCGTGGCGCAGTGACGGAGACACTGCATGACCGCTCGGTGCCGATTCGTGGGCCGAAGAATGATCCGATGCAGGCGCTAGCTTGGCTTTTTGAGTACACCGCGCCAGATGGCAAGGCGAAGGGCAAATCCTTCTGCACCACGATGGGTGCCTCGGTCGATTTCGCGGATGAAGACCTGCGTCGCCTGATCGTGAATGCCACGCATCACCTGCTCGGCCTGGAAGTGCCTGCAAAGGCGGATGTGGCCTTCGTCGATCCGTTCAGCCCCACCATGTATGCCGCGCTGAAGAACGACTATTATAAAGAGCGCAATCTGAAGCCCGGCGACTTCGCCACCGGCAAAAGCCCCTCGTTGGGCCTGCCAGGCGACAAAAAAGCCGCCAAGCCAACTCAGCCAGACAATGCGCCGCATGCACCGAGTGCCGAGCCGCCTGCCGCGACCTCCGCCCGTGCGCAAAACGTGGCTCCACCGACCACAGGCGAGCGCATCGTGCTCGTCGGCAATGGTTTGGCTGAGCGTGACACCTGGTACAGCCGCATCGAGACGGAGCTGCAGCTTCGTTATCCGAATCAGGCGCTCTTCTTCCGCAACATGGGCCATGTGGGCGACACGCCCGGCTTCCGTCCGCATCCCGCCCGCGTTTCGCAGTGGGCCTTCCCCGGCGCGGAGAAGTTCCACCCCGACAAGACGACTCACAACGGCAAGGGCTTTTACCCCACGCCGGACCAGTGGCTCACGCATCTGAAGGCGGACACGGTCGTCGGCTTCTTCGGCTACAATGAGTCCTTCGATGGAGCGAGCAAGGTGGGCAACTTCGAGGCCGAACTCGACGCCTGGGTCGTCCACACGCTGAGCAAGGCCTACAATGGCAAGACCGCGCCGCGTGTGGTGCTCGTCAGCCCCGTCGCGTATGAAGACCAGAGCGCCAAACGCGATCTGCCGAAGGGCGACGTGGAAAACTCCAACTTGCTCCTCTACGCCGCCGCCATTGAGAAGGTCGCTAAGAAGCACTCACTCACTTACATCGACCTCTTTTCGCCCACGAAGGCGATTTATGCCAAAGGCGGCGCGGCCTTCACCACCGGCGGTTTTGTGCCGACGGATACGGGCTATGCCGAAGTCGCCAAGATGCTCGCCACCGGTCTTTATGGCCACGCCAGCTACGAGTCGAAGGCCGATCCAAAGCTCGTGCACGAAGCCGTGAAGCAGAAGGATTGGTTCTGGAACTGCGACTACAACATCCTCAACGGCGTCCACACCCACGGCCAACGCTACAATCCGTATGGTCCGCAGAATTACCCCGATGAAGTGAAGAAGACCCGCGAGATGGCCGCGCTGCGTGATGATTTGATCCGCAATGTCGCCGCCGGCAAAACAACCGATTTGAAAGTCGATGACAGCAAGACGCACCAGCTGGCCGAGGTGCCGACGAACTATGTGCCGAGCGTGAAGAACGGCAGCACGAAGTATCTCTACGGCGAGGAAGCCGTAAAGACGCTCAGCGTGCCGGAAGGCTACAAGGTCGAGATGTTCGCCAGCGAGAAGGAATTCCCGAACCTCGCGAATCCCATGCAGATGAGCTTCGACAACAAAGGCCGTCTTTGGGTCGCCACGATGCCCACCTACCCGCACTACCGCCCCGGTGATGCGCTGCCGAATGACATGCTGCTCATCTATGAAGACACCAATGGCGACGGCAAAGCCGACAAGGAAACCGTCTTCGCGGACAAGCTGCACCTGCCCATCGGCTTCGAGTTCGCCCCGGAGGGCGTGTATGTGACGCAGGAGCCGAATGTCGTGCTCATCCGCGACACGAACGGCGATGACAAGGCCGACAGCATGGAGATCATCCTCGGCGGCTTTGACACGCATGACACGCACCACGCCATCAGCGCCTTCACCGCCGATCCCAGCGGAGCCTTCATGATGTGCGAGGGCGTCTTCCTCCACTCCAATGTCGAGACCCCCTACGGTCCCGTGCGATGCGTCGATGGCGGCTTCTTCCGCTACAGTCCGCAGCGCGGTCAGCTGGAGCGCACCATCCAGATGGGCATCCCGAATCCTTGGGGCTTCATCTTTGACCAGTGGGGCCAGGATTTCCTCCTCCACACTTCCGGCACCACCATGAACTGGGCGCTCCCCGTCGAAGTGAAGCCCACCTTTGGCAGCAAGACACCCTCCACCGCCGATCTCGTCCCGAACGAGCATAAAGTGCGCCCCACCAGCGGCCTCGAAGTCGTCAGCAGCCGCCACTTCCCCGACGACGTGCAGGGCGACCTCATCTACTGCAACGCCATCGGCTTTCTCGGCATCAAGCAGGTGAAAATCGAAGACGCAGGCACCGGTTGGAAGACCTCCCACCGTCACAACCTGCTCCAGAGCAGCGATGGCAATTTCCGCCCCGTCGATCTGGAATTCGCCCCCGATGGCAGCCTCTTCGTCATCGACTGGCACAACGTGCTCATCGGCCACATGCAGCATAACGCCCGCGATCCCCTGCGCGATCACGTCCACGGCCGCATCTACCGCATCACCTATCCTGGCCGCCCGCTGGTGAAGGCCGCACCCGTCGCCGGAGCCCCTGTGGCCGCGCTTTTGGAAAATTTGAAAGCTCCCGAAATGCGCCAGCGCTACCGCACCCGCCGCGAACTCCGGGCGCATCCCGCCAGCGAAGTGCTGCCTGCCGTCAAAGCCTGGGCCGCCAAGCAAAAAGACACCCACGCCAAGCTCGAAGCCCTCTGGACCACCTGGGGCCTCAACGCCGCCGATGAAGGCCTGCTCCGCGAAATGCTCGCCTCCAGCGACTTCCATGCCCGCGCCGCCGCCGTCCGCGTCCTGCGCTACAACACCCACCGCGTCGCCGATCACGTCGCCCTGCTCGAAAAAGCCGCTGCTGATGAAAATGGCCGCGTCCGCCTCGAAGCCATCGTCGCAGCCTCCTGGCTGCCGAACATCCCCGCCGCGAAAAACATCGTCGCCATCGCTTCCAAGCTCCCGCTCGATGATTGGAACAAAAACGCCGCCAAAACCGCCGCAGACCGCCTCGCCGGTGTCGTCGAAGTCGTGAAGCCAGAATACACAGTCGCGAAACCACCCGCTTACCTCAGCGATGTCGCCAAAGGCCAGTTCACCGCCGGCCAGGAAGTCTATTTCCGCGAAGGCCACTGCGTCACCTGCCATCAGCCGAACGGCGCCGGCCTCGATCCCGCCTTCCCCAGCATCGTGAAGAGCTCCTGGGTCACCGACGACAAGGAGCGCCTCATCAAGATTGTGATGTACGGCCTCATGGGCCCCATCAAGGTCGGCGGCAAGGAATACAACGGCCAGGTCCCCATGACCCCGTTCGCCGGCATGCTCAAGGACGAGGAAATTGCCAACGTCCTCACCTTCGTCCGCAACCACTTCGGCAACAAAGCCGACCCCGTCACCCCCGCTGAAGTCAAAGCCATCCGCGACGCCAACAAAGGCCGCATGATGCTCTTCACGACGGATGAGATCCTCAAGGCGCATCCGATGCAGTGATGGCGCCCCCGGTTTGCGTGTCGGTCGATTCACTCGTTTGGTTCATCGGACGCGGTTCCTGCTTCAGGTTGGGTTCCGTGTCCGATTTGCGTGCGTTGCCGCCACCGATGAGATGTGATTCCATGGAAACAAGCAGACCTCGTCGAGGCGCTTAGGGTTAAGGGCGTAGTTCTCGCCCTCAATCAACGCAGCCATCAAATGCAGGTTTGGGCTCAAATCGGCCGCCTGTGCCAGACGGCTTTTTGGTAGCGAAAGGCCGGCTTGATCGAGATGTCCCTGAAGGGCTCCTGATACAGGACACTGGCCGAGGAGCTCATCGGGGGCACTAGCCACATCCATTTGCCATACGGTTCGCGACCCGCTTTCTGCTCATTGCGGCAGAATTCGAGAAACTCGTGCCCCACGGTGTGATGGTCCGAAATCTTGACACCGTCCCTATCGAAGGAATGCAGCACGGCCTCGTTGAGGAAGATCATGGCCTTGTCTCTCCAAAGGGTGCGGTCCTGTGAAATGTCCAGTCCCATCTCTTCCGCCACAGCGGGCAGGAGATTGTAGCGGTTGGTATCGGTGAAGTTACGCGCCGCGATCTCCGTGTCGAGATACCAGCCGTTGAAAGGAGCGAGCCGATAGTGAACCCCACCCGCATCCAACATCATATCGCTAACAGCAGGAATACAATGCCAGCGCAGCCCCATGTCAGCTACCCAGGGATGCTGAGGGTGCGTGATCAGCGTCTCATGGCGGCAATCGGCGGGTAGTTCAAAGAGCTTTGGCTTTTCGCCAGGAAGCTCAAGGACCAGTGGCAGGAGGTCGAAATGGGTGCCGCGCGGCTCCCAGCCGAGCTTAGCAATTCTTTGCGTCAGTTCGTTTTGGGCGGGGTCGCCGATCTGCTTGCCGGAGCGCAATCTCGTGCCCGCATAGCGCAGGAGTTGGGGATTCCAAATACGCGGCCCGGGTCTTTCGGGTCCATCGGGGGCAAAAATGCTGATCGCTGGACGCAGATCACCGCCATTGAATGCGAAGCGAAGGTGATCGAAAATCGCCTCCGCTATTTCCGCTGCGGTAGTGAGGTGCCGGCAGTCTCGCAGGTGCAACCCCTTCCAGTAAAGACGTCCCACACAGCGTTCAGCATTGCGCCAGGCGATGCGGGCGGCGAAAGCGAGTTCATCCGCGGTCTGCCGCCAGGTGCCGGTGGATGCGATCACGTCTTTCACCTCGCGGATACGCTCAGCCGCGTCGGAGCCCGGGAGTGATTCTTGAAAGTATTGAGCAAGGAAAAGGGATGCCTCCTCCTCCGCCGGCAACTTGCTCTTCACGAGCGCGGCCATGTTTGCCGGGCAGGCTGCCGAAAAGCCAGGGATGCGCCAACTGCCAGGCTTTTGCACCGCCCCCTCCCCGCGCTGCGGGTGCAAAAAACTCTCCGCGATGGCCTGAATGCCTTCCAAGCCTTTGCAGACGCTGAGTATGTCCCGATTGAAATCCTCAGGGCCGCAAATGATCGCTTCGCACGGACCCAGTTGGCTGAGCGATTGTTTCCAGAACTCGAGGGAAGGCCGGCCCGCCTTGGAAGTCATGGTCTCTTCCAACTGAATGCGATGCTGACGGGCTTCTTCGCGCAGTTCTGCGAGATAGGGGGCACCCACCTCCTCCCGGTATACATAACACACCACGATCGGGCGGCTGCCCGCGAGGGCACGCACTGCGGCGATCGCTGTAGTCACGCCAATGCCGGCAACGATGTAGACCAGACTCCGCAGATCGTCAGCACGCGGGCAGATCGTGCCCTGAGGCGGGGAGACCCGCACGAGCGATCCTTGAGGAGAATGGGAAATCCAATTGGAAAGCAGGCCACCTTCCTCGATCTTGACGCCCAGCTCATATTTTGCAGGCCCGAAGGCGGTCAGTGTGTAGGGGCGCCCCACCCATCTTTCATCCAGGAGCGCTTCGACCCGCACATGTTGGCCAGGCAGGGCCACGGGGAGCACGCCGCCGACTGCCGGCACTAGACACGCGCGCACCGTGCCCGCACATAAGGCCTCCGTTTCGAGGTGACACAACAGGGACTCCACCTCTCCCAGCATGAGTGGCAAGCGCGAGCGACACCCCCCGCACACAGTGCCTGCGCCCGTTCTGCGCATGAGCTCTTCCACCGTCTCCACCCCCTGGGCGGCGAGGCGCAAGCGGGTGACCGTGGCATTCGTGCAGGCACAGACAACCTCCGAACCGCCAAGGGCACGCTCAGATGCCGCCTCGGCCATCCAAATGCCATTCGAACGCAGCGCGGCAATCTGCCAGTTTTCCAAACTCCCCCCACGCAGCAGCACCGCCATCGCTTCAGGCAGACCGGGCCAGTCATGACGTGCCCTCAAGCCTGCGACACGGCTGTCACCTTTCGACAGCAGCAGCGAGGCGCTTCCATCCGGGGTATTGACGAGTTCCCTCGCGCCACCGGCCTCGAGAGTGCCCACCTCCACCATTTGGTTGTGTGAGAAATAGCGGACACGGACACGGCGGCCGCCGGCTTGCGAGTAGTCGGTGACAATGCAGCTCTGCCCATCTGCCTCGCCGAGAAACCGGTAGGCGGTTCCCAGCCGGGGCATGTCATGCACGAAGGAGAGCGCCTTGAGCACCGTGCCCACTTCCGGCCCAGCTTGTTGGCCGACCTGCAGCACCTCCCCAGGGATTTCCAGCAATTCGGCCGCTGTCGCAGCCACCGCGTTATAGCGGCGCGGTGCATGACTGGTCGCCTCGGTTTCGCCAAAAATGATTCCGGGTCCGAGAGTCTCGTGAGGAACAGGGCAGCCGGGAGGCAAAAGGTTGATCTGGCCGGAGAGAACGAAAAAGGCGGTGGAGCCTGTTTCTCCCGCGCAGTAAACCGCGTCGCCTTCGGAAAACTGTCGCGATGTCGGCGCGCCGGAACCTCCCGTGCCTGTCACGGCAGCCAGCTCTGCAGAAAGCGCTCGGAGTTTTTCGAGGGATTGGACACGTCCGGCCTCATCAAAACGAGCCGCAGCCTCTGCATCGGATGAAATCAGTTCGCTGAAGACCTCGGCGACGATGAATGCCACTCTTCCCTTGGTCAGCGCGATGACCGTCGCATTGGCAAAGCGGCGGCCTGTTCGAAAACTTTGCTCTCCGAGAAAAGTTCCCGGTTCCGTCACCACCCGGACGTGCGCCACGTGGGCGCTCGAATCCTGCGTAAAGATGCCAAACCTCCCGTGCATCACCATAAATACGCCGGAAGGCTTCATTCCCTCATGGATGAGCACTTGCCCCTCGCTGAACTCCTGAACAGAGGCACCTTCGGCCAGTTCCGACCATTTATCCGCCGGTATACCGCGAAAAACCTCCGCCAGACGGGCCTCGATAGCACGGCGTTCACTGGAAGGGAGGGTTGCCTGGCAAGTCATGACAGCGGCTGATCAAGGAGTGGGGACACATCCAGCTAAGACCTTGGGGGAAGCCTCTGCCAAACCCTGAAACGCGGTTACCCCAAAATCGCCCCGGCACGCATCACCCGCACGCCCTCCGAAACTGCTCCGAGGGATTCGTCGCCCCAAAACAAGCGCCTTATCAAGTCCTTCGCCTTGCTCACCTTCGTCCCCAACCACTTCGAAAACAAAGCCAACTCCCGTCAACCCCGCCGAATTCAAAGCCATCCGGGACACCAACAAAGGCCGCATGATGCTCTTCACGACGGACCAGATCCTCGAGACGCATCCGATGAAATAGCCGGGCCATTCCTGCCCCGTCCGTGGGGCCAGGAATGGCCCCTTTACGGTGTCTTCGCGAAGGGCATAGGGTCAGAAGAAAGTGGAACAGGTTTTCAAACCTGTTCTTGGTTCTTCGTTCCCGGTTCGTCGTTCGGGGTTCGCTTCGCGGCTTCGCAGCAGCCTGCTCTGAAGTTCAATGTTGAACGTTCAATGTTCCTTCCGCCCGCTCTGAGCCGGCCTACGGAACACGCAGAAGACACGGAAGAGTTCAGACGTGAGAAGTCAGAATTTCAGCCTTCGCGGTCATTCGTTGCCATTCCGGCTTCCATTCGCGTTGAAGCCATGCTCCACAGGCACACCGCAAAGCTTGGAAGGTCGCAGAGTCGAAAGCGAAGGGCTTAGTATTCCTTCGTCCTCATGCTCTTACTAGAACTCGTCCTCGATCCGTCGGCCTACGGAACACACGGAAGACTCGGAAGCTCTCAGAGGTCAGAGCCGCAGTGGTCAGTGTGAAGTAGGCAGCGACTCCGCTCGCGGTTCAGGAAGCCTGTGGTCAGAGCGACAGAGTCTCAGTGATCAGAAAGAAAGTGGAACAGGATTGCATCCTATTCGCTGGGCGCTCCCTCACGCGATCGCGGTCATCTCGCCGTGGAAGGTGCCTTGGCGGCACTTGAGGCAGGGTTCGTTTTCGAGTTCATCGGTGGGCTTGAGCCGGAGCTTCCGGCAGCCTGAGCAGCGCAGGGAGTCGTGCTCGGGATCGCGGTGTGTCTGACGACCGCAGTTCAGGCAGAGAAAGTGGGATTCGTGGCCCGCGTGGGCTTCAACGAAGGCGTGCAGCTCCTCCTGCGAGACAGAGGGACGATGGAACTCGATCTCAAAACTCTCCGCTCAGACATCGTGCTCGGAGCCGCGCAGGTAGGGCTTTCCATCGCTCCAGCTTTCGATGCGAAAGTGTGAGCAGGTGAATTCCGTGAGGGCGGCCATGATAAGATAGGCAGAAGAATGGGGGCAGCAGAATGGCGAATGGAATGCCGCTGTTCGAAAGGCAGGATCGATCAAGTCTCACGCCAAGGCGCAACGTTCGCAAAGGTTCCCAGAGGCTTTCAGGACTTTGCGCCTTGGCGTGAGATCCTTCTAGGCCTCAGACGACAAACCTCTCCCCATCCACGCAGGCTCTTCCCAGCGCGGCGAGGGATTCGAGGATTTCGTGGAGGGCGGCGGGGTTGGTGGAGGTGAAGTGTTTGGCTAGCTCGGCGGCGGTGACAGGGGCTCCGGCGGCGTGGAGGGCGGCTTCGGGGGTGGCGGGGAGGGTGGACGTGCGGGAATGACGAATGCGGTGGGGACGTAGTACGAGTCTTTCAACTCGTGGCGAGGACACGGACTGGAAAGTCCGTGCTACGGGAGCGGAGTATGGGGGCGGTGGGGGGAAGTGGTCAAGTAGTGGTCAAAGGGGCTGAAATCCCGGAGCGGTGATCGAGCCTCAAGGCCTCAACAGCCAATCAACTGGCTGCTGCGCACTCAATGTGCCTGGAGCCAGTTCGTGCCGGTGCCTGCTTCAACTTCAGCTTGGACGCCGTGGGGGAGGTGGATGGCATTCTTCATGGCATCGAGGATGATGGTGCGGGCTTGATCGGCCTCGCTGGCGGGCATTTCGAAGAGGAGTTCGTCATGTACCTGGAGGAGCATGCGGGTTTGTAGGCCGGCTTTCGTGAGGGCGGTATCGACGTGGATCATGGCGAGCTTGATCATATCGGCAGCGGTGCCCTGGATGGGCGTGTTCATGGCGACTCGCTCGGCCTGGCCTCGGATGGTGGCGTTGGCGCTGGTGATGTCGCGGATGCTGCGGCGGCGTTTGGTGAGGGTCTCGACGTAGCCGTGCGTTCTGGCTCGGGCGACGATCTGGTCCATGAAGGCTTTGATGCCGGGGAACTGCTGGAAGTAGTTTTCGATGATGGTGGCGGCTTCGGCGCGTGGAATGCCGAGACGCTGGCTGAGGCCGAAGGCGCTGATGCCATAGATGATGCCGAAATTGACCATCTTCGCGGTGCGGCGCATCTCGGGGAGGACGCCGTCAAGGGGCACGCCATAGACGCGAGCGGCGGTGGCTTGGTGAATGTCGTGGCCTTGGGCGAAGGCTTCGATCATGGCGGTATCGCCGCTGAGGGCGGCCATGACGCGGAGTTCGATCTGTGAGTAGTCGGCGCTCATCAAGATCCAACCTTCCTCGCCGGGGACGAAGGCTTTGCGGATCTCGCGGCCGAGATCGCTGCGGATGGGGATGTTTTGCAGGTTCGGATTGCTGCTGGCCATGCGGCCGGTGGCGGCCATGAGCTGATGGAAGGTGGTGTGAACGCGTCCGGTGACCTTTGAAACGGCGTGCGGCAGCGCTTCGACGTAGGTGCTATTGAGTTTGGTAACCTCGCGGTAGTCGAGGATGTCCTGAATGATGGGATGCAGGCCCATGAGAGACTGCAACACTTGCTCGTTGGTCTGATACTGGCCGGTGGCGGTCTTCTTGGGCTTGTCGGTGAGCTTGAGGCGGTCAAAGAGCACCTCGCCGAGCTGTTTGGGGCTGTTGAGATTGAAGGGGCCGCCGGCATTCTCCTGTATGCGCTTTTGCAGTTCTTGCGCCTTCTTTTCGAGTTCGATGCCGTATTCGCGCAGCGCCTGCACATCGATCTTCACGCCGACGTTTTCCATCTTCGTGAGCACAGGCAAAAGGGGCGATTCGATGGACTCGAAGACGTAGTGCTGCTCCTTCAACTCAGGGCGCATCTTGGCAGCGAGCTGCCAGGTCACGTCGGCATCCTCGGCGGCGTAGTCGGCCACCTTCCGCGCATCCTGCGCGGCGACATCGGCCATGGTGGCCTGGCTGAAGAGATCGTCCTTTTCGGTGCCGATGAGCGCGGTGATGGGCACGGGCGTGTAGCGCAGGTAGGTCTCCGAGAGGTAATCCATGCCGTGGCGCTGATCGGGGTCGATGAGCGAGTGCGCGAGCATGGTATCGAAGAACGGCCCGCGAACCTCGATGCCATGGGCAAGGAGCACGCTGAGGTCGAACTTGAGGTTGTGGCCGATTTTCTCCGCGCCCTCGCGAGTGAACAGAGCGCGGAATTCTTCGAGCACGGCCTTCGCGGCGGCTTTTTCGCGTGGGAAGTGCACGAACCAGCCTTCATGCGCTTTCCATGAGAAGGCGATGCCGACGATCTGCGTGTCGCGTGGATCGAGTCCGGTCGTTTCGAGGTCGAAGCAGTAGCTGGGTTGCTCAGCGAGCCGTTTGAGGAGATTTTGGCGTTCCTCGGCGGTTTGGACGAGGTGATACTCGTGCGGCGTATCGGCGATGGTGGTGAGTTTGGCCTCCAGCGGCTTCGTGACCTCCTCCATGGCGAAAAGCTCGCCCGTGGGAGCTTCGGCGGTCGTTTTGCGGCCGCGACCGGCCTTGAAGTCATCACCAAAGAGACGACGACCGAGAGCGTTGAACTCGAACTCGGTGAGGAAGGCCTTCAGCGCTTCGTCGTCGTGCGGTTTGACGACGAGATCGGCGAGCCCCATCTCGAATGGCATGTCGGTGAAGATGGTGGCAAGCTTCTTGGAGAGGATGGCATCGCCGCGGCTGGCTTCGAGCTTCTCCTTCTGCTTGCCTTTGAGCTGGTCGAGATTGGCGAGGAGATTTTCCACGCTGCCGAACTGCTGGATGAGCGCGGTGGCGGTCTTTTCGCCGAAGCCTTTGACACCAGGGATGTTATCGACGGCATCCCCCATGAGCCCGAGGATGTCGATGACCTGCGAAGGGCGCTCGATGTCCCAGCGCTCGCAGATTTCTTTCACGCCGAGGATTTCGGTATCGGCGCCCTGGCGGCCGGGCTTGTAGATTTTGACGTGTTCGGTGACGAGCTGGCCGAAATCCTTGTCCGGCGTGACCATGAAGGTTTCGAGGCCGGCTTTGTCCGCCCTGGCAGCCATGATGCCGATGATGTCGTCCGCCTCGTAGCCATCGCGGATGAGCAGGGGCACGTTCATGGCCTGGAGGAGGCGTTTCACCTGCGGGATGGCCAAAGCAATGTCCTCGGGGATCTCCTCGCGCTGGGCTTTGTAGGCCGGGAACATCTCATGGCGCGGCGTGGGTGCGGAGGTGTCGATAGCAACGCCGAGATGGGTGGGCTTCTGGTTGTGGAGGATGTCCAGCAGCGTGTTCGCAAAGCCGTAGAGGGCGGAGGTGTTCACGCCATCGCTCGTGCGGATGGGGTTTTTGATGAAGGCGAAGTGGGCGCGGTAGATCAGCGCCATCGCGTCGAGAAGGAAAAGCCGGTCGGACATGTGCGAGAGCCTGTAAGCAGGCCGGGAGCTGGCGCAAACCGCATGGTGGAAGCCCGAAAACTCCCCTTCACTGCCGATCTGAATAGCCAGACTGGCTCCATTGAGAGCCCCAAACTGAAATTTTAGAAAAACATTGCGAAAACCATGAAGTTGATAGAATAATTAAAGTATCTGAAATATTAACCACTCCCGGTTTGCCATGAAAAGACCCATTCTCGTCTCCGTCGCAGCATTTGCAGCCAGCGCCGCTCTTGCCTCTGCCCAGTATGGCCCGCCTCCAGCCGGCTACGGCACCATGGGAATGGCACCGCCCCTTACCTCTGCCCCGCCTCCGAGTGTACCTGCTTATCCAAATTCCATGCCTCCGCCGATGGTTAGCAGCGCGGTGACTCCTCCGCCTATGGGCTATACCGATCCCTACGCCGCCCCACCACCCCCAGGAGGCATGGCATCGATGCCACCTCAGGGGACTTCCCCTTATGGAGCGCCGCCACCACCCCCTGGCACTTATGGTGGCCCTGCGGACATGGGTTACGGAGGCGCTGTGGCACCCGGCATTGTGAACTACAACTACCTTGAACTGACCTACCGCTATATCCAACCCAAGAGCAAAGGCTTGGATGGTGCCAATACCATCGGTGGCACCCTGAGCGTGGCGCTCTTTGAACCACTGTTCCTAAAATTCGGTGCTTTTTGGGGAAGTGGCAAAGGAGCTGGCACCGCAGGTGCAACCAACAGCGATTATGATTTTGCCGCAATCCAAGCCTCGGTGGGCTTCCACACACAATTGCTAGACCCGCGCCTACAATTCACAGGCGAAGCGGGTATGCAATACGCCAATCTGAAATCCACTAACACGGCAGCCAGCTTCAGCGATGGATCCTTGTTTATCCGGCCAGCTCTGCGTTTTGCCCCCACCGACGCCATCGAAGTCCAGGCCGGGGTGACGGTCAGCAGCGCTGACAAATATGACAGCAAAGTGCTCGACCTGAGCGGCTACTTCCGCGTGATGCCCAAGGTCGATGTGGGTATCGGTGCTGACTTTGGCGATAGCACCCGCGGCTTCCGCGGCAATGTGCGCTTCCGCTGGTAACACAGCCAGTCCGCAACTCCAGTCTTTCAACCACGCCTCAACCGAGACCAATAAAAAAGCCAGCCGGGAAACCGACTGGCTTTTTGAGTGAAATTCAAATCGTAAGGATTACTCAGCGTGGTCTTCGACGTAGCGAACGACATCGCCGACGGACTGAAGCTTCTCAGCTTCTTCATCGGGAACGTCGATGCCGAATTCTTCCTCAAACGCCATGACGAGCTCGACGGTGTCGAGGGAGTCAGCACCGAGGTCCTCGATGAACTTGGCTTCCTGGGTGACCTGTTCGGGATTCACGCCGAGCTGCTCAACGATGATGTCTTTAACCTTATCTTGGATGTTGTCTGCCATGTGTTTAGGGGGTGGTAAGTGCGGCGGAGCTTTAGAGGTTGGATATGCTTTGGCAAGAGAAAAAATCGCGCCTTTTCAGGCCACGATTCAGCCTTCGTCGTGGGACGTTTCCTGAGCGATTTGCGGAGAGGCCACCTCAGGCTCAGGTTCTGCCACTTTTTCGATCAGTTCGCCATTGAAGCGAGCAAGCAGCCTGGTGAGCACTTGGTCCGCGCCTCCATACATCAAATCATCGATGATAGCCTTCTTCTCGCGGCTCTCGCCCCCGGTCTTATACCAAGCGTAAGCCAGCCCCTGCTTGTCCCACTTGCGTTTATCCACGCGAAAGACATCCGCGAAGGCCACTTTCAAGCCGCCAGGCGTCACAAAATGATCTACCTCACCACGCAGGACGGTATTTTTGCGAAGCATAACGATCACACCCACCGCGAGTGCCGCCGCGAGGCAGCCATAGCCAAAGTAAAACTGCTCTGCGATCTCCCGCTCCGTGTAGTGATGCGGCTCCTCTTTCCAGCCATTCGCGGCGGCGTAGGTCACCCACTTGGGCGGTTCGCCATCGGTGCCGGTGGGCATGCCTTTTGCCTGTTGCTCGGCGATCCATTGATCGAGCGTTCCCGCCTTTTTGGCCGAATCAAAGGTGGCCAAGAATTCGCTATTAAACCACTCCTTCTTTTTCGCAATCTCGACCTCCTTTGGGTAGCCGACACTGCCATCGTAAAGGAAATAAGCGCCGAAAAAGGCAAACATGGCCGCCATCATGGCACGGCGTTTGAAATACCAGGGCGTGACGCGGCAGACGATGGAGGCGGAGGGATCGACGGGGGCTGGTTCCATGTGTGCGATCCATGCGCCGCGCTCTAACGCCGCGCAACCAACGTTTTGCGTGAAGAAATTTGCTTCGTGATTGCAACCGCAGTGGGCTTTTCATCGCAGAAAACACCGCTATCAGATTGGCTCACAAACCAACCCAAAAACCATGATCCACTTCGATCCCCTCTACCTCATCATCATGCTCGGCACCACCGCGCTGGCCATGTGGGCCTCCTGGCGTGTCAAAGCAGCCTACAACCGCTACTCGCAGGTGCCCGCCATGTCCGGTCTCAGCGGCGCCCAGATCGCCCAGCGCATCCTCGACCTCAACAACATCCACGACGTCGAGGTCGTGCCAACCCACGGCTTGCTCAGCGATCACTACGATCCGCAGAATAAGAAGCTCGTGCTCTGCGAGGAGAACTTTTACGGCACCAATGTGGCAGCGCTGGGCGTGGCCGCTCATGAGGCCGGGCATGCCATCCAGCACAAGCAGCTCTACGCTCCACTCCAGTGGCGCATGGCCGCCGTGGGCATCACCACCATGGCCGGGCAAGCCATCCCGTTCATCGGCTTCGGTCTCTTTTACCTCGCGCCCAAAATCGCCATCCCTGCCCTGGCGATCTGCTTTGGCATCGTGATGGTCTTCCAGCTCATCACTCTGCCGGTGGAATTTGATGCCACGGCCCGGGCCAAGCGCATCCTAGCCCACACAGGAGCCGTGGCCCCCGGCCAGGAAACCGAATCCATGGGCAAGGTGCTCGATGCGGCTGCTCTGACCTACGTCGCGGCCTTCATCAGCTCCCTCGCCACCTTCCTTTACTACATCCTCCAGATGATGGGCGGGCGCCGGGACGAGGAATAACAGCCCGCTCACAACATCGACTTCCGAAGCGGCGTATGGCAAACCATGCGCCGTTTCCTTTTCGCCCTCGTTTTGCCGCTCTCAGCCTTCGCGGAGGATCTTCCCAAGCTGCGAGGCCTCAGCCGGACCCATCTGCTTCAAATCGATGTTTCCGGTCAGGATGGCAAGAGTGCCGAAGAATGGCAAAAACGCCGCACGGAGGCTCTCGAAGGTTTCCAGGCCGTCGCCGGCCGTTTGCCGGGAAAAGAGCTGCGATGTGATCTGAAACCTGAAATTATCGAAGAAGTCGATTGTGGCTCGTATGTGCGGAGACTTGTCACTTACACCTCGCAGCCAGGTGGAAACGTTCCCGCCTACCTTTGCATCCCGAAAAAGGCACTCGCAGGTGAAAAAGCTCCAGCCGTGCTCTGCCTGCATCCCACGGAGAACAAGATCGGCTTCAAAGTCGTCGTCGGGCTCGGTGGCAAACCGCACCGGCAATACGCCGCCGAGCTTGCGGAACGTGGATTCGTCACGCTGGCCCCCAGCTACCCATTGCTGGCGGACTACCAGCCCGATTTGAAAGCCTTGAACATGCCCAGCGGCACCATGAAGGCCATCTGGGATAACATCCGCGGACTCGACTACCTCGAAACACTGCCCTTCGTCGATACCTCATGCGGCTTCGCCGCCATCGGGCACTCGCTCGGCGGGCACAATTCGATCTACACCGCCAGCTTTGAGCCGCGCATCAAGGTGGTCGTTTCGAGCTGCGGCTTTGATTCGCTGCTCGATTACTACGGCGGAAATATCAAAGGCTACGTCCAGGAGCGCTACATGCTGAAGATGGCGGATTACCTCGGTCATCCACAGGACGCACCATGGGACTATTACGAACTCATCGCCGCCCTCGCCCCGCGTCATGTCTTTGTGAATGCCCCGCTGAAGGATGCGAACTTCCGCCACGACAGCGTGGACCGCATCGCCACCGCCGCCGAGCCAGTCTTCCGGCTCCACGGAGCGGGTGGGCACCTCATGGTGCGCCACCCGGATTCCGATCACGACTTCCCGGATGCGGAACGCTTCGAGGCCTACGACCTCATTGAGAAAGTCCTCCGAAGCCGCTGAGCTTACTCCTTCAGCTTCTTCACGAGATACTCCGTCGCTGTTTTCGCCACGCCTTCCACGCCGGGATAAAATAGCTCACAGGCCACGCCACTGGCTTTGCAGTGCTCTTGAAGCTTCACGCCGAAGTTTGCGGTATGGGTGGGGTCTTTCTCATCCTTGCCCATGTTTGGCACGGCATTGAAGCTCATGTAAATCGCCGGATCATCGCTGCTGACGAGGGCGTAGGGCGAGTACTGGGCGATCCACGGCAGGATCTTCTCACGAGCAGCCAGGAAGGCATCAAAGGTCGGGCGTTCCTTGCCGACGAGGAACGCATGGCCGCCGTATTTGCTGTTTGGCGTCCATGCCTTCATCTGCTGCGGGTCCAGCGTCGTCTGTGCCCCCATCACCGCCGCACACCACAGCCTGGTGGACTCACGAGCAATCGGATCGCTGCTCTTCGGATCGGCGAGATCAGGATGAAAGGCCAGCCACAGGCTGCTGCACGCGCCCGCACTGCCGCCGCTGGCGCCGATGCGAGCTTTGTCGATGTTCCACTCGGCAGACTTACTGCGCACCGTTTGCAAAGCCAGCGCCGCATCATGCAGCGGAGCCTTCACCGGCGGCACCACCTCCTGAGCCTGCGAGATGTAGCGGTAATTGATCGAAACGACGCTGATGCCCTCTTTCAAATACGGTTCCACGGCGATCCCCGCCTTGTCCCCGCCCATCCAGCCACCGCCATGGATAAAAAACAGCAACGGAGTCGGCTTGTCCGACTTCGCCTGCCAGAAATCGAGCACGTTCCGCTCATGCGGACCATACTTCAGGTTCGCCACCGTTGGCGCAGGGTTCTTCGGATAGACTTTTTTCGCCGGAGCCTTCTTGGCCGGAGCCTCGGCTTTCTTGACGGGAGCTTGCGCCAACAGAGAAAGGCTGGCGAGCAGTAGAACAGAGAGTGTGAGTTTCATGGTGGAAACTTGAAACGCACAGACCCACATCTTTCTGGCACAGACGCCCGCCGTCCCGGCCCAAATCCAAGAGCATCTGGTCAAGGCGAGCCAAAGTAGGAAACGACTCCTGAATCATGAGGCGTCACATTCGAAAAGTCACGCAGTCCCTCCCACCAGCTCCTGCTCGCATTCAGACTTCAGCAAAGCAGCCTATTTCGTCCGTTTCGAGACGTAAGACCTGACGAAGTTGAAGAGAAGGTCAAAAACACCTTGCGCACCCGTTGTGCCGTGCTCCTATCCGCCCTCCGAAAATTCGGAAATGGCTCGGTAGCTCAGTCGGTAGAGCAGGGGATTGAAAATCCCCGTGTCGGCGGTTCGATTCCGTCCCGAGCCACCTCTGGAACCTTTGATTTTACGAGGATCCAGCGGTTTTAAGGCATTTTGCAGTCTCAATAAGGAATTGCCAGTTAAGGCAACAAAATGCCAGTTTTTGCCCCTTAACTGTCCCCTAACTGGCAACAACTCGCGGCCCATTGCGGAGATTTTCCGGGAGCCAGAACCCATTCCAGCACTGCCCCGGCCTCGCCGGGTTCCTGTCCGTTGCCAAATAGGTGGGCAGTTGAGCGCCTGCCCACTGAATAGCCCTCCCTATTGCCAAATACCTGCCGCAGACACCACGAGAAGCACAAGCGTCCGCAGCGAGAAGTGCTCTAGCGAATGCTCGGGTGAGGTGATCACCGGCTATTCCTTTGATTGCTGGGTGGCGTTGA